>Ga0302323_100000120_pt1 | contig 55970 bp, 42 predicted proteins | sample Fen_T0_3_FD_201950 | JGI IMG/M metagenome (GOLD analysis project Ga0302323, IMG submission 201950) | Peat permafrost microbial communities from Stordalen Mire near Abisko, Sweden - Fen_T0_3 | ecosystem: Environmental > Terrestrial > Soil > Wetlands > Permafrost | place: Sweden: Abisko...
GCGCGCCAGAAACAGATCCTCGGCGAGGCCCGCGCGCTGGTCGCGCCCGGGGGTCGGCTGGTGTACGCCACGTGCACCCTGCTCGCCGTCGAGAACGCCGACGTCGTCGCCGCGATCACGAGCCCCCAGTTCGTGGCGGTGCCGCTGGCGGACCTGCTCGGTGATCGCGCGCACGACCTCGGTGACGGTACGGCGTTCACCGTGACGCCGCATCGCCACGGCACCGATGGCTTCTATGCGCAAGTGCTGCGGCGGATCTCGTGACCCATGAGGTGACGCTCATGCTGGTTCCGCGCCGTTGGGCCATGGCGCGCGGCGCACTGCGCTATAGATAGCGCGTGGATCTACAGAGCAGCCGCGGCGTACCGGCCGCAGTCGCGCATGATAGTCTCGCTGCGCGCATGGCCGTTGATGTATCTGTCGTTCGGGACCTGGCGGCGTTACGAGCAATCGAAACCGAGTGGAGGGCGCTGGCCGCCAACGCGGGCGGTGGCTTGTTTCGCGGCCCTGACTGGCTGATCCCCTGGTGGCAGGCGTATCACGCCACGCTCGCCGCGGAGCTCTACGTCGTCGTTGGCCGCGCCACGCAGGCCGACGCCAGCGGCGTGTCCGCCGGCGACCTGGTGTGCATCGCGCCGCTGTACCGCCGCACCGCCAAGGTGGCGCTGCTCGATAACAGGGAGCTGCGGATGATCGGCGACGCGGGTCCCAGGCCCCCGGCGCTCGATCTGGTCGCGCGGCCCGGCTGGGAGGACCGCGCCGGCACGGCGATCGCCCGCAAGCTGATCGACGAGTCCGGCACCTGGGACCTCATCGATCTCGAGCCGCTCGCCGATCCGTCGCGGGTGCGGGCAAACTTGATCTCGCGGCTCGGGCCGCTCGGCTACTCGGTCGAGAGCTCGCCGTCGGCCGGCGGCGCCACGCGGATCGCGCTCGCGCTCGCGCCGGTCGACGCGAGCGACCCGTCGCGCGTCGAGGTGACCACGCCGGGCGACGATCTGATCGCGCTGCGCAAGGGCATGAGCGCGCTGCGCCGGCTGTCGCGGCTGGAGTGGGCCGAGCGCGACGAGCCCTCGCCGCTCGCCGATCCCGAGGCGATCGGGCTGCTCGAGCAGGTCGCCATGGAGCTCGGCAAGCGCGGGCACGTCCGGCTGGCGCGGCTCGATGATGCGCTCGGCGAGGCGATCGCCGTGGCGCTCGTGGTCGACGACGGCGATCGCGCCGTGGTCCTGGCGATGGCGGTCGATCCGCAGTCCGGCCGCGCCTCGGCGCGCCTGCTCCACGCGGTGGCGCTCGCGGCCCGCGCGCGCGGCTGCATCGCGCTCGACGTCGTGCAGGGCGCCGCCGAGTACACGATGCCGGCGCTGCCGTCGTCGAAGCAGCCGGTGCTCGCGGTGCGCGTGTGGGGCATGTCGGCGACCGCCTCGGTCGGCCGCACGCTGTCGAGCGTCAGCCGCCGCGCCCGCCGCGCCCGCGAGACGCCCTTGGTCGCCGCCGCGCAGGCGCGCGCCGCGTGGACCCGGATCCGCACGGCGGCGGCCAGCGTCGCGCAGTACGAGCGCTACTGCCTGTACCGCGGCCAGCTGTGGACCCGCGGCATCGTGCCGGTCGCCGGCCTCGAGCTCACGTCGCTGACCGAGGCCGACTACGATCGGCTCGACGAGGCGCGCCGCAGCGAGCTGGTCGAGCAGCTCGCGTTCGACGAGCCCAGCGCGCGGGTCCGCTGGCAGCGCGGCGATCACACCGTGCTCGCCACGCTCGGCACCCGGCCGGCCGGCATCGCGTGGGCCGCGCGCGGTCCGATCGAGGCGCCGGAGCTCGGCCGCGAGCTGCGGATGGGCAAGTACGACGCCTACATCCACAGCGTCTATGTCGCGACCGCGGCGCGCGGCCGCGCCGTCGGGCCGGTCATGCTCGAGGAGATCGCCAAGCAGCTGCGCGCGATCGACGCGTATCGCTCCTGGGCGCTGATCGCCGCGGACAATCACTCGTCGCTGCGCGCGTTCCAGAAGGCGTCGTTCACGCCGGTGTGTGACGTGATCCACGCCAAGATGGCGACCGTCGATCGCGTGGTGTGCCGCCCGCCGGATCCCGAAGCGCAGGAGCTGCTCGGGCTCGACTCCTAGCGCCGCTGCGTGAAGCCGTGCTCATCTTCGACGAGGGCGCGCTCGTCGAGGTCGCGCGGCCGGGCGAGAATGTCGCATGGGGGCCGCGCTGTGCGCGCGACCGCGCGCCGCGAATGGGAGGCCCCCTGGGCTACCCGCTGTGGGGATCAGCTGATAGCGTGACGAGTCGATGGCGCGTGTGCTGCGACTACCCGACCACGGTCGGCTGCTCGTATGCACCGACCTCCAGGGCTGCATGCGCGACTTCAAGCGCATCGTCGCGCTGTTCGAGGAGGCACTGCTCGCGCACGCCGGCGACGCCCACCTGTTGTTCACGGGCGATCTGATCCACGGCCCGCACATCGATCCGGAGGACTGGCCCGACTTCCTCGGCGAGTACTACCGCGACGCGAGCGGCGAGGTGATCATCGCCTACGCCGCGCTGGCGGCGCAGTATCCCGGCCGCGTCCACGCGCTGCTCGGCAACCACGAGCACGGCCACATCGGCGGCCCGCACACCGCCAAGTTCGCGGCCGACGAGGTCGCGCTGCTCGAGCAGATCCTCGGGCCGGCCGCGACGTCGCGGATGCGCGGCATCATCCACACGTTCGCGCTCGCGGCGGTCAGCCGGTGCGGCGCGGTGTTCACCCACGGCGCCCCCGCGGCGCAGATCGATGCGCTGGCCGAGCTCGAGGCGGTCGACCTGTCGGGCGCCGAGCTCGCCAGCCCGCTCGACGTGCTCGACACCCCGATCGTCGGCAAGATCCTGTGGGCGCGATCGGCGACCGACGCCGAGGCCCGGCGGTTCCTGCGCGCGATGAACGGCACCATGGCGATCTACGGCCACGACGTGATCCCCGAGGGCTACGAGATGATCGGCGACGCCCAGATGGTGGTGTCGACCAGCTTCGGCGTGTTCGACACGAACAAGATCTACATCAGCCTCGATCTCGGCGCGAAGTACCGCAATATCCGGGATCTGCGGGTCGGCGACGAGATCTTGCCGCTGTACCCGGACCGCGCGCCTGCCCGTCTCGGCGGCCGGGCGCAGGCGGCCGGCTAGCCGCTTGCTTTCGGTCCGCATCGTCCCTATAGATACGCCTCTCATAAACCCGAGCCCCGGTCCCCCACCGGTAACGAGGTAACTGCCATGAAAGACACAGTCGGTCACCCGCACTACCGCCCCGCCCACATCACCTGTGCCTGCGGCGCGGTCCACGATACCTTCTCGACCCGCGGCGACTTCGGCGTCGATATCTGCTCGGCCTGCCACCCGTTCTTCACGGGCAAGCAGAAGCTGATGGATACCGCCGGTCGGATCGATCGCTTCAACAAGAAGTACGCGAAGAAGTCGTAGGCAGCCCGGCGGGCCGCGGACCCCCGCGCCATGTTTGATACGCAGAACTTCCGCGAGAAGATGGCGACGCTCGAGCGCCGCCATGAGGAGCTCGGCGCGCTGCTTGGCACCGCAGAGGTGATCACCAAGCGCGCCGAGTTCTTGAAGCTGTCCCGCGAGCACGCCGAGCTCGACCCGCTGGTCGCGGCGTGGAAGAGCTACCGCAAGATGATCGGCGACCTCGCGGCCGCCAAGCAGATGGCGGACGCCGAGAGCGATCCAGAGCTGCGCGAGCTCGCGCGCGAGGAGGCCAAGCAGCTCGAGGACCTGCGCGGCGATGCCGAGCAGGCGCTCAAGATCCTGCTCTTGCCCAAGGATCCGAGCGACGGCAAGAACGCGATCCTCGAGATCCGCGGCGGCACCGGCGGCGACGAGGCCGCGCTGTTCGCCGGCGATCTCTACCGGATGTACTCGCGGTTCGCCGAGCGCCACGGCTGGAGGCTCGAGGTCATGTCGCTGTCGGAGGGCACCTCGGGCGGCTTCAAGGAAGTCATCCTGCTGGTCGACGGCAAGGACGTGTTCTCGAAGCTCAAGTTCGAGTCCGGCGTGCACCGCGTGCAGCGCGTGCCGGCGACCGAGGCGCAGGGCCGGATCCACACCTCGGCGGCCACCGTCGCGGTGCTGCCCGAAGCCGAGGAGGTCGACATCAAGATCGACGAGAAGGATCTCAAGATCGACACCTACCGGTCGAGCGGCGCCGGTGGCCAGCACGTCAACACGACCGACTCGGCGGTGCGGATCACGCACCTGCCGACCGGGGTGATCGTCGCGTGCCAGGACGAGCGGTCGCAGATCAAGAACCGCGCCAAGGCGATGAAGGTCCTCCGGTCGCGCATCCTCGAGGCCGAGCGCGAGCGCCAGAGCGCGAGCGAGGCGGCCAACCGCAAGTCGCAGGTCGGCTCGGGCGATCGCTCGGAGAAGATCCGGACCTACAACTTCCCGCAGGACCGGGTCACCGATCACCGGATCGGCCTGACCAAGCACAACCTGCCGGCGATCATGGACGGCAACCTCGACGACATCATCGAGGCGCTGCGGACCCACGATCAGGCCGAGCTGCTCAAGGCCCAGGCCGGCGCGTAGGCGCGCGCGGCCAGCTACTTGACCAGCTTGTCGAGAGCGTCCTTGAACTTGCGGTACTCGCCGTCGGCGTCGCCGGCCTCGAAGCCCTCGCGCACCATCCGGACCACGCCCTGGCCATCGGCGACGAACGTCGACGGCATGTGGTCCGAGCCGTAGCTACCCGCGACCCCGGACTTCTCCGACGGCAGGTACGCGCGGACCATGTTCCGCAGCTTCAGCTTGTCGTGGAACTTCTTGCCGACCGCGATGTCGTCGTCGATATCGACCGCGACGAACACGATCTTGCCCTTGAGCTCGCCGGCGAGCCGATCCCAGGTCGGCAGCTCCTTCGCGCACGGCTTGCACCAGTCGGCGCCGACCGTGAGCACGACCCACTTGCCCCGGTATTGCTTCAGCTTGAGCGGCTTGCCGCCGGCGTCGGTCGCGACGTCGAGCTCGGCGAGCCGATCGCCGACCTTGAGGACATCGGCGCGGGCGGCGCCGGCCCCGGCCCCGGCCAAGAAGAGCAGCGTCACCGTGACGAGGAGCGCGCGCATGGCGTTGGGACGCATGCCCGAGGCTACCGATTCACCGCGAGCTCTTCATCGATCCACATCCCGAGGTACTTCGCGATCGGCGGACCCTCGTACTTGTGATCGTTGAAGAAGATCGTCGGGGTCGAATCGACGCCCGCGGCCTCGCCCTGCTTGAGATCGCTCGCGACCTGGTCGGCGAAGCCGTCGTAGGCCTTCTCGAACTTGGCCATGTCGAGCCCCAGGCCCTTGGCGTATCCCAGCACGTCCTCACGGCTGTGGCGCGGGCTCTCCGCGAACAGCTTGTCGTGCATCTCCTTGAACTTGCCCTGCGCCGCCGCCGCGAGCGCGCCCCGCGCGGCGCTCTTGGACTCGGGATGCGACGACAGCGGGAACATCAGGAACGACACGCCGACCTGGCTGCCCTTGTCGGCGAGGATCTGCTCCATCTCGCCCTTGAAGTGCGCGCAGTGCGGGCACTCGTAGTCGAAGAACTCGACGAGCCGTATCCGCGCGTCCTCGGCGCCGGCGTGCGGCGCCTTGCTGACGTCGAGCGCGACCTGCGGCGAGGCCTTCTCGTACTTCTTGGCATACTCGTCGCGGGCCTGGGTCTCGTTGGCCTCGTCCTCGAGCATCGACTGCACGTAGCGGACCGCGAACGGCGCGCGCTTGCACGAGGTATCCGACACGAACGACGTGCGCAGGCTGTGCGCCTTGCCGCACGGCGACTTGAGCGAGCCGACGAGCTTGTAGAACACCTGGGCCTTGTCGGCGTTGAACTTGCTAACGTCGATGCCCGGCAGCGGCGTGGTATCGACCGCGCCCTCGGCGGTCTGGCTGCCGGTCGCCGACGAGCCCGCGTTCTCCAGCGCGGTCACCGCGCCGGTATCGACGGGCTTGTTCGGCTTCTTCTCGCACGCACCGACGACCAGCGGCGCGCACAGGACCAAGAGAGCAAAATGCCCCGAAACACGTGCATGTGACACGTGCAGGTTGTAGTGCAGGCCCACCCCCGTTTCAAGCAAAGCCGCCAGCGGCACGCGCGCTTGACGAGCCGCATCCGCGCAGGTACCTTCGGCGATGAATGAGTGCTCATTCATCGCCGCCTGACCGCAGCGCCGGCGACAAGCGCGAGCGCATCCTCGATGCCGCCGAGCGGATCTTCGCGCGCCACGGCTTCTACGCGGCCCGGGTCTCCGAGATCGCGAAAGAAGCCGGGGTGGCCGACGGCACGATCTATCTCTACTTCAAGAGCAAGGACGACCTGCTGATCTCGCTGTTCGAGCGCCGGATGACCCAGGTCAACCGCGAGCTGCGCGCCGCGATCGCCGCGGGCACGCCCATGGAGCAGCTCCACGCCTTCATCCGGACGTACCTCCGCATGCTGTCCAACGAGCCCGCGGCCGCCGAGGTCGTGACGATCGAGCTCCGGCAATCCAGCAAGTTCATGAAGGAGTACGATAACCCGCAGTTCGCGGACTTCCTGCGCATGCTCGGCGCGATCATCGCCGACGGCCAGGAGCGCGGCGAGCTCGACGATGCCATCCCGAGCCACATCGCCGCGCGCATGATCTTCGGCATCCTCGACGAGCTCGCGCTCGCGTGGGTGCTCGGCAAGCAACCGCTCAAATCGACCGCAAGCGCGGGTCCCGGCGCGGGGACCCGGCCCAAGAAGTTCGACATCGTCCGCGCCGCCGATTGGGTGGTGGCGCTCGTCACCAGCGGCCTGGACAAGACACTTAAGAAGGAGATGTCCCCGTGAAGATTTTGGTACCGGTGAAACGGGTCCCCGACCCCACGCAAAAGGCCAAGATCAAGGATGGCCACATCGACCTGACCGGCGCATCCTGGATCGTCAACACGTTCGACGAGTACGCGATCGAGACCGCGCTGCGGCTGCTCGAGAACGGCGCCGAGAATGCCCGCATCCCCGGCGGCGAGCTGGTCGTCGTCTCGCTCGGCCCCGCGGACGCGGCGAAGGAGATCCGGACCTGCCTCGCGATGGGCGCGGACCGCGCGATCCACGTCGTTTGCAACGACGCCGAGATCGACGCGCTCACCGTCGTGAAGGTCCTGCAGGGCGTGATCGCGGCCGAGCACCCGGACGTCGTCGTGATGGGCAAGCAGGCGGTCGATGGTGACGCCAACCAGGTCGGCCAGATGCTCGCCGCCAAGCTCGGCTGGCCGCAGGCGACGTTCGCCGCGTCGATCGAGCTGTCGAGCGACAAGGCCGCGCTGACCGTCGGCCGCGAGGTCGACGGCGGCGTCGAGTACAAGAAGGTGCCGCTGCGCAGCGTGGTCACCGTCGATCTCCGGATCGTCGCGCCCACCGCGGTCAAGAACGGCGTCACGCCCGCCTCGCACAAGTACGCGGGGGAAGGCGCCCGGCTGCCGTCGCTCAAGGGCATCATGGCGGCCAAGAAGAAGCCGCTGGCGCAGGCCACGCTCGCCGATTACGGCGCGGCGACGCCGCCGGTGATCAAAGAGCAGTCGGTGACGCTGCCGCCGCCCCGCGCGGCCGGTCAGATCGTCGCCGATATTCCGACACTCGTGAAGAAGCTCGCCGATGAGGCGAAGGTTCTGTGAGGAGCGCAGGCTGCCATGGGTAACGTCCTCGCATTGTGTGAATTCTCCGGCGCGCAGCTCAAGTCGAGCGCGCTGTCCAACCTCGCGTTCGCCCGGCTCGCCGCGGCCGCCCACGGCGGCGACGTCGTCGCGCTGCTCGTCGGCGCCGGCGCCGCGGCGGCCGGCCCCGAGGCGGCCAGGTTCGCCCCCAAGGTCGTCGTCGTCGACGATCCGGGCCTGGCGCACTACCTGGCCGAGACCTTCGCGCCGATCGTGGCCGAGGTCGCCAGGGCCCAGGGCGCGACCTTGATCTCGGCGACCGCCACCGCGCTCGGCAAGGATCTCGCGCCGCGCGTCGCCGGCTTGCTCGACGCCGGCATGGCGTCCGACGTCGCCAAGCTCGACGGCAAGGATACGTTCATCCGGCCGATCCTCGCCGGCAACGCGTACTCGAAGATCCAGATCACGACGCCGGTCATCGTCGTGACGCCGCGCCAGTCCGAGTTCGAGGCCGCGGCCGCGCTGGCCGCGCCGGGCCAGGTCTCGACCGCCCCGGCCGGCGCGCTCGATGCGCTCGGCGCCGAGTTCGTCAAGCTCGACGCACAGAAGAGCGATCGCCCGGACCTGTCGGACGCCAAGGTCGTGGTGGCCGGGGGCCGCGGCATGAAGTCGGGCGAGAACTTCAAGGTCCTCGAGCAGCTCGCCGATCTGCTCGGCGCCGCGATGGGCGCGTCGCGCGCCGCGACCGACGCCGGCATGGTCCCGGCGGACTGGCAGGTCGGCCAGACCGGCAAGATCGTCGCGCCGAACCTGTACTTCGCCGTGGCGATCTCGGGAGCGATCCAGCACCTCGCCGGGATGAAGGGCTCGAAGACGATCGTCGCGATCAACAAGAACAAGGACGAGCCGATCTTCCAGGTCGCCGACTACGGCATCGTCGCCGAGTGGGAGAAGGCCATCCCCGAGCTGATCTCCGAGATCAAGAAGCTCCAGGCGACACGCTGAACCCGGCTGAACCCGGCTGAACCCGGCTGAACCCGGCTGAACTCGATGGATCCGGCGCGCGCGGTCGCCCGGCTCCGCGAGCCGAGCGGCCCTCGGCGCGGCGGTTCGCTGCACCGGCCGCTGACCGCGGGGGCCCGCCCTCGGACGACCGATCGGCGCGCGCAAACCGACCGGCGGGCTCAGGTATTCCGCAGACCGCGCAGTTTCGCGTGGCGCCGGCTTTCGACCGCGGCACAGGTTTCGTGCGCTGCTCTGTCCACTTGCGGCGGCGCGAACCGTGCTAAAAATGATCGAAAGGCAGGCACTCGATGGCATTCGCACAAGCAGCTGCACGTCGTCCTATCGCAGGCGCAGTCGCGACCTTGGGTGTCAGCGACCGCGTCGCGTTCTTGCGCAAGACCTACGGTCTCCTCGGCGTCTCGTTGATCGGGTTCGCCGCGGTCACCGCATTCATGATGCGGTACATGACCCCCACCAGCCTCAAGTTCTCGAGCTGGGCGTTCACCGGCCGGTGGACCTGGCTGATGGTGATGGGCATGTTCATGTTCGTCGGCTACATCGCCGAGCGGCTGGCGCGCTCCGAGACCTCGCGCGGCGTCCAGTACCTCGGGCTCGGCATCTTCGTCGTGGCAGAGGCCGTGCTGCTGCAGCCGATGCTGTGGATCCTGATCCTGCGGTTCGGCAACCTCCACGCGTCGAGCTTCAACGAGGCCGGCCTGCTGGAAGGTCGCGCCGCCGCGATCCTCGGCCAGGCGGTGGTGATCACGCTCGCGATCTTCCTCGGGCTGACCTTGACCGTGTTCATCTCGAAGCGGGACTTCTCGTTCCTCCGCGGCGTCCTCACGATCGCCTCGTTCGCGGTGATCGGCGTCGGCCTCGCCTCGATGCTGTTCGGCTTCAGCCTCGGCGCGCTGTTCAGCGGCTTCGTGATCCTGCTGATGGCGGGCTACATCCTGCAGCAGACCAGCCTCGTGATGAATGACTTCCCGCCGTCGGCGCACGTCGCGGCAGCGCTGATGCTGTTCTCGACGGTCGCGACCTTGTTCTGGTACGTGCTGCGGCTCTTGATGGAACTCAACCGCCGCTAGCGCGCGCGGCCCGGTCCGACCGGGAAATTCGTACGAGAGAGTCATCGGGGGCCTACATGGTCCCCGAAGTCATTTTCGCTATAATCCCAGGACATGCCTGCGGTGCCGGTGTCATCTGGGGGTGTCCTGCCCGCTCCGCTGTCGTCGACAGATATCGGGGCCGTGCGCAAGCTCGAGGATGCGATCGGTTCGGTCGTGCGCGGCAAGCCCGAGGCGATCCGCGCGGCGATCGTCGCCCTCCTCGCGCGCGGTCACCTGCTGATCGAGGATATCCCCGGCGTTGGCAAGACCACGCTGGCGCGCGCGCTGGCCGCCGCGCTCGGCGGCACGTTTCGCCGCATCCAGTTCACCAGCGACCTGTTGCCGTCCGACATCGTCGGCGTGTCGATCTACGACCAGCACGGCAAGGCGTTCGAGCTCAAGCGCGGGCCGATCTTCGCCAACGTCGTGCTCGCTGACGAGATCAACCGCACGACGCCGCGCACCCAGTCGGCGTTGCTCGAGGCGATGAGCGAGGGTCAGGTCTCGATCGACGACACCACGCACACGCTCGAGACGCCGTTCATCGTCCTGGCGACCCAGAACCCGGCCGAGCACTACGGGACCTATCCGCTGCCAGAGTCGCAGATGGACCGGTTCCTGCTGCGCATCGCGCTCGGCTATCCGGCCAAGGCGATCGAGCGCGAGCTGCTGCGCGATCGCGCCGGCAGCGACCCGGTCACCCGGCTGACCCCGGTGGTCGATCTCGACACCGTGCGCACGCTGCAGGACGCGGTCGAGACGATCCGGGTCGACGACGCGCTGCTCGACTACGCGATGTCGATCGTCGAGGACACCCGCCGACACTCGGCGATCGCGGTCGGGGTCTCGACCCGCGGCGCGCTCGCGTGGTACCGCGCCGCCCAGGCCTCGGCGCTCGCCGCCGGCCGCCACTTCGTGGTGCCCGATGATCTCAAGCTGCTCGCCGTGCCGTGCCTCGCGCACCGGCTCACGCTGTCCCAGGCGCACGACTCGATCAGCCGGCTGCGCAGCGACAGCGAGCGGCTGATCAACGAGATCGTCCACCGCGTCTCGGTGCCGACGTAAGCTTGGCGCACCGACGCATGGCGACGCGCGAGCCTGCCCGGCTGCCCTGGTGGCGACGGTACCGTCCGCCGCGGCGGCTGAGCTTCACCCGCGAGGGCCGGCTGATCGTCGTGCTGTCGGTCGGCGTCGGGTTCGCCGCGATCAACACCGGCAACAACCTGCTCTACCTGCTGCTCGGCTGGCTGCTCAGCTTCATCATCGCCTCGGGCCTGCTCTCGGAGATGACGCTCAAGCGGCTGGTGGTCGATCGCCGGCCGCCGCCCCGGGTGTTCGCCGGCGAGCCGTTCCTGATGGAGGTCGCGATCAAGAACGAGAAGCCACGGCGCGCGTCGTTCTCGATCGAGGTCGAGGACCTGGTCGGCACCACGCCGCTCGACAAGCGCTGCTACTTCCTGAAGATCCCGGCGGCGAAGTCGCAGCGCACGAGCTATCGCCACACGTTCGCGCGGCGCGGGCTGTACACGCTCAGCGGCTATCGCGTCGCCACCAAGTTTCCGTTCGCCCTGTTCCGCAAGTCGCGCGACGTCACCGCGCCGCTCGAGGTGCTGGTCTACCCGGCGCGCGTGCCGGTGGCGCGGCCGGCGCCGCGGACCACGGCGCGCGGCGATACCACGACCAACCGCGCCGGCCGGCGCGGCGAGTTCCTCGGGCTGCGCGAGCACCGGGTCGGCGACGATCGCCGCGACGTCCACTGGCGGTCGAGCGCGCGCAGCGGCCGGCTCCTGGTCCGCGAGTACGAGGACGAGCACGCGCGCAGGCTGGTGATCGCGGTCGACAACGCGATGCCCGAGGCGGTCCGCGAGGCGGTCGATGACGGCGCGCTGACCCCGGCGTTCGAGGTCTCGGTCGCGGCGGTCGAGCGCGCGATCAGCGTGGCCGCGAGCCTGGTGGCCGCCTACCTCGAGCTCGGCTGGACCGTCGAGCTGTGCGCGCGCGGCTGCCACATCCCCGCCGGGGCGGGCCGCCAGCACGAGGCCAAGATCGCCCGGGCGCTCGCGCTCCTGCCCTACGTCGCCGACGCCGTGCCGTTCGCGGTGCTGCCGCCGCGGGTCGAGAGCGTGCTCGTGATCCCGCGGACGGTCGCGGCGGCGGGGCGCCCGAGCGCGTCGACGGTGATGGACGTATGAGGTTCGCGGTCGCCCACAAGGCCGCGACCTACCTCATGGTGGGCTCGGCCTACGTCGCGCTGGTCGCGGGCGGCGGCGTCGCGCCGGCGATCGCGCTGGCCGGCCTGGTCGCGCTGATCGCGTCGTGGTGGTGGGAGGCGCCGCACGTCCGGCTCGAGCGCTGGACCCGGCTGTGGACCGCGGGATCGATCCTCGCGCTGGTCTACAGCGTGGTGGCCTCGGTGCTCACCGCCGACTTCCTCGGCGTCGGCGCGCAGTTCCTGGTCTGGCTGACGGTGGCCAAGGCGTATAACCGGCGCGCCGCGCGCGACTGGCAGCAGATGTACCTGCTGGCGTTCCTCATGCTGGTCGCCGGCTCGGTCTTGAACCCCGATCTGACCTACGGCCTGTGCTTCCTCGCGTTCGTGATCGCGTCGACCTGGGCGCTCACGCTGTTCCACCTCCGCCGCGAGATGGAGGACAACCTGCTGGTCAAGCACGCCGCCGACCGCGCCTCGGAGCGCGTCGAGGTCCGCCGCATCCTCGAGTCGCGGCGGATCGTCGATGGCCGGTTCTTCCTCGGCACCGGCGCGCTGTCGTTCGGCGTGTTCCTCGGCGCCGCGCTGGTCTTCCTCGCGCTGCCGCGCGTCGGCGTCGGGTTCTTCCTCAAGGGCCGGGCCGGCCTGACGCTCACCGGGTTCTCCGATGGCGTGAAGCTGGGCGGCCACGGCGTGATCAAGAACGACGCCACCGTGGTGATGCGGATCGAGATGCCGAGCCACTACGGCAACCGCGACGCGCCCGAGGTGCACTGGCGCGGCGTCGCGTTCGATCGCTACGCGCGCGGCCAGTGGTCGCGGCTCAACACGTCGCCGCGCACCCAGCAGACCCTCGAGGAGGGCCCGGCGCGCGACCGCCGGTTCCTCTTGTGGGACGGTCCGGCCAGGCCGGCGCGCGCGATCGACGAGCTCGCCGCCGGCCTCGTGCGCCAGGACATCTGGCTCGAGCCGCTCGAGTCCGACGTCCTGTTCGGCGCCAGCAAGCCGCGGATCGTCGAGTACGCGCACGTGCTGCGGCCGCGCCGCTCGATGGTCGAGCGCAACGACGAGGTCCGGCTCGACCACGCCAGCACGATCCACTACACGGTGTGGTCCGAGCTCGCGCAGCCCTCGCCCGACGAGCTGCGCGGCTCCGCCGGCAAGCTCCCCCCGGCCTACCGGGACTACCTGCAGCTGCCCCCGGAGATCACGCCGCGCACCCGCGAGCTCGCCCGCACGCTCACCGCCGGGCTGACCAACCCGTACGACCAGGCGATGGCGATCAAGGCGTGGCTCGGCAACAACCTGCGCTACACGCTCGTGCTCGCCGATCCGGGCAGGCAGGAGCCGGTCGACTTCTTCCTGTTCGATCGCAAGAAGGGCCACTGCGAGTACTTCGCCTCGGCGTTCGCGGTGCTGGCGCGCGCGGCCGGGATCCCGACCCGCCAGGTCAACGGCTTCCTCGGCGGCGAGTGGAACGAATACCAGGGCTACGTCGCGGTGCGCGCCGGCGACGCGCACTCGTGGGACGAGGTGTTCTTCCCCGGCGCCGGCTGGGTCACCTTCGATCCCACGCCGGCCGCCGATCTCGACGTGCTGGGCCGCGGCGGCGCCGGCTGGACCGAGCGGCTGGGCCGGTTCCTCGACACCATGCGGTTTCACTGGAACAAGTGGGTGATCGAGTACGACCTGGCGTCGCAGCTCGCGCTGTTCAAGCAGGTCGGCGGCGTGTTCGAGACCGCCGCCGGCGCCGCCAAGCGCGGCGTCGTCGCGATCGGCCGCTCCCTCTACGCCGACTGGCCGATCTGGCTTTTGGCCGCCACGCCGCTCGCCGGCTGGCTGTGGTGGCGCCGCCGTCGCCATCAGCCGGTGTTTCCGCGGCTGCGGTCGCGCCCGCGGCCGCGCGTGCCGGTCTCGCAGATCTACGACGAGGTCGCGCGCCAGCTCGCCCGCGCCGGCGCGCCCCGCGACGCCGCCACCACGCCGCGCGAGCTGGCCCTGGCCCTCACCGCGCGCGGCGCGGTCGCCGCCGCGCCGGTCGCCGAGCTGACCGAGCTCTACTACGCCGCCGAGTGGGGCCGGCGCGACGATCCCGCCGCCGAGCAGCGCGCCGCGGCGCTCGCCCGCGAGATCCGCGCCGCCCTCGACGACGCCCGCCGCGCGTCTCGCTGACACCCGGCGCCCCCCGGGCGTGCCAGATTGGCAGGCGACCGGCGGTTTGTTGAAGCCGTCATCCCTGCGTGATAGCTACAGTTGCCCGTCGAGATCGGCGGCCCTCCCTTTGCAGAGAGCAGCAAGCGATGACGCGACTCGTACCTCTGACCGTGCTCGTGCTCGAGCTCGCCGCGAGCCGGCTCGCCAGCGCGCAGGCGACCATGACCACGCTGAGCCCCGGCGGCGGCACGATCACCTTCGATAAGCTCCAGGTCAGGGACGGCGACACGGGCGAGTTCTTCGAGCCCAACACCGACAAGCGTCCGCTGTACTTCAACCTCGCGCACTGCACCTGCGCGAAGGCCGGCCACGACACGTTCCAGTACTGGGTCACCGAGACCGTCGTGACCAATACCAGTTATAATCTCCACTTCTTCGTGGGGGCTAGTTGCGCTTCCGCGACGCCCACCGATCGCAAGACCAATTGCAGGGAGCCAACCACTCCGACCTCGCTGCCCGTCGACGAGCTCAAGAATGGCGAGTATTTGAACTTCAACCTGTACGACGTGGTCAACGGACAGCTCCATGTCGGTGAAGACTGCCAGCAACTAGAAGGCGCCTCGGTGTGGGCGCTGTACAGCTCGACGGGAAGTCCGGACACGCTCGATACCTACTTCCCGCAGGAGGTCGGCAAGCTGTCGACCGACACCAGCTCGAGCATCACCGGCGTCGACACGCTGCCGCCGCCGACGCCGAAGGATGTATCGGCGAGCCCCAGCGAGAACGCGATCGACATCCACTGGACGGCGCCGAGCACCAACAATACGAGCATTTCATATTTTCAGGCGCTGTGCGCCAAGGACGGATCGACGACCCCCGTCCGATCGGGAACCGCCCACTACGTGACAGCGAAATCGCTGTGCGGGGCGGACGACCCCGCGTCGGTGAAGATCATCGAGCAACCGCTCGACAACGGCGAGCACGCCGTGACGCTCGCGGAAAGCCCGCTCGCGAACCTGGACCACAACTACATCTGCGGCGAGGTCGCCTCGGCGTCGGCGACTTCGATGACGATCGATGGCCTCGAGAACGGCACCGCGTACCAGGTGATGCTGATGGCGGTGGATCTCCACGGCAACTACAACGCGACGTTCTTGGACCACACGATCACGCCGCACGCGGTCACCGACTTCTGGGAAGACCTGCAAGGACGCGGTAGCAAGGTCAACGGTGGCCTGTGCTTGCTCGCCGAGACCTACGGCGACGACAGCGGGCTGACCCAGGGGCTGCGGGCGTTTCGCGACGACTCGCTCGCCGGCTCGCGTGCGGGCCGCTGGCTGATCCGCGGCTACTACGCGACGTTCGGCAAGCTCGGCCGCCTGGTGCACGGTTCGCTCGTGCTGCGCTTCGTCGCCGGTACCCTGCTGCTGCCGGCCGTCGCGCTGGCGCTGGCCTGCCATGCGCTCACCTTGCCCGGCTTGCTCGCCGCGCTGGTCGCCACGGGCTGGCTGTTCTGGCGTCGCCGCCAGCTCGCCGGCTGGCTGGTCCGGCGGAGCCATGCCGGCGGCCTTCTTCGTGGCGGTGTCATCGCGCTGGTCGCGGGCCTCACGCTCTATGCGCCGCGCGCGCACGCAGGTAGCGGCTTTCAACCGTACTGGGAGACCAACGATCCGATCGAGGATCAGAACCAGGAACTGCCGGACGATCCGGGGCTCGTGCGATGGCACGTCGGCATTAAGGTTGGACCGTACGTGCCGGATATCGACAAGCAGTTCGGCGGTAAGCCCGGGCCCTACGAGCAGATGTTCGGTAACTTCCGGCTGCTGCCGATGCTCGACGTCGAGCGGATCATCTGGTCAGGCTACGGCCAGATCGGCGTGGGCGGCACGATCGGCTATCTGCAGCGCAGCGCCCGCGCGTTCGCGATGGGCAGCAATCCCACCGATCTCGACCGCCCGCGCGACGCCAACGCGCGCAACGCGTTCCACCTGATCCCGATGGCGTTGACGGCGACGTATCGCTTCACGGTGCTCGACGATGAATATGGCATTCCGCTGGTGCCCTACGTGCGTGGCGGCCTGTCGTACTACGTGTGGTGGATGACCGCGCCGAACGATAACTTCTCGGTGGTCTGCAAGGACGGCACGGATACTGACGCAGACCCGAGCTGCAGTCGCGACAAGGCGCTCGGTGCCTCGCTCGGGGTGCAGGGGTCGATCGGCCTGGCGATCCGGGCCGAGCGGATCGACGCGTCCGCCGCGCGGTCGATGCGGGCCAGCGGCATCCAGCACGCCGGGATCTACGGCGAGCTGTCGGCCTCGAAGGTCGATGGCTTTGGCTCCGCCAGCAAGCTTTCAGTGGGCGCTCGCACGTGGTTCGCGGGCGTCGACTTCGAGTTCTGATGGCGAGTGTCACCGCCTGCGCGCCGGATCGATCACGCGCTGAGCGGCAAGCCTTCGACGTGGACCGATGATGCGCTGCGCGACTCATGACGAATCACCAGCGCTCGCGAGCAGGCGCTAGCGTGCGCGGTCGCCGGCGGGCTTGGGCAGCCGGCCCATCAGGTAGAACTCGTCGTTGGGCCGCATGCTCGTCATGTTGGCGAGCCGGTTGCTCATCGCGAAGAACGCGGCGATCGCGGCGATGTCCCAGGCATCCTCGTCGGTGAAGCCATGGTCGCGCAGGCGCGCGTAGTCGGCGTCGTCGATCTGGGCCGAGTGCAGCGCGACCTTGAGGGCGAAGTCGAGCATGGCGCGCCGCCGCGGGGTGAGGTCCGCGCGGCGGTGGTTGACCGCGAGCTGGTCGGCGATCAGCGGGTTCTTCTCGTAGATCCGCAGGATCGCGCCGTGGGCGATCACGCAGTAGAGGCAGTCATTGGCGCCGCTCGTGGCGACGACGATCATCTCGCGCTCCGCCTTGGTCAGGTTGCCATCCTTGAGCATCACCGCGTCGTGATAGGCGAAGAACGCGCGAAACTCCTCGGGCCGGTGGGCCAGCACGAGGAACACGTTGGGGACGAAGCCCGCCTTGTCCTGGACCTCGATGATGCGGGCGCGAACGTCGTCGGGCAGGCTGTCCAGGCTGGGGATCGGGAACCGCGAGATCGCAGGCGCGTCGGACATGTCAGGCAGTATAGCGGTCACACCAGCGTGGGCGCTGCGGTGTGGCTAGCGCCGCCGATGGCGTCGCGTGCAGCGGCGTTTCCAGCGCCGCCGATCGCGTCGCGTGCAGCGGCGTTTCCAGCGCCGCGGATCGCGTCACGCGCTACGGGTGGCCGCCGCCGCTTCCACCACCGCCACCGCCACCGCCACCGCCACCGCCACCGCCGCCGCCGTTGCCGCAGCTCTGCAGCACGCATGCAATGCCGGTGGTCTGGACCTCCTGCTCACACACGAAGTTCGCGTTACACGTGAAGTCGGCGCACGACAGGCTCGGCTGCGGCGGCGCGACCGGGCCGGTCGGCAGCGGGTGCTGGTCGATGATGTTGCACTGGCCGACGTTGTAGTAGACGTGGCACGAGCCGACGAAGTCGACGCTGTGGGTATCGCAGTCGAGATCGGTGGTGCACTGCGTGCCCGCGACCCCGCCCGCGGCGGCCTGGAACTCGTCGGCGTGTTCCTGCGCCTCGACGCTGAACGCGGCGGCGGCTTGCTGATAGTCGGCCATCGCGGCCTGCCAGGCATCCCACAGCGCCTGGACCGCAGCGGTCGGCGTGGGCTGCTGGCTGGGCCGGACGCCGACACCCGAATAGCAGACCTTGTTGGAGCTCTGCGCCGTGGGCACCAGGCCCGCGGTGTCCGGGTTGGACAGATCCGAGGGAGATTCAGCCGCGCAGCCTGCCAGGGTCAGCAATGACAACGCGATGCGGCAAATTCGATGGGAGGGCTTCATCTGCGACAGCAATATCCCGGTGCTTCCGAGCGCTCCAGTATCGCCTGGTATCGGCCGCTGGAATCACGACGCGATTCTCCATATCAATAATTGTAATCAATAGATATTCGCGTCACGAGAGCCTGGCGAAGTCGGGATTGCCAGCCTGTGAGGCAGCATCAACCGCGGCGGTCGACGAACCTTGCGGCTACCAGGTCTCGCCGAACGGGCGCGCCTCGACCTCGAACGACCACGCCGAGCGCGGCTGGGTCGCCAGGTGATAGACGGTCGCCGCGAGGTCCTCGGGGCGCACGAAGAAGCTGTCCGGCTTGTCCGGCATCTGCGCGCGCGTCCGCGCCAGGTCGATGACGCCATCGACGATGATCAGCGCGACGTGGATGCCCTTGGGCCACAGCTGGCGCGCCATCGATTCGGCCAGGCTGCGCTGCGCGGCCTTGGCCGGTGCGAAGCCCGCCGCGCGCGCGCCGCCGCGCCGCGACGCCGTGGCGCCGGTGACGATGATCGCGCCGGTCCCGCGCGCGGTCATCCCCGGGATCACGGCTTGCGCGAACAGCAGCAGGCCGAGCGCGTTGACCCGGAACGCGCGTTCGAGGTCGCCCGGCGTGATCGTCTCGACCGTGCCGAAGCTGCCCGAACCGGCGTTGTACGCGACCACACCGATCGACCCCTGATCGCGCTCGATCGCCGCGACCGCCTGGGCGACGCTCGCCGCGTCGGTGGCGTCGCACGCGTACGCCCGCGCGCCGGGGAGCTCGCGGGCGAGCTCCGCGCTGGTCTCGGTGGTGCGCGCGACCAGCGCGATCGCGTGGTCCGCGGCGAACCGGCGCGCGATCGCCGCGCCGGTCCCAGGGCCTACTCCTACGACGACACAAACGGGCTTTGGCATGCGGCGGTCTTACCGTGGGCGAACGTCCCTGGCGAGCCAGCGTGTGTATAGTGAGCGCGTGTCCGACGCGCAGCTGGTGACCCGCTACTACGAGCTCTTCAACCGCGGCGACTGGGACGGCATGTGTGCGCTGCTCGCCGACGACGTCGCCCACGATCTCAACCAGGGCGAACGCCAGGTCGGACGCGCGGTGTTTCGCGCGTTCCTGGACCGCATGGCGCACAGCTATCGCGAGCAGCTGCGCGACGTCGCGGTCCTGGCGGGCAGCCATGGCCGGGTCGCCGCCGAGTACATCGTCGAGGGCGAGTACCTGCGCACCGACGAGGGGCTGCCGCCGGCGACCGGCCAGCGCTACACCCTGCCCGGCGGCGCGTTCTTCGAGGTGCGCGGCGGGCTGATCCACCGCGTGACCAACTACTACAACCTGCAGGCGTGGCTCGCCCAGGTCGGCGCCGCGTGACCGTGGTCCGCGTCGGGCTGTGGCAGTACCCGATCGAGCGCGTCGCGTCGTGGGACGCCTGGCGCGCCAAGCTCGCCGCCGGGTTCGCCCACGCCGCCGCCCAGGGCGCGACGCTGTGCGTGGTGCCGGAGTACGCGTCGATGGAGCTCACCGCGCTGCTCGACGACGCCACGCCGCCGAGCCTCGCCGCGCAGCTCGACGGCCTGCAGCCGCTGTTGCCCGGCTACGTCGCGGCCTACGCCGAGCTCGCGCGCGCGCACCGCATGACGATCGTCGGCGGCAGCTTCCCCGAGCGCACCGCGCCCGGCGAGGTCAGAAACCGCGCGCGCGTCCACGGCGCGGCCGGCGGCGTCGTCGCGATCGACAAGCTGCAGATGACGCGGTTCGAGGCCGAGCAGTGGGGCATCGCCGCCGGCCACGGTCAGACGGTGATCGACCTCGGCGGCGTCCGGATCGGCGTGGCGATCTGTTACGACGTCGAGTTTCCGCTGATCGTGCGCCGGCTCGCCGCGGCGGGCGCCGACGTGATCTGCGCGCCGAGCTGCACCGACGGCCTCGCCGGCTACCACCGCGTGCGCGTCGCGTGCCAGGCGCGCGCGCTCGAGAACCAGTGCTACGTGGTGCAGGCGCCGACCGTCGGCGTCGCGCCGTGGTCGATCGCGGTCGACGAGAACGTCGGCGCGGCGGGGGCGTTCGCGCCACCGGATCGCGGGTTCCCCGACGACGGCGTGCTGGCGCTCGGCACCGCCAGCGAGCCCGGCTGGGTGTTCGCCGATCTCGATCTGGCGGCGCTCGCCCGGGTCCGCGAGCACGGCCAGGTGGTCACGCGGCGCGACTGGGACCTCGCGAACCACCTCGCCACCGGCGCCGTCGCCCAGGCCGCGCTGTAGCCATGGTCGAGTATCAATCGTACACCGGCGCGCAGATCCAGGAGGTCTTGCCCGACGTGGCGGGCCTCCGGATCCGCGTATTTCGCGACTACCCATATCTGTATGATGGCAATCGCGCGTACGAGGAGCACTATCTCCAGGGCCTGGCGCGCAACGAGCGCTCGCTGGTCGCCGTCGCGCGGGTCGACGGCGCGGTCGTCGCGGCGGCCACCGCCCTGCCGCTCGGCAACGACGCCGAGATCCTCGCCGGCATCGATCGCCAGTTCGCCAAGCTCGGGCTCGACGCGCGCGACTACTATTACTACAGCGAGATCGTGGTCGACGCCGCGCACCGCGGCCGCGGCATCGCGCGCGAGTTCTATCGCCGGCGCCGCGACCGCGCCATCGCGCTCGGCTATCGCAAGGTGTGCTTCGCGGCGATCGTGCGCGAGCCGGGCGTCTTGCCCGCGCCCGCCGACTACTTCGACCCGGCGCCGATGTGGACGGCGCTGGGCTTCGTGCAGCACCCCGACATCTCCGTGACGTTCCGCTGGCCGACGCTGACCCCCGCCGGGACCCAGGAGATCGATCACCGCCTGGTGTTCTGGCTCAGCGACCTCGGCTAAAGCTTGGGACCGCCGGCCCGCACCTCGGCCGACGCCTGCGCCTCGTACTTCTTGAAGTTCTCGCGAAACAGCGCGGCGACCTTCTTGGCCTTGTCGTCGTAGGCGGCCTTGTCGGCCCAGGTGTTGCGCGGCACCAGGATCTCGCTCGGCACCTCGGGGCATGACGTCGGGATCGCGAGGCCGAACACCGGATCGATCTCGGTCGCCACACCGCCGAGCGCGCCCGCGTGGATGGCGTCGATGATCGCGCGGGTGTACTTGAGCTTGATCCGCGAGCCCGTGCCGTACGCGCCGCCCGACCAGCCGGTGTTGATGAGCCAGGTCTGCGCGCCGTGCTGCTTGAGCTTGGCGGCCAGCATCTCGGCGTACTTGGCCGGGTGCCAGACCAGGAAGGGCCCGCCGAAGCACGGCGAGAACGTCGGCTCGGGATCCTTCACGCCGACCTCGGTGCCGGCGACCTTGGCGGTGTAGCCCGAGATGTAGTGATACATCGCCTGCGCCGGCGTGAGCTTGGAGACCGGCGGCAGCACGCCGAACGCATCGGCGGTCAAGAAGATGACGTTCCTGGGGTGACCGCCGATCGCCGGCAGCTTGGCGTTGGGGATGCTGTCGAGGATGTAGCTGCCGCGCGTGTTCTCGGTGATCGCCGTGCTGTCGTAGTCGACCAGGTGCGAGGTCTGCTCGTAGGTGACGTTCTCGAGCACGGCGCCGAACGCCAGCGAGTTCCAGATATCGGGCTCCTGCTCCCTGGACAGCTTGACGACCTTGGCGTAGCAGCCGCCTTCGATGTTGAAGATGCCGGTGTCGCTCCAGCAGTGCTCGTCGTCGCCGATCAGCAGCCGCTTCGGGTCGGCCGACAGCGTCGTCTTGCCGGTGCCCGACAGCCCGAACAGGATCGACGTGTCGCCGCCGTCGCGCGCCTGCGTGGCCGAGCAGTGCATCGACAGGATGCCGGCCTTGGGCATCAGGTAGTTCATGATCGTGAACACGCCCTTCTTCATCTCGCCGGCGTACTCGGTGCCGAGGATCACGAACTCGCGGCGCGCGAACGACAGATCGACCGAGGTCGTCGAGGTCATCCCGGCGGTGTGGCGGTTGGCCGGGAACCCGCCCGCGTTGTACAGCACGTAGTCGGGCTCGCCGAACGCCGCGAGCTGCTCCGCGGTGGGGCGGATCAGCATGTTGTGCATGAACAGCGCATGATACGCGCGCGCGCACACGACGCGAATCTTGAGCTGATGCGCGGGATCCCAGCCGGCGTAGCCATCGACCACGTACAGCCGATCGCGGGTATTGAGATAATCGACCGCGCGCTCGCGATTGACCAGGAAGCTGTGGGCGTCGAGCTTGATGTTGACGTTGCCCCACCACACGTCGTCGCGCACCTCCGGCTCGTCGACCACGCGCTTGTCGGTCGGGCTGCGGCCGGTCTTCTTTCCGGAATAGGCGATCAGCGCTCCCGCCGACGAGATCGTCGAACCCTTCTCGAATCGCAGCGCCGCTTCGTACAGAAAGGCCGGCGAAGCATTGCGATGGATCTCCGCGACCGAGAGTCCTTGGTTGTCCAGCGAGAAGGCCATGAGCGACACTCCAGTAGGTACGTGGTTGCGGGTGAAAGCCCAGGATATCCGATCCGGCGCGCACACGCCCCTCGCGCCCGCCCCGCCTACAGCGCGGCGCCATGCCGCGGCGCAACGAGCGTGAGGTCGAGCGTGAGGTCGAGCGTGAGGTCGAGCGTGAGGTCGAGCGTGAGGCCGAGCGTGAGTCGAGCGTGAGGTCTACGCGGTTTCTCGCCGACCACGAGCGGACCGCGCACACGTCGTCGATTTCACCCTGATGCAGAGCGAGCAACGAACGCTCGCCGAGGTGACGAAGTACGGCATCACCCGCGACGAGGTGACCGAGTCGTCGAGACCCGTCACCGCGGCTGGAAGCGGTGCTCGAGACCAGGAGCGGCACGCCCGCAGAGGCGACGGACATCGCCCGAATCTCACCGCTGGCGCACGCGCACGTGATCCCGAGCGGGATGTAGCAGCTGGACCGCGCGGCCGATCCACCTGAACTTCTTCTGCCACACCCCGCCGGTCCCCGACGCCGCGCGCGAGGCGGCCTGGCGCGCCCGCCTGGCGCCGTACTATCGCGAGCTCGGCCTCGATCCGGACGCGTCGGTCAAGGTGGCCAACCGCGCGCCGTTCGACGACGCGCTATGCTGCGTGGTCGAGGAAGTCCGCCCCGAGCTCGTCAGCTTCCACTTCGGCCTGCCCGAGGCAGCGCTGCTCGCCCGGGTGCGCGCCGCCGGCGCGACGATCGTCTCCTCGGCGAGCACCGTGGCCGAGGCGCGCGGGCTCGCGGAGCGCGGCTGCGACGCGATCATCGCCCAGGGCGCCAATGCCGGCGGCCACCGGGCGACGTTTCTGGCCGAGCCGATCGCCGCGGTCGCCCACCAGCCGGGCACGCTGTCGCTCGTGCCGCAGGTCGTGGACGCGGTCGACGTCCCGGTGATCGCCACCGGTGGCATCGCCGATGCGCGCGGCATCGCGGCGGCGTTCGCGCTCGGCGCCGCGGCGGTGCAGATCGGCACCGCGTTCCTGTTCTGCCCCGAGGCCAAAGTGCCCGCCCCTCAACGCGCCGCCCTGCGCGCCGCTCACGGTGGGATTGGGGAGCCCGGCTCGTTGGAGCCCTCGCCCATACGATTCCCACGCTCGGCGGGCCTGATGGATGGTCATCGGCCCTGGGGGCTCCCGCTGCTCCCACCGCTCTCGTTGTCGATGCACGGCGGCCACCGTGGTGGAGCCCACGCGCGCTGTTCAGGAAACTGAACGTGCCAGCGTTACGTTCCAATATACATGTTGCTCGAGGGGCCAGCTGAATCCATAGAGCCAGAGAATTACTCATAGCACTACCGATAAGCAAAGCGACTTTTATGTTTGCCTCTCCGTATCGTCAAGAAACCAAAGAAGCCCAAAGAAGGATATTGTCGAAGCCTGCTGGAACTTCGGGAAACCGAAGGATCTCAGCGAGCGGAGGCGCCCGGCGGCGTGCCGGAGCTCGGGGCGAAGCGTGTCCTCGATCGCGTGGCCCACCTCCGGGCTTGCGCCCACGCCGCGCGGATGTCCTCGATGCTTCAGCCCTCTGAGACATCGACCGCGACGACTCGTCTTGCCGGTCCCCGTTGACGGTGGTCACCGCGCTTACCCGGCGTGTCAGCATGCCCGGGTGCGCGCGTCCGCGCCAGCACGGTCTGCCGCCGCAGCTATCGGAACAGTAGGGTATCGGAAGACGTCGAGGGGGCTTGAGTTCGCGTTCCAGTTGAGCAACGTTAGCCTCGCTGCGGGCACGGTGTCGGTTGCGCGTAGGCGGCAAACCATGGCAGACCCGCTCGTCCCCGCCCCCCCTACTGATCCAATGATCGGGATGGTGATCGGAAGCTTCGTCATCACGCGCCTGTTGGGCCAAGGCGGTATGGGTGCGGTGTACCTGGCACAGCACAAAGGCGCCCCGCACATCCGCAGCGTGTTCAAGACGATGCTCGCGCATCTCTCGCGGAACGCGTTGATGATCAGCCGGTTCAACACCGAGACGGAGGCGGTCGGTAGGCTCGCACACGAAAATATCGTCGAGCTCAAAGATTTCGGTGTGCTGCCCAACGGGCAGATGTACCTACAATTCGAATTTATCGATGGCACGCCGCTCGATCGCTTCGTGGCGAGTCACCATGGCCGGCTGTCGCTCCACCGCGCGGCGTACCTCGCGTTTCAGGTGTGCGACGCGCTCGACCACGCGCACGCAGCGGGCATCGTGCATCGCGACCTGAAGCCCGACAACCTCCTCGTGGTCGTGCAGGACCAGCAGCGGGTCCCCCGCTTCGTCAAGATCGTAGACTTCGGCATTTCCAAAGTGGTCCACACCTGCGTGGTACAGACCCTCTCGGGCATGTCCATGGGAACTCCCTACTACATGTCGGTGGAGCAGTATGCCAACGCCTCGGAAGCCACGGCAAAATCCGACGTATTCTCGCTTGCAATTGTTCTGTGGCAGATGATGACAGGAGAGCTGCCTTGGGGCACTCCGGACCCCACCGTGCTGTACCACCTCCAGCGCACCGTGATCCCGACCCCGCCGCCCGAGCACGTGATGCCGGCGGCGGTCGCCAAGATCCTGCTCCGCTGCCTCTCGGAAGATCCGGAGTATCGGCCCACGATGCAGGAGCTGGCGGTCTCGCTGGCCGCCGTCATCCCCGGGACGACCGATGCGCCCAGCGGCACCGCGATCTTGATGCATATCGCGCCTCGATTCCTGGCGTCATCGCCGGACATCGACTCGGTGCGCGCGATGCCACACGCGGTGGCGGCGAGCCCTGACGGCGTCGCGGCGATGCTCTGGCCCCGCAGCAAGGTCGCGGCCGGGCGTGCGAGCCAGCCCGACGGCCCGCTGCCGCCGCGGAACGTACCCACCGGATCGGGCCAGCCCGCTGGGCCGGAGCGTGTCCGCACGCCCGGCGAACTGCCGTCCGCCCCGTTGCAAGCGCAGGAACCGCGACCGTCGGCATCGGTGATGAACGTCACCGCGCACGAGGCACCGCGAGCGGCGCTGGCACGTGCGGGGTCGGGACCGAACGCGGCGGTGTCGTCACCGGAGGCCGTCACAGCGCTTCCGGCGGAGTCACGGCGTGGCTCCGCCGCTCCGGCCGCGCTGGGGCACGCGGGAGCCGCAACTCACGTGCACGGGTTGCCTGCGCCGGTGCTCGCCCAGTTCCCCACCGGACTGATCTCACAGAAGCATATCGCCCAGGAGGCGCCCGCCGACGGCCGAGCCGCACTCTCGCGGCTTCCCTCGGTGGTCACAGCCTCCGAGATCGAGCTGGCCCAAGGCACCCCGCCGGGGCCACAGCCCTACGCGCACCGCGATGTCCCGCGGGTGGTCGTCTCACACACCCAGCTCACCGCGCCGACGCCCTCGCCCGCGGTGCGGCAGCCCGAACCGCCGCCCTACGTTCGGCTGCCCGGTGCCGCACGGTCGAGATCGCGCACGCTGGTCGCGATCGGCGTTCCCGCTGTCGCGCTCGCCGCGGTGGCGGGTTTCGTCCTCGTCCGGCCGCGCCCGCACGTCGCTGCACAGAGCGCCCGTGACGCGACCGACCCTGCACGTGCGCGAGCCACGGCTCCTGCCAGGCCCGAGGCGCTTCCCCCGGGGCCCGCCGGCGCTGCGCCCGCGGTGGGGCCACCGAGTCCAGCGCGCGTGCTTGCTCCATCCCCCAGCGTCGCCACGGACGCAGGTCCGCACGCTGTGCCCGCGACGAAAGAAGCCGACCCCATGCATGCCGGCACCAACCCACGACCGGAGAGCCTCGCCCCACTGCCTGCGACGACGGCACAGACCGCCGCGGACACCGGCGCAAGCCGCTCGGCCGCCGTGGACACCGGAGCAAGCCGCTCGGCTGCCGGGCCAGCGATCGAGCCGCGCTCGCCCGATGCGAGCCGGGCGGGCCTGGTCCGCCAGCCGGCAACGCAGAAACCACTACGAGCCCGGCAGACCGAAGCGCGCGAGTCCGGCGCCAAGACCGGCAGTCTTCATCTGTTCGTGACACCATGGGCGGTGTGCTGGGTCGATGGTGAACGGATCGACCAGACGCCGTGCTTGCTAGACGGCCTACCGGTGGGGCGCTATCGGGTGCGCCTCGAGAACACCGTCGCGCACAAGAATGAGACGCTCACGGCGACCATCACCGCTGGGGCGACGACCACGATCGAAAGGACCTGGTGAGCCACGTGCGCGCGCATCGCATCACGATTGTCTTCGCTGCTCTCGCACTTTCGGTCGCCAGCACCTCGCTCGCACGCGCCGACAGCGGGTTGCTCGTGGTTGGCGGCGGCGCCCGCGAGCACGACCGCGCGACGATTGGCGGCGCGATCGAAAGCACGGTGCGGAGCGCCGGCTGGTCGCTCCCGGCCAAGCCAGCGACCAAGCGAGAGACCGACATCCTGCTGAACTGCGAGGACGCAAACACGCCATGGACCTGCGTCCCGTCGTCGATCACCTCCAAGGGGATCCGCAACCTGTTCGTCGTCTCGATCGAGAACAGGCAGGCCGCCAACGGCGCGCCGCTCGTGGTGATCACCGGCCGCATGATCGTCACCGACCCACCCGAGTTTGCCTTCGGCCAGCGCTTCTGCGAGCACTGCGCGGACGACCGGCTGATCAAGGCCGGCGCCGAGTTGACGCATGCGCTCATCGACGACCTCGCCACACGGACCGGCAGCACCGTCATCCACTTCGCCTCCGAGCCCTCAGGCGCCGACATCATTCTCGACGGCACCAAGCTCGGCGCCACCGAAGCCACCTACAGCACCTCTCCTGGCAAGCACACGGCGATGATCCAGAAGGCAGGATACATCTCGCAGGTACGCGAGTTCACCGTGGACCGCGGCAAGACAGCGGAACTGTCATTCACGCTGGCACGTTCGGAAGCGCTGACGGCAGACCATGCCGCGACGACCGGGCCGTCGCGTTCGCCCTACACCTACGTGCTTCCGGGGCTCGCGCTCGGCGCCGGGGCCTCGCTGACCGTCCTTGGCAGTGTGCTCGTCTATCATGGCCTGCACGACGACGCCCAGTACGAGTACACACGAGCAACCGCGGTCGGGATACCGCTCGGGATCGTTGGACTCGGCGCCATCGGCACCGGAATCTACCTTCTGTATCGCCGCGACGCCGACTCCGCGCCGTCCGCCAGCCCTGCCCCCGGTGGTGTGGTCGTTGGCTGGTCGGGGAGGTTCTGAACCATGACTGCCATGCCCCGGTGTCGTCATCGCCGCGCCCTCGCACGATCGGCACGTCCTGGTTGCATCGTGCTGTGCAGCTTGCTGCTCGCGAGCTGCGGCCTGGTCGACTGGCTCGGCGGCAGGCAGCCCAAGCCGCAGCTCTGCGACCAGCACCCGGACGACGCGCGATGCGGGCAAGGTCACCCGGACGCCGCGGCAGACGCACCACAGCCCGACGCAGACCCACGGTGCCACTCGAACGCTGCCTGCCCGGCACCCACGCCAGTGTGCGATCTGACCGGTTCGATGGTGTGCGTCCAGTGCGAGGCCCCGGATCAGACCGCCGCCTGCACCGGGACCACGCCGACGTGCAGCGTCGACCACACCTGTCAGCCGTGCACGAAGCACCAGGACTGCTTGCTATCGAGCGCGTGCATGGCCGACGGCTCCTGCGCCGCCCCCGAGGACGTGGCCTACGTGGATCCCGCCACCGGCGCGGGCACCACGTGCAGTCGGGCGGCTCCGTGCAAGGCGGTCGCCGACGCGCTGGCGACGCCGCACGCGATCGTGAAGCTCACCGGCATGATCGACGAACCGGTCGAGATCGGCGATCGGAATGTCACCGTGCTCGCCGATCCGGGCACGCAGCTCACCCGCACGAGCCCCGGCGTGATCTTGACGATCAGTGGCTCGAGCGTCGTGCAGATCTTCGATCTCACGATCACCAATGGCCTCGGCAGCACCGGCATCGGGATCTCGTTGCCCCTGGGAAACACCGCTTCGCTGACCCTGTCACGCGCGTCCCTCACGAACAACGCCGGTGGTGGAATTGTCGCTACGGGCGGAACGGTCACCATCGCAGAGAGCGCGGTTCGCGATAACACAGGCGGCGGGCTCTCTGCGAACGGAGGCATCGTCACCATCTCCCAGAGCTTCATCACGGGCAACTCGGCGCACGGGATCTCGATCTCCGGAAGCCAGTTCGACATCACGAACTCGCTCATCGCGGGCAACGGCGGCCCGCTGACCGTCCTGGGTGGCGTTCGTCTCGACCAGACCAACAGCGGAACGCGAAGATTCGAGTTCAACACCGTGACCAACAACAGCGCCATAGACGGCGCCACGGTCGGCGTCGTCTGCACGCTGATCTCGCAGCCCCTCACCTTCTCCAACAATATCGTCTACGCAAATCAGATCGGCGGGACGCGCACCCAGGTGAGCGGCACGAACTGCAACTGGAGCTTTTCGGACATCGGGCCCGGCATGGTGACAGGAACTGGCAACATCGACGCGGATCCTCTGTTCGTGAATTCGATCAAGAACGACTTCCACCTGCAATCGACGTCACCCGCGAGGGACAAGGCTGCATCGAATGCGACCGCGACCGTTGACATCGATGGTGACGCGAGGCCGCAAGGGAATGGATTCGACATGGGGGCGGATGAGATCAAATGAGCGACTGGCCACTCCATCTCCTAACGCGATTTCGCTGCGGCGCGCTGAGCGCGCTACTATTCACAGCGGCAGGCGGGGTGCGCGCCGCAGCCGCACGACCGGGAACGCCGACGATCGTGCTCGAGGCCCATGTGGGACAACGCTCGCCCGAAGCCGCTGCCGCGATCGCGCCGGTGCTGGACGAGCTGGAACGCCATGGCTTCGCGGTTCGCCCCGACTCGATCAGGCAGCTGTTGCGCGGCCGGGCACCGCTGCCGGGGAGGCTCGACGCGGGCAAGACGATCGGCGACATCAAGCGCCTGATCGCCGTCGGGCGGTCGGCGTTCGACAAGGGACTCCTCGAGAAGTCCGAGGCGGCGCTCCGGGACGCCGTGGGCCTCATCCGACGAAACCCCGCGCTGCTGGTGCTCGATACCAACAACGAGAAGGTCACCTACAACGCGTTGGTCTCGCTCGCCATGACGCTCGCCAAGCGCGGCAACGTGACCGAAGCCAGCAGCGTCATGCTGGATCTGCTTCGCGTGTCGAACGCCCCGATCCCACAGGGCGACTATGGCCCCAAAGCCCAGGATTTGCACAACGACGCAGAGAAGCAGGCCCAGGCGATGGGTCGAGGCTCACTGGCGATCACGGTCAGCGACAGCAGCGCCATGATCTTTGTCGACTACACCTATCGCGGCATCGGGCGGGTCGCCATCGGCGACCAGCTGCCCGGGCCACACCACATCCTCGCACAGGTCCCCGGCACCGTCGGCTTGCAATACACGCGCGAGGTGAAGGCCAGCGCCTCCAGCACGCTCGACATCAACTGGCAAGTCGAGTCAGCGCTGCACCTCGACGGTCTGTGGGCTGGATTCTTGCTGGCAACCGACGCGGAGCGAACGCGCCAGTCCTCCGTGGCGACCGAGCTCGGCCGTCGCTTTGATGGGGAGGACGTGATCGTCGTGAGCCTGCAGAAGATCGAGGGGGTGGACTTCGTCGGCGGGATCCAGTATCCAGCGAATGGCGACGAGCCGATCGGCGCGCTCGTCCCGGTCAACGGCGGGGAGGCGCTGCTGCGCTCTCTCGGGACCTTCTTGTACAATGGCACGATGTCGGCGGGCTTGCGGGTGCTGCATCACCCATTGAAGGCGGAGGCACCGGCCGATGGCCTCCTGGGCCTCCGGGGCTCGAACACCGAGCACTCGACATGGACGACCGCGTGGCTGCCGCCTGCAGTCGTCGGCGCTGGCGCGCTGACGATCCTGGGCGCGACGCTGGCATACAGGCGAACGTCGTACGATCCGAGCAACCCACCGAGCGACGGCACGGATGGGAGGAACCCCGTGGTCGGCATCATGCTCGGCGGATCGCTCCTGGCCGGCGGAGGTGTGTATCTGTGGAGCCGAAACGCAGTGTCCGCCGATCGGCTCGCAGCGGGAGCGCTGGGAGCGGGGGCGGCCTCGATCGCGGCTGGCGTCGAGCTCTATCTCGTTGACCAGGACCCGGGCTACACGCTACCTCGGTCGGTTCGCAACACCGCCACCGCGGGCGTGATCGCCGGGGCTGCGGGCATCGCGCTGGTGGGCACCGGGATCTGGCTGCTGCGTCGCGATCGCGATCCGTCCGTGACGGTGGATGCAACCGTGCCACGTCGATCGGCACCGCTGGCGTCATGGGCGCCGTTTGCCACCGCCGGTTCATCGCAGGCGCTGCTGGGCTGTACTGGGACCTTCTAACACTCGATTCTGCGCCGGCCGCGCGCGCAGCTACGTGGCCGCGCGCTGCGAGCTCACCGAGCGGATCACCCGGGTGACCAGCGCACGCAGCGGCGCGGCGTCCGCCGCCGACAGCAGGCGGAGCCGCACCAGCAGATCGAGCTCGACGATCACGGCGTCGAGCGGCGCCACCGCCAGCGCGGGGTGCGACGACGACAGCTCGGCCACCGCGAGCGCGAGCTCGATCCGCAGCACCGCGGCGGTGACCGGGCCGAGCTTGCCGGCGGCCGCGAGCTGCGCGACCAGGCCGATCGCGCTCCGCGCCGCGTCGACCGGCGAGGCCACGGCGACGGTCTGGGTCGCCGCCGAGCTCGCCTCGCCATCCGAGACCTGCACGGTGACCGTGAACGTCCCCGCCGCCGCGTAGGTGTGCGACAGCGCAAAGCCCTGGCCCGACAGCGCGAGCGCTTGCGCGCCGCTGCCATCGCCGTAATCGACCGTCGCCGTCCATGGATCGGCGCCCGGATCGGTGAACGACCCGGTCGCGGTGTACGCCTCGCCCGGCAGCAGCGCCGCGCCCGCGAACGGACCGACGCTCGGCGCCACGTTGGTCACCGTCGCCGTCGTGACCAGCGTATCCGTCAGGCCGTCGTTGTCGGTGACCGTGAGCTGCACGCGGTAGCTGCCGTCCTGCGTGTACGTGTGGGTGACCGCCGCGCCGGTCGCCGTGGCGCCGTCGCCGAAGCTCCAGGCGTAGCCGACGATGCTGCCGTTCGGATCGACCGAGCCGGCCGCGGTCATCGCGACCGTGCCGCCTTCGGCCCCGCGGTACGGTCCGTCGGCGAGCGCGATCGGCGGCTGGATGCCCGCCTCGACGATGTTCTCGACCTTGTCGGGCAACAGCGCCAGGAGGTCGTAGCCGGTCAGGGCCTCGATCGCATCGACCGTGGTGAGGTAGGTCTGCCAGGGCACGTTGCGCACGCCCGGATCGTTGGGCATGTTGACCGCGATGACCTGGAGGTCGCGGTAGTCGACGATGTCGGCCAGACCGTGGCCGCGCGGCATGATCACCGCGACCTTCCACGTGCTCGCCGGCATCACGATCTTGCCCTCGCCCTTGAGCGTGCCCTTGCTGCCGGCCACGCCGGCGATGATGCGGACCTCCTTGTTCTGGAGGGTCGCCAGATCGCCGAGGTCGTTCTCGAGCACGGCCCACGGCCCCTGGTTCAGATCGGCGGCCTGCGGCACCACGTTGGATAGGTAGAACGTGAACGCGTTGTCGAGGCTGGCCGAGGTTCGGTCGAACGACCGGGTCATGTGGCCGCGATCGATGCCGTAGCCGGCGAACGCCCCCGCGCCGGTGTAGTCGGCCGTGGTGTAGCGCGGGAACGACGCCGGCAGCGCCGGGTCGAACGTGAAGCAGTTGCAGCGATCCTGGCTCCCGAAGTCAGTGGCGTTGAGGTCGTAGGCCACCCAGTTCGGGGTCCCGCGGTTCACGTTGTAGGACGTGGTGTACTCCGGGTGACGCACGATGAAGTCGTCGCTCGGATCGGCGTCCGCCGGCTCGCCGAACTCGGTGTTGCCGACGTACTGCGCCGTGGTGCTGGCGACCGCGATCGCGATCGGCAGCACCCAGGTCGCCGTGGTGCCCTCCGCGGCGGTCGCGCGAAACGTCGCGCTGCCTGGCGCCAGGCCGGTGATGACGCCGTTGCCATCGACGCTCGCCACGTCCGGCGTCTCCGAGCTCCACGTGATCGTCGTCGGGATCGTCGCGTTGGTCGGGCCGAGCAGGGTCGCGAACAGCTGGGCCTGAAAGCCGACGGGCAGCGCCGGATCGCTCGGCACGCGGCCGCTGAAGCTGATCGTGTTCGAGGGCGGCGGCGGCGCGGTGCCGGCGCCGTTGCACGCTCCGAACGTCGAGGTCGCGAGCGTCCAGTGGTTGAACGCGTCGCGCTGCAGCGACTGGCCGACCGGCGACGACGACGCCTCCTGGGCGATGATGTCGGTCGAGACCAGGCCCGCCGCCGGGCCCGTGGTCGCCGTCAGCGTGCCCTCGTACGACAGCAGCTCCACCACGTGCCCGTTCGCGTCGATCAGCGCGAGCCCATCGGGGCTGCCGTTCTGGATCCCGTTCGACGGGTACGCGACGACGACCACGCCGCGCGCATCGCACGTCGCCGGGATCGGCCCGCTCAGCGCGGTCGTGCTGTACGCGGCGCCGCCGTTGCCGTCGTACAAGACGATGCTCCAGCCAGTGAGATCGGTCCCCGCCGGGCCTTCGATCTCGATCGCTTCGCCGACATCGACCCCGAGGTTGTCATAGTGCAGCTCGGCGAACCGGGTATCGGGGAAGCCGGGCTGCACCACCGCGGTGACGTGCAGCGCCGCCGAGGCGATCACCCCGTCGGGGGCGGTCGCCGTGATCACCGCGTCGCCGGGCGCCACGCCGGTGGCCACGCCGCTGGCGGACACGCTCGCGATCGCCGGCGCGCTGGTCGTCCAGGCGAACCCGACGCCGGGGATCGGCTGGCTGGTCGCGTCGAACGCCGTCGCCACGAACGCCTGCGTCGCGGCCGGAGCGATCGTCGCGCTCGCGGGCGAGACCACCACGCTCGCCACCACGGGCGGCGGCGGCGCGTCGCCCGCGTCGTTGCAGGCGCCGAACGTGCTGGCGACCGGCCCAGTCCACGTGCCGTCGCTCGCGCGCTGCAGCGATTGGCCGACCGGCTCGCCCAGCTCGCGGACGGCGATATCCGTCGAGGTCAGGCCCAGCGCGGGGCCGTTGGTCGCCGCGAACACGCCCTCGTACGACAGGAACTCGACCACCGCGCCCGAGGCGTCGACCAGGGCGATACCGTCCGGGCTGTCGGTCCCGGTCGCGGTCGTTCCGCCGTTCTGGATCCCGTTCGCCGGATAATTGAGGACGAGGACGCCGCGCGAACCGCACGTCGCGGGGACCGCGCCGGTCAGCGCCGTCGTGGTGTACGACGCGCCGCCATTGCCGTTGTACAGAACGACGGTCCAGCCGGTGACGTCCGTGCCGGCGGGCCCGGAGACCTCGATGGCCTCGCCGACATCGGCTCCGACGTTGTCGTAGTGAACCTCGCTGATCCGCACCGGCGGCACGGCCGAGATCGCCTGTCGATCGGCCGAGACCGACGATCCCGGATCGGTGCCACAGGACGCGGCGATCACCGTCGCTGCGATCCACAAAGCAATTGCACGCTGGCTGCGCATCATGCGATCCCCTTCTGCATCTGTGCACCTCACCGTCGGCGGAAGCCGCCTCACGACCTGACGTTTCATGTTCAGATCCACCGTACAACACGCCACGCGGCGTTTGAAAGCGCGAGAGCCCGCCGGATCGCCGCGCGCCCGGGCGGTCGGTCGGGGGGCAGGAGCGCAATCGATGTCAGTCGCCGGACTTCGTCACCGTCGCGGGCAGCGGCGGTGACGTGGTCGTCACCAACCGCGATTCGGAGATCCGGGCCTCGGGCAGCGAGCTGCTGCTCGCCCGCGCCGAGCCGCGCTCGCGCGCGCGCTTGACGGTCTCGCTCGCGGTGACCAGGACCAGGCCGATCGCCGCATAGGCGATCAGCGCGACCCGCCGCGCGAGGATCAGCACCGTGCCGCGCGCCGGGTTCTCGCCGAGCGCGCGGAACAGCATGTTGTAGCCGCCCTCGTTGACGCCGACCCCCATGGGGACCACGGCGCCCACCATGTAGATGAAGAACCCGCCGACCGTGATCGAGGCCGCCAGGCCGATCGTCAGCCGCTCGCCCATCGCCAGCAGGAGCAGGAACGACAGCGACATCGAGGTCAGCCGCGACAGCGCCACCATCAGGATGCCGAACCGGCGATCGCGGACGCGGGCGCCCTCGACGAGCTTCATCTTGTCGTCGATGCCGCGCAGCCTGGGCTCCCAGCGCGCGTAGCGCTCGGCCTGGCCGCGGAGCGGGATCCGCGTCACCAGCCGGGCGACGCTGACCAGCATGCCGCGGCGGACCAGCGCGTAGAGCCCGAACGCGATCACCAGGACCACCGGCCCGACGGCGAACAGCACGACGCGCAGCCGGGTCGGCATCGGCAGGAACACCGCCATGAGCGGCGTGCCCAGCCCCACGGTGACCAGCTCGACCGAGAAGCTGACGACGTTATAGAGCAGGATCGTCGCGACCGCGCGCGACTGGCTCACGTGATCGACCAGCACCGAGACCTTGACCGCCTCGCCGAGGTTGCCGCTCGGCGTGACGGCGTTGACCGCGCGGCCGGCGAGCTGCGAGAGCAGCGCGCTGCGCAGCCGCACCTTGGCTTGCTCCGGCGACAGGAACGCGCGGATCGCGACCGCGTCCATCGTCGTGACCGCGACCTCCATGATCACGACCGCGAACCAGCCCCAGCCGATCCGCTTGAAGTAGCTGCCGATCGCGTACAGGCCGGTGTCGCGGATCGTCAGCACGAGCGCGACGATCGCGAACGCCAGGGAGACCCGGGTCACCCACCTCGCCCAGCTCGGCCGGCTCATCCCAAGACCTATAGCAGAACCCGACCGCGAGGTCGGCCTGTTCTGCCCGCCGACTAGTCGAGCGGCTGCTCGAGGTTGTCGGCCACGAAGCCCAGGACCTCCTCGAGCATCTGGCCGAAGTCCTCGTAAAACTGCTGGTCGAGCGCGTTGTCGCGCGCGTCGAACAGCACGACCGGGTACTCGCCCGCGCTCGTGGGCTTGCTGACATCGAGGCAGAACCACTCCTGGTACTGCGCGCCCATCCCGACGACGACGAGGTGCTCGCCGAGCTTGCGCTCGGCGCGGGCGCGCAGGGTCCGCCGCACCACGTCGGTGGCATCGGCTGGCACCACATCGCTGCTCACCGGCTCGCCGTGCGGCAGGCCTACGAAGTCGTGCACGATGCCAAGGTGCGGCGGGATCGCGATGCCGCCGAACGTGCGCAGGAAGTTGCGGTACGACGGTGGGAAGGTGCAGCCCAGCGCCGCCTCGGCGGCCGAGATGGCAGCCTCGGGCGCGGGGCCTGCGATCTCGCAGGGGTTCTCGTGCTCCTTGAGGCGGCGACGCACGCGTTCGACGAGCTCGATGGTATCCGACGTCATGACGTGTCGCTCATTATGCACCTTCGATCGCGCGGCGCGATGCGAGGAAGCGCGCGCGCGTGCATCCGCTTGATCGGCGCGTGTCGCAGTTGACATTTTTTGGCGGCCGCTGATCCACGCGGCTGCGCGCGAACCTCACGACGGCCGGGGCAGCGCGGCGGGGAACGTCAGCGCGTCGACGACGGCGAGCTCCATGTCGGTGTCGACGATCTGAAACGCGTGCTGCATCACGCCGGTGAACGGAATCACCCGCCAGTTCGCCACCGCGTCGCGCGGCTCGGCGACCAGCGTGTACACCATGATCCAGTAGCGATCGACGGGGTCCGGCAAGCTGTGCGCGACCGACGCCAGCTCGCCGAACACCTGCGCGTCGGCCGCGCGCGGCTTGCGGAACGCCTGGTACAGCACGCCGTCGAGCTCGTCGCTGGCCAGCGTGAGATCGGGGATCGCGAGGAAGAAATCGCGGATCCGGAACCGCTCGTCGTCGCCGGCGGCGCCGTGGCCGAACGCGCGCAGCACGAACACCTCGGCCGCCACCGGGATCAGCGACCGGATCCGGTGGTAGCGATCGCCCAGGTAGTCGACGAGCCCGCCGCGCGTGGCCGCGCCGATCAGGCCCTCGGACTCGAGCGGCGCGATCCGCAGCGCGATCCGCAGCGCCTCTAAAAACCGCAGCTCTCCCTCGACGATGCGCTGATCGGCGGTCGCGATCTCGGCGGCCATGCCGAACGCGGCGAGCCGGTGGATCCGCGCCGGCAGCCCCTTGGCGATCGCCGGGGCGCGGCCGATCGCCCCGCCGGCGAACCGGATCGCGTCGTGAGACAGCTCGATCAGCGTCCGGGCCGCGTTCGCGCCCAGCCCCTCGAACAGCGGATGGCTCGCGATCTGGTGCTGGAGCGCGGCGGTCTCGCGCGCGTCGACCACCCCGTCGGCGGCCATCGCGCCGACCATCGCCTCGATCAGAAACCGCCGTGCATCGTTCGGCCTGAGCCCGCCGCCGAGCAGCCCCTTGACACTTCTTTCCATGGTCCGATACTAGCCCCAGACCACGCGTGAGCCACCTTGCGCACGGGATCACAGCGTCGCTGTGTCGCTGTGTACGACTGGGCGCCGCCGGGCGTGCGCGTTATCATGCCGCCGATGATCACGACGAGGTACCCGGCACTCGTCGCTGCGGGGGCCGGCGCGGCGATGGGCCTGCTCGTCGGGCGCCCCGCGGCGGCCGAGCCCAAGGCCAAGGTCTCGATCGTCACCGAGCCGCCGGGCGCCAAGGTCTACTTCAACCTGAAGGAGGACGGCGAGGTCTGCACGACCCCGTGCACCGTGGACGCGCCGATCGGTGAAACCCCGCTCATCATCGAGGCCGAGAACCGGCGCTCGCTGTTCGAGAACCTGGTGGTGCCGCGCAAGCCGCCGCGCCTCATCAAGCTGTCGTACAAGCTCGAGCTCGCGGTCGGCGCCCTGGTCGTCGAGGGCGGCGCCGGCGCGACGATCAAGATCGACGGCGAGCCGCGCGGCAAGGCGCCCGCCCGGCTCGACGACGTCCTGGCCGGGGCGCACCGGGTCGCCATCGAGCGCGACGGCAAGGCGCTCTACGATCAGTTCGTCGAGATCGAGGCCGGCAACGAGCTCACGGTCAGCGCCGGGCAGCTCGCCGCCGCGCCGCCGGCCCCCGCGGCCGTCGCCACCGCGGCCCCCACGCGCCACGCGCCCCGCGCCACGCCTGGATTCGCGGTGGCCGGCGCCCTCGACCTCGGGTTTCGCCGGTTCCGCTACAGCGGCAACCAGACCCCGGCGACCCAGCGCGACGACGACGAGGCCGGCCAGGTGCTGGCCGGGCCGATCATCGAGCTGTGGCCCACCACGCTCCTGGGCCTCGACGTCCTGCCCGGCCTGGCGATCTACGGCCGGTTCGAGTTCGGCCTCAACTCGCAGCCGGTCACGCTGCGCGACAACGTGTCGACCCGGACCTCGCTCTCGACCGCCTGGCGGAGCATCGAGATCAGCGCGCGCCAGCGCTGGACGATCCCCCAGACCGGCACGGTCGAGGTCGGGACCGGCTTCACCCAGGACAGCTACCAGTTCCACGGCCTCGGCACTGATGTGGGGATCGTGCCCGACGCGAGCTACAGCGCGGTGCGGATCGGCGGCCGCGCCTCGCTGCAGTTCGGCGACATCGAGCCCTACGTCGCGGCCGAAAACCGGATCGTGATTTCGGGCGGCGCGATGGCGGACCGCTACTCGGCCGGCACCTCGGTCAACGGCGTCCACGCGGCGCTCGGCGCGGTCGCCCGGTTCGGCCCCGTCGAGGCCCGCGCCGAGTACGCCCTCACGCTCTACAGCTGGACGTTCAAGCCCGACGCCGGCGACGCCGGGATCGCCAGCGGCGGCAGCGACCTGATCCAGAACATCACGCTCGCGGTCGGCTACGTCTACTGAGCGGGGATCTCCCGCGCAACGGCCGCCGGCTCACGCCTTGTGCGGATTGATCAGGTACTTCGTGCCGGTCGCGCGCCGGGCGTACGCCTTCAGCGTATCGAGCTGGAGCGCCTCCGCCAGCGAGATCTCCTTCGCGTACGTGCTCGCGAACGTCGTCGTCAGCTCGGCGGCCACCCGCTGCTTCAGCGCGTCGGTGCCGGCCGGGCCGAGCTTCTGGAGGAACGGCGTCAACAGCCACCCGCCGACCCCCCACGCCATCCCCAGGTTGCGCGGCAGCTCGGTCGGGCTGGTATCGAGCACGCCATACAGGTACGCCTGCTTGTGCGTGGACGAGCCGTACCGGCTGTACGCAGTCGCCTTGCGGTTCAGCACCACCTCCATGGCGGCCAGGATCTGACCGGCGAGCTTGCCGCCGCCGATCGCATCGAACACGAGCGTCGCGCCGGTCGCCGTCAGCGCCTCGATCAGCTCGTCGCGGAACGCCGGCGACTCGGTGTTGCAGACGTACGGCGCGCCCAGCCCGCGCAAGATCTCCACCTGCTCGGCCTTGCGGACCACGTTGACCAGGCTCACCCCATCCTTCAGGCAGATCCGGTGGAGGATCTGGCCGAGGTTCGACGCCGCCGCGGTATGGACCAGCGCCGTATGCCCCTCGCGCTTCATCGTCTCGACCATGCCGAGCGCGGTCAACGGATTGATGAACGCCGACGCGCCCTGCGCGGGCCTGGCGCCTCCGGGCAGCGCGAGGCACGCCGACACCGGCACGGTGCGGTACTGCGAGTACATCGCGCCGCCGAGCACCGCGACCGTCTTGCCCATCAGCGCCTTCGCCGCCTCCGACGACCCGGTCTCGACGACCACCCCGGCGCCCTCGTTGCCGACCGGCATCGCGATGTCGACCCGCGACGCCAGCGCGGCCATCGCCGCGTCCGGAACCCGCGCGGTGATCACCGGGCTGGCCGCGGTGCCGCCCTGGTTCGCCGTCGCCGGATCGGCGGGGCCGGTCAACAGGCCGAGGTCGGACGGGTTGATCGGCGACGCCTCGACGCGCACCACCACCTCGTCGGGCTTGGGCGCGGGAGTCTCGACGCTGACCAGCGACAGCTCGAGCTCCCCGGTCTTCTTGATGAGGGACCGCAGCTGCAGCCCGGTGCGATGGTTGGAAGTGCTCATGATTCAGCTCCTTGTCAACGATCCTCGACCAGCCCGTCACGTACCGCAAGGCCGACCTTTGCCAGCGTGGATTCGCGCGACGCACCTTCTCGTGGCAGGTCACTCCGGACTAGTGTCATCCGGGGGGAGTCATGCGATGCCCCATCGCAGAGGGAGAGGCGGGACAGATGAATCGCTATCGTCGTATGCAACTATCGCGCATGGTCCTCGGACTGAGCATCTCGGTCGCTTCCGGATGCGCCGGCTCGGCAGGTGCGGGCGCTTCGCCCGACGCCGCCGCGCTCGACGCCGGTCTCGCCCAGATCACGATCACCACGGTCGTTCCATTCACAGCTGCTGCCGCCAATGCAGATCTGGTCGCGCTGCAGGATGGCGACGGAGCGTGGCATGCGCTCACCGGCACCGATGGTGTCTACCACGCCACGATCACCGGCCCGCGCTATGGCGTCGCCGTGGGCTGTGGCACCGGCACCCGGGCACTCCGCCTGTACTACCAGGCGTTCTCGGACACCACGGAGCTGGTGGCCACCGGATGTGATGCCACCCCGGCCTTCGCGACAGCGGCGATCGATCTGCGAGGCACCGGGACCAACCCCGACCGGCAGACCGAGGTCTCGATCGGCGCCTACTCGCTCGACGTCGTCGCTGACGGCGCGTACAGCCTCCCGGTGCCGAAGCAGCGGGCCGATGTGTTCGCGTTCAGCGCGACCCGGACGGAGAACCCCGACGTGGTGCGCGACGTCGTCGCCTACCGCGGGCCTACCCTGGACGTCGACGGCGATCTGGCGCTGTCGATCGACATGGCGACGATGGCCAAGCCACTCGAAGCGCATCCGCTGACGCTGATCGACCCACCGGCCCCCAGCACGACCGACGCGCAGGTCGAGATCCTCTCTTCCTACATCACGGCGCACTCCCAGTATGCCAACAGCAGTATCTTCGCCGAGTCGATCGCCTCGCCCCCCCCGCTCGAAACCACGACGCGGTACATGACCGTCGACGCGACGCTGCGCCAACCAGGCGACGTCTCGGACGTCTGGGCAGCCGAGACCGGTACCACCGCCCAGGGCTTCGGATACATCCGCGAGGTCGACCTCGAGACCAGCACGAATGGCCCGCTGACGGCGACCTTGCCGGACCTGCTGATCGCCGACGCGCCCACCCTGCAGGAGGGTCCGATTCCGCAGCTCACGGTCACCCTGCCGATCGTCCCGACGACGACCGGCCAAGCGTGGTCGCTCGCATCGTTCTCGACCCGAGCGGCGGACCGGACATTCTTCAACTACCTCGAAACCCAGGTCAGCCCCGGCTGGGCGGCTGGCCAGGCGACCGTCACGATCATCACCCCGGATCTGAGCAACTTGCCCGGGTGGACCCCTGCCATGGCGCTCCGGCAAGCAGCCGCGGTGAAATGGTATATCTGGGTCGCTCACGACAGCCGGCCCTACGGCGCGCCGCGCGCAGACAATGCCTGGAGCGTGGGAAGCTCGCTGTTCGGCACCCTTGCGGCCACCACGCCCGCGCTGTCCGCGCTCGACCGCTCGCTGCCGATACCCCGCAGCCACCTCCCGCGCCGCGCGTCGAGCACGGCTCACTCGACATCGCTCGTGCCCTGACCCAGGTCGACGTCGCCGCGCCGCACACAGGCCGCGGTGCTTCATCGCGAGCTCGTCTCGCTTCGACTTCGGCGGCACCTGCGTCACGGGGTTGTCACGCCGCGCGTCTAGCGTCTCGCGACATGATGTCCATCCCCAAGGAGCTGTCATGAACGCGCGCGGCGTTACCCTCCAGTCCCCCGTGGTGCTCTGCTTGCTCGCCGCCGGCTGTGCGGCGACTGCCGACGACGAGACCCAGCGCAGCGCCGCCACGGTCACCGCGAGCGGGAGCTTCACCGTGCTGTCGTACAACGTCGACGGACTGCCGACGATCCTGCAGGACGGCGGGAATCCGGAGCTCTACACGCCCACGATCGGCCAGAAGATCAGGGATTACGATATCGTCAACGTGCAGGAGGACTTCAACTCGCACGCGGCGCTGTACGCCAATGACAACCACCCGTTCCGCACTGCCACCACGGGCGGCGCCGGGATCGGGTCCGGACTCAACACGATGTCGAACTTCGAGTTCGCCGACGACATCATCCGGGTGACCTGGACCACCAACAGCAACACCGACGGCAACAACCTGACCCCCAAGGGGTTCACGTGGCTGCGGCTCCGCCTCGCCGAGGGCGTCTACATCGACGTCTACAACCTCCACACCAACGCCGGCGATTCCGACGCCGCCACCGCGGCGCGGCGCGCCAACCTCACCCAGCTCGCTGCATACATCTCGGCCAACTCGACCGGGAACGCCGTGCTCGTGTTCGGTGATACCAACACGCGGTACACCCGCGCCGCGGACAACATCCGCGACTTGCTCGCGGTGACTGGCCATGACAGCTGGCTCGACGTCATGCGCGGTGGGATCCCGCCCGTGCAGGGCTCGGCGCCGCTGGTGTGGGACGACCCCACCACGGTGCTGACCGATTTCAGCTTCGAGTTCGTCGACAAGGTCTTGTTCCGCGGCAATCGCTTCATCGCGCTCGGCGCCTCGGCGTACGCAGTCGAAGATGGCAAGTTCCGCGACGCCACCGGTCACATGCTGTCCGATCACCGGCCGATCGAGACCACGATGCACTACACCCTGGCCAGCAACCTCCGGCTCGGTGACCAGTTCGGCGGGCCGCACGGCACGAGCTACAGCGACGTCAACGCGATCCCGGACCACCCGGTCGTGCAGACGATCGGCCTGCGCGCCGGCAGCCGCGTCGACCAGGTGAGCCTCGGGCTGGGCGGCGGCACCACCTTCGCCCATGGCGGCACGGGCGGCACGGCGCAGTCGTTGACCCTGGCCAGCGGCGAGTACGTCACCAAGGCCGAGCTGCGCGCCAACGCGTTCAACGGCAACACGCGGATCTTCTGGGCGAGGTTCACCACCAGCGCCGGCCGCACGATCACCGGCGGCACCGCCAGCGGCACCAGCGCCACCTTCACCGCGCCGGCCGGCTGGCAGATCGTCGGCTTCCACGGCCGCGCGGGCGACGAGCTCGACAAGGTCGGCCTCGTCTACGCGCCGATCCCGTAGGCTACTCGTCGAGCCGCAACGCGACACCAGCGAAGCGTTCACCGGGGCTCCGCGACGGGCATGAGCCAAGCACCGCGGACACCGCCGGCGGTGAGCGCGCGAGCGAGGTCCTGCGAGATGAGCACGTACTGGTCCGCCTGCGCGCCGCTGCCAAAATACTCCGCAGTACGCACGATCGAAGCGGTCGGAACTCTGAAAAGGCGCCTTCTGTTTCTTGCCGATGCCGCATCGCTCGCACCCGCTGGCGAGGTCGTACGTCGCCTGTAGAAATCCGAACACGTCCTCGTTCGGCTGCGGGTAACCGTGGTGCCACGCGCTGATCTCCAACCAGCGCGCGGAGTCGCGCTCTTTCTTCGTGAAGCTCGTCGACACGTTCCCTTCCGAGTGCCCCCAGCGGTGCAGCAGGGTTCGGAGCTGCAGCCACCTCGGGTCATCTTCCCCGATGTCGAACGCGATGAAGGGATTCCCGTCGCCAGGCATCGCTAGCACCTTCGCTAGCTTGATGCCGAGGTCACCTAGCTGCTGCCTCTCGGCGGGAGTCGCGGCGAATGCCACCCTGTGCATGATCCTCATAGCCCAAGCCGCCTGAGGAATCGTTGCAGACTAGGCAGGTGGAGTAAGTGGAGCCACACGAGGCGAACGCGACGCCGTGCTCAACGCACTTCTGTCGATTTGAGGGATCGAGCGTTGTTTCGCTCGGACCCGTCATTTCGTACCCGGGGATGCCGCAGGTTGCCGCAGGGGGTACACGGGCTCCGAAGCGGCGGGCGCGTGCGGGTCAGCCGAGCAGCTGATCGAGGCGCAGGGCCTCGGCGAGCGACCAGGCCTGGAACGGGCAGCCGACCGGGCGATGCGGCGGATCACCGTCGCAGATCTCGGCGAGGTGGTCGAGGCCGGCCAGCTCGGTGCGGGCGAGCAGCGGGGCGAGGAAGCGGGCGCGGGCCTCGCGCTTGGCGTCGCCGGTGCTGCCGCGGACGCGGACCCAGGCCTCGATGAAGGGGCCGGCCAGCCAGGTCCAGACCGGGCCGTTGTGGTAGCTGGCGTCGCGGTTGGCCGGGCCGCCCAGGTAGCGCGGGTGATAGCGCGGGTCGGCCGGGTCGAGCGAGCGCAGGCCGGCCGGGGTCCAGAGCAGGCGCTCGACGGTATCGACCACGGCGCGGGCGCGGTCGCCCGCCAGGATCGGGTGCGGCAGGCCGCCGATCGCGAAGATCTGGTTGGGCCGGCAGGTCGGGTCGATCGCGCCGCGGACGTGGTCCTCGTCGATCACGTCGTGGAGCTGGCGGGCGCGCGGGTTCCAGAACCGGCTGAACGCCGCGCGGGCGCGATCGGCCTCCGCGGTGCGGCCGGCGATGAGCAGGGCGTTGATCCAGAGGCACTGGATCTCGACCGGCTTGCCGATCCGCGGCGTGATGCAGGTGTCGCCGACCTTGGCGTCCATCCAGGTCAGCTGGACGCCCGGCTCGCCGCAGGCCAGGAGGCCATCGTCGTCGGCGCGGATGCCGTGGCGCGTGCCGGCCTGGTAGCCGGCGATGATCGCGGCGATCGCGCGATGGAGGAGCTGGCGGTCGGCGGGGGGGACGTCGCCCGCCAGGTAGGCATCGGCGGCGATCACGAACCAGAGCGCGGCGTCGACCGAGTTGTACTCCGGGGCGGTGGTGCGCTCGTCGAACCGGTTGGGCAGCATACCGCCGTCGACGGCGGCAGCCCATTGCACGAGGATCGCGCGGGCGTCGTCGCGGCGGCCCGTGGCGAGGCAGAGCCCGCGCAGCGAGATGAACGTGTCGCGGCCCCAGTCGGCGAACCACGGATAGCCCGCGATGATCGTCCGGCCGGCCGGCTCGCCCGGCGGGCCGCTGCGCGTGACCAGGTAGGCGTCGGCGCCGCGCGCGTGGCCGGCCGGCAGCGTGGCGCGGCGGCGGGCTTCGCTCGCGAACAGCTCGTCGGCGATCGCGGCGGCGTCGCCGGTGATGAGCTCGGTCGACAGGACCAAGGTCGCGCTGCCGGTCGAGAGGTCGAAGCTGAAGGTGCCCGGCGACGCCAGATCCTCGAGCGCGTCGAGCCCGCGGTCGGCCTCGTCGGTGAGATAGAACGCGCGGTACCAGTCGGGGGCGTGCTGGTAGAGCCCGTTGGCGGCGCAGTGGATCGCGGGGATATCGGCGTAGGGCTGCCAGGTGACGCAATCGCCGGTCAGGACCGGCTCGAACCGGAAGGCCGCGTTCTCGTGGTGGGTCGCGTGGTAGTCGCGGCCGGCGAGCAGCGGCTGGACGTGCAGGCTCGTGACCGCGCCGGCGAGCAGGGTCCAGCGCAGCGCGACGCGCGGCGTGGGGCCGACCCGCAGCGCGACGAGCTCGGCGGCGACGCGGGCGCCGTCGGGCACCGTCCACTCCCAGCGCGGCCACGGCCAGTGCGCGAACGCGGTGAGCCGCCGCGCGCCGTCAGGGTAGATCACGCCGCCCTGGTAGCGGTGCGACGACAGCGCGTACCGGCCCGCCGCGGTCTCGACGAACACCTCGAGATCGGCGACCAGCAGGACGCGGCCATCGGGCGGGTGGGTCGCGGCGAGCAGCAGCGCGTGATACCGCCGGGTGCGGATCCCGTCGGACGTGCCCATGGCGAAGCCGCCCAGGCCGTCGGTCTCGAGCCACTCGAGCGGGACCGCGCGGCTCATCGGCCCGCCCGCGCGGACGCGACGCGCTCGATCAGGTTGGCGGCGAGCGCGGTCCACCCGGTCTGGTGGCTGGCGCCCAGGCCGCGGCCCGTGTCGCCGTGGAAGTACTCGTAGAACAGCACCAGATCGCGAAACGCCGGATCGTCGGCGTAGCGGGCGGACTCGCCGTGGCACGCGCGGCGGCCCCGGGCGTCGGGCATGAACAGCGAGACCAGCCGGCGCTCCAGCTCGTCGGCGACCTCGCCCAGGTGCATGCGATGGCCGCTGCCGGTCGGGCACTCGACCGTGAGGCTCGCCCCGTAGTAGTGGTGATAGCGCTTGAGCGCCTCGATGATCAGGTAGTTGACCGGGAACCACACCGGCCCGCGCCAGTTGGAGTTGCCGCCGAACACCCCGCTGTCCGAGTCGCCCGGCGCGTAGCGCACCTCGCGATCGGCGTGATCGAGCTCGAGCCGGTAGGGGTGCTCGGCGTGGATCCGCGACAGCGAGCGGATGCCGTGCGGCGACAGGAACTCGCGCTCGTCGAGCATGTAGCGCAGCACGCGCTCGAGCCGGTCGCGGCTCGGCACCGCGAGCAGCCGGTGCTGGTGATCGACGTCGAGCGTCACCGAGATCGAGCGCGCGAGCTTGGGCCGGTTGGAGAAGAACCACTGCAGGCGATCGTGGAAGATCGGCAGCGACTGCAGGAGCTCGTCGTCGAGCGACGCCGCGGCGAACAGCGGCACGAGCCCGACCATCGAGCGGATCTTGAGCTTGCGCGGGCCGTGCTCGGGGCTGTGCATCAGGTCGTAGTAGAAGCCATCGACCTCGTCCCACAGCCCCGTGCCGCCGAGCTCGTTGGTCGCCTTGGCGATCGCGACGAAGTGCTCGAAGAACTTGAGCGCGAGGTCGGCGTAGGGCGCCTCGTCCTTGGCGAGCTCGAGCGCCATCGAGACCATCGTCGTGCAGTAGAACGCCATCCACGCGGTCGCGTCGGCCTGGATCAGGTGGCCGCCGCCGGGCAGCGGCTGGGAGCGGTCGAACACGCCGACGTTGTCGAGGCCCAGGAACCCGCCGGTGAACAGATTATCGCCCTCGGCGTCCTCGCGGTTGACCCACCACGTGAAGTTGATCAGGCATTTATCGAACGCGCGCTCGAGGAACTCGCGGTCGTAGCCGTGGCCGGCCTCGCCGGCGAGCTGGTAGACCCGCCAGACCGCCCACGCGTGGACCGGCGGGTTGACGTCGCCGAACGCGAACTCGTAGGCCGGCAACTGGCCATTGGGGTGCATGTACCATTCGCGACACAAGAGGATCAGCTGGGTCTTGGCGAACTGCGGATCGAACCGGGCCATGGCGACGCAGTGGAACGCCAGGTCCCAGGCCGCGAACCACGGGTACTCCCAGCTATCGGGCATCGCGATCACGTCGCGCGCCCACAGCTGGGCCCAGTCCTGGTTGCGGCGGCCGGCGCTCGGCGGGGGCGGCGGCTGGCCCGGATCGCCTTCGAGCCAGTGCTCGACGATGTAGTGATAGAACTGGCGCGACCACACGAGCCCGGCGTCCGCCTGGCGGACGATCTGGCGCTCGGCCTCGGTCATCGGCGCGTCGCGCACGACGTGGTGGTAGCGATCGGCCTCGGCGATCCGGCGCGCGAAGATCTCGTCGAACGCGGCGAACGGCCGGGGGCTCGCGTCGGCCTCGGCCGCGAGCCGCAGGCGCAGCGTGCGCGAGCCGCCGGCGGGGACGTGGCACACGTACCACGCGGCGAGCTTGGTGCCCTCGCCGGCCGGATTGACCGCGCCGCGGTCGCCGCCGATGACGCGGCGGTGGAACGCGTCCTTGGTGTAGGGCGAGACGCTCGGCGTCCCCCACAGCCGCTCGGCGTTGGTCTCGTTGTTGGTGAACAGGAGCTCGGGATCACCGTCGAAGTCGAGCCGCAGCTGGCCGAGCGTGGGCTGCACGATCCGCGCGCGCCCCGGGCCCGCGCTCTCGATCTGACCCCTGGGATCGTAGCCCTCGCCGTGGCGGCCCCAGCTCCAGGTGTTGCGCAGCCACGCGGTCGGCAGCACGTGCAGCGTGGCGTCCGCGCCGTGGTTGGTGATCGCGATCCGGATCAGGATGTCGTCGGGGCCGGCCTTGGCGTACTCGACCTGGACGTCCCAGTAGCCGCGCTCGAAGATCCCGGTATCCTCGATCTCGAACTCGGGACGGTCCTTGCCGCGCGCGCGGTTCTCGTCGACGAGCCGGGCGTACGGGTAGGCCTCGTGGGGGTACTTGTAGAGCCCCTTCAGGTACGACGACGTCGGCGTGGCGTCGAGGAAGTAGTACAGCTCCTTGCAGTCCTCGCCGTGGTTGCCCTCGTTGCCGCCGACCCCGAACAGCCGCTCCTTCAGGATCGGATCGCGGCCGTTCCACAGCGCGATCGCGAAGCACACGCGGCACTCGCGATCGCAGATCCCGAGCAGGCCGTCCTCGCCCCAGCGGTAGACCCGGCTGCGCGCGTGATCGTGCGGCAGGTAGCTCCAGCAGTCGCTGTTCGCCGAGTAGTCCTCGCGGACCGTGCCCCACTGGCGGTCGGCGAGATACGGCCCCCAGCGCCGCCAGTTGTGAACCCGACGCGCATCTTCGGCGATCCGCTCGCGCTCCGCATCGTCGCCCGCTTGCGTCATGTGCGCCGACCGTACCGTAGACGACCGCGGTGGTCGCCTACCCGGAAGCCGGATCGCGCCGCGTCACGACGGGTCGCCGGCGAGCTTCGACTGATGTGCCACGGCGGCCCACTCGATGCGCTGCGGCGTCGCGAGGCCGAGCGTGACGATCGCGGTGGCGAGCTGGACCTTCATCGAGCGCTGGTAGGCCTCGGCCGCGCGCAGCCGCTCGCGGCTGAGGACGCCGGTGGTGACGAGGTACTCGCCAAACCCCGGGGGTTCGGACGACGGCGCGCCCGACGCGGTCCGCGGCACGATCAGCCCCGGCGGCCTCGACCGGAGGCTGAACAGCGTCGTCACCGGCTCGGGCGGCACGAACGCCGACGTGCGGTCCTCCCCATCGTCGATCTCCCGGTCGCGGAGCCGCGGCACGACCGGCGCGGAGCCGGCGCTGGCGAACGGCTGGGTCGGCCGCTCGTCCTCCGGGTTGGCCTGCGTGCCGCGCGCGAACCGTGGCGCGCTGGCGTCGGCCGGGCTCCGGCGCGGCGCGGCGACCCAAGGCTGCGCGCGGCCACCGCGCTCACCGGGGCGCACGAGCGCCTCGGCGATCAGCAGCCAGTCCTCGGCCTCGCGATCCTCGGGGTCGAGGCGAAGCGCCTCGCGAAAGAACGCGACCGCTGCGTGCGTGTGGTTGCGCCGCGTCGCGAGCTCGCCGAGCAAGCGATACACGACGCCGCTCGACGGATCGACCCGGAGCGCGCCGCGGAGATCGGCCTGCGCGTCGAGATCGCGGCGCAGCGCCATGTGGGCCCGCGCGCGGATCACCAGCAGCGGCAGGCAATCGGGTTCGTCGTTCAGCGCGTTCGTGCAGGTCGCCACGACGTTGGCATAATGCCGTGCCTCGAACAGCTCGGCGACAGTCGCGATCACTGCGCGGTCCACGCAGCGAGGAGCAGCAAGCCACAGGCCAGCCGCCCACCCCGACCAACCCGCCGGAACCATGCAAGTTCGCTTGCAGTCTTCGGGGCTTGCGGTCCCCTGCCCTGGGGCCCGTATCACCCGCTCCTCGGGTGGCACCGGCCCGGTTCGCCCGGCATACTGGCAGGCGTGCGCTGGGTATGGACCGCCGCTGTACTGCTCGCCGGGGGCCCGGCCCACGGACGGCCCGGTGCGGCCAGCGATCCGAGCGTGAGCGAGTTCTGGTGCGAGGTGCTCGAGCCGCACGCCGCCGAGGTCGCGTCGATCGTCGCCAGGGCCAAGGCCGCGATCGCCCGGGCCGGCGAGGTCGACGACGATGACGACGCCATCGCGCAGCGCGCGCGACACCTGGGCAAGGCCTACGGCATGCTGCGCCACGCCCGCAAGCTGTCGCCGGAGAACCCCGAGGTCCTCCGCCTGCTCGGCGTCACCGCCGACGAGCTCGGCGAGACCCGCCAGGCGATCGACGCGCTCGAGACCTGCGTGCGGATCCAGGGGCCCGAGCGCGCCGGCGTCGAGGTCACCGGCCGGCTCGGCATGATCGACCTGCGGCTCGGCAAGCTCGACGACGCGATCCGCTGGCTGGGCTACGTCCAGAGCCCCCTGTCCGACATCGACAACGCGGTCGCGCTCGTCGATCTCGCCACCGCGCTGGCGGCGCGCGGCGACATGGCCCGGGCGATCGATACGCTCGCCAACACCGTGCCCCCGCAGATGAGCTACCTCTCGGATCCGCTGACGCTGGTGAGCTTCGCGCTCGCGGTGCACTACGATCGCGACGAGCAGCGCGCCGCGGCGGTCGAGGTGCTCGATCACATGCAGGGCGCGCTGCAGCTCGAGCTCGGGCCGCGCACCCAGCGCGTGCTGGCGGCGATGCGGTTCGCGCCGCCCGAGGACACCTTTTACTACCACGCGCTGCTCTACGAGGCGCTCGGCGACTTCACCGAGGCGCGCGCCGAGTGGGCGCTCTATGCGCAGGTGCCGGACGCGCCCTGGCGCCGCCGCGCGCTCGATCACGTCGCGGCGATCGACGCCGCGCGCGCCGCCCCCGCGCGCCGCGCGCCGCGCGCCGCTCCCCCGGGCCCGTCCCGGCAAAGCGCCCCGGTGCCAAGATGATGAAGCCAAGCCTCGTGATCGCCTTGCTGTGCTGCGCGACCGCGCACGCCGGCGTGTGGGACCGCGCGCTGACCAGCCCCGAGGACGCCGCGGCCAAGGAGCTCTACGACGCCAAGCTGGTCGAGGGCGATACCGCGACGCTGACGTCGACGATCCAGAGCACGAGCCCGAGCGTGGTGCTGCAATCGCTGCGGCGCGCCGAGCAGGCGTACCGCGCGGCCGCGGCGGCGCGCCCCCGCGAGGCCGAGCCGTACTTCCGGATCGGCAACCTGCTCTATCAGATGTACTTCAACTGCGATGGCCTGCCGCTCGCGATCCGGCCGGTCACCTGCGATCCGGTGTACGCGACGTCGGCCCGGCGCGACCAGACGATCGAGGCGTGGAACCAGTTCGAGCGGCTCGCGCCGCTCGATCCGCGGATCGGCGAGATCCTCGGCAATCGCGCGATCCTCCACACCAAGGCGGTCAACGGCACGCGCGGCGACCGCGCGCACCTCGAGGCCGCGGCGCGCGACTACCAGGCAGCGCTCGACCGCAGCGACGGGCTGTACGGCTCGCGCGGCAACGAGCAGCAGCTCGGCAACCTCGCCGAGACCTACATGATGCTCGACCGGCTCGACGACGCGATCGCGACCTACGGCCGCGCCGTGGCGGGCGGCTCGAGCGTCGCGACGACCTACGGGCTCGCGGTCGCGCTCGACCGCGATGGCTCGGGCGAGCAGGCGAGCCGCTACATCCTGGGCCAGGGCAAGGAGGGGCTCGAGACCTTCACCAAGGAGTACCTGGCGCGCAACGTGTTCTTCGTCCCCGAGGGCGAGGCGTACTACTACTTCGCGCTGGCCCACGAGGCGTTCGGCCACCCCGGCGTCGCGCTCGGGTTCTGGCTGCGCTACGTCGCGAGCGGCGCCCACCCGGAGTTCCAGCCGCGCGCCAAGGAGCACATCGAGCAGCTCGAGAAGCACCACGCCCGCGTCGAGGCGCCGCCCGATCCCGACGAGCCGCGCTGGTGAGCACGCACCCCGTGGTCGGCGCCGCGGTGCTCGCGGGCGTGGCCTTGCTCGCCGCGCCGGCCGGCGCCCAGTCGACGCGCTATCCGCCCGCGCCGGTCGACAAGGACGCCGAACAAGCCGCGCGCTCCGCGCTGTGGACCGCCGCGATCACGCCGGAGCGCCATCCCTACGAGGATCTGGTCCACCGCGCCGAGGAGGCGCTCAAGCAGCACCTGCCGGATCAGACGCTGGCGGCGATCAAGCTGCTCGACGAGGCGGTGCGGCTGTTGCCGCGCGAGCCCGCGGCCTACCGGCTGCGCGGCGACGCCCAGCTCGAGCGCCACGACTGGGCGCGCTGCACCGCCGACTACACCGCCGCCCAGGCCTACACGCCGCGCGACGACCAGACCGTGCGCCAGGGCGTCGAGCCGCGCCGCAAGCTCGGGATCTGCCAGGCGCGCGCCGGCAAGCTGAGCGCCGCCGAGACCACGCTCGCCGAGGCCGCCGCGTCGGGCAACGCCACCGGCGAGGTCTGGCTGCGCCTGGGCGAGGTGCGGGTCGCGATGGGCAAGCTCGACGAGGCGATCGCCGCGCTGCACGCCGCGATCGAGCACACCGAGCACAGCATGCAGGCGATCACCCGGTTCACCCTGGCCGCGGCCTACGACCGCGCCCGCCGCCCGGCCGACGCCGCGTTCGAGACCGGCGAGGGCAGCTCGCTCGATGCGGCGTTGACCGTGCTGCTCAATCCGACGCTGCCGCCGGTCGCGCCGGGCGATCTCGAGTACGTGCTCGGCGTGGTCTACAGCACCACCGCGCGCCCCGAATATGCGCTGTCGTACTTCCGGAGGTTCGTGAAGATCGCGCCCGACAGCCCATGGCGCAGACGCGCCGAAGACCACATCCGCGAGCTGCGCACCAGCGACCTGCCCGAGACGATCACCGCGGGCGCCAGCACCACGCCGCTCGCGCTCGACGCCGCCCGCCTCGCGATCCGCCGGCTGATGCCGCAGATGCGCGGCTGCCTGGGCAACCTGCCGACGGTCGTCGTCGAGGTCGAGGTCTCCAAGGCGGGGCCGCGCACGCCGCTGGGCGATCCGATGCGCCCGCACTTCGAGCTGCCGCCCGACGGGGTCTCGGTGAAGCGGTCGATCGGCGAGATCTCGGACGCCGAGCTCGTCGCGGTCGACCGCTGCCTGCAGCCGTTCGCGACCCACCTCCAGCTCCCTGCGATCAAGGAGCGCGACACCTACTACAGGGCGATGTTCTACGTCGTCGGTCCATGAGCGCGCTACGCCTCCGCTCGATCGCCACGGCGGCCGCGCTCGCGGCGGCCTGCGCGTGCAGCAACTCCGCGAGCTCCCCCGCCGCGCCACCGAGCGGCAGTGGCGCCGCCGTGGCCCCCCCCGCACCGGCGGTCTCCGCAAAGGTCTTGACGCCGGCGCCATCGCCCCACGTCATCGTGCTCGACGAGCCGAAGCTCGAGCTGCCCAGGCAGGAGGTGTTCCAGCTGATCGGCGCCGGCCAAGGCAAGCGCGCCGCGCTGCGCTACACGCTCGCCGAGCTCCGCGTCGCGCTGTTCGCGCAGACCACGCTGTCGTCGCGCCACCTCGAGAACAACGCGTTCACATCGCCGATCGCGCTGCCGGCCACGCGGGTCGGCTTCGCGGTCACGCTCGCCGCCGAGCCCCACGGCGAGCTCGCGCTCCACGGGCTCGCTGCCGAGGCCGCGGCGTCCACGCCCGAGGCCGAGGCCTACCTCGCGCCGTGGCGCACCCTGCTCCAGGCTCGCAAGATCACGGTCGCGATCGACGAGCGCGGCCAGTTCACGGTGATCGGCTTGCCCGACGATCCCAGGGACCCGCGCAACGCGGCGGCCCGCGACGAGCTGGTCCAGCGACTGGCCTCGACGATCGTGCCGCTGCCGGCCGAGCCGGTCGGCCCCGGCGCGAGCTGGCGCGTCGTGACGATCCTGCGGCAAGGCCCGGCCTACGCCAAGCAGACCGCGACCTACACGCTGACCTCGGCGAGCCCGTCCGGCTGGAAGCTCCACGTCAAGCTGCAGCGGGTCGGCGAGGAGCAAGCGATCGCCGATCCGTCGCTGCCGGCCGGCACCACGGCCCAGCTGGTCGCGATGTTTCGCCGGCTCGAGGGCGATATCGAGGTCGACCGGCAACAGCCGCTGATCACCGGTGGCTCGCTGACCATCGAATCGCGGCTCGACGTCAAGCTCCAGGCGCCCGGGCAGCGTCCCGTCGAGCAGATGTTCGAGGATACCGGCACGGTCCGGTTCTCACGCTGCAGACCGGCGCCGGCGCCGGCCCCTGCCCGCTCGGCGCACCGGTTCGGCGACTGCCCCGACGGCTTCGCGCCGTGATCCACGGGGCCTGAGCCGGCGCCGTTGCGCAGATGCTATGCTGCGACGATGGCGCTGATAGCGCGCACGCCCGCGACGTACGATGATCTGCTCGCCTTGCCCGAGCATGTTGTCGGCGAGCTCGTGGCAGGTGTGCTCTACGCGTCGCCGCGCCCGGCCCCGCGTCACGCGGCCGCGACCACCGCGCTCGGCGAGGAGCTGGGCCCGCCGTTCAAGCGTGGCAAGGGCGGGCCGGGCGGCTGGTTGATCCTGTTCGCGCCCGAGCTGCACTTCGGCGCCGACGCGGTGGTCCCCGATCTCGCCGGCTGGCGGCGCGCGCGCATGCCGGAGATGCCGGTCGATCTCGCCTACTTCGTCCTGGCTCCTGACTGGCTCGCGGAAGTCCAGTCGCCATCGACCGCGGCGCTCGATCGCGGGCCCAAGCTCGCGCTCTATGCGCGCGAGCGCGTGGCGCACGTCTGGATGATCGAGCCGGTGTCGCAGACCCTCGAGGTGCTGCGCCTCGACGGCGATACCTACCGGATCGTCATGGTCGCGAGCGGCGCGGATCGCGTGCGCGCCGAGCCGTTCGAAGCGATCGAGCTCGATCTGTCGATCCTGTGGATGCGCTGACCAGCGCCGCATCCGCGCGGAGCGGCAGGCTCGCATCGGGCCCTGCGGCTCGTAGCAGCTGGTGCCCGGCCCGCTGTTCACCAAGTCGCTGCATCGCGCCAGCCACCGATAGTATAATGATTTACATATTTTGCGACGACGGTCACGAAAGACTGCCGACCGGTGCGCGGGTATCCGCACGACGGGTGCCGTCTGCGCATCGCGATTTGCTCGATGGAACTCGCGCGGCGACGTCGGTAAACTCGGGTGGTCTCGCAGCGAAGCGAGTCGGAGGCCGCGGATGCATCACCTGGCTTGTGGGCTACCTGTGTGTGGGCTGGGCGGGTGGGCGCGATGACGTACTGGTTTCGCCCACCCGACCTCGATCGACACCCGCGCCGAGACGAGTTCGATCCAGCCGCGGAGGGCAAGCCCTTCAAATTGCCAGCGAAGGTCGCCCAGCAGCTGTGGGATCGGATCTGCGCCGAGGTCGTCAACGGAGCTCCGCGGGGCGACACCGACGACGGGCGGCAGCGATTTTGCCACCTCGCCCGCCGCCTCGCGGCCCGTCGGCGCCAAACGCACGCGGCCGTCGGTCGGGTCACGCGTGTGGTCGCCGCGCTCGAGGGACCCCGGATCCGCTCCCGGATCTCGGACATCGACTTTGTGCTGCGTGGCCCGATGCCGGGGCGCCTGACAAAGATCGAGGCCGCGCGCAGGAAATCGGCGCGGCTGCAGGGCCACGGGGTCGGTGTCAGCGGCACGCCGCCGTCGGCAGCAGTCAGCGCGGCCAGTGCGAAGACCGACGCGAAGGCCAACTCGACGAGCTCGGACAGGTTTCCGCACCAGAGCGAGGTGCTGCGGTTGCTCGCCGTGTTCGACCGGCCGGCGCCAGCGCAGCGCCCCGCAACCCAGGAGCAACTCGCGACCCCGGAGCAACTCGCGACCCCCGACCAACTCGCGACCCCGGAGCAACTCGCGACCCCGGAACAACTCGCGACCCGCGAGCCATCGGCATCGCCGCCGCAGAATGCGGTCTCGGCGACGTCACAGGATGCGCCACTGCCGTTGCCGCCAGGCCAGCCGGTGGCGCTCGACGCCGCGGTCGGCGCGCGGATGAGTCAGCTGTTTGGCATGGACCTCACCCACACCGAGGTGGTTCCGGACAGCCCGGCCGCCACCGGGGCGACGAAGGCGATCACGAAGGACGGCGAGGTGCATTTTCGCGCAGGCGCGTACCAGCCTAACACGCCCGAGGGCGATCGGCTCATCGCGCACGAGCTCGCGCACCTCGTGCAGCAAGGCGGTGGTCGCGGCGAGCGCGAGGGGACGCGCAAGGAGCTCGAGCACGAAGCAGATCGAGCCGCGGCGCTCGCGATGCGGGGCCGCCCTGCGCAGATCGGCCTTCGGGCGCCCGCGTCGGCCGCGTATGCGTTCAACGAGGGAGAGGAACACCTCGACGATCGAGATGACCGCGAGCGCGACAAGCTCGACGCGCACCCGGCGCCTGCCGCCGATGCGAGCCCGGTCGAGTCGGCGAAGACCGAGCCGGTGAGCACCGATCCGGAGAAGACCGAGCCGGTGAACACCGAGTCTGCGAAGGCCGAGCCGGCGCCGAGCACCCATGGGGTCGACGCCAAGGCCGGCGAGCCCGCGGCGGTCGAGCACGGCGCCGCCGGCCCCGACGCCGCCGCTGCCGAGGCAGACGTGCGAGCGGTGGTTCCACCCGAAGGTTCCGCGGCCGCCGCGCCCAACGTGGGTGGCGGCGGGCCAGCGCCCAAGCCGCAGAAGGAGGCGCCGAACGTCGCCGCCGCCAAGCCCGAGGTCGGGCTCGGCCAGCTGCGCGGGGTGCGGCCCGACCAGCTCCGTCCGGTGCTCGGACAGGTCCACACCGCCGCGGCCACCGATACCGCTCACGCGCGCGCTGCGCAGCAGGCGAGCCCGCCGAAGCTGATGAGCACCGGCGGCGCAGCGGCACCGGCCAGCGGCGCCGC
>Ga0302323_100000124_pt1 | contig 55304 bp, 48 predicted proteins | sample Fen_T0_3_FD_201950 | JGI IMG/M metagenome (GOLD analysis project Ga0302323, IMG submission 201950) | Peat permafrost microbial communities from Stordalen Mire near Abisko, Sweden - Fen_T0_3 | ecosystem: Environmental > Terrestrial > Soil > Wetlands > Permafrost | place: Sweden: Abisko...
CGACCTCGAGCACCAAGCGCACGACCGCGTTCAGATCGATGGGCTTCAGCAAATGGGCGTCGAAGGTGGGAACACCGGAGTCCGGACTGAGCTCCTCATGACCCGTGACGGCCACGAATTTGCATCCGAAGAGCTCGGGGCACACACGCAGGATGCTCAGCAGCTCGTAGCCATCCATACCCGGCAATCCGATATCCAGAAAGGCGATGTGCGGACAGAACTGCCTAGCCAGCCGGATCGCTTCTTCGCCGTCATGGGCCACGCGCGTCTCGTGGCCCTCTCGCCCGAGGAGCACAGCCAGCAACTCGGCCGAGTCGTGGTTATCGTCGACGATCAGCACCCGCCGAATTTCTGATAGGTTCCGCGTTCCAGATCCACGCCGCGTGTTCACGGCGCACAGACTTGATCTGGCGGCAGCCCAGGGCAAGCGGGAACGTCCGCGCGCCTCCACTCGAGTGGTAAACCGTTCACAACTAGGGTCCTATTCAGTCCGTAACGATCGGTCGCACAGGCCGCCTTGCGGCGGAAAGGGGGGCATGTCAGGAGCGCTCGCCCGCTCGCTCGCGTGTGGCGAAATGGCACCAGGATAAGCGCTCTAAGTGCCCGATAGTGCGACTGAAATGAGCGATCCGTGGAGCGCCTTTCGCGGCATGCATTCTGCAATTGCCCGGCACCATGGCTTCGACTCATCCAGCCAGCCCCGCGGCGGTCGAAAAGGTCAGCGCCCCGGCGCTTGAAAAGATCAGCCCCCCGGCGGTTGAAAAGATACCGAGCGGCATCGCTGGCTTCGATCAAATTACGGGCGGTGGGCTCCCCGCGGGGCGATCGACTCTGGTTTGCGGCGGACCTGGCTCGGGCAAAACTATCTTTGCAGTCGAGTTCTTGGTACGTGGCGCCGAGCTCGGCGACCCCGGTGTGTTCATCACCTTCGAAGAGTCGGTGAACGACCTCTCCCGCAACGTCGCATCGCTGGGCTTCGATTTGGCGCGGCTCCAACGGCAAAAGCTACTCGCGGTCGATTACGTGCACCTCGATCCGGCGGAGATCGAAGAGGCCGGCGGCTACTCGCTCGACGGTCTGTTCGTGCGCCTGGAACACGCGCTCGATTCCATCGGTGCCAAGCGAGTCGCGATCGATACGCTGGAAGTGTTGTTCAGCACGCTCAAGGACGACTCAATCGTCCGTGCGGAGACGCATCGCTTGTTCCGTTTCCTCAAGCAACGGGGTGTGACCGCGGTGGTCACGGCCGAGACCGGCGCTGGCTACCTCACCCGGCAGGGTCTCGAAGAGTACGTCTCGGATTGCGTGGTGTCGCTCGGGCAAAGCGTGTTCGACCAATCGACCACGCGCTTGCTACGCATTGTGAAGTATCGCGGCTCGAGCCACGGCACGAACGAATATCCGTTTCTGATCGACGATTGTGGCTTCTCGGTGATGCCCGCGACCAGCTTGCAACTCGACTACCACGTAAATGACGATCGGATATCTTCCGGGATTCCGAGCCTGGACGGCATGCTGAGCGGCAGCGGATTCTTCCGCACCAGCACCATCTTGGTCTCTGGCTCTGCCGGTTGCGGCAAGAGCATTCTGGCCGCTCACTTGGCAAACGCCACCTGTGAGCGCGGCGAGCGTTGCATGCTGTTCGCCTTCGAGGAATCCCCTTCGCAGATCGTGCGCAACATGCGCTCGGTCGGGCTGGACCTGAAGAGGTGGCAAGAGCAAGGGCTGCTCGAGCTGCGCGCGACGCGCCCGAGCATGTATGGGCTGGAGATGCACCTAGTCAGCATGCACAGGGCGATCTCGGAGTTCGAACCACACACGGTGATCCTCGATCCAATCTCGAGCTTCATGTCCGCGGGCACGGCCCAGCAGATCAAGGGCATGCTGCTACGGCTTTTCGATTGGCTGAAGACGCAACACATCACCGGTCTGGTCACTTGCTTGACGACTGCGCAGAACCGTGAAGAAGCAGACATCGGCATCTCGTCGTTGATCGACACTTGGATCGAAGTTCGCAGCCTCGAGGCTGCCGGCGAGCGCAATCGCGCCATCTATCTGTTGAAGTCCAGAGGCATGAGTCACTCGAACCAAGTGCGAGAATTGATTATCTCCGACGCTGGCGTCTCGTTGGCTGACGTCTACCCCGGAGCCGACGGCGTGTTGATCGGCTCGGAGAAATTGGCTGAAAGCCGTAGGCGCGATCGTCAGGAGCGCGAAAATGACGCTGATGCGGCGCGCTACCAGCGTCTATTGGAACTGAAGCGAGAGACCCTGGAAGCGCAGATCGCGGCCATGCGCGCTGAATACGCGGCGCACGAAGAAGAGATTCAACGTCGCATCAGCAGCTCGCGTGAAAACGCCGAGGCGGCGCGCGCTGACCGCGACTCGCTTTCTCGACTGCGCAGCGACTCGGGCACCCCAGCCAACAGCAACGGCGGGCGAGCGTGAGCATGACCGACAATCCCTCGCGAGCAAAGACGCCTCCTCCGTTCAGTCAGGTGTCGCCGAGCGACATTGCCGACGACGAGCGTTGGAATCTACGCCTGTATGTGGCGGGAGAAACACCCAAATGTGTGCAGGCCTTCCAACATCTGAAACGAGTCTGCGAAGAACATCTACAGGGGCGTTACACGATCGAAGTCATCGATTTGCTGAAGAATCCGACACTTGCACAGGGCGACCAAATCATCGCCATCCCGACACTGGTTCGACAGCTGCCACCCCCGGTAAAGAAGATCATCGGTGATTTGACCAACACCGAGCGCGTATTGGTCGGGCTGAATCTGACTCCGCTCAAGCCCGAACAACGACGTGCCAAGTGACGAAGCCCAGACCCTCGACCGCAGCCTTCGAAACCGCCATCGAGCGCGCGGGCGAGGAACACTACGAGCTGCGGCTGTACATCGCTGGCACCACGCCGTCGTCGGGCAGGTCCGTGGAAAATCTGCGAGCAATCTGCGAAGAGTACCTCAAGGGCCGCTACCAGCTGATGGTGATCGATGTCTTTCAGCAGCCGGTGTTGGCCAAGGACGAACAGATCATCGCCGTCCCAACGCTGATCAAGAGGCTGCCTGCACCGATTCGGCGCATCGTGGGAGACCTTTCCAATGAACATCGAGTGCTCGTGGGCCTCGACCTGAAGCCGAAGGAACATGGTCAAACACGCGCCTCCTCCCCAAGCCGCTGAGGCCGAAGTAGACGTCGGCGCACTGTTGACGCGGCTGGAAGAAGCCGAGTCGACGCTGGCGGCGATTCGCGACGGCCACGTCGAGGCCTTGGTCGTCTCTTCCGAAGATGGTCCCAAGGTGTACGCGCTGGAGGGCTCCGAACATCGCTATCGTCGGTTGGTCGAGACCATGAGTGAAGGCGCGCTGCTGGTCAGCGCCGCCGGCGTCGTCCTGTACTCGAATGCCGCCTTCGCAGATATGGTGGCCGCGCCGCTCGAGCGGGTGATCGGCAAGACATTGTCCGAATTCGTCGTCCACCGCCAAGTGCAGGTGCTGAACGCTCTCTTGGAGGGAGTCGGGGCACGCTCCGGCGCGGGCGAGCTGACGCTCTGCGATCCGCTCGGCAACGAACGCCCGGTATATCTGTCCGTAGCTAGAAACAGCCCGGCGGAAGAGCCCGGCTTGTCGGTGATAGTGACTGATTTGACCGAGCAGAAGAAAAATCAACAGATCGTGGCTTCGGAGCGCCTAGCCAACGCGATCTTGGAGCAAAGCGCCGAGCCGATCATCGTTTGCGACGTGAACGGTGTGATCATGCGTGGCAGCGGCGCTGCGCGTACGATCGCGGGTGCGCGCGTGCTGCGCCGTCATTTTTTCCACGCGTTCCCCTTCCAAGCGAGTCACGACGACGAAGAACATCCGGTGCTGGCCGCGCTGCGCGGCAACACCACGGCCGGGCGTGAGATGACCTTGTCCGTCAGTGGTCGTCAAGTGCAGTCATTTCTGTGCACGGCTGCACCGCTGCTCGACGACACTGGGAAAATTCTGGGTTGTGTGGTGGCGCTCGTAGACATCTCCGATCGCAAGCGCGTCGAGGCCGCGCGCAGCAGCTTGTTGGACGCGGAACGCGCGGCCCGCGCGTCGGCCGAGCACGCGCGCTCCGAGGCCGAAGCCAGCAGCCGCGCCAAGGACGAATTTTTGGCCACGGTTTCACACGAACTGCGCACGCCGCTGAACGCCATGCTCGGCTGGTCGCAGCTCTTGACGAACAATACCTTGCCGCCCGACAAGCTGTCGCACGCCTTCGAGGTAATTCAAAGGAACGTGCTGGCCCAATCGCGGCTGGTCGAAGATCTGCTGGACGTGTCACGCATCGTCTCCGGCCAAATGCGCCTCGATGTGCAACCGGTCGAACCGATCCGAGTCGTCGGGGCAGCCATCGAGAGCGCCAAGCCAGCAATCGAGGCCAAGCACATCCGGCTCGAGGTGGACCTCGATCCGGGCGCCGGACAGATCTTGGGCGACGCCACCCGCGTTCAGCAGATCGTCTGGAATTTGCTGTCCAACGCCACGAAGTTCACTGGCAAAGGTGGCAAGATCACGGTGCGAGTGGCGCGCGTGGCCGGCAGTGTGGAGATCGTGGTCGACGACACCGGGCAAGGCATCGACGCCGAATTCTTGCCATTCGTGTTCGATCGCTTTCGGCAAGCCGACGGCAGCTTCGCGCGCCGTCACGGCGGGCTCGGGTTAGGACTGGCGATCGCCCGACACCTCGTCGAACTGCACGGCGGCACGATCAATGTCGAAAGCGCCGGCGCGAGCCGCGGGTCGCGCTTCGTCGTGCGCTTGCCATATGCCGGTTCACGCAGCTCCCCCTCGCCCATGACTGGCGGTGCCCCCGCGCACGACTTCGAGCCCCCGAGTCGGGTCGCAGCACCGGTACTGCGCGGGATCCGCGTGTTGGTCGTCGACGACGACGATGACTCCCGCGATCTCGTGCTGAACATTTTGCAGAACTGCGAGGCGATCACTTTCGCTGCGTCTTCCGCGGAGCAAGCCTTAGCGATCATCGTACGCGATCACCCCGATGTGCTCATCTCGGACATCGGCATGCCGGGTATGGACGGTTACGAGCTCGTGCGGGCCGTTCGCGCGCTGCCAGACGAACGCGCGCGGCGCGTCCTGGCCGTCGCAGTGACCGCTTACGCGAGACAGGAAGACCAACGTCGCGCGCTGGCCGAGGGCTTTCAATTGCACGTCGCCAAACCGATCGAGCCGGCCTCATTCGCGTGGGCGGTCGCGCGGCTGTCACGCGACACCAGCGGACCGTGAACATCGCACGGGGGCAGGTCTGCCCATCAGCAACTTTTTGGTTGCATATCTCGGCTTCGTCCAGCTAATATGCAACCTAGGAGTTGCCAAATGAACAATCCCGAAAACGACCGCATCGAAAAGAAAATCCTGCTTTCCGCCCCGCTTTCCCGCGTTTGGCGGGCGATCAGCGACGCCACGGAGTTCGGGCAGTGGTTTCGCGTTCGCCTGGAGGGGGCGTTTCACGCAGGCACCACCATCCTGGGCCAAGTCACCTACCCCGGTTACGAGCACCTCGCGCTGGAAATGCAAGTCGTGGAGCTGGTGCCTGAGCGCTATTTCTCGTACCGCTGGCGCCCGAACGCCATCGATCCCCAGAGAGACTACTCGGCGGAGCCCATGACGCTGGTCGAGTTTACATTGAGCGAAGCGCCTGGAGGCGAAGGTACGCTGCTCACCATCGTCGAGTCTGGTTTCATGCGCCTGCCTGCCGAGCGCCGTGCAGAAGCGTTCCGGGCCAACGACGGCGGCTGGTCAGCACAGCTTCAGAACATCGGACGCCATGTCACACAATCGTAGCTCCGCGTTGAAATTGAGCGAAGCCGCGCCGCTGTTCGCCGCGCTGGGCGACGAAACACGACTCAAGCTCGTCTCTCGGCTGTGCAACGAGGGCCCGCTATCGATCGTGCGCTTGAGCGAAGGCAGCGACGTCACCCGCCAAGCCGTCACCAAGCACCTGCGCGCTCTGGCCAACGCCGGCCTCATTCACGACACCCGCCAAGGCCGCGAGCGCATCTGGGAACTCCGCCCCAAGCGCATCGAAAAAGCCCGCGAACACCTGGACCAGATCACCCAACAGTGGGACGCCGCCCTCGGTCGCTTGCAAGACTATCTGCGCTCGAATCCCTAGATCCCGCATCGCCTCCAGTCTCTGCGCCCAATCCGCCCAGTCGTGCGGGCCGGTTTCGCCGCGCAGCGTGATAGCGGCCGCCAGAACGACCGCTATCAACAGGACGATGGCCAGGCTGACGAAAGTACACAATGGCTCGTTCGGCGCTGCCAGCCAGGAAGCCAGAGCGTGTGCTTTGCGCCTGACCTGGGTCAGCTCCTGAGCGAGTTGGGCGAGCCCCGCGCCCGGAAGACGCTCTTCGATGCGGCGCTCGAGTCGGCTCGCAGTCTCCAAGATTTGCTCGGGGTCGAGCTTTCTGAACATGGCGAGAAAGCGTACTCCAAAGGTCGAGCGGACAGTGTAGGTCTGTGGCGCCTCGGCCCGCGGGGTGGCACAGAACCGGACTTGCTGACGCGATTCGAATGCAGCGCCCTTTGCCACTGGCGAGGGCCTTCGGCTAGGCTCATTCACAGTGCGAGAGCATGGCTGACATGGCTCCCTTGGTTCGATGACTGGGAGCCGCAGAAGTAACTGGTGAAGTATCCACGACTCACTTTGCCTGACGGGAAGCATGCGCCGGTCGAGCCGGTTACTCTCGTTGGGTATGAGCCGCTCGGGCCGATCGTGATCTGATCGTGCCAAAAGTCTGATCAGGCAGAAGTAGAGGCAAGATGGCTGAACGAATCCAAACGGCAGGCGTGATCGGGGCAGGCGTGATGGGTAGCGCAATCGCTGCGCACTTGGCGGGCGCGGGCATTCGCACGCACCTGCTCGACATCGTTCCGTCCAACCTGAAGCCCGAAGAGACGAGCAATCCGAAGGCGCGCAATCGCTTTGCGGACGCTGGGCTGGAACGGGCGCTCAAGGCCAAGCCGGCTGCGTTTTTCACCCCCGATGCCGCGCGCCTGGTGACCACGGGCAATCTGGAGGATCACTTGGAGCGCTTGAAGGAGTGCGACTTGATCGTCGAAGCGGTGGTCGAAGATTTGGAAATCAAGCGCAAGCTTTTCGCCAAGATTGCAGCCTATGTGCGCCCGAACGCGATCCTGGCTTCGAACACCAGTGGGCTCAGTATTGCCAGCATGACCGAGGTGCTGCCCCAAGAGCTCAAGTCGCGCTTCTTGGTTTTACACTTCTTCAATCCGGTACGTTACATGCGCTTGCTCGAGGTCGCCAAGGCGCCCGAGACCGATCCCGCCGTGATGCAGCGCATGACCGAGTTCGGCGAGTTTTTGGGTAAAGGCGTGATCGACGCCAAAGACACGCCCAACTTCGTGGCCAACCGCATCGGCGTTTATTCGATGATGCTGACCATGCACCAGATGCTGAAGGCCGGCCTGAGCCTGGAAGCCGTTGACAAGATCACCGGCAAGCCGATGGGCAGGCCGAGCAGCGCTGCCTTCGGCACCGGTGATTTGGTAGGCATCGATACGCTGGTGCACGTGGCCAACAATTGTTTCGATTCGCTGGCCCGTGACGAGGCTCGCAGCACCTTCGAAGTACCTGAGTTCGTCCGTGATTTGCTGGCCGCCGGTCGGCTCGGGCGCAAGACTTCCGCGGGTTTCTACAAAAAGACGCCCACCGAGCTGCTCGTTTACGACCTCAAAAGCAAGGAATATCGTAGCCAAGAAAAGGTGCGCTTCGATTCACTCGGCGCGATCAAGAACGAAGAAGATCCGAAGAAGCGCTTGTTCAAATTGGTCAATGCGCCGGACGTTGCAGGTAAGTTTGCGTGGGCGGTGCTGTCATGCACGCTCGTGTACAGCGCGCGTCGCTTGGGTGAAATCGCCGACGATATCGTGAGCATCGATCAAGCCATGCGTTGGGGCTTCAACTGGGATCTCGGGCCGTTCGAGGCCTGGGATGCGATCGGTGTGCCGGAGTCCGTCGCTCGCATGAAACAAGAAGGGCTGGCCGTTCCGGAGTGGGTCGAGCACATGCTCGCCTCCGGGCGCACGAGCTTCTACGGGGGCAGTCCGGCGGTCCCCACGTTCTACGACGCGCGAGCCGAAGCGGCTCGATTCGTGGTCAGTGGCGAGAAACAGATCAGCTTGCCGGCGCTCAAAAGCGACCCCAAGCGGCTGGTCAAAAAGAACCATGGGGCCTCCCTGGTCGATTTGGGAGACGGCGTGTTGTGCGTGGAGTTCCACACCAAGCTGAACACGCTCGATAACGACGTGATCAGCATGCTCGCCGAGGCCGCCGACGTCGCCGAACAGAACTTCCAGGCGGTCGTCATCGGCAATTCTGGCGAGCACTTTTGTGCCGGCGCGAACCTGATGTTGATTGCGATGGCCGCGCAGCAGAAGGCTTGGGGCCAAATCGAAGCTGTGGTCACGAGCTTGCAGAACGCCATGCAGCGGCTGCGCTATGCCAAGGTGCCGGTCGTGGCAGCGCCCTTCCAATACACCCTGGGTGGAGGCGCCGAGGTGGCGATGGCCGCAGACGCCTGCCAAGCCCACGCCGAGACTTACATGGGCTTGGTCGAGGTCGGCGTAGGGCTGGTACCGGCGGGCGGGGGTTGCCTGCGCATGGTCGAGCGTTACACTAGCGATCTGATCGGTGTAAGCGGCGTGGATCTGCTGCCGTTCATCGGTCAAGCATCGCTCAACATCGCCATGGCCAAGGTGGCCACCAGCGCAGAAGAAGCCAAATCGCTGAAATATCTCAGGCAGACGGACGGCATCTCGCTCAATCCGGCACGGCTCTTGTTCGAGGCAAAGCAGCGGGCACTGGGCTTGGCTGGGGCTGGTTATCGTCCGCCCCTGCCGCCGCTGTTGGCGGCGGCAGGCTACGACGCCGAGAAGACGATCGGCGCTCGCGTGTGGGCCATGGTCGAAGGCGGCTTCGCCTCTGCACACGATGCCTTGATTGCCAACAAGGTGGCCCACATCTTGTGTGGCGGGCCAGTCGCGGCGGGCACGCTCTTGCCCGAACAGCACTTTCTCGATCTCGAACGCGAGGCGTTCCTCTCACTGTGCGGTGAGCCCAAGAGCCAAGAGCGCGTGCAGTTCATGTTGATGAACAACAAGCCCCTCCGGAACTGATCAGAGTAACTGATTAGAGGTAAGAAAATGGCATTCCCACTCAACGTGATCATTGCATCGGCTGTGCGAACCCCCGTCGGACGCGCGCTGAAAGGCACGCTGCGCAGCACCCGCCCGGAGGATCTGGCCGCAGCCGCCATGGTTGCCGCGCTCGAACGCGTCCCTGGACTGAAGGCGGAGGACGTGGATGACGTGATCCTCGGTTGTGCCATGCCGGAAGCCGAGCAGGGCCTCAACGTCGCTAGAAATGCAGTATTTTTGGCCAAATGGCCCAATAGCGTGCCGGCTCAGACGATCAATCGCTTCTGCTCCAGCGGGCTGCAAGCAATCGCCCATGCCGCGCTCAGCGTGCAAGCTGGGCTAACGCAAGTCTCGGTCGCCGGCGGCGTGGAGTCGATGTCCATGGTGCCGATGAGCGGCAACAAGGTCAGCCTCAACCCGAAGCTGATGGACGAATACCCGGAAGCATACATTGCCATGGGGCATACCGCCGAGCGCGTCGCTCAGCGCTTCGACGTCAGCCGCGCCGCGCAAGACGAGTTTGCGGTACGTTCGCACGAGCGCGCCCTTTTGGCGATCGCTGCTGGCCGCTTCAACGACGAGATCGTGCCGGTCAAAGCGCGCCTGCTCGATGGCAGCGCGGTCTCCGAGCTCGAGTTCAAGGTCGATGAGTGCCCGCGCCCGGGGACTACGCTCGAAGTGTTGGGCAAGCTGAGGCCAGTGTTCAAGCAAGGCGGCTCCGTGACCGCTGGCAATAGCTCACCAACCAATGACGGTGCAGCCGCCACGGTGTTGCTCTCGGATCGCAAAGCCGCCGAGCTCGGCGTGAAGCCGCTTGGGCGCATTCGCGGCTTCGCATTGGCCGGCGTCGATCCGGACATCATGGGCATCGGTCCCGTGCCGGCAATTCGCAAGTTGCTTGCCCAGACCGGGCTCAGCATCGCCGATATCGATTTATTCGAGATCAATGAGGCCTTCGCGGCGCAAGCGGTCTACTGCGGACGCGAGCTCGGCGTCCCCGACGACAGGCTGAACGTCAACGGAGGCGCGATCGCCCTGGGGCACCCGCTGGGCTGCACAGGCGCCAAGCTGACGGCCACGCTGCTTCACGAGCTGCGTCGCCGCGGCGGCCGCTTGGGCATCGTCTCGATGTGCATCGGCGGCGGCATGGGCGCGGCGGGTTTATTCGAGGTCTGAGCCCGCACTAGCGGAATGCGAGCCGCTGCAAAGCGCGCGTGCGTTGCAGCGCGGCGGCCGCGTGGGTCAGTTCTACACACGCGGCGGAAGCGCCACGCGGCGCTTCACCAACTGCCCGCGCCGAGCGAGAGCGCGGCGTAACCACCGCGTAAGCCGAAGGGCGGGTCGCCGGTCACGTCCGCACCGTTCGAACGCCAACCGTGAATTGGGAAGCCGTAAAGCGCGCCCAAACGCAACCCGAGTGACCAACCGGAGCGAGCATTCGGGATGTGCGCGGCGGTCTTGCCAACGATGATTGTCTTGGCGACCACGGAAAAACCGGTCAGAAATCCGTTGTTGCTCAGAGAGACACTGCGCGTGGGGCTCTGCAACGCGTCGTCGAAGTTGACCTCGCCTTTGGGCGCCACCGTGACGTTCATGCCGTAGCCGCCCAGAGAGATGACCGGGGCAATCAAAAAGCCGTTCACGCGCAACAGTTGATAGCCGAAATCGAAGGTGCCCCAAGCGCCACTGGCGCTGATCTTACGGTCGGTCGCTGCATCCACGCTGCGCGAGAGTAGAGCGGCCCCTGAGCCGCCGATCAAGAAGCGACTAAATAAGCCGAACCCTTGCCCACCCAAAATCGGGAACACCACTGGCAAGTTGGAAGGGTAGAGGGCCCGCTGTTCCTGCAGGCGATCGTTGACGGGCCCCATGTCCACCACCATCACACCGCCGAACCCGCTCAGGCCTCCCAATTTGGGAGCCAGACCGTCAGTGGGAGCTGGCGGATCCAATGGCTTGCCTTTGGTGTCCAGCGAAGGGGTGGTGAGCGGCTCTTCGGCCGCAGCGGCCCCCGCCACCAACAAGCTAGTCAAGAATGTAGTGAGCCCAACGGTGCGGTAGATCAGCCTGTCCATGGTGATGGTTGACCCCTCTAGCAAGTCCGGGGCCGCGCCCGTTCCAGGCGCAGATCGCGCCAAAACCGCGCGATTGAGGCGGCTCTGCAGTGCCATTCCGCCTCGCCAGTGAGCCGCCTGTGGCTAGCGGCGACTGGCTGTCCGGCGAGCGAGCAAACGGTTCAGATCGTCACCGACACGATCTCGCGTGCGCGATACAATTCCCAGAATTTCTCGGCGATGGTCGACGCTTCCAGGGTCGCGTTCCCGGAGTCGAACGCGGTGCCCTTCACTAGCCCGGTGACTACGACTTCGCCCACGTACACGCCATCGGCTTGTAGGCTCTTGTGCAGCAGGCCCACCGTCTTGTGCTGCGCGGCCTTGCCGATTGCCAACCCCTGTGCGCCCCATTGGGTCGCCGCTGCGTCTACCGCCGGATCGTAAAATGCGAAGCCGCCGCCCGTGACCAGCAGCGCGCCGCTCTGCGCTTTGAGATCGGGCAGCACGGCTTGCACCGCGGCCAGCAGGCCATGCACGGTCACGTTCAGTACTGCGCGCAGGTCGTCCGCGCTAGCGGTCTTCAGATCCCCTGCTCCGCCGGAGTATGCATTCCAGTGCAACACCTTGATCGGACCGAGGCTGGCTCGCACGTCCGCGATCAGTTTCTTTACGGCCTCGACGTCGCCGACATCGCACGGGAATGCCTTCACCTCGATCTTTTCTGCCGCTAACTTTTGTACGGCGCCATTCAGGCGTTGTGCGTTGCGCGCGACGATCGCGACGCGATACCCCTCCTTCGCGAAACGGCGCGCGACCGCGTCCGAGATCCCCACTCCGTAGCCACAGATGACGATGGTTTCAGCCATATGCGAGGGTTAGCACCAGTTTGGGTAAACTGCCGAGCAAGTCCGGCGAAAGGAGCCGTTGTGAGCCTTCTGGAACTAGCCAACGCCTACTTTTCTGCGATCGAAGCCCGAGCCGACTTGGCAGCCTACTTTTGTACGGACGTGGTGCAGCACGAGTTCCCCAATGTACTGGTCCGGGATGGCGCGATCCGCGACCTAGAGGCGCTGCAGGAGGGACAGCAGAAAGGCAAACGAGTCCTCCTCTCCGAAATGTACGAGATCGTGAATTCCTTGGAGGACGGCGATCGCTCGGCGCTCGAGGTGATCTGGACCGGCAGGCTTGCGATGCCCTTGGGTAGCCTACCGGTTGGCGGTACGCTGAAGGCGCACTTCGGAGTGTTTCTGACGTTTCGTGAAGGCCGAATCTGCCGCCAGCACAACTACGATTGCTTCGATCCGTTCTGAGCGCAGCCCCCGGGCCGGATTCGCCTGCAACTAACCGGAAAAAAAATGTCTTCGGCTTGTCGATCGCAGCCCCCCCCGTTCGCCTTGAGACGAACCCTAAAAGCAGAGAGTGCCCGACCGTGGGTCACTCGCGAAAGGAACGCACCGTGAAGTACCTCCTATTGATCTACGATACCGAGAAGCGCTGGGAAAACGGCTACGAGAAAATGGAACTTGCCGAATATGGCGCGTTCGCCAAAGAATTTTCCGCGCAAATCTTGGGCGGACACGCACTCAAGCCGACCGCCACTGCTACCACCGTGCGCGTGCGTGACGGCAAGCGCTTGACCACGGACGGCCCCTTCGCCGAAACCAAAGAGCAGCTCGGCGGTTACTACCTGGTGGAAGCAGCAGATTTGGACGAAGCCCTGGGCATTGCAGCAAAGATCCCTGGCGCGCGCTATGGATCGATCGAGGTGCGGCCGCTGCTGATCTTCGCGTGATCGATCTCGATCGCCTGTGCCGTGCGGAGTGGGGTCACCTGCTCTCGTCGTTGATTCGCGCCTTCGGCGACTTCGATGTCGCCGAAGAGGCGCTCCAGGAGGCGTTCTCGGCGGCAGTGGTCGAGTGGGCAGAGGCAGCGCCGAACAACCCGGTTGCCTGGCTCTACGGCACCGCACGGCACCGGGCGATCGACCGCATTCGTCACCGCAAAAGATCCCAGGCGCTGCTCGCCGAGCTTGCGCCATTCGACGAGCGCCACCTGCAATCGATGATACACGACGACGCAGTACCGGACGAACGACTGCGACTGATCTTCACCTGTTGTCATCCTGCGTTGGCGGAGGAAGCGCGCGTCGCGCTGACCCTGCGCACGTTGGGCGGTCTGACCACCGAAGAAATTGCACACGCCTTCTTGGTGCCCACGAGCACCATGGCGCAACGGCTGGTGCGAGCGAAATCCAAGATTCGCGAAGCGGCCATCCCTTACTCGATCCCCGAAGCCACGGACCTGCCCGAGCGCTTGTCGGCGGTGATGGCCGTCTTGTATCTGATTTTCAACGAGGGCTACGCGGCCGCGCAGGGCAGCGAGCTGCAGCGCCGAGCTCTGTGCCGCGAGGCCATCGAACTGACGCGGCTGCTCCGCACGCTCTTGCAGGTTCGCCTAGGCCATGCTCCGGCGGAGGTCGATTCGCTCTTGGCCTTGATGCTACTGCACGACGCGCGGCGCGAAACGCGCGTTGCTGCCGATGGCGAGCTCGTGTTGCTCGAAGAGCAGGATCGGTCGCGTTGGGACCGGGCCGAACTCGAGGAGGGCTGCGCCCTGGTGTACGCGGCACTCGAACGCTCGCGGCCTGGCACGTATGCGCTGGAAGCCGCGATTGCCGCCGTGCACGCTGAATCGGCCAGCGCTGAGGCCACCGATTGGGCGCAGATTGCCGGCCTGTACGCGCGCCTGCTAGAGCTGTACCCTTCGCCGGTCGTGGCTTTGAACCGCGCCGTCGCGGTAGCGATGGCCGACGGCTGCGACGCCGGGCTGGCGTTGGTCGACGCGCTCGAGCAAGCGCTCGACGGTTATCACTTGTGGCACGCCGCGCGCGCCGACTTGCTACGCCGCCTAGGTCGTCGCGATCAGGCCATCGCGAGTTATCAACGCGCGCGAGCGCTCGCCCACAATGCTTCCGAATTGCGCTTTCTGGCGCGGCGATTGGCGGAGCTCGGCGCGGAAGCGAGCGTCAGCTGAGGGCTTCGGCGCTGACCAGACGATAACCCACCCCGAGCGTGGTCAAGATGCGAGTCGGCCGTGCCGGATCCTGCTCGATCTTCGTGCGCAAGAGCTTGATGTACACGCGCAGGTAGTGCACCTCGTCGACGTGCTCGGCACCCCAAACGGCGCGCAAGATTTGCCGGTGAGTGACCACGCGGTCGGCGTTGCGCGCCAGGGTGTCGAGTAAATCGAACTCCGTACGGGTCAGCGTGACCTCTTTGCCGCGCACGAATACGCGGCGCTGGCTGGAATCGATGCGCAGATCACCGACGTTCAAGTCGCGTCGTTCCGCGACCGGAACCGGACGTCGCAGGGCCGCTCGGATACGAGCCATCAGCTCACCCTCGCGGAACGGCTTGGTCACGTAGTCGTTGGCGCCGCTATCGAGCGCGCGCACCTGGTGCTGCTCTTCGCCGCGCGCCGAAAGCACGATGATCGGAAACTCGTGTTCTTGTCGGACACAAGCCGTGACCACGAAGCCGTCAATGTCGGGCAAACCTAGATCCAAGACCATCGCGTCGGGCGTGCGCGTCTGGATTTGACTGAGGGCTTCGGCGCCCGTGGCCGCCTCACGCACGTCATAACCGTAGTTTCGCAGAGTGAACGACACCACGCTGCGCATTTCGGGATCGTCTTCCACCACCAGCAAGAGTGATCGATTCATGAGTCGAGCGAGGCCTCTCTGGAGAGCTGTTCGCGGGCAGTGGCGAACGGGACGGTGAATTCCACGAGCGTACCTCCGCCTTCTCGCTCCCGCACGCCGATTTTGCCACCGTGGGCACGAATGATCGAGCGACAGATGGTCAGCCCGAGCCCTACCCCACCGTCACTCTTGGGCGCCTGCTGGCCGCGATAGAACTTTTCGAACACCTTTTCCCGTTCGTGTTCCAGGATTCCAGGCCCATTATCTTCGACCTGGACGAGCACCGAGCCCTCTGCGGCGCGAGCATACACGGCGATCGTTGGGTCCGAACCGCCATAGCGCGTCGCGTTCTCGAGCAGATTGACCAAGACTTGCTCGAGCAGTACGGGCTCGGCCGAAATCAGCGGAAGATCGGCAGCAATGTCGCTGACAATCGGCACTTTACGGGAGCGATCGTTGAAACGCTCCACAGCCGAAAGCACGATGTCATCCACCGACTCGGGCGTGCGACGGAGCTCGACGTTGGCGGACTCCAGGCGCGTGACAGACAGCAAATTGTGGATCAGACGACTCAGTCGCTCGCCCTCACTGACCACCGAGCGCAAAATTTCATCGGCTGCTTTGGGCTCAATCTCGCCCGTACGCCCAATCAACGCGGCCCCAGCCGCGATCATCGTCGCCAGCGGAGTCTTCAGGTCGTGTGAGACGGCGCTCAGTAGGGAACTGCGCAGCCGCTCCCCCTCGGCCTCCAGTTGAGTGCGACGCACCGCCCCGGCAAGTTGAACTCGCTCTACCGCCGTCGCCAATTGATTTACGCAGGCAGAGAGCAAAAAACCTTGCTCGGACTCCTGCTCGAAGGCGACGCTGGGTCTGAGTCCGACCGCGCCGAGGGCAGAGTGCGCACCGACCACCGGGATCCAAATCGCAGTGCCCGATGGCGCGCTCTGTTTGATGAACTCCCGACGCAACCAAGCACTCTGCGAGAGCAGGCGATCGCGCGCTGTTTCCGCGGGCTGCAGCTTGCCCTCGGGCGTCTGGAGCAGCACGTTCACGGGCACGCCGAAGAGCTTGGTCAAATGGCGCGCGGTGACCGCGGCGAGTTGATGCGCGTCGCGCGAGCTGGATAGCTCGACGTTCAGTTCGTAGAGCGCTTGCGTGCGCTCAGCCGTCGCGCGCGCGGCTTGCTCTTGGCGCCGGGAATTTGCACTCAGCGTGCTCACTACGCCCGCGACCACGACCATGGCCACGAAGGTGACGACGCTTTCGGCGTCGGACCAAGCCAGCGCGTACTTTGGGGTAATGCAAAAGAAGTCGAACGAGAAAATGCTGACGATACTGGCAATCACCGAGGTTCGGACGCTGGAACGGAGCGAGAGAAAGACGATCCCGAGCAGATGGATCATCGCTAAATCGGCGAGGTGACCGTACGACTGAACGACTTGCGCGGCGGCCGTGCTCAGCACGACGCAGCCCGCCGCCAAGCCGTAGGCACGGATCGCTCGAGTCAAAGCCGCAAATTGCATGACCATTCGTGAGATCGATGAGACAGAATCAATTTCGCGTCAATTTGCGCTCAGCTACCCGTATACGACTTTTGATGTCCTGGCGATGTCGGGGCAGGAAACACGAAACAGAGCCACACCCGGTTGCTGGGTACCTAACGGATGGGCCGTCATCCCCAAGGAGACCAGTGATGCTGAGCAATCTCATAGAATCTTTCACAGTGTGCGCCAGGAAGCGTTTTGCAAAAAGTATATTTTTGGCGGCGCTCTCGATGCTCACGGTGTTCACGGTCATCGGCGCCCTGCCGAGGCTCTCTCATGCCGAGAGCGCCGAGCCTGCGGCGGCAGCGGCCCCCGCGGCAGCTCTGGCAGCTCCGGCAGCGGCCCCCGCGCTCGACGCCAAAGCGATCGAAGAGCGGCTCGGCGATCTCGAGGCATACATCAACAACGGCGCGCGCGTTTCGAAAGAGTCCAAAGTGGCAGGGCCCGGTCCAGGTCACAACGCCTGGATGATGGTTTCCGCCGCACTGGTCTTGTTCATGACCTTGCCCGGTTTGGCGCTGTTCTACGGCGGCCTAGTGCGCACGAAGAACGTGCTCTCGGTCATGGCGCAGTGTTTGGGCTCGGCCGGCATGGTCACGATCTTGTGGGTCCTGATTGGCTACAGCCTGTGCTTTTCACCCGGGACACCGTTCTTGGGCGGCACCAAGTTCGCGCTGTTGGCGGGCGTCGATACGATGCCCAACGGTGACTATGCGAGCTGGGTTTCGCAGAACGTGTTCTCGATGTACCAGCTGATGTTCGCGATTATCACCCCAGCGCTGATCGTCGGGGCAATCGCAGAGCGCATGAAGTTCAGCGCGCTGATGCTGTTCATGGCAGTCTGGATGTTCGTCGTTTATTTCCCGCTCGCACACATGGTCTGGGGCGTGGATGGCTACATGAACGGCGTGTGGAACGCCAAGGCTGGCATCAAGGCCATCGACTTCGCAGGCGGCACCGTGGTGCACATGTCCTCGGGTTGGTCGGCGATCGTACTGGCGCTGATTGTCGGCAAGCGCAAAGGCTTCGGCAAAGAGAGCTTCGCCCCACACAGTTTGGTTTTGACGATGGTCGGCACCGGCATGCTCTGGGTCGGCTGGTACGGCTTCAACGCCGGTAGCGCAGTCGCCGCCGACGGCATCGCGGCCAACGCGTTCATGACTACCACTATCGCCACGGCTGTCGCGTGCGCGGCCTGGCCGGCAGCCGAATGGCTCACCCGTGGCAAGCCCACGGTGCTCGGTTTCTGCTCCGGCGCGGTTGGCGGGTTGGTCGTGATTACCCCGGCTGCCGGCTTCGTCACCCCCATGGGCGCGCTCATCATCGGCGTGATCGCCGGCATCGTCCCGTTCCTCGCCTGCACCAAGCTGAAGCAGATGCTGGGCTACGACGACGCGCTCGACACCTTCGGTGTGCACGCCGTGGGCGGTACAATCGGCGCGCTGCTCACCGGTTTCCTCGCGGATGCCGGGATGAACCCCAACCTCAACACCAACTTGAAGGATCTGGTGGGTCACGGCCTGTGGCTAGAGCAGCTGAAGGCCATGGCCTTGACGATCGCGCTCGCGGTCGTGGCGACCATCGTCATTGGTTATGCTCTCAAAGCCACGATCGGCCTGCGCCCGAACGAGGAAGACGAGGAGCTCGGCCTCGACCTCGCCGACCACGGCGAGCAGGGCTACCACACCAGCGAGCACACCTACGGCCACCTGGAGCAAGAAGATCGTGGTGCACCCGCCGCGTCTGGATCGGCCGCGGTTGGTTCGACCTGATCCACGAGCGTTCTGACACATAGCCCAGGCGCTGCGCCGTCGATGACCGCGAGTTCTCGACGACGCAGCGCTTGTTTGTGTTTGGGCTTTGGCGCGGCGCCCCAAGAATCAGCCGCCGACCCACCATTTGCTGAACTCGGCGAAGTCGATCTGGCCGTTCTGGTCGGAATCCAAGGCCGTGAACGCCGCCCGGACTTGCGCTTCCTCATAACCGAGGCCGAGCGCATCCAGCAGCGCCGAGAATTCAGTCAGGTCGATGCGACCGTTTCCATCCGTGTCGCATCGGTCATAACGGGCCCGGAGCGCGCTGTTCTCCATAGGCCCCGGCTTATCAGGCCCGGGCTGAGTCGGAGCCGAAAATGCGCGCCATGCAAAACCGGCCAAGGATAATCATGAGTTAGAGAAGCCTTTCTGAAACATGGCTGAAACCCGCCGCCCCCCCACTATCCGAAAGATCATTGGAGGTCGGATGCTTGAGCAGATGAAGATCGAGCGGAGTTTACCCCTCCGGGTACCACGAAGCGCGTCGAACGCGCTTCGAAGGTCGCGACACGTGCTGGCGATCAGCGCCTGCTGCCTTGCGGCGCTGATCGCCTGGTCGCCCCGAGCGCATGCTGCCGACGCGGAACCCGACAAGACGGGCGCGTTTCAATTGACGCCCACACCCGCGTCCGTCCCCGGATACACGAAGCTCGACCCGAAGAAGATGACGCCCGAGGAAGTGGCGTCCGGTATCGATGCCGTCGCGCAATCTTCTTCGCGCAACTTCTTCTCGATTAACTTCGTCTGGGTGCTGGTGGCAGGCTTCTTGGTCATCTTCATGCAGGCAGGCTTCGCCCTGGTAGAGACTGGTCTGTGTCGCGCAAAGAACGCCGCGCACACCATGTCGATGAACTTCTTGGTCTACGCCCTGGGCATGTTCGGCTTCTTCGTGTCCGGTTTCGCGCTGATGTGCGGCGGCATGAACGGCACCGCGATCGGCGGCCCAGTCACCCTAGGCGGCCTACCCACGCTGTCGCACATGTTCACGGTCGGCTCCGCGGTGAACGGCGACCACGGTTGGGGCTTGTTTGGTACGAGCGGCTTCTTCTTGACCGGGGCTGGCTACGACTCGGCTGCGATCGTCATGTTCCTGTTCATGATGGCGTTCATGGACACGACTGCGACGATCGTGACTGGCGCCTGTGCCGAGCGCTGGCGCTTCAAGAGCTTCTTCATCTTCAGCATCGTCGTGGGCGCCTTTATCTATCCAATTTTCGGTAACTGGGTGTGGGGCGGTGGTTGGCTCGCGCAGATTGGCTATCGACTCGGCTTCGGTCACGGCGCGGTCGACTACGCCGGCTCAGGAGTCGTCCACTTGCAAGGCGGCTCGCTGGCAGTGATCACCGCCTGGATGATCGGTCCGCGCATCGGCAAATACCTCCACGGGCAGCCGCAGGCGATTTTGCCGCACGACATTCCGATGGTGCAGTTGGGCACATTCATCCTTGCGTTTGGTTGGTTCGGCTTCAACGCGGGCAGCTCGCTCGCGGGCACGGATGGTCGCATCGGCATCGTGGCAGTCAACACGATGATCGCCGGCATGGCAGCCAGCCTGAGCGGCGTCGTCTACATGTGGAACATGTACGGCAAACCCGATCCATCCATGATGTGTAACAGCATGCTCGCTGGTCTGGTCGCGATCACCTCACCGTGCGCGTTCGTGTCACCGGTTGGCGCGTTCATCATCGGCACCGTGGCAGGCATTCTGGTGGTGTGGAGCGTCTTCTTCGTGGAGCGCATGGGCATCGATGATCCGGTCGGCGCGATCAGTGTGCACGGCGCCAACGGCGTGTGGGGTCTCATTGCAGTGGGCTTGTTCTCGGACGGCAGCTACGGCGCGGGCTGGAACGGCGTCGGCGCAACCAAGTATATGGGGCAAGAGGGACGCGGCGTGACCGGTCTGTTCTATGGCGATCCCTCTCAGCTCGTCGCGCAGTGCATCGAAGCCGGCACTTGCATCGCCTGGAACGTGATCATCGGTGGCTGCATTTTTTGGCTGATCGGCAAGCTGATCGGCGGCAATCGGGTTTCGGCGGAGGTAGAGATCGGCGGGCTCGATGTACCCGAGATGGGCGTGCCGGGTTATCCGGAATTCGTGCTGCAATCCGAGATGAATCCGCCGGGTTGACGCACTTCGCGATCCCAGACGGGGGATCGCTCCGTCGCGCTCGCTCAAGAGGATCGCGTCGTCTCGGGGGCAGCGCATGCCCTAGCCCGTTCCGTGAGCAGTGCGCGCTCACGCGCATTCTGCGTGAGCGACGCCGCGCGTTCGAACTCCAAGCGCGCTTCGTCGAATCGGCCGAGCTTGTGCAGCAGATCACCGCGCACGCTCGGCAGCAAGTGGTACGCCCGCAACGAGGGCTCGACCAGTAGTTGATCGATGATCGCGAGCCCCGCAGCGGGCCCGTCCGCCATCGACACCGCCACTGCGCGGTTCAGCTCTACGATGGGCGACGGCGTGCGCTCGGCGAGGGCCGCGTACAGCGCCGCAATGCGCGTCCAGTCGGTCTCCTGTGCCTGGCTGGCGCGCGCATGGCAGGCCGCGATCGCCGCCTGCAAGGCGTACGGCCCGCGGGCACCACCCAGCGCCTCGGCACGTGCCAGGGCGGCCAGCCCCCGAGCAATCAGGAGTTGGTCCCAGCGCGCGCGATTCTGGTCCAAGAGCAGAATCGGCTCGCCATGATGGCCAGTGCGGGCCTTTGCACGCGAAGCCTGGATTTCCATGATCGCCACTAGCCCGTGAACTTCCGGCTCCGTGGGCGCGAGTTCGGCCAAAATTCGGCCCAAACGGAGCGCGTCCTCGCACAAGCCCGGGCGCATCCAGTCCTCTCCCGCCGTGGCCGAATAGCCCTCGTTGAAGATCAGGTACACGACCTCCAGCACGGACGAAAGGCGCGCAGCGAGCTCCGGTCCACGTGGCACCTCGAAGGGCACTTGGGAGTCTGCCAGGTAGCGTTTTGCGCGCACGATGCGTTGCGCGATCGTTGGCTCGGAGACCAGGAACGCGCGCGCAATTTCCTCGGTCGTGAGCCCGCCGAGCAAACGAAGCGTGAGCGCTACGCGCGCTTCGGTAGACAAAATCGGGTGGCACGAGGTGAACACGAGCCTGAGCAAATCGTCGCCCACGTCGTCGTCGAGCGCGGCATCCAAGTCCAGCGCGCTGAACTCGGCGCGTGTTTCGATCTCGCGGCCTACGGCGTCTTGCTTACGTTGCCAACGCTTGCCGCGCCGAAGCTCGTCGATCGCACGGCGCTTGGCGGTCGCCATCAGCCACGCTCCGGGATTGTCCGGAACGCCCGACTCGGGCCAGCGTTCGAGCGCTACCACGAGCGCATCTTGCGCCAACTCTTCCGCCAGCCCCACATCGCGCACCAAGCGAGTCAGCCCAGCAATCAGCCGCCCCGATTCGATCCGAAACACCGCGTGAACCGCGCGTTGAGCGTCCGATGCCGTCACCCGTTACGACTAAAACCAGAAGCGCCAGCGGCGCAAGCAGGCCATTTTTGGGGGCAGGGACAATAACTGACATAATGCTGTCATTTAGTGCTGGCACAGTGCCTTTCGTCACCTACCCAAGACAAAAGGAGCCAGCTCATGAAGAACCAGAAATCGGCCGAAACCTCGCCCATCAACGGACCGAAACTGCACGCCGGTGGCTGCCACTGCGGCGCGGTTCGCTACCAAGTCACGATCGACGCCACCCAAGGTGGGCGCTGCAACTGTTCCATTTGCACCAAGGTCAGCCTGCTCGGCAGCTCGGTCAAGCCGGAGGCATTCCAGCTCCTCTCAGGCCAAGAAAGCATCACAGACTACGTCTGGGGCCACAGAGTCGGGCGTCGCTCGTTCTGCAAACGATGCGGAGTACACTGCTTCGGCGCGGGGCACCTGGCCGAATTGGGCGGTGATTTCGTGTCAATCAACTACAACACGCTCGACGACGTCGATCCGCTAGATGTGAAAGTGATTTACTGGGACGGGCGGCACGATAACTGGCACGCCGGTCCCAGCGACAAGGCCTGGCGGATTTCAGCTTAGGCGCGACGCTCAGCGGTAACGCCAATTCCGGCCCGTCGATCTGCCTGAGACAAGATGTACCAGCGCCACAAACAACGAGGCGCCAATGATCGACCACACGATCGGAAACGGGTGATTGTCGACGGTAACCATCAACAGCTCGGGAAGATGGAAATAGTGGGCGACGAAGGTGCCCAACAAGGCGCCCACGAAACCCACGGCAATTGACACGAAAAACCCGCCGCCGGTGCCTCCGCCGATGGCGCGACCGATACCGCCGCAGATGCCGGCGACAATCAACAGAACCACAAGACCGGTGATGGAAATCGTCATGCACTTAGACAGTGCAAGAGGTGGGCCGGCCCCCGAACGACAACTGAGACGAAAATGACGCAGCGTCTGAAGATGGCCTCCTGCACTCACTCAGAAGGTGGCTGGGCGTGCACTCTCAAACGGAGTTTGAATTAAAACCAGATTCTATCGTTCGGGGCCCGCGACGCCAACGAGGCGTGTGGCAGCGGGCCCTGTGGGAACTACCGCCAGCCTTCGCACGTCTGCGATGTGGCGAAACTCGAGTGAATTCCGGGCCTTATTTTTCGTTTCAGCCACCGCCACCGACCGCGGACCTCTCCCGAAAAACTGTGGTTTGGCTCAAATTGCCCAGATTGCGCCGTGCGAGTTTTCTTCGTCGGATGTCGGAGCGGCCACGTAGTAATAGGCGCTTACCGAGGCGCGGAAGCGACCTTCGGGGCAGGTCAAAGGTTGCGGGTGGCCGTGCCAGTAGCTGTCGCCATGGTCCATCACGATCAAGCGATCGAGCAGTGGCAGATAGCTGGCTTCGCAACAGCTGCGAGGCTCGTCCCATAGTTCGAGCGCACCGCCCCAGTGGGGCTGCCAATCGAGTCCCAGGTAGTAGATCACGGTCAGCTTGCGTTCGAGGTGGCGCGTGCGGTCGCGATTGAAATCTGCGTGCAGGGCGAGGTGCCCACCGGGCAAGGTCAATGATGGCCCTGCCCCGCGGAAGTGTGGGTCGGCGATCAGCCCTTCGAGGCCAGTCAGCGTGCCCAGAAAATCCAAGAATGCCATTGCGGAAAGCTCGGACAGCAAGTGGCGCAAGCCAGGATCGACGCCTTCGAAACCGCTGCGCTGGAGTTGCCCCATGCGCGCGGCTTGTTCGCGGTAGTCACGCCGCATCCAGGCGCCATGCACGGGACTGGGAAAGCCCTTCGCCAGAGCGAGGGCGCATGTGTCACCCAGGAAGCGATCGAAGACCGCGTGCGGAAAGGGGCGCGCCGCGCGGTACGCCGCGCGCTGGGCCAGTCCGAGTGCCTTGAGCGCTTTGCGGTCCAGCAACCAAGCGGGTAGTGGCTCGGGTTGCATCACCAGCCCGCTCATTCAGGCCTGCTGAAATAGCTCGATCATCATCCGATACGAGAGCAAAGCCAGGGCCGGATCGTAGCGTGGGCCTTCGTCGCGCAAGAAAGCGTGCGCGGCGTTGAACTCATGCCAGGTGAAGCGACGCTGAGTCTGCCGCAGCCGCGCCTGAATCAGCGCCCGGCCTTCATCCGGCACGTGCGGATCTTGGCGTCCCCAAACCATCAGCAATTCGCCCGAAATTTCTCCGGTCCGGGCCAAAGAATCGTCGCCCCCCAGACCGAGTGAGCCCTTGTGCAGGTCGGTCGCGTAAAAGCATGCGGCGGCTTGTACGCGCGGGTCGAGAGCACAGCGATAGGCCAAATGGCCACCGATGCACACGCCGGCGCTGAACATCCGGCCGTTGCAGTCGTCACGCTCATGCAGGTGGTCGAGGCACGCCCGAGCGTCGGCGTCGTACGCAGCAACGGTCTTGCCGACCTTGTGCTGATTGCCTCGCTCGGTGCCGGCCGAATCGTAGGCGAGCACACTGCCCGCAGGCTCCAGCTCGTGAAAGATCTCGGGCACGAGCACCACGAACCCTTGGCCTGCGAGCATCGCCGCCATGCGCTTGATTGGACCAGTGCGCTGGAAGATTTCGGAGAACAAAACGATGCCGGCGCGGCAACCGGCCGCCACCGGTTTCGACACGTGCGTCTGCATCACGCCGCTCGGCGTCTGAAGCTCAACGACCGACTCTTCGAGAATCATGCGCGTGAGGATAGCGCGACGTGGCCGCGTTCCGACTCAATTCGGCACCAGGAATGTCCGCGATATCACTGGAATTTCGCCAATTTCTCCCGGCGGACCCCGATTTGGCTATGGTGCCGGTCGTGGGCTCTAGCGACAAACGCAGCGCTGACGGCAGCAACGCTGGCGAATGGCTGGTCAACGTCGCCGACGACGTCGTAGTGGCCATGGCCACCTTGGAAGTGATCGATGGCCTGCGGAAGGGCAGGCTGTCTGAGCAATCACTGGTCTGGCGAATCGGCATGCACGCCTGGACGTCGATCATCGACGTCCCACAGTTGCGGCTGGCCGCCGGATCGCGAACTCCCCCGCCGACAACTGCGCGCGCGACACAACCCCCGTTCGTGGCGCAAGCCGAGGGGCGACGCCGTCTCAACACGCTGCCGCTCGGTTTCCCAGCGGTCCGGGATGCGGCAACTGTGCGGCAGCCAGTAGGGTTTAGTCCACCCTCGTCGCAGTCATCGCCCGAGTCGGCAGCGCTCGCAGGCCGCGACGAACCACTCGCGGTTTATGAGCGTCCCGCGGCGAGTCTGACTTTTTCGGCGTCGGGGCGCGCCGATTGGCAGGGAGAGCTCGACTCACCTCGGCTCACGCCGGTGCCGTCGGTCACGGCACCGCTCACCAGGCAGCCGACGCAGTCGACGATGCCCAATTCGCTCGCGCCCACGACGGCCGAGACCGATACTCGAGACCGAGCGCGCAGGCTGGGAACGTGGGATGAATTCGACGAACTGCTGGCCAGCGAACGGCGCGCCGATCAGAGGAGCTCTCGGCGCACGGTGCTCTGGGCCGCGCTTGGCTCCGCAAGCTTGGCCGGGATTTTCGCACTTTGGGTGCTGCGAGCGCCAGCGCCCAATCAACCCGCAGCAGCATCTCCCCAGGCGGCCCAGGCGAGCGAAGCGCCTGCGCTGGCAGCCACTCTCGAAGCAATTGCCGCGCCGAGCGCGAGCGCAATCGAGTCCGCAACCGCAGCTCCAGCGACGCGCTTGGCGCCCAAGCCGCTCGCGCCGCGTCTAGCCAAACGCGCGAGACCCGTGGCATCTTCGGCGTCATCGAGCCAGGCGATCGCTCGCGTGCAGGCGACGGCCGCCGCGCCCGACAGTGCCGGCACAGCTCCGAGCGTTACGGTGGTTCCGTTGGCTCCGCTGGAGCCGACACCGACCACGAGTCCTGGACCCGAGGCAACGCCCGCGCCAGTCGCGCCGGTAGCGCCAGACCGCCCTTGAGCGAGCTGCGCGTCAGCGCTCCGCTAAGCGCTCGGCCATGAAGATCACGTGGCGCGCGCGCGAGCCCTTGCGCGCGGCAACGCGCAGCACATCCACACCGAAGCCCGCAGCAGAAAGCCTGCGTTCGAAGCGTGCATTGGGGCCGGACGACCAGACCGCGAGTACTCCGCCCGGGCGCAAGGCCTGGTAACAGGCGCGCACGCCGTACTCACTGTATAGGCGCTGATTTTTGGCGCTGGAAAGCGCGATCGGCCCGTTGTCGACGTCGAGCAAGATCACGTCGAAGGTGCGCGGCGAGCGCTTGATCGTGTCGTACACGTCCCCGACCACGACCTCGCAGCGCTCGTCAGCCAGAGGATTGTCGTTCAGCTCGGCCAGGTGAGTGCGGTTCCAAGCCACGAGCTCGGGCACGAGCTCAGCGACCGTCACGCGTGCATCAGGCGCCACGCGGTCCAGAACGGCGCGCAAGGTGAAGCCGAGCCCCAGCCCGCCCACCAGAACCGCGTCCGGATCGTCACAGCGTTCGAGCGCGTGCTCGGCCAGCGCTTCCTCCGAATCGTGCATCCGGCTGGACATGAGCACGCGACCGTCGACCCGTACGATCCATTCCTGATCGTGACGTGCGAGCACGAATTCACTCCCGCCCTCGATGCGCGCGCTGTCGATTGTTTGCGATTCGAGCATTCGCTTCGTCTCTCCGAGCCTGCCACCTTGGGCACGGAGCCTGCCTCAGGACAAGCGCGGAGACCGGCGGAACCGTCTTGGCCCAGGGAAAAGGACTTTGAATCGGCGCAATCTGCTTGGGTTTTTGCGGGTCACGCGGCGCGCGCGGCCAACTGAGCCTTCGGCGTCGCGGCTCGTCCTCGAACCCGAGCCCACGCGCACGGACCCCGGCGCCGAAGGCTGCGCCGCAGCGCGACTCTGCGAGTGACCATCAACCCAAGTCTTCGATCGGGCCAACCTGCTTCAGCGCAGCTTCCCGGAGTGCTTTCTGCGTTTGAGCGCAGACTCATACGCGCTGTGTACCGCGCGGAATTCTTCCACGCTGCCTCCGCGGTCGGGGTGCGTCTGCAACGCGCGCGCGCGGTACGCTTGCTTGATTTCGGCGAGTGTTGCACTCGATTCGAGCCCGAGCGTTTGCCAAATCGAGGTGGCATTGTTGGTCGCTCGCGCTCTCGCTGGCTGATTGCCAGCGCTCGCGTTGCCCGCCGAGGGCCACGGGTCCTTGCCGATCAGGATGTTGGACCAGGCGCGCGCCCAACCGCTCTCGATTTCCGTGAGTTTGCAGTTGGCGGCGCGTTCGGCCGCCGCTTGGGCTTCAGCACGAGTGCGTGCCCCCCCGGCAAAGGCGTCGGGCTTGCGGAAGGGCTGGCGCGAGGGCGCCGCGGTCCACCAGGCAGCCCACAGGAAGCGGCGGCGGCGGGTCGCGGCGATCGCACAGACCGGGGCAAATAACGCAGTAGACATGAACCTTTTGCAGTCAGGCTAGCGTGACCGCTGGTTTGACACTACCCCGGTGCGGATGTCTTCCAGCGAGCCCTGGCCGAGTGATGAAGCGGTGGTCGCGGCGACGCGCTCTTGGCTGACCGAGATCGTGATTGGGCTGGAGCTGTGTCCGTTTGCCAAGCCGGTGCATGTCAAAGGCCAGATCCGTTACTTCGTGAGCACCGCTGAGGACCCCGAAACGCTACTCCAAGATCTCCTGAACGAGCTGCAGGGCTTGGCTGAGGCTGATCCCGCGCTCGTGGACACCACGCTCTTGGTCCATCCGCGCGCGCTGCCGGATTTTTTGGAATACAACGACTTCCTGAGCGTTGCTGAGTTTGCTTTGGAGGACCTCGGGCTAGCTGGGCAGTTGCAAATCGCCAGCTTTCATCCGGACTATCGCTATGCGGGCAACGCCGCGGAGGATTTGGCAAACTACGTGACGCGTTCACCGTACCCGATGCTGCATCTGCTGCGCGAAGCGAGCGTCGATCGCGCGCTGGCCGCTTTTCCAGATGCCTCACTGATCGTGAACAAGAACAAGAACACGTTGCGTAGGCTCGGGCTCGATGGTTGGCGTCGACTCATGAACAGCGTGCTGAGATCTTGAGTCATGCGCATTCTGGCGATTTGCGGGAGTCTGCAGGAAAAATCGGGCAATCTGAGTCTGCTACGCTGGGCCATCGCCAACGCGCCTCCCGCGCTGGAGATCACCCTGTACGACGGCTTGCGTGAGCTGCCGCACTTCAACCCCGATCTCGAGCGCGGCGCAGCGCCCAGCGCGGTCTCGGAGCTACGTCGCGCTGTGGCCGGCGCCGATGCGCTGCTGATCGCGACGCCGGAGTACGGTCATAGCTTGCCCGGGTCACTCAAGAACGCGGTCGATTGGCTGATCGGCACGGGTGAGCTCGAGCGTAAGCTGGTCGCGATCACGAGCGCAGTCGCGGGGCCGTTGCGCGGGAGGCTGGGCCTCGCCGCGTTGCGCGCGACGCTGGGCGCGGTGAGCGCACGCATCGCCTTTCAAGAACCGATCGCGCGCGGTCCGAACTTCGAGCGCGAGGTCGGGGAGATGTTGCGGTTACTGGTGGCGGCGGGCGAGGACCAGTAACGCGCTCAGGTCGGCGGATCGCCAACTACCGTCTTGCAACCGAAGAGCACTTGCAGCTTGCCGCCCTTGTCCGCCTTGATGTCGGTGCAGGTCTTGCCACACAGGTTGATTTGCGTGCCGTCTGCGGAGTACTGCCACCCGGGCGTCGTTTTGCAGTCAGCACTCGCGGCGGCTTGTGCGACCTTGGTCACTGCGCCTGCGCCGTTCGTGTACTCGACGTTCACCTTGAGTGGGTCCAACGTTTCGCCTTTCGGCGGAGCCGGGATGATGTACGTGCAATCCAGCGCGGTCGTGCTGCGAATGCTGGCCAGGGCTGCACTCAGCTGAGTCGCGGCATTCTGCGAGGTGTCGACCAGAAACGCCGCATTGGTGCCGCCGCTCTTGGCGATCGAGTTCAAATTAGCCAGATCTGGACCCACACCCAGCACATAAGTGGGGATGCTGGGGGTGGCCGCGACGCCCTTGGCGGCAAGCGCGGCCGCCTGCTGTACCGCAGCCGCTTGCTGGGTCGGGGTGCTGGCGCCGCAGCCGTTGGGCTGCCCGTCAGTGGCGTAGACGACGGCGACGCGATGGGTAGGATGAGCTTTGGCCCAAGCCGATGCGTGGTCGATCGCGGCAGTGAGTGACGGCACGGTGGGCGTGGTGCCGCCGGGCATCTGCATATTGATCGCCGTAGTCAGCGGCTGAGAGGTCATTGACAGCGGTCCGATTTCCACGTTCGGCGTGGCGTACGAATTGACGTTGCAGATGGCGCCCCCGTTGCCACCACCCATCATGCCGCCGCCCATGCCGCCGGTGACGGGGAAGAAGCGTAGACCAACGCCCAAGCCCTGGTTTTGGGGATCGGCAACGAAGGCTTTGAGCGCCGCAGTCACCACCGTCCAGCGGGACTCGCCGGTGGTGGGAGGGCCGTTGGGGGTGTCGCACGCCATGCCACCGTCCGGCACAGGACAGTTCATCGAGCCCGTGCTGTCGACCATGAAGTACAGGTCGACCTGGGTCGGTTGGCCATCGGCAGAGGTAGTCGTGCAAGCCGAGCCTGGGTCGACCGACCCGTTGCCACCGCCCGGATTGCCTGTGGTCGCGCCGCTGCCGGTGTTGATGGTGCCGCTGCCAGCGGAGTTGTTGGTGTTGATGTTGCCGGTCGCGGCGCCGCCGCCGACCTCCGACTTATCGTCCTTCCCGCCACAAGCGAGGGCGATGAAGATGCCGAGAAAAACGGGGCCAACTTGTACTAAGCGCATCCGAGAAACCTCCGAGGTGTGGGACCAGGCCCGAACACCGAAAACACCATGCAACGAGTGCTCAATTACCTATAGTGACCGATCTCGAAGAGAAGAGGCGGAATTCCGGAAACTCGGCACAGTTCGAGTACGAGTATATCTCTGCAGCGCCGACAGTCCACATCACGAGTGATCGCTGACACTCGTTTCATGAGTGATGACCGCACCTTCTCCCACCCTTAGACCGTACCAACGCGAGGCCATCGATGCGGTGCTCGCCGCACGTCGTTCGGGCATCCGGCGGATGCTGGTTTGCTTGCCGACGGGCGCCGGTAAGACCGTGATTTTCTCGCATTTGGCGCAACTCGCGCGGCGCCAAGTGTTGGTGCTCGCCCATCGCGAAGAGCTGCTCTCGCAAGCGCAAGGGAAGCTCCAGCAAGCCCTGCAAGGCACGGCCGTCGTCGCGCTCGAACGCGGCTCGGAACGCGGCGCAGCCGACGCCAAGGTGCTCGTGTGTTCCATTCGCTCACTTCACGAACAGCGCTTGGCCGAGGTCATTCGAGCCAGAAACGTCGGGCTGGTGATCTACGACGAGTGTCACCACGCCGCTGCCGAGGACAACCTACGGGTGCTGCGCCAAATTGGCGTTTTCGGTCTGGATTGGCAAGGGACTTTACTCGGCTTCACCGCCACCACCGCGCGCGGCGACGGCAAGGGTCTGGATCAAGTGTTCGAGCGCATCGTCTACTCGCGCACGCTGCCGGATTTAATCGACGCCGGCTACTTATCGAAACTGCGCGGCTTCCGGATTTCGACCGCGGCCGACTTGACTCGCTTGTCGCCTGGCGGGACCGACTTTCGCGAGCAGGAGCTAGCCTGCGCAGTCGACATCGAAGAACGCAACGCGCTGGTCGCGCGCTCGATCCAGGAGCTGGCTCGCGACCGGCGCACGATTGCCTTTTGCGTGACCGTCAACCACGCTCGAAATCTTTGTCGCTCGCTCAACGTTTTGGGAGTGCCCGCGGGTGTGGTCCATGGGGCGATGCCAAGCGAGCAGCGTGCACGAGCGCTGGCAGATTTTCGGGCGGGTACCACGCAAACGCTGTGCAACGTCGCGGTGCTGACCGAGGGTTTCGACGATCCCGGTGTGTCGTGTATCGCGATGGCTCGCCCCACGCGCTCGGAGGGCTTGTACGCGCAGTGCGTCGGCCGCGGCACGCGTTTGAACCCGGGCAAGAAGGACTGCCTGATCCTGGATTTCGTGGATCTGTCCGAGCTCGACTTGTGCGGCCTGCCTTCACTCTTCGGCGTTCCCCGCGAGCTCGATCTGCAGGGCGAGGACGTGAGCGAGGCGCGCCGAGTTTGGCTGCAAATCCTGTTCGACCGACCCGGCTTCGAGCTGGAGGCCGGCGCACTCAGCCTGCCCGAAATTCAACAACGCGCCGCGAGCTTCGATCCGCTCACCTTGGAGGCCAATCAAGACGTCCGAGCGATCTCGGCGAACGCTTGGTTTTCGCTCGGCCGACACGGCCTCGGCCTGCACTTCGAACGCCGGCCGGGCACGGCCAGTGAAGTCGTGATCCTGCAACGAGCCGCGCGCGGCAAGCGGTGGGAAGTGAGCCTCGATGGCAAGTCGATGGACCGCTTCTCGAGCATCGAGGCGGCGGTCGAGGCGGTCGACTACGAGATCTCGCGCATGGGTGCCCGAGCCCTGACCTCCGCGCGCGAGGAAGCCAGCTGGCGTCGGGCGCCTGGCTCAGCGCGGTCCGCCGATGCGTTGCGCCTGGCGGTGTGGCGCCGCGTGTTCGGGAAATGAGCGCTGCGCTGAGCCGTTGAGCCAGCCTCGAGCCGACGCAAAGATTGCACGTCGCAGCCCAGTCTGCGCAATCGCTGCGCGTGGCTAATGATTCAAGAAGCGAGTGCGTTCGATCGGCTGCCTCCGATAAACCATCGCCTCGGCACGCTCGTTGCGTGGCGTCGCCCTGAGAATTGCCAATGAACTTGCTCCCGATTGACGTTCAGAAGCGAATTTTGATCATTGACGACGATGACCTAGTTCGTGAACTCGTCACCGGCATCCTATCGGGAGAGGGATACGAGCTCTACGAGGCGTCCCAGGGCGAAGGTATCGAACGGTACGAGAAAGTGCGCCCAAACTTGGTCCTGATGGACGCCAGGATGCCCAACCTGGAGGGACTGCAAATTTGCACGGCGATTCGCTCCTCCCCCCAGGGCCAATACGTGCAAGTGCTGATGATGACGGACATGGATGAGCACTCGGCCATCCAACGCGGATACGCTTGTGGCGTCAGCGATTTCATCGGCAAACCGCTGAATCGCTTGGTCTTGCTGCTACGTGTTCGCAGAATGATGGAGGCGAGCGAAATACGTTCGCAATTGCGCGCCAGTGAACAGCGACTGAAGAGCGCTCAGCGCATCGCCAAGATTGGCGATTGGGAGTGGGATCCAAGCACGCAAACCCTAACTCTGTCCAGCCAAGCCCAGGAAACTCTCGGCGTTCCCGAGTCCATTCATGTGGGTCTCGCTGACTTGCTCAGCAGCGTGCGCACCACGGATCGCCCGCGGGTGCGAACTGTGCTCGAAGCCGCGCCTGGAGAGGACGGCATTTCACTCGATTATCGCGTTTGCCTTCCGAACGGCGAGCAACGTTCGGTACACCATGACATCGTCTGCTCACCCCGATCGCCCAATCAGCGTCCGGTATTCAGGGGCACGGTTCGAGACGTTACAGAGCAAAAACAGAACGAAGCAAGTATCGAGCTCCTCGCCTGCCACGACCCGCTCACTGGCCTACCGAACCGGGCTTACCTCACCCAACACTTGGAGCGCGTACTCGCAAGAGTGAAGCGCGAGGGGGGCTCGGGCGCGATCTTGTGCGTCGATCTGGATGGCTTCAAACGCGTCAACGACAGCCTAGGCCACCGCGCGGGCGATGAATTGCTCGCGCAGACCAGAGATCGTTTGAGTCATTGTGTGGCCGCGTTCATCGATCCTGGAGCTCTGGTGCAGGTCCAGATGGTGGCCTGTTTTGGAGGCGACGAATTCGTGCTGTTGGTCCCCGACTCGCCCCAGGCGGGCAGCGCCGAGGCCGCCGCCGCTCGAATCCAGCAAGCTATCGCCCTACCCTTCGCGTGTGGAGGGCAAGACGTATTTCTATCTGCAAGTATCGGCATCGCGCCCTTCCCAGCCGCCGACGCGGACGCCGAGACGCTCCTTCGTGGCGCTGACGCGGCGATGTATCAGGCTAAGCGAACCGGCGGCGGGTGCTCGGTGCGGCACTCGGAGTCCTTCCAGCGCTTGGCGCGTGCTCGACTCGACCTCGAATCCGGTCTGCGGCACGCCCTCGATAACGCCGAGTTCGAGCTATTCTATCAGCCCAAAGTCGACTGCCACTCGCGAGCGCTCTTGGGAGCGGAGGCGCTCCTGCGTTGGCGCCGCCCCGGCTCGGGCCTGGTCTCCCCGCTGGATTTCATTCCACTCGCCGAAGAATGCGGGCTAATCGTGCCGATAGGCGAGTGGGTCCTGCGAGATGCGTGCGCGCAAGGTCGCGCCTGGCTCGACTCCGGAAGGCGCCTATCGGTGGCCGTAAATATCTCCGCGCGTCAGTTCCGCGAGCCCGACCTGGTGAAGACAGTGCGTGCGGCACTGGACTCGGCCCGGCTGCCGCCCGAACTGCTGGAGCTCGAAATCACCGAGGGCACGTTGATGCACGACGTGCATCAGGTATCGGCGATCCTCCAAGAGATAAGACGCATGGGTGTACGCATTGCCATCGATGACTTCGGAACCGGATATTCATCGCTGGCTTACCTTCGCTCGCTCCCGGTCGACACGCTGAAGATAGACCGTTCCTTCGTCAACGATGTCACCACCAGCCAAGATAGCGCTGCCATCGCCGCGGCCATCATCGCGATGTCGAAAGGACTGCGGCTGCACGTGGTGGCCGAGGGCGTTGAAACCGAAGAGCAAGTCGAGTTCCTCGCACAGCACCAGTGCCATGAAATCCAGGGATTCTTGATCAGTCGGCCGCTGGCAATCGCAGACTTCGAGCGTTGGTGTTTGCGCGACGCGGCAGCACCCGCGGTCGGGGATGTCTCGCTTCAGCGCGCATCGAAGCCCATGGCATCGTTGAGATCCGAACCGTAAGTCCACGCCTGGTTGCTGCAAATTTGCGCGCCCCAGCCGAATGCCAGTCCGAGTCGCGATAACCGACAGCGAATTTCGTGCAGTCCACTGAAGAGGTACTCACTGCGCGCCGTTCAACGAGTGTGGAGCGTCGCCTTCGTCCAGCGCTTTCGCGGAACAGTTCGTCTTGTGCCGCCCGCCCAGAGTTTGCGACGGATTGCCATGAGTGAAGTCACCATCGTGTCGAAATTTGCGAGAAAAACATGAAGAACGCGAGAATTTTATGCGTTGACGACGAGCCGAACGTCTTGGAGGGCTTAGGGCGCATCCTTCACCGAAAATGCATCCTATTGACCGCGACCAGTGGCGAGGAAGCGTTGCAGCTCTTGGCTAGGCCAGAGCACATCGACGTCATCGTGTCCGACATGCGGATGCCGGAGATGAATGGCGCGACACTGTTGACGGAGTTTCGGAGACGCTCACCTGACACGGTCAGAATGTTGCTCACTGGTCAGGCCGACGTCGACTCCGCGATCCGCGCCGTCAATGAGGGGCAAGTCTTCCGATTCTTGACCAAGCCTTGCCCACCCATGCAGCTTCTCCAAGAGGTCGAGGCGGCGGTCGCGAAGCATCGGCACTCTGCATCGGAGCGCGTGCTCTTCGCGCAGACCGTCACGGGTAGTGTACATGCGCTCAACGAGGTGATTGCATTGGTGCATCCGGGCACCGTGGGGCAAACATCGCGGCAACTGGAACGAGCGAAGAAGGTGGCGGCATATCTACAGGTCGGCAACGCCTGGCACGTCGAGGTAGCTACGCTCTTGTCGCAAGCCGGCTACGTTGTCCTGCCCAATGACATCTTGGCGCGGGCGGAGCCGGAACACTCGGGCAGCCCCACGGATCCCGGCATGCTCACTCGCGTCCCGCTGGTGCTCGCGCGAGTTCTATCCGGAATTCCTCGCTTGGACCTTGCGCAGGCCGCGCTGAGGTATCGGGAGCGCTCGTTCGAGACCAGTGAACTAGGACCGAAGCGGGACGACATTCCGATCGGCGCGCGCATTCTAAAAGCTCTGACGGATCTATCGATCGAAGAACTGTTTCCTCAGAGTACTGCGGCAGCATTGGCGACACTCCGACTGCGTCTAGGGACGTACGACCCAGCCGTGCTGGACGCGATCGAAGCGGTTTGCGCGGCTCGAAGTCCCGAAGCGCGCGGCGAGCTAGCGGCGCAAAACCGCGGTGGGGCGCGGTGCTGACGTTCGTGCACGGGCGGAGCCGCGATCGCCCGTTGTGCTTGCTCGCGCTCTGCGTGAGCACTTTCTTGTGCGCCTGTACTCAGGCACCCAGCGTTCCGCGTCATCACGAAAGCGTTGTCGAGTCAACGCTCCAGCGGGAGCCGCTTCAGCCGCTGGCACGACCGCCCGCGCAAGACAAACAGCGTGTAGCACTCGGCTCGAAGCTCTTTTCAGACCCCCGGCTCTCGATCGACGGCACCGTGTCCTGCTCCAGTTGCCACATCCTAACGCGCGGCGGCCAGGACGGGCAGCGCGTATCGCGCGGCGTCCATGGCGAAAGCGGGAGCGTCAATGCGCCGAGCATCTTCAACAGTGGCTTCAACTTCGTGCAGTTTTGGGACGGGCGAGCCGCCAGCCTCGAAGACCAAGTCAGTGGCCCGCTCACCAGTCCGACCGAAATGGCTAGCAACTGGTCGCACACGCTGGCCTTCCTGGAAAACGACGCTCAATATTCAGCGGCATTTCGCGCCACATTTTCCAACGGAATCGATGAAGCAAACGTCCGTTCCGCAATTGCCAGTTTCGAACGAACACTGAATACCCCCGACGCACGCTTCGACCGTTGGCTGCGGGGCGAAGAACAGGCGCTGACGAGCGTAGAAAAGGCCGGCTATGAGCGCTTCAAGGCCGTCGGCTGCATTGCTTGTCACCAAGGGCGCAACGTCGGTGGCAACATGTTTCAACGTTTTGGCGTGATGGGCGAATACTTTGCAGACCGCGGCCACATCGTTGATGCTGACTACGGTCGCTTCAATGTCACTCACTTGGAGGCCGATCGCTTCGTCTTCCGCGTGCCGAGTCTGCGAAACGTGGAACTCACCGCCCCGTACTTTCATGACGGCTCGGCGGGAACGCTGGAAGAAGCCGTTGGCACGATGGCAAGGTACCAACTCGGGCAGACTCTGGAACCGAGTGATATTGCTGAACTCGTCGCATTTCTGAAGACCCTCACCGGCTCCGCGCCGATGCCCGACGCCGAACAGCGCCTTGTCGCGGATGCCGTTTCGCCATGACCTGGCGTCGCGCAGGCTACTGGTTCGCGATCGGCGCGCTGGCCCTAGGCCTGGGCCTATGTGCCGTATTGAGCCAGCGCACGCTTTCCAGCGATCTTCGCACGCGAGACGGGCTCAGGGCCCTGCTTCTGCGGCTACGCCAACTCGACGCTGACTTGGGCAAAGGCGTGCTCGCATCGCGGTACGGTCTAGTGAATCAGTACGATGCGCTGACGCAGAGCAATGCCATGCTCGACGCTGGCCGTGCAGAGCTCCGGTCGCGCGTCAGCGAAGGCCTTTCCCTCGACGCCAGGACGGAAGGGGCCGTGCGGCGGCTAGAAGACGCTGAGCTTGCCTTATATAGCGACGTCGAACGCTTCAAGACCGCGAATTCCGTGCTCAGAAACTCGCTCCTTTATTTGCCCCTCGCCGGAGACTCGCTGGCTAGGCGACTCGGGCAGGAACACCTCCCGTCGTCTTCCGACTTAGCAGCCCGCGTCCACACGCTAGTGCGGTCTGCACTGATCTACAACTTGCTCAAGGCGGACGCCTTGCGGGATTCCTTGGCGTCTCAGGAGAACGAGCTAGGGGCCTCGAGCAATGCCTTGCCTGAGCGCTTACGCCCCGATCTGGCTCAGTTCCTGCGGCACGCGCAGACGGTGGTACGTCAGCAAGACGTGGTGGATCCGATGGTGGCGCGCATCTCAGCAAGCCCGCTAGCGCCTTCGCTGCGCGAACTCGAGGAGCTCAGCGAAGAGCTGCTGGACCGCGATGCCGCGCGATTGATGAATCGCTATCGAATCGCCTCGAGCGCGCTGGTCGCGTTGTTGATTGGGCTCCTGGGACTGTTTGGCTACAAGCTGAAGCGTCTGTACGCGAGTCTGGAGTTGCAGGTCTTGGAGCGGACACAAAAACTTGCGCGGGAAAAGTTGGCGCTGGAGCACGCTGAACGAGCGGCGCGCCTGAATGAGACCCGCATCAATGCCATCATCGCCGGGGCTAGAGAGGGCATCATACGCCTGGGACCAGACGGACTCGTCAGGTCCTGCAACCCAGCAGCGGCCCAGATGTTCGAAGCTCCCTGCTGCGCCACTCAAGGCATGTCCTTCGTGGAGTTCGCCGTATCGGCAGAAGCGCGGCCCGACTTCCTTGCTTGGTTATCGCGAGCGGACACGGATGGACGCATCGACCCGGCCGACTATTGGCGCGAGCTTCCCCTGATCAGCGCCACCAAGCGCGTTTTCGCGGCGGAGTGCTCGGTGGCCCGACGCAACCCGGCGATGGACAACGAGACGACCCTGTTCGTGCGCGACGTATCTCGAGCCAGAGAATTGGAAGCAGAGCTGCGCCAGGCGCAGAAGCTCGAGTCTGTCGGCCGTTTAGCTGCGGGCATTGCGCACGAAATCAATACGCCGATTCAATTCGTGAACGACAGCTGCTTTTTCATTGGCGAGGCGATCAAAACGGCCTTTCAGCTCGTCGAGCGCTATGCATCTCTGCTTACCGATTCCGTGCAAGAGCACTTGCGCGAGACCACGCTGGCAGCGGCGGCCCGCCTCGAAGCAGAGGCCGACCTCCCTTACCTACTGACGGCTGTGCCCCAATCCTTGGAAACGATGCTCGACGGCCTATCCCGGGTCGCCGAACTCGTGGCGGGCATGAACACCTTCGCTTACCCGCACCAAAAGGAGATGGTGCCGGTCGAGCTCAACCGCGCTCTAACCAACACGCTGACGATCGCCCGCAATGAATACAAATACGTTGCCGAACTAGAGACGGACCTCGCAGACTTACCGCCAGTGATGTGTCACGCAGGTGAGGTCAATCAGGTGATCTTGAATATCGTCGTCAACGCAGCCCATGCCATCGCCGATCGCGTCAAGGGCACGGACCAACGCGGACGCATCACTGTGCGGACCCGCTTGGATCAAGAGAACGTCGTCATCTCGATCGCGGACACCGGCAACGGGATCCCGCACGACGTTCGGGGGCGCATCTTCGACCCATTCTTCACCACCAAAGAGCTTGGGCGCGGCACGGGCCAAGGTCTGGCCATCGCGCGCTCCGTCGTCGTCGACAAACACGGAGGCGAGCTGACCTTCGAAACCGAACTCGGCGTTGGCACGACTTTCCACGTTTGTCTGCCCATCGCCGGGCGCGCACGCGACGTCCGTTCCGCCGCCTGAGCGGTCAGGGGGTTCGGCGGCCGAATTTGCCGTGTGAGTCCGGTCTAGCGACCGTACGAGGGGTGGTGCGCAGCGACCGCGCTCGGATCTGGTGCGAGAGAGCCGATCACGGTGCGATAGCGAATACAGAGCGTCGATACAGCCGCGTTCAGGCGATTCCGGACGCCACGACTCGAGGGCTCGAACGATTCGAGCCGTCCCAGACGAGCGGCTGCTTCGAGCTCGCAGCACTGCGCCCAAAGCTCCCGAGCGCCGAGAGCTGAACTGCTGGAGCTCAACTTGTGGGCTGCGGCTCGCAAGGCGGGCCCATCGCTCGCCGCAACGGCCCGTTCGATCGCGCCGACCAACGCCTCGCCATCAGTTCGAAAGACTGCTACCAATTTGCGCAGCAAACCAGGCGAGATCGTGCGGTCGAGTTCTTCTAGCTCGCGCAGCGGCGCCTCGTCCAGAGCTGCGTGTTCGACCAGCGCCGGACTCCGTCTCGACATGGCGGGTGACTCGCCTCCCGCGTTTGGGCGTGAGCGGAGATACTTAGCCAGCACCGCGTGCAATTCAGCCTTGGTGAACGGCTTACTTAGAAAATCATCCATGCCAGCCTTGTGGCAGCGCTCGGGATCGCCGGAAAGTGCGTTGGCGGTCAGCGCAATGATCGGGATCCGCGTGCCTCCGGCGAGTTCTCTGGCGCGTATGGCCGCGGTTGCTTGGAAACCGTCCAGCACGGGCATTTGGCAGTCCATCAATACGGCGTCGTAGTGACGAGCAGACAGCGATTCGAGTGCCAGCGCGCCATTTTCCACCGCGTCGACTTCGCAGCCGAACAATCGCAGTAGCCCCACGGTCACCTCTAGATTTACGAGATTGTCTTCTGCAACCAAGATTCGCCCCTGGATGCGCGCAACGGCGGGCGCCGCGTTCGGAGAGACGCCAATCACGGCCTCTGGCATCTGGGGTAGCCCAGCACCGGCATCGAGGGCGTCGAACAGGGCTCGCCGGGTTACCGGCTTCGAAAGCACAGTGACTTCGGTGCCGAACTGCACGGTCTCCCTCGTCTGGCCGAAAGCGCCCAGCAAAACAATCGTAGGCCGGGGCTCGAGCTTCGATGCCGTCTCGAGCAGGGCAAGAACCTCAGCTTCCGGCAACGCCTGATCGATGACGACAGCCGAGAACGGGTCACTTGGCTGCTGTTCGACCAGGGCGAACAGAGCAGAGCGCACGGAGTTTGCCTCGAGTGCCGGCACTCGAATGGACCGCATGGCTGCACGAAGAGACCCCAGCAATGCAGGCGCGCCGGTCGTGATCAGCACCCGCTGAGTTTCGCGACTGCGATGCACGGGACAGACGCTAGCGGCTTGAAATACTGCATTGAAACGGAAGGTGGCCCCAGCACCCAAGCGACTCGAGACCGACAGCGTCCCTCCGAGCATCTCGACCAATTGCTTGGCGATCGCGAGACCGAGACCCGTACCGCCATACTTGCGCGTAGTAGAACCGTCGGCCTGACGAAACGCATCGAAGATCTGCTGGCACGACTCTGCACTGATACCTATGCCGGTGTCCGTCACCTCGACGCCCACCAGGGTCTTTTCGGCATCGCCGTCTTCGAGCCACAGACGCACGACGACCTGGCCGCGTTCGGTAAACTTAACGGCATTGCCGATCAGATTTCCGAGTACCTGACGGAGGCGACCCAGGTCGCCGAGCACTGGCAGCACACTCACTTCGGGCAGTTCGCAGACCAGGTCCAAGCCCTTGCGCGACGCTCGCTCGGCAAACAGCTCCACCGTCTCCTCGACGACGTCGAGGACGTCGAATTCGGTGCAATCGAGTTCGAGATAGCCTGCCTCGATCTTGGAAAAATCGAGAACGTTGTTGATGATCGTGAGCAGCGAATCAGCGGAGCGTTTAATCGTCTCGACCAAATGGCCTTGTCGTGCACTGAGCTCGGTCGCCAACAGCAACTCGGTCATGCCCGTCACGCCGTTCATGGGTGTGCGGATCTCGTGACTCATGTTCGCGAGAAACTGTGATTTGGCACGGTTGGCGGCGTCGGCCGCCTCTTTGGCGTGCTTCAGCGAAAGGTTGGACTGTGCCAAGCTGCGCATGGCGACCTCCAATGCCTCGGTTCGCTCGTGCACCTTGCGCTCCAGCGTGGAGGCCGCCTTGAACAGTGAGAATGCCTGACCTTGCTGATCCATGCCGCGTTCGATTCTGGCGATCAGCGCTTGCTTGATCTTTTCACTCTTGGCCAGCTCGCGCTCGAGCCGAGCACAACGTGCTTCGAGCGTTTCATGCGCATCACCCAAGGCCGACATGACTAGCCTGCGGCACCGATGGCGACCGCCGTGAAGGTTTGATTGACGTGCATGGCGTTGAATTGTTCTCCGTACGTGGCAAATCCGACGACTCGGTTGTCGGCAAAGATCCGGCTCACCTCAGCGATGACCTTTCGTTGACCGACCTCCACGTATCGCAGGATGCAGTCGCAGCCGAGAACCAGGTCGGGCTCTCCGAGTTGCGTGCGCACGTCTAGGAAAGCGTGCTCCAGAACTTTGACCAAGTCACCGCCGCGGGCGACCGTGAACACCACGCCCTGATCGATCGCGCAGAAGAAAGACAAGCTCTCATCGGCGTTGACCTTTTGAATCGCTCGAACGTAATAGTCGCCCCCGACCTTGACGACGACCGGGTACGACGCGAAAATCATCGGCGTGAGCTCGTCGATCTCCAGCCCGACGACTCGCGCATACTCACGGGCCGCGGGCTCACCGTTGATTTCGGTCACGATTCGACACAGCGGGCGAGCCTCGGTCACCACCATCTTTTCATTGGATGGTAAGAAGTGCTGAGTTTTGAAGACCACGAAAGATCGCTCGGTGCAAATCAGGTTGAGAATCGCGCAATCCTGGCGGAAGCGACCTTCGTGGTAAATGAACGTTTGGCCGAAATTCAGCCCGTCACCCGCGGAGCCGCCGAACAGTTGAATGTCACGCATGCCGTGAAAGAGCGCTCCGACGAGCGACTCTTCCTGTTGACACAGGCCGTCAACCAATAGAAATCCGAACGTGTTTCGGGAGTCGACCACCTTGCCTGTTTGCTGAAGCTGCTCGATTGCCGCGGTGGGCGCGCTTTGCATGGTCGCAAACTCGATGCTCGATAACCCGTTCAAACGTATGGTTGCGACGTCGAATTGATTCTTGCCGAAGCTGACGCCGGTCAAGGTTCCCGTTCCATAGCCGAGTCCGGAGATTTCACCCGCAGTCGTGCAACCGACCAGGTTCACGCCTCGAAACAGCAGCGCCAATTCCGCCGCTAGTACGTCGAGGTCATATTCAGGAGAGCAAAAGAACAATACCAGTGACATGTCCGGTTGGTCGACCTGCGCATGAAATTCACGCGCGGCATCTCGCGCGTCACGCGCAGCGGATGCTCCGCGTCTGATGCCATCCCCCGAGCTCATCGGGCCACCGTGCTGATCATAGGGGGGTGCGTCATTTTGTCTCCGGAATGGTAGCGCGCCAAATTCGAGCGCAGCGTCGCACTCGAACAATCGGCCGCTCAAGTTGATGATTTAAGCGCAATTGCGCGTCCTTGCGACGCAATCCGCGACGCAAGCTTTGCACGTCAGGCACGCAAACTCTGCAGCAAACGGCCATTAAACTCGACACCATTCGCGCCGTTCACGAGCATCAAACCATGAAGATCTTGATTGTCGACGATGCCAAAGCAATGCGCATGATCGTCCGCCGGACGCTGCGCCAGGCGGGCATCGAAACCGAACGCATCGATGAAGCGTGCAACGGCAAAGAGGCGCTGGAGAAGATCAGCGCGTGCACCCCCGACCTGATTCTATGCGACTGGAACATGCCGGAAATGACCGGCATCGAACTACTGAACGAACTGCAGCGGATCGGCTGCAAGGCCCGGTTTGGCTTCGTAACATCCGAAGGAACGCCGCAAATGTTGTCGACCGCGCACACCGCCGGCGCTCGCTTCGTGATCACCAAGCCGTTTACTCCCGATTCATTTCGCAGCGAGATCACCAAGGCGCTCGCCCAATAGCCCCGAGGCTCATCATGTCGAACCCCGCACCGCTGACGATTCCCACGACACACGGCGCATCTTCCTTCCTTTCCGGCTTGATTGGCCGCCCGACGCCGGCCAAGAAGGTCAAAGTCGAGTGGGCGCGCGAGAAGTGCTGGCTGAGCTTCAGCGAGTTTCGCCATCCCACCGGCGAGTTGGCCGCGCTATTCGTGGCGGATCTGCCCTTTTGTAGTTGGTCAGGGGCGGCCCTCGCCCTTTTGCCGGCGGGCCTCGCACAAGACGCGATCAAGTCAGGCAAGCTCGACCAAGCGCTGCAAGACAACTTCGCCGAGGTAGCGAACGTACTCACGGCAACTTTTCGTGAATTCGGTGAGCGCGTGATCTTGGGTAAGATCCAGTATGGAAGTGCGCAGCTGCTGCCGGAGGATGTACGTCCGTGCGTTGCCGCGCCGCGAAGACTGGACCTGGAGGTCACGATCACCGGTTACGGTGTGGGCCGCTGCGGGCTGCTTCTCGCGTAGACCAGCTCACCGGACCGTCGCACCGAGCCGCAGCTTCTCGCGTAGACCAGTCTCCGGACCGTCGCACCGAGCGCAACTTGCGCGCGGCTCGCTCAGCGCCTAGCCAATTCAAGTAGCCTACCGGCGATGGCGTCGAGCGGCAGGATCTCCGCGGCGGCGCCGTGCTTCACGGCTTCACCGGGCATCCCCCACACGACGCTGCTCGCCCTATCCTGGGCCACGGTCGGGCTACCGGCATCACGCATCAGCTTCAGCCCCGCCGCGCCATCGTCGCCCATGCCGGTCAAGATGACCCCGATGGCATTGTGCCCGGCCTCGCGGGCAGCCGATTCGAACAGTACGTGTACCGAAGGGCGGTGTCGATTGACCGCTTCGTCGCTAGCCACTTCGCAGAAATATTTGGCCCCACTTCGCCGCACCCTTAGGTGGTGATTGCCTTTGGCAACGAATGCGTGTCCGAGCAGCAGCTGTTCGCCACCTTGGGCTTCTGTAACGTGGATCTGACACTCGTCGTTGAGACGCGCAGCAAAGCGAGCGCTGAAAGTCTCCGGGATGTGCTGCACAATCATGATTGCGGGCGCGTCCGGCGGCATTCGTTGCAAGATGGCGGCCACGGCCTCGGTTCCGCCCGTCGACGCGCCGATCACGATCACCCGATCCGTGGTCTTGAGCGTGGTGTCCTTTGGCAAGGCTCGAGCCACGCGCTCGCGTGGCTCGGCGCGGGAACGAAGGTTGGCAACCGCTGCCGCACGCAGTTTGTCGCACAGCTCGTCGGCCAGGCTCTGGAGGCCGTCGCTCAAGCCAGCAAGTGGCTTGGTCACGAAATCGACTGCGCCGGCCTCCAGCGCCGCCATGGTCACGTCCGCGCTTTTCTCGGTGAGCGACGACACCATCAGCACCGGCATCGGTCGCAGACGCATGAGATTGTTCAGGAACGTGAGGCCATCCATGCGCGGCATTTCGACATCGAGCGTAAGGACGTCCGGAGACAGTTCCTTGATCTTCTCACGGGCCTCATAAGGATCACGAGCGGTGCCTACCACTTGAAAATCGGGATCTCGCCCGATGATCTCGCTGAGCAGCTTTCGAACGAGCGCCGAGTCGTCGACGATGAGTACTCTTATGGCCACGGTTTCACCATCCTCAATCGAACAAGTCGACTTCGCCACGCCGCGGCACGATGGACAGGCTTCTTTGGAGCTCGCTCTCGCGGCTGACGACCTGATTCGTCTCTTGCGTCTGAAGCCGTTGAATCAGGACTCGACCGGTGTCGGTGTAGTACCGCACTCGTCGCGCCCAGGTGCCGCCGGTATCCTCAGCATTGATCGCGAGGCCTTCGGTGGTGAAGTACTCGTGGATGAAGCGGATATTCTTGAGGCCGATATCGCTCATACCCGCGATCACCTTGCCGCCGCCGAACACCTTGATCTCTAGTTGCTCTCGCCGCGCCCCGTACTTGATCAGCTCGTTTATCAAACGTTCGACGGCGAAACAGCCATAACGAAGCGCCTCGCCGGCCATCACCGCTCCTCCCTGAGTGGGCAGCATGAAATGATTGAGGCCCGAGATCGCGACTACCGGGTCGCGGATACACGTCGAGACGCAGGATCCCAGCACGGTGGTGATGATCTCACCACCCTTGGTGACATAATAATCGCCCGGCAACACTGGAGCCACCCAGTTGTTGTCGCCCATGTCCCAATAGCGATGCATACTTTCGAAACCGCGGAGTGGTTTGGGTGGACCGGCTTCCCCAAGCTGACTCACAATCGTTCCTGTGCGGATTGCTTGACGAATGCGGTGCGCCCGCAGTTCTTGAGCGAAGGCGTGCCATTGGCACTGGGCGACTCGGAATGTCCCAAGAACAAGTAGCCCCCTGGGCGTAGCAGCTCCGCGAACCGGCGAACCAAGAGTTCGCGCGTCTGACCGTCGAAATAGATGAATACGTTGCGGCAGAAGATCACGTCGAACGGCCCGTTCATCGGCCAAGGATCGAGCAAGTTGAGTTGCTTGAACGTGACCATTGAGCGAAGGTCTGGATTCACTCGCGCATTTCCGGCGTTGGCGCCAACGCCGCGCTGGAAGGAGCTGCGAAATTCTGGTTTGAGCTTGGCGATGCGTTCGACGGGGTACACGCCGCGTCGAGCTTGCTCGAGGATCTCGGTGTCGATGTCCGTTGCCAGAATGCGCACGTCCAAGTTTGCCAGCTCGGGCATCCTATTCAGGGTCAGAGCCGCCGAGTAGGGCTCATCACCAGCGGAACAGGCTGCAGACCAGATCCTGAGCTTTCTGCCACCGTTGTTCAAGACCTCTGGCACGACGCGTTTCGCGAGCATGTCGAAGTGATGCTCCTCACGGAACAGTTCGGTCACATTGGTGGTTAGAGCGTTCAGGAATTTGCCCGACTCGTCGCTCGCAGGATCTTCGACCAGACACAAGTAGTCGGCAAAATCGGCCAATTTGAGCGCACGCATCCGGCGTGCAAGCCGACCATAAGCGAGCATGCGCTTCCCGGGCCCCATGTCGATGCCCGAACGCTCCTTTAGCAACTTCTGGATGCGCCGAAATTCATTGTCCCCGAGTTCGAACTCACGCGTGGCGGTGTCTAAGGCGGAACGGGACATGGTGCTCTTCGTCGCTGGCTATTGAAACTCGTGCTCGAAATGCGCGCGGCGCGGCCGACGGAAGCGTCGACGCGCCGCGGCTGAGTTCAGAACTGCACCCATTCGTCGTCGCCTGAGCCATTCGTCTTGCCGTTCTTTGGTGAGTGGCCATTCGCCTTCGGATTCGCGGCCGCCGTGCGCTCCTTCACTGCAGGGCGCGCTTCACGGGTGGCTTTGGCTTGCGGGGCGGGCTTGGCTTGCGGGGCGGGCTTGGCTCGCCTCGGCGGGGGCGGCGGGGGCGGCGGGGCCGAGGCAGGGCGCTCAGCGTCCACGCGGAAAAACGACACGAGTTCGGTCAGTGATCGCGCTTGCTCGTTCATCGACTCCGCGGCAGCCGCCGCCTCCTCGACCATGGCAGCGTTCTGCTGCGTCGACTTATCCATCTGGGTGACGGCCTGGTTGATTTGCTCGATGCCCGTCGCCTGTTCGTCGCTGGCGGCATTGATCTCGCCCACGATGTCGGACACCTTCTTCACCGAGCCGACGATTTCTTGCAAGGTTTCACCGGAACGATTCACGAGCTTCGCGCCCTGATCGACCTTCTCCTGGCTGTCTTGAATCAAGCCCTTGATTTCCTTCGCGGCAGCAGCGCTGCGTTGCGCGAGGTTGCGCACTTCCGCGGCCACTACGGCGAAACCGCGCCCCTGATCGCCGGCCCGCGCTGCCTCGACCGCGGCGTTCAACGCCAACATGTTGGTCTGAAACGCGATTTGTTCGATCACGCCGATGATGTCAGCCACCTTCTTGGAGCTTTCGGTGATCGCGGTCATCGCCGCGACCGCCGAGCCTACGACTTGGCCGCCCTTCTCCGCCGCGTCTCGGGCGCTCGCGGCGAGCTGGTTGGCTTGCACGGCGTTGGCCGCGTTCTGCTTCACGGTCGCGGTCATCTCCTCCAGACTGGCTGCTGTCTCTTCGAGCGCCGAGGATTGTTCCTGGGTCCGCTTATTCAAATTGGCGTTGCCCTCGGCGATGTCGCTGGCGGCCGATCCAATCGCACCGGAGGCGTCATCCATCCGCACGACGGTATCTCGCAACGTATCGACGGTCTTGTTCATCTTGTCGCGCAGGATGGCGAACGTCCCCTCGAACTCGCCGTTCATCCGCTCCGTCAAATCCCCTTCGGCCAGGGCTTCCACGACGCGTTGGGCTTCGGCCACTAGGCGGTGTGTCTCCTGCTGCGCTTGTTTTTGCGCAGTGATGTCGATCGCGTACTTGACCACCTTGAAAGGCTTGCCATTGAGGTCGAGAATTGGGTTGTAGGTCGCTTGGATCCAAACTTCCTTACCGAGTTTGCCGAGGCGCAGAAATTCGCCCGAGCTGAAGCGTCCATGACCGAGATCCGTCCAAAACTGACGATACTCTTCGGTTCGCACCTGGCTCGGCTCCACGAACATGCTGTGGTGGTTGCCGACGATTTCTTCCAATCGGTAGCCGAGTGCACTCAAAAAATTCTCGTTGGCGGTAATGACTTTGCCGTCCATGTCGAACTCAATCACTGCTTGCGACTTGCTGATCGCTTCGACCTGCCCTTGTGCGTCTAGCGCCTTGAGCATCCGCGCGGTCACATCGAACCACTCGAGGGTGCTTCCGACGTGCTCTCCAGCTGCGTCATAGGCAGCCGTCGCGTTAATCTCGAGCGCCAGCTTACCCACCCGAATTTCGGCTTTTCTCGGCAGATTTTTTGGATTGGCGAGCAAATTTCTCTGATGTGAGGGTTGCTTGTGAAAGATATCGATACAGGTCCCTATCAGCTTGCTCGGTTCGAAGTTGGGGAATGCGCTGCGAAACTCGGACTCGTACTTGGTCATCAACGCGACCGTGGCGCGGTTCACGTAGTTGATGATCAAATCCTTGTCGACCATCATGAACGCAGTCGTCGCGCCATCGATGGCGGCCTTCATGCGTCCCAGCTCCAACATTTCCGCAGAATTTTGTCTTACTTCCATGACTGTCTCCTGTGTCCCTTCCAACATGAGTGTGGCAACGGCGGTCAGTGCCTGGTCCCAGGCGGTCCGCGTGGCAGGCGTAAATTCTCCCGCTAGCATCCGTTCGAGAACCGAGAGCAAGGTCTGCTTGACGACCGTGTAGTGTTCCGGCCTGACGCCGTAGCCGACGTGCCGGGCGCCCAGCCCGCGCAAGGCCGATTCGAGCACCTGCGGCTTGTCTAAATTGGCGAGCGTCAACTTCAAGGCAGCCAGCAGCGCCTTACGCTGGGCCGAAGGCTCGCTCTTGGCGAACATCGGGATGAGTTCGGGATGGTCCGCGAACAGCGTGTCGTAGAACGCAGCAACGAGCTCGTCCTCGCGCTCGGCCAAGAGCGTAAATGAGCCTCGAATCAGACCTATGTTCATGCGGATTCTCGTCGCTCCTTCGTCGCTTCCGGCCTGGTTGGCCCACGCGAGTCAGAGCGAATTTTCAATGTTTGGATTGCTTGGGTTTCAGCTACGCCGCTCGGTCGCCGAACACACAGTCGACGTCCAGAATGGTGATCATTTTGTCTTCGAGAGTGGCAATTTCCTTCGCCAGGCTCTCACCGGAGTCGTGAAATGTCGGTGGGGCCTTGAGCGCCTCACCTGGAACGGTGGTCACATCCGACATCGCGTCGACCACTACGCCCATGATGCGGTCGCGATTCTTGTAACGAACGCGCAAAACGACGACCGCGGTCGTCGCGCCATACTCCATCGGAGGCAGACTCAAACGTTCGCGCAGGTCCGCGATTGGAACGACATCGCCACGAATATTGATCACCCCTTTGATGTACGGAGGTGCTCCCGGGATTGGCATCGGCGCAGACCAACCTCGAATTTCCTGAACTCTCAGGATGTCGACTCCGTACTCCTGGTTGTCCAAGAAAAAAGTTAGCAGCTGCGCGCTACGTGGTTTGGCAGGCTCGCCACCAGTGGCTGGAATTTCAGGTAAATCGCTCATTTATTGCTCCACTTTCAGGCAGCGTGCGCGCCACTAGGCGTGCCACGAACCAATCGTCCAATGGCCGTCGTGTCCAATATGAACGCGACCGAACCGTCCCCCAAGATCGTGGCTCCGGACAAGCCAGCGACGCGCTCGTAATTCGTTTCCAGGCTCTTCACGACCACTTGCTGTTGCGCGAGCAACTCATCTACCAAGAGGCCGATTGGAGCATTGTCGGCCTCGACGATCATCATCAATGACTCCTCGGAACGCTGCCAGGACTGCATTCCGAGTACCTGCCCGAGCTCGATCATCGGAATCAGCTTGTCGCGCAAGCGATAGAGTTCTCGCTTACCTTGAAATTTGCTCACGCGCTTCGGTTCGACCTGAACGGACTCGATGATCGAGAGCAGTGGGACCACGTAGGCGTGGTTGCCCACGCGGATCAATTGTCCGTCAATGATGGCAAGCGTGAGCGGCAAACGCATTGAAATGCACGTGCCCTTACCGACGGTAGTTTCGACGAACACGTCTCCACCCAGTGCCCGAATGTTGCGTCGCACGACGTCCATTCCTACTCCCCTACCCGAGACATCGGTGACGGCAGTGGCCGTGGAGAATCCTGGCGCGAAGATGAAGTCGCGGATGGCGTCTTCCGGTGGCGACTCGTTCTCACCGAGGAGACCGAGTTGGCGCGCGCGTTCGATCACGCGGTCGCGGTTGATACCGCGGCCATCGTCCCTGACTTCGACGACGACGTCACCGCCGTGGTGGTAGGCGGAAATCTCTATCACTCCGATCTCTGACTTCCCCGCCGCTCGACGTATCTCGGGGGTCTCGAGTCCGTGATCCAAGCTGTTGCGCACGAGATGAACGAGCGGGTCACCGAGCTTCTCGACCACGGTCTTGTCGATCTCCGTGGTCTGGCCGTTCACCTTGAGCTCGACTTGCTTGCCCAGCTGCTGGCCCAGATCATGAACCAGGCGCGGGAATCGGTTGAAGACCACGCTAATCGGGACGCTACGCAGTCGCATCACGCTTTCTTGGAGTGATCGCGTATTGCGCGCCAGTAGTCCGAGGCCTTCGCGGAGCTGCTCGACGCGACGACTATCCAGGCTGCCTTCGTCGTCGATCACACCGAGCATGGATTGCGTGATGACGAGTTCGCCGACCATGTTCATCAGCAAATCGATCTTGTCCACACCAACGCGAATGGATCCGATGGCAGTGTCGGCTCGACCGTCCGTGCTCGCCAACTGGGATTTCGCGTCCGGCACCGGGTGCGCCTGAACCAGCGCAGGCGCCGCAACTTCCGCAGCGGCCACGTCCTGCCCGATGGGCTTGGCCAAAACAGGCTCGATGCGCAGCACCGCATCGGTATCGACCCAGGCAAAAATCTCCTCTACCGCCTTCGCAGAAACGTCGTTGCCCTCGAGTTCGATATGCCAGCTCAAGTAGCACAACGAGGCATCGATATCGGCTAGACCCGGCAGCCTGGACAGATCGGTCGCGATCTTGGCCCTACCCAAGCGTGACAGTTCGCGCAGCAGCCGGACCGGCTCGTTGCCTGACTCGAGGATTCGCGGCGCGGGCAAGAAGTCGATGCGCAGTGCGACGGCGGGCGCCGCTGAAGCAACTTTCTCGATTGCGGTCGGAGTTCCCGGCACAGACCCTCTCAGGGTTTCGAGCTGGTCACAGAAGGCCCGCACCCCGGCAATCGGCAGCGAGCCGCCGGCTTTTCTAGCGTCGAGCGCGTTGCGCAACCAATCGACGCCCTCCAACAGGGAGGCAAGCATTTCGCGCGTCGGCTCCGTTCGATGCGATCGAAAGTCCTCCAGCATGCCCTCCATGGCATGTCCCAAGGTGCTGATCTCCGTGAGCCCGAAACTGCCCGCGCCACCCTTGATCGAGTGAGCTGCGCGGAAGACGTCATTGATGGTATCTGCGCCGCCCCCTTTCGATTGTTCCAAGGCGAGCAAGCCCGATTCGAGCTGCTGCAGACCTTCCGCGCTCTCCTCGAAGAATAGGCCCAGCAGTTCGATCTGGATATCACTCAAGCTCTTGGTCATTGCTTGCTCAGTCGAGAACTTTGCGAATCGTGGCCAGCAATTGCGCGGGGTCGAACGGCTTCACCAACCAGCCCGTGGCGCCAGCGGCCTTCGCAGCTTGCTTCTTCTGTGGGTCCATCTCGGTTGTGAGGATCAGAATCGGCGTGGAGCGATAGGCGGGCAGCTTGCGCAGCTGACCGACCAGCGTGAGGCCGTCCATACCTGGCATGTTGAGGTCACTGATCACCAAATCGAAGGTGGTCGTCTGGGCGACGCTGAGCGCGCTCTGGCCGCTGTCCGCCTCGGACACGCTGTGCCCGGCCGCTTTCAAAGCGGACGCGACGAGTTTACGCAACGAGACCGAGTCATCTACCGTCATGATCTTTGCCATCTAACTCCTCACCCTAACCGAACGCGCCACGCGCGGCGCGAGCAGCGCCCCACTCAACGTGACCGCAGCGACCGACAGGGAGACACCCCCACCGATGTAAAAGACGAGCGTATGCGCGGTGTCCGCGCCTGCCCCGCGTGCACGGAGTAGCGCGCTGAGAATTCCGGCCAGCGCGGTGCCCAGCAACATTCCCAAGTTGCCGGCCGCATTCAACGCGGACATGGCCGGGACGCGGGATTGCGAATCGTTGGCCGTCGCCGCGTCGCGCATGGCGCTCGCGAAAATCACGGCCGCCGACAGCCCCAATAGCGGCATCAGCAACAAGAGCTGCTCTTGGCCTGTGGCACGAAGCCGAAGAAAACCGGCACCGTACGCGGACAGCCCCAGCACCGCGAGCACGCGGCCGTCGAAGCGGTCGGCGGCGCGCCCTGCAGGGTAGACAGCCACCGCGAATGGCACGAGGAAAGCCGTGAACAACAGCCCGCACCTCGCGTCCGAGATGCCCAGGCAGGTACGCGCGTGAAGCGCGAACGTCACCACGAATAGGCCTACCGAGAACCGCTCGGCGAATACCCACCAGGCGGCCCGCCCAAAGCTCGGTTTTCTCGACGCCTCGGCGCCGAGCGGATTCTGCCGCTGTAGCCCGGCCAGCGGAGCGCACAGCCCGACCAGCAGGTTCAATAGCGCGCTCGCGAGCAGCGGAGCACGCACACCGAGCAACAAGCAAATGGTGCCGAGAGGAGCGCCCAACGCGACTCCGAGCATCATCGCCATGCCCCACAGACCGTAGCGTGAACCGCGCCGTGAAGCGTCGCCAGGAGGAGCTGCACCCAAGAGCGTGGACAGGACACCCACATTGAGCGCGCCCTGAACCGTCCGCAGTATCAACAACGGAACGACTGGCAGCCGGAATGCAATCAGCAAGAGCAACGCACAGTCGGCGAATGCGAGTCGCGAGACGAGGCGTGTCGGCGAAGAAGAGCGACGACCGAGACGAGCAATGACCGGTGCCGCCAGGACTCCGCCCAGGAGATTGAGGGACATGAAGGCATGGCTGCCGCTGTCACCGTCCGGCGCGACCCAATGCATGATCGGGCGCACTACCGGGATCAGCACGGTGGCGGACAGCACGCTCGCGAACGCGAGCGCGCCCGTTGCAAAGAGCGTGGAGGTTGCCGGCTTCATCAACGCCTAGTACGGCGATGGATCGGTAGCCTTAACGATTTTCAGCCTACGCGACTCGCAATATGGATTCGTTACACGGGAGAACCGCAGCGCGGTGCAAGAGTTGCGCGTACGAATGCGCAGGTGCAGTTCTTGCGCCGGTCGAAATCACTACGGTTTCTGACGCAGCGGCGAGACGCCATATTGATGCAATCGATATTGAATCGTACGCACGCTGAGATCGAGGATTTCCGCCGCCTGCGCGGTGGAACCATCGGCCGCGTCGAGCGTCTTCAGGATCACGTACTTTTCGACCTCGGCCATGGTCGCGCCCGGAACCTGGATATCTTCGAAGGTCGACGGGACGCTTTCGAATGGCAAGGCGTCGTCCGACACCCAGTTGCCTTCGGTGAATAGCACCGCCCGCTCCATTGCGTTTTCGAGTTCGCGCACGTTTCCAGGCCAGCGATGGGACGCAATCTTGCGTCGGGCCTCGTCCGAAATACCCTCGATGCTGCGCTGATTCTGGCGCGCAAAGCGCGCCACGAAGTGTTCGGCTAATAGTCCGATGTCGTTGCCGCGCAGGCGCAAGGGCGGCATCTCCAGCTGGACGACGTTCAGACGATAGAACAGGTCCTCGCGAAAGCGGTGTTCTCGCACCTCGGCAAGCAAGTCCCTATTGGTGGCAGCCACCCAACGAACGTCGACTTGAACCGCGTCATTGCCACCGACACGCTCGAAGGATTGCTGCTGCAAGACCTGTAGCAACTTGACCTGGGTGCCGAGCGGCAGATCGCCGATTTCGTCGAGGAACAGCGTGCCGCCACTGGCCTGTTCGATGCGCCCGATTCGCAGCTTGTCGGCGCCGGTGAAGGCGCCCTTCTCATGCCCGAATAACTCGCTCTCGAGGACGGTTTGAGCCAAAGCAGGACAGTGCAGAGCAACGAACGGGCCGGTCCGGCCGCTCAGCGAATGAAGGGCCTTTGCGACCTCGCCCTTGCCGGTTCCGCTCTCCCCGCCGATCAGCACGGTGGCCTTCGACTGCGCGACTTGTCGCACCACGCGATACACTCGTTGCATCGCCGGACTCGTGCCGAGCAGCCCTTCGAGCCCTTCGTGATCGCGCGCACGCAGCTGCCGACGCAGATTCTCCGTTTCGACCGACAAAGCCCGGTGAGCGAGCGTGCGATCGACCGAAAGCCGAAGAGCTTCGACACTGATCGGCTTGGTGAGGTAGTCCGACGCCCCAGCGCGCATCGCGGCAACTGCCGAAGTCACGTTGTCGGCGCCGGTAGCTACGATCATCGCGATCTCCGGATTGCTTTGGTGAACCCGAGTCAAAAGCTCGATGCCATCCATCTTGGGCATGCTTAGATCGGTGATGATCAAGGCGGGCGCGCGTTCCTCGATGATGCACAAAGCAGCCGCACCGTCGCTGGCGACCTCGACGTCGTAGCCTTCTTGCCCTAGCAGCTTGGCTACCCATCGCCGGCTACTCGGATCGTCGTCTACCACTAGCACTCTGGCTTTGTTCATTCGGTATTTAACCCGTCGCTAGACTAACGCAGAGGCCCGTCCATACGCCAGCGGCGGAAGGCGTCGCCAGGGACTAGTGCAAAGGTTGCGTCGAATGAGAATAAAAAAGGCCCAAATCAGCGGGCTTCGTCGGGGCGAGGCTCGCGGCACGTCTCTTGCGACTGCTGACCCAGCTGGATGAACGATTTGAGCAATATGCGTGTTTTGATCGCCGAGGATGACTTTGCGTCTCGGATCTTGTTGCAGGCAATCCTAGAAAAGTGGGGCTATGAGGTCGTGGTCGCCAATGATGGCGCTGCGGCCTGGCGAATTCTCGACGCAGACAATGCGCCGCCCATCGCGGTCTTGGATTGGATGATGCCGCACCTTTCCGGCGCGGACTTGTGCGCAGCCATTCGTGCGCGCGACCAAGAACTGGCGCCGTATGTCGTGATGCTCAGCACCAAGGGCGAAAAGTCGGACTTGAGCGCCGGGCTCGATGCTGGGGCGGACGATTACTTGGTCAAGCCATTCGACTTTGCGGAGCTGGATGCTCGGTTGCGAGTGGCCAAGCGCGCCATCCGACGGCAACGAGATCTGATCGCATGTAGAAACGCAGCCCAGTATCAGGCGCTCCACGACTTGTCGACCGGCGCATTGAATCGTGGCGCGATTCTGACTCGACTCTCGGCAGTGTTGAGCGTGGGTCGCTCTGCAACCGTCGGGCTACTCGCCATCGACGAACACAAGCGGCTCTTACAGAATGAGAGTACAGAGAGCGCCGAGGCAGCCGTGAGAACCCTGGTGCTTGCACTTCGGGCGCGGTTCCCTTCGGCAATCATCGGTCGATACTGCGCGGATGAGCTGCTTTGCATCTGGCCCGAGGCCGAGGTGGACTCCATCGTGCGGCAGATCGCGGCGATTCGGACGGCAATCGAGGTAGAGGCGTCACTTCCACGCACTGGAGGCAGCAAAGTTGCGACCTTCAGTTGCGGACTCACCACCTCAGTCGCTTCGCCCAGCGTGGAGCAGCTCCTCCGCTGCGCGGACACGGCGTTGCATGCAGCCCGCGCGCTGGAAGGCGCTACCGAGGTGTTTACCACGGAGGCCGCTTGCGAATGAAAATAGCAGCGAGCGTCGACCTGAGCGGCTTGTTCCCGTTCCATGTCGTTTTCGGCCGCGATCTCGAGATCGTTCAGCTGGGCCGATCCATTGCGAAGGTCTGCATCCGGTCATTGCTGGGCAGCAATTTCGCGGACGAGTTTCGGGCGTTGCGTCCGAGTTGTGTCACGTTCGACGACATGGTCGCCTTGGCCGATTGCCCGCTCCTCGCGGAGTTGGCGGGGACCGAGCTGATATTCCGAGGGCAGATTTTGGCGCTGGACGGCACACGCGCCGTTTTTTTGGGTACGCCTTGCATTCGTGACTTCTACGAGCTCGAGCGGGTTGGGCTAACTCCGGGCGATTTTGCCGCTCACGACCAGACCTGCAGTTACTTGTCCTTGCTCCAGGCTCAGACGTCGGCCCTGATCGATGCCAACGCGCTTGCCAAGGACCTTTCAGAGCAACAGCAGCGGCTCGAACGTTCCAATCTCGAGCTACTCTCCGCGCGTCTCGAGGCTCGCCTATCTGCGAGCGCGAGCGCGAGCGCGAATGCAGTCACGCCGCCGCGCTCCGGCGGGCATCGCGGCCGTGTGCTCGTTGCCGAGGATAGCCTAGTGAATCAAGAAGTCGCGGCGGCAACGCTCAGGAAGCTCGGCTGGAGCGTGGACGTGGTGAGCGACGGCCAGGCCGCACTCGAGGCCACATTGGCGCAGAGATACGATGTCGTATTGATGGATTGCCAGATGCCGGGTGTGGACGGCTTCGAGGCGACGCGCGCG
>Ga0302323_100000126_pt1 | contig 55213 bp, 43 predicted proteins | sample Fen_T0_3_FD_201950 | JGI IMG/M metagenome (GOLD analysis project Ga0302323, IMG submission 201950) | Peat permafrost microbial communities from Stordalen Mire near Abisko, Sweden - Fen_T0_3 | ecosystem: Environmental > Terrestrial > Soil > Wetlands > Permafrost | place: Sweden: Abisko...
CATCTCGTGTCCAACTGCCTCGTCCCGACCAAGAACCTCGTCAAGGCCGCTGGCGAATGGCTCACGACCGGCGAGGAACCGGATCCAGACCGAAGTATCCACTAAGACCATCACGCTACCCTACGGCTTCTCGGCTGCTCCCTTCGGCGTGGCACCTCGCGGGCGCGTGGCTCCGCGCCTCGAAGCGACCGCAGTCGTTCATAAGCGGCGTGTCGGACGAGCGCTTCCAGGCCGAGCCTAACGGTGTCTGTGTCAGTGGTGGCACGGCACGCAACCTTGGCATGCCTAAGCAGTTCCACGTCGATGTGCAGAGTCTTCTTCATACCTCCCATGCTACCATACCTAGATGGCTATATCAGCCATATCGCGTGGACGCTGTTCGGCACCGTGGTCTCGCTTGAGTTTCCCTCGCTGTCCAATAAGCCGTTGCAGCGGACGGTCGCCTTCGGCGCCCGCCGTTGAACGCCAAGGCGTTAGCCAGGCCGAGCCGTACTCTTCTTCGCTCGAAACTTCACATCTGGTAGGCCGTCGAAGTCGGCATCCTGCGTCCACAACGTGGCCTCGGTTTGTCGTGCCGTCGCAAGCACAACACTGTCGGCAAGTGCCAGCTTGGTATCGGTTCCTAACTTGGCGGCGATCAGCGCCAAAGCAGAATCAAGGTCCACGACCCGCCCTTGTTGCATCACCGCCACGGCCTGCAGGGCAGGTCCTTCGCCTCGCTGCTGGCATACCCTTTTGAACACTTCTAGGAGACAGATAGACGGAACTACCAGTTCATCCGTGGCTTCGATCGCACCGGCGAAGAAGTTCGCATTGGGCCCATCCGCAAAATATTCCAGCCAAGCAGAGGAGTCGACGACGTTCACACTCGATCCTTGTCGCGAGGCACGGTGGTGTTGATTCCCCTGAGAAAGCCACGCATTGCACGTGGTGATAGGACGGGAATGAACTCGACACGATCGAGGTATTGCAGGGCTTCAACCTTCTGCCCAGGCTTCAACCCAAGGCTCTGGCGGATTTGCAGGGGGATGACAACCTGAAACTTTGGGGACACCGTGACCGTCGACATGATTCTCACCGTACAACGATATGGTGATCTATCATGGAAGCGTTGTACGACGCAAGGCTGGCTAACCAGCCGTTGCAGCGCGAAGCAGGCGTTGCAGCGCTGAACGGCAAAGCGTTCGACGGGCAGGCTGTGGACCACGAGTGACGGTACCGGGATGCGCGTCGGAGGAGCGAGGTTTTCGTGGCACTTGCCATCGCGGACGTCGATCGCTGAGCGCTTTCCCTGTCAATACCCCCAACGTCGCATACAAGCCTCCGTTCGAGTCGTGCTTGAGACCGCCGCCTTCGGGCACTACCATTGAACGAGACGCCGTGATACCAAGGCTCCGTGAGCCTCGGTCGTCGAAAGGTCGGACTGCATGATCCCGCACGCTGGGTGTTCAATCGCATGGCCGACGTCTACGATGCGCGCCCTGCGTACCCGCATGCCTTGATCGATGCGCTGGCTGCGCTGGCGCCTCGGCGCGGCCACGTGGGCGACCTGGGCGCGGGCATCGGACACGTGGCGTTGCCGCTGGCCGAACGCGGGCTTGACGTTGTCGCCATCGAACCGGCACAAGCGATGCTGGAAAGGTTGCGGGACGAGGCGCGCCAGCGCCGGTTGTCGGTTCGCGCTGTTCACTCCACCGCCGAGGCCCTGCCCCTCGACGATGCCAGTCTGGATCTGGTGGTGGTGGCGGACGCCGTGCACTTCCTCGATGCGGAGCTCGCCGCCCGTGAGATCGCGCGCGTGCTGGCGCCCTCGGGGGCGCTGGCCATCGTGACGTGCGAACTGGGCAAGACGCCGTTCATGCAAGGGCTGGTCGAGATCATCCTGGCGTCCGTACCCCGTCGGCCACGCAATGTCGAACAGAACCTGGTGCAAATCCCAGCCATGAGCGGCGTCCGGTTCGCAAGCGCACGCCTGTTTCACGACGAGACACCCGTGGACGGCCCCACCCTCGAACGTATCTTGCGCAGCATCTCGTTCATCGGGCCAGCCATGAACCCCGCGCGCTTTGCAGCGTTTCGTTCACGGGTTCATGCGCTGCCGGACCCGCCAGCCTGGGCGCGAACCTTTACCCTGCGCGCCGGCCGCCGGGGAGGATCGGTCTCGAAGCGCGTCCAATCGTCGGGCGAAGCAGAGTAGGCGAAGGCCTTCAAAGCCGTGGTCGCCAGGAAGGCCACTCGCCCGGTGCATCGGCGCCAAGCCGGAGTCACGCCCTGCGGCTGGACCGGCACCTGCTTCGCCAGCCGAGAAGGGCTGCGAGCGCGAGGATGACCGCGAAGCCACCTTGGCCGGGGCTGGCCGCCACTCGGCAGGAGCACCCGGACGATGTGCTTGCAGGGGGGGTGCTTCCGCTCGTGCCGCCCGAGGTGGCGGCGCCACCGGTGCCCGAATTCCTCCCGCCGCTGCCAGCGCTCGACGTGGTTCCACCGGATGCGGCACCGCCACTGCCAGTCCGTCCCCCGGAGCCGGCCGCACCGGCGCCCGAACCGCCACCGCTGCCGCCGCTCGCCGTCGTGCTGCCACCGGCGCCCGTCATTCCGGCGCTGCCACCGACACCGGATACGCCACCGCTGCCGCGGGTGCTGCCGCCCGTGCCCGCGCCTCCACCGGCACCTACGCCACCGCCGCCGTCAAAGCCCGAGGCCCCGCCCGCACCGCCCGCTCGAGCATCGGCCGCTGAGGCGCTTGCGTCCGTCGTCCCGGCGTCCACGGCGTCCGCCCCGGAGCCCGTGAATTTCCACCAGTTGAACTTGAACAGGTCACCGCTGCCGCCCACGAACTTCATGAACAGGTCGTGAAGGCCGGTGGCGCCGCTGACGGTACAGGACTTGGTGGCCCAGGTCTGTGCTCCGCCGGTGTTCGAAACGTCGCACGTGCCGATCTTGGTCCCGGTCTGGCTGTCGAGGTGAAGCTCGATGCTGACGCCGGTGCTTGCGGTCGCCACGCGGGCGTCGAAGCCGGTCGCACCGGTGCCGAAATCGACGCTCCTGACCTTGATGTAGTCGCCGTTGCTGATGGACGTGACGTTGATGCCCCCGCCGGTATCGCTGCACACTTCGGTCTTCAACCCCGACGAGAAGGCGATGGTCTCGGCTTCGGTTTGCTGGAAGGGATTCAAGTTGGCGACCGGCGCGGGTCCCGTGGTGGTCATCTTGAGGGTCGGGATGCTGCCGTCGGCGTTGTAGGCGAACTCCTCGATGCACACCGAGCGTTTGTAGCCGCCGCCGCCTGGCAATGCGCCATTATGATAAAAAAAGTACGACTTGCCCTTGAAGTCGACGACGCCCGGGTGGTTGGTGAAGCTGGAACCCGTGCCACTCTCCTTGGCCATGATGTCGCCACGGTAGGTCCAGGGGCCAACCGGTCCACTGCTGGTGGTATGGCTGATCTTCTCAGGCGTACCGTCGGCTGGATAGACGATGTAGTACAGGGACCCGCGCTTGTAGAACCACGGTCCCTCTTCGTAAGCGGTCGCACGATCCGTGTTCGAGCGCGTGCCGAAACCGGCGGTCGTCAGCGAGACCGTGTTGATCGAGCCGGAGTAGGAAATCATGTCCTGGTTCAGCTTCACGTACCGAAGCTCGGGATTGCCCCAGTACATATAGGCCTGTCCATCGTCGTCGATGAACACCGTCGGGTCGATGTTGCCGCTGCCGGCACTGATGAGGGCTTTTCCGAGAGCGTCGGTGAACGGGCCGGTGGGACTGTTCGACACCGCCACGCCAATGGCGGAGCCAACCGAGTTGTTGATGGGCACGTAGAAGTAGAACTTGCCGTTTCTCGGAACGACCTGGCCGGCCCACGCGTCGCCCTTCCCCCAACTGAAGCTCTTATAGCTCAGGGGCGATCCGTGGTCGGTCCAGTTCACCATGTCGACGGTGGAGTACACCCTCCAATCGTTCATGGTGAAGAATCCGCCCACGGTGACATCTTCATCGTGGGTCGTGTGGACGTAGAGCCTGCCGTCGTACAGCAGGGGCGCCGGGTCCGCGGTGTAGTTCGTCTGCACGATGGGGTTGTCCGCCAGGACGACACCCGGTCGTACCGCGAAGACACCCAGCAACACCGCCAGCAGGCCAATCGTGCGCCCGAAGCACGTCTTGATCCGCATTGGGGCTCTCCGGCTTGCTACAAATTCAATCATAGAGAGCATGTTCGTCCAGCATTGGGCGTCCGAACAACAGAATTCGAGACGAGGCTCGTCGCGTCATGCAGGAAGAGCAGAAATCCACGGTCGCGCCGATCCAAGTTGGCTCGATCCGATAACCGAGCTGGTCGAAAGTGCGCGTTTTCGCCGACGCTCAGGATGCCCGACGAGCTTGGGCGGGCTTCTCGAACAGGTTGACCAGATTCGCCAGGGTTTCTTTCCAGCCACCCTCATGACCACGGGCTTCTTCCGGACTATCGAAGCGCTCGTGGATCAAGGTCAGCTCGGTGCCGCCGTCTTTGTCTTTGAATTCCACCGTGACAGTGGTGGCGGCGTTCTCAGGGCCGTTCCAACCATGGGTGAAGACCAGTTTGCGACCAGGCACGATTTCCAGGTAGGTTCCGCTTGCGGTATGGATGACGCCATTCCCGACCATCTCGCCACTGTAATGGCCGCCTACTTTCACGTCGCCGGTGATCTTACCGGGCGTAAGACCCTCGGCGCAGAACCACTTCTTCAGAAGGGCTGGCGTAGTCCAGGCTTTGAAGACCTCATCGGGTGTGGCTCGGATGAATTGGTGCAGTTTCACGCGTCCTATTGCGGTGCTCATGACTCCTCCTTTTCCAGAATTTGTTTCAGTGAAGCAAGTCGGCCTTTCCAGAACTGACGGTAGAAGGCCATCCATTCGTCTGCGGGCCTTAGAGCTTCGGCGTTCAGGCTCAAGTAGGAAAAACTGCCTTCCTTGCGCCGACGCAGTAAGCCCGCCTCCACCAGCATCTTTACGTGCTTGGACACGGCCGCCAGCGACATCTCGAACGGCTGCGCCAACTCGCCCACCGACCCCGGCCGTCTGGCCACGCGACGCAAGATCGCACGTCGGGTGGGCGACGCGAGTGCGACGAAAATGCGGTCGAGTTCCACGACGCCAGACTTAACCATAGGGTTGAATGTAATAGAACGACCCGAGAGAGTCAACCCTTTGGTTAAGTCCTGAACGAGCTTCCCTTGTGGTTGGGCTGGCCATTTCCCGCCTAGGCGACCCGCGAGTGGTTCCGTGCTTTCGACAGGTTGGTCACCCTTCCTGACGGCAGATAGGACTACGGTTCTCCCTGGGAGGGCTACTCCGGCGGCGGGCACAACCTCAAGCGTTAACTGGCTTCCGCCGAGACGGAGGATGGGCAGTGCCCTCTTGACCCCTGGGGCCCTCCGCCCAACACGGCCGCGGGAGGTCGCAAGGAAAAGACTCGCTCGCGCCAGTCGTGTGGTAATTGTTGTAGAACTTCACCATCGGTTGCCATCCCACCCGGATCGCCATGCGCATACTCGTTTTGTTCGACACCGACATGGATCCGCCCGCTGGGCAGGACTACTCACGCCAGCTCGAAACGAGCGACGAGGCCGAGTTCGACGTGGCCCGCACTCTCAAGGGCCTAGGCCACGAGGTGCGCCTGTTCGGCTTTCGCGCCGACCTCGATGCGCTGGTCGCGGGCCTGCGGGCCGAGCCGGTGGACGTGGTGTTCAACCTGACCGAGCGCTTTCGCAACCTCTCGGCCCTGGACTACGGCGTGGCCGCCTTGCTGGAGATGCTGGGCTTGCCCTATACCGGCGCATCGACCGCCGGCTTGATGCTGGCGAGGAACAAGGCCCTGACCAAGATGGTGCTCGCCTACCAGGGGCTGCGTATCCCCCACTTCTTCGTCTGCCCGCGTGGCCAGGCCACCCAGCGCCCAAGCGACGTGCGCTTCCCCCTCATCGTCAAACCGCTCGACGAGGATGCTTCGGTCGGCATTGCCCAGCGGTCGGTGGTGCGCGACGACGCCGCCCTGGCCGAGCGGGTCAGCTTCATCCACAATCGGCACAACACCGACGCCATCGTCGAGGAGTTCATCGCCGGGCGCGAGATCTACGTCGGGGTGATCGGCAACGACCCGCCCCGAGCCCTGCCCCCGATCGAGATGGAGTTCAAACAGGAATCCAGCGAGGAGAGCCGCATCGCCACCTTCAAGGCCAAGTGGAGCCACAAGTACCGCGAGGCCCGCGGCATCGAGAACTGCATCGCTACCAACCTCTCCAAAGAGCAGCGTGACCGGCTGGCCGAGGTCGCGGTTCGCACCTACCAGGCGGCCGGGTTGCGCGACTACGGTCGCATCGACGTCCGGTTGGCACACGACCAGGAGATCTACGTGGTCGAGGCGAACCCGAATCCCTACCTGGCCGATGGCGAAGACCTGGCGTGGGCGGCCGAGGAAGGCGGAGACCTCTACCCGCAGCTCATCCAGAAGGTCGCCGAGATGGCCGCCGCGCGCAAGCAGACGACGCGGGGCTGAGGCGACGCGCGTGTGCGTCGGCGTGTGCGGCGGATCGAACAGCGACTCGTTGGCCAGAGGCGTCTGCCTCGACGCCCGCGGGTGCGAATGCTCACATCGATCGCGCGAAAGCCGCGCCGGTTAGCCGTCGCGGTGTCGATTGCACGATTCAAGATCTGGTGTTCTAGTTTCCCCTCTTTCCCAGGCCGGTCGCTGGTTCTTAGGCTTTCATAGGCCAGCGCCGGCCCGTATTAGCTACCCGCTGCGCTTGGTCGTCGGTTTCGTATCCGTACCTTCCCTTTCCCGAGCCCATCGTCCGCGTCTACATGCTTGCCTAGCAATGTCGGACGGCAGGCTGCGTACGAGATGACCGATGATGGCAACCACTTGGTTCAACCTCCCTTCCTAGACAGATACAAGCTTCACCCAAGTTCGGTTTCGGGACAGGTTCATGATTGTAAACTTATGAAGACCCTCCGCGGGTGCTTTAGAAACGCCGGCCGACGCGGTCCTGGCAGCGGGCAGGCAGTATAAAGTGTAAGCTTCTCTGCTCTTTGGCTCACCGGTATCACCCGAACTGCTTGGCTACTCAACGACGAGCGCTCTACCCAAATGTCGGACTATCGCCAGACCGTCGGGGCACGCACCTATTGCTTCACTGATCTCGCCACCCTGCTGGCACGCGCCAGCCCACGCAAGTCCGGCGACGAATTGGCCGGTGTTGCAGCCCAGAACGACGAGGAGCGCATCGCCGCGCGGATGTGCCTTGCCGAGGTGGCGCTGACCCAGTTTCTCGAAGAACCTCTGATTCCTTACGAGCAAGACGAGGTCACCCGGCTCGTTCTGGATGGGCACGACAGCGGCGCATTTGCAGCGATCAGCGACCTGACCGTCGGTGGTTTACGTGATTGGCTGCTCTCGTACGATACCGATCGCGCGACGCTGACAAAGGTCGCCCCGGGCATTACGCCCGAAATGGCCGCTGGGGTGACCAAGCTGATGCGCAATCAGGATCTCATCCTTGTCGCCAGCAAGTGTGGTGTCGTCTCCCGCTTTCGCAACACCTTGGGACTGCCCGGCCGACTGGCCATCCGTCTGCAGCCCAATCATCCCTGCGATGACCTGCGCGGCATCGCAGCGTCCATCCTCGACGGACTGCTTTATGGTGCAGGCGATGCCACGATTGGCATCAACCCGGCGTCCGACACTTTGCAGACCGTCGTCAACTTACTCGGCCTGATCGATGATCTGCGCCAGCGCTTCGACATTCCGACGCAGTCGTGTGTGCTGACCCACGTGACGACCACCCTTGCGGCCATTGAGCAAGGCGCGCCGGTCGATCTTGTCTTCCAATCCATCGGCGGCACCGAAGCTACCAATCGCTCGTTCGGCATCGATATCGCGCTACTCGAGCAGGCGCGCGCCGCAGCATTATCGCTCCACCGCGGCACACTTGGCGACAACGTCATGTACTTTGAGACCGGGCAAGGCAGCAGCCTGTCGGCCGGCGCCCACCACGGGCTGGACCAACAGACCTGCGAAGCACGCGCCTACGGCCTGGCTCGCCACTTCAAGCCCTTGCTCGTCAATACCGTGGTCGGCTTCATCGGGCCGGAATATCTCCACGACGGCAAGCAGATCATCCGCGCCGGGCTGGAAGACCACTTTTGCGGAAAGCTTCTCGGCCTCCCCATGGGCTGCGACGTTTGCTACACCAACCACGCCGAGGCCGACCAAGACGACATGGACAACCTGATGACCCTGCTTGCGGTGGCGGGCTGCAACTACTTCATGGGTGTGCCGGGTGCCGACGATGTCATGCTCAACTACCAGAGCACATCGTTTCACGACGCACTTTACGTGCGCAGTGTACTCGGACTTCTGCCCGCACCCGAGTTTGCCGATTGGCTGGCCCGCATGCGCATTATGGACGGCGCTCGCCTGCAAGGTGTGGATTCTCGGCACGCCCTGCTCGGCACCCTTGAAAAGGGAGGCTCATGAGCCCACGTCCCGCCATCGCAGAAGATCCTTGGCGCAGCCTGCGCAGTCTCACCAATGCCCGAATCGCTCAAGGCCGCAGCGGCGGCAGTCTGCCCACGCAGCCGATGCTGGCTTTTGAACTCGCCCGCGCACGAGCACGGGACGCTGTTCATCTTCCCTTCGACGCGCAAGCGCTGACCACGTCGGCCCCGAATGGCGTCGAGCGGCTCCACGTACACAGCGCCGCACCTTCGCGAAATGTCTACTTGCGCCGGCCCGACCTCGGCCGCCGTCTTGATTCGATCTCGCGCGGTCGGCTTGAAGCACTATCCCGTGCTGCGCTTCAGCCTGACATCGTATTCGTCATTGCCGACGGACTCTCGGCACTTGCAGCGCACCGACACGCTGTAGCCGTCTTCACTCTCGCGTCCGGCGCGCTGCGATCGGCGAGCTGGCAGATCGCACCTCTGGTCGTCGCCGAACAGGCCCGCGTTGCCCTGGGTGACGAAATCGGTGAACTACTTGGCGCCAGCCAGGTTGCTATCCTCATTGGTGAACGACCCGGTCTGTCCGCCGCAGACAGCCTCGGTATCTACCTGACCTACGCGCCGCGCCCCGGCCGGGGCGACGCCGAACGCAACTGCATCTCCAACATCCATCCAGACGGTGGACTCGGCTACACCGAGGCCGCCCATAAGCTCGTGTGGCTTGCGCACGAGGCCCGAAAGAGGCGGCTCACCGGTGTCTTGCTCAAGGACGACAGCGAAAGCTGCCCGACTCTGATCGGTGGCTAGGTTTGCGCCCGCTCAGGTCTTCTTCTGGCGCCGGCGCGCTGGCAAGCGGTGGCGGTCAGCCGAAGCTACTCGATAAGCTCGTACGCGCCGATGTCGGGGCCAAGGCCGGCCGGACGAACGCGGCCTTCGATGTCGGTCACGGGGATCGCCGCAGCGATGCCTTGGTCGATGCAGGGAGACGCGGGGGTCAGGTGCAGATCGCGCGGATAGGATGCGTACGCCGGATCAGCTGAGATGTTGCCACGCGCAAGGGACATCGCATTCACCAGTGCAGCGGTGGTCGCGTCCGTACTGCCGTGTCGGTAGAGAACTGCGGTCTCGCTGGCCGCCGACCTCATCGGGGCATAGAGGTCATTGTTCTGCAGCGACTGCAACGACGCGCCCGGCCCCTCGCTGATTGCGGTCGCACGGCCACACGCGCCGGCCGAAATGATGTTGTTTCGCAGGACGCCGCTCATGAGGTTGCTTGCGCCGGCCGTTCGCTCGACTAGAACGCCGATGCTCTGGCAATCGGCGGAGAGTCCCAATGGTTCGATGTCATTCGAGTGCACGTCGGGGCTGTCGCTGGTGCCGTTCGAGATAAGGTGCACTCCATAAAAGGACGGTGCCCCGGTTCCAGGGCATTGTCCGCCGAAGATCAGATTGTTCTGCAATCGCGATGACGAGCCCTCGACCCACACGCCGGTCGTGGAGCTGTCGCCACAGCCGCCTTCGATGAGGTTGCCGTCGACCACCGGGGAGGCGCCTACCAGAGCAATACCGACGGTCACGGGACCGTTGCCGCCAGCAACCACATTGCCGGACACCGTTGCGCAGCCCGTGCCCTCACAACGGATAGTGCTCACCGTCGCTGGGGATTGGCCGTCCGCCAAACTGCTGGTCCCGCCACAAAACATGTTGCCGACCAGCGATGCGGAGGCATTGCCCATCACGAGTATTGCGGAGCCCTGCGGGGCGGCCTCCGCCGTGCTTGCCGCACTGTAGCGGTGCGTGCCGAGCATGGCGCCGCCATCGTCACAGTAGCTCGCGCACCGGCCTTCGACGATTCGGTCGCAATTGTTTCGCATGTTCACCGTGCCACCGTTCACGTATACGCCCACGGCCGAGGTTCGGCCTTGCCCGGAGCTGATGGACGAACCGGTGATGGTGGCCTGTCCGCCCGAAGTGATGGCGACGCCGTAGGTGTTCGTTGCGGCGAATCCCTCCGTGACGAATACTCGGCTAAGCGAGACGTTCTTAGCGCCCTTGATCGCGATGGCAGTGCCCGTGGGAGCCGGCGACGCTGGGCCCGAAGGCGGGTTGATCTCGATCACGAGGCTGCTCAGCTCGGCACCCGTGGCAATGGACTCGTCGAAGACCACCCCTTCACTGGATGGGAACGCGAGCGTCGTTCTCGGTCGAACGGTCGGGACGCCACAGTACTCGAGTCCGGATTCGGTGATCGCGTAGGCCCCTTGGATGATGAGACCATCCGTCATCTTGAGTGGGCCGTTCATCGGGTACAGGGTCGATTCCTTGCAGGTAGCTCCGCCGACGACGCAGAGACGTCGTTGCGTGCCCCCGTCGAGCTGGCTGGCCGAAGATAGGGCCGCCTCGATGGTAGCGAACGGATGCTCGACCGAGCCGTCGGCAGGAATGCTGTCAGTACTGGAGACGCACTTCGCACACACCACGAGGCACCCGGTGGCATAGCCCTCGTCGATCATGCCGTCGCAGTTGTCGTCGACGCCGTTAAGGTCTTCGGTCACCGCTGGGAGGACCTCGCTGCAAGGCCCCCAATTCCCACCCGAGCAAGAGCGTGTACCAGTGTGGCAGGCTCCGATGAGGGGGTTGGCGAGCGACGCACAGGTCTGCTTCGTGCCCTCCACGCAAGCGGGGCCACTGTCGAGGGCAACCTCGGCAGCGATCCTGCTATCGAAGCGCAAGTCGCCGATCGAGAGGTCTGCACTGCCGTCGGTTGCAGGGGCGTCCACATCGTCTCCCGACAGATCCAAAGAAGATGGTGTTCCATCTGCTGCGGCGTCCTTCGAGACTTCGCCGTCCAGGGTTGCGCGGAGATCTACCCCTATCGTGTCGATCGCGCCATCAGACAACCGATCGGCCGACGCCTCGCTCGACCCACCAGAGTCCACAGGCAACACGTCGGCAACGCCGTCCGGCTGGCGTCCGGCCTCCACAGCGTCCATGGCGGCGGAAGCATCACGATTGGATGGAGCCGCCGGCTTGTCCTCCTGGCAACCAATGAAACAGGTAACGATCGTCAACCCCAAGGCAAACTGACAGGTGCGCGTTGTGCTCACGTGGTCCTCCGTGAAGGTTTTGGATTGTACCGTTCTCGTCTCTAGCTGGTCTATTTCTTTCGACCACTCTGCGCCGGGGCCACAGCATGCGATGGTCAAATGTGCGCGCACATGGCTTTGCAAGAAATCCAATACACAAATACCTTTGTCACGACAGTAGGCCGAAGAAGGCGTGATGACCGCGCGCTACTCGTCGAATCTCGCCGACGACGCCGTCCAGGCGAACATCGTCGCCACCTACGGGCAATAGTGTCTCGGCCCCCTACCCGGCTGGCTACCCGGCGACCGCCTTGACCTCCGCAACCGCGCGATCCACGTCTTCCGGCGAGTTGAGCAGGCCCGGGGTCAGTCGCACATAAGACGTGGCATAGGGACTGTCGCTGGCGACGATCTTTCGTTCGAGCAGTCGCTCGACTGCGGCTTTGGGGGATAGGCCGTCGATCTCGAAGCAGGTGATCCCGGCCGAGAGCGCCGGGGACATCGGCGTGCGCAGCTTCACTTTCGGAATGGCGGCCAAGCCCTCGCGGCAACGCTCGCCCAGCTCATGAATACGCGCGGCCACACGTGCCTTGCCAATCTTCTGGTGAAAGCGAAAAGCCTCGGCCAAAGCCCAGCGATGCTCGTAGGCGTGGAAGCCGCCAGGCGAAGTGCGCGGTCCCGGCGGCAAGCTATCGGGAGTCTTGCCGTTCATCCACGCTTCGAGCGCCGCCCATTCGAAACTCGGAACAGTCCCTGCGTGCCCTTGCCAGGCTTCGGGCTTGCCCCAGACGATACCCGTGCCACGCGGGCCAAACAGCCATTTGTGACAACCAGCGACCAGGAAATCGCAGCCCAGGTCAGTCACCGATTCTGCTTCGACACCGAAGGCGTGAACGCCGTCGACGCACAAGAGGATCCGGTCGACTTCGGCACGTTTGCGATTGAGGTCGGCCAGGGCGTCGGCCATGCGCCGGACGGGCAGCTTCACGCCGGTCGACGAGTGGACCCAGGTCACGGCCACGGCACGCGTGTGCGGGCGGATGGCCTTCATCAAGTTCGAGACGATCTCCCCTTCGCTGGCACGCTCGGGCGCGGCGTACAGAAGGGCCTTTCGCACCTTGGCGCCCGTGTGCAGGGCTCGTAAGCGCAGCGATTCATGGGTCACATAGTGATCATGGATGGTGGTCAGGACTTCTTGCTGCGGCCGCAGCGGAAGGCCGCCGTACAGCATGGCCAGCCCGGCGGTGGTACTCCCGGTAAGGGCGATGTCGTCCGGGCGTCCGCCGATGTACTCGGCCGCCGCCGCCCGAACCTCGGCCTCCAGGGGGAAATGCGCGTGGAGGTACAGCACCGGATTCTCGTCGAGGCCGCGGCGATGGCGCTCGATGGCCTCGCGCACGGATCGCGGGTGCGAGGCAAACAGCATCAGCGCCATGTGCACATAGTCCTGGTCCAGAAGGAACTGCCTGCGAACCCCGGGCCACGTGGAAAGAGAATCATCGACCTCCGCCTTCGGTGCAGGCAACGTTGGCCCGGAATCGGCGAACACGGTACTGCCCGCTACCGCAGCGCCAAGAGAGCCCGTGAGGAATTCCCGCCGACCTATCTGCATGGCCGATGGTCTACCATCGACGGACGGCGCAGCCACTCCATTCGCAGCAGGGCGGTGGCGCGCGATGCACAGCCTCTTGCGTCCCCGGCGCAGGCACTACGCGACAAGTCTCAGCGGCCAACACACGGTCGGATGCATGCCTCCGAACAACTACGCCTGAATCGAAACGATCTCGTTGGCCAGACTGGCCAAGGCACTGAGACTACGACGCTGCCAGCCCACCGACGTGCTCGATACGAAGACGATGCGATATTTCCCGGGGTCGACTTGTTCCTGCACGGCACAGATCCACCGTACGAACGACTTGAGGCAGGAAGAATTCATGAACTCGAGCTGGCGCACGTCCACCGTGACCTCCTGGGCCAGGCAGCGCTGGGCTTCGATGTGCACGTCGCGCAAGAAATTGTCGAGCTGGCTGGAGACCGTCAGGTCCGCGGTCCCCGTAAGGCTGACCTCGATGCATCGGTCACGGGTACTCGCTCGCGCGGTGAAATTGTTCCCTTTCATCGCTTCCGCCGCGTCCAGGCTCATATGGAGGGCCCTCTTGCAGGCAAGCAACTCGCTACCACCGTCACCACGGTTCCCTCGATCTCGAGAGAAAGGTCGAGCTCTCCTTCCGCGCGAATGCGGGCCAGCCCCAGCCCCGACGCCCCCTCGACGTCGAGCTTCCTTCGCATCATGGATTGGTACAGCAAAAGTGGGTTGTCGCTCGACTGGATTTCGGAAACAAATGCGCGAAGACGCTCTAGGCACTCAGGCGTGGTCTGGTTGGTGAGTTTGATGTTGGCGCCCGCACCATCCGATTCGAAATGGACGGTCAGGTCGGTCTTGTCGCCGACGGCGTACTTGGCGGCATTCTCGAGCAGCTCGTGCACGGCAAGCGACACACGAAAGACCGCATCGGCGTCACCTACGAGCTTCTCGAAGGTCTCCTCTACGAATCGCCGCACGATCGACACCATGCGCGACCTGGGCTGGAGTTGTAGGCCAAAAGTCAGGGTAGTGCTGTTTTGCATGGCGCCACTTGCAGGTCACATCGGTGGACTGTGGTTTAAGTTGAGGGATCAAAGTGGGGCTCAAGGCCCCATGACGTGCTGCCGAATCCCACACCACGGTGCGACCCACGGAGCACATTGCAGCGGCGGTGGATGACCGCGCAGGCGCGTCGCCCGAGTCGCCGACGCTCGAGCTGATGCCCGAGGAGGAACGACGGCGACTCCTGTCGAGCTCGCGTCTGCAGGTGGTGCTCACGACCTTCGTCGTCAGCTTGGTGCTCGCGCTCGCGGTGCTGACGACCCTGCTCATCTCCGGGATCTTCGGACAGCTCAACCCGACCATCCGCCAGGATCTCGAGTGGAAGACCGAGCGAGCCGCGCAGGACATCGCGGGTTCGGCCGACGTCGGCATCCTTGTCGGAGATGGGGCGATGGTCCGCAAGACCTTCGCGCGCTATAGCGCAGACAAGGAGGTCACCGCCATCGCGGCAACCGATATGGCCGGAGCGGTGATCGCTTTGCAAGGCGCCCTGCCGTTGCCGATGGCCACGCTGACGGCGGGACCGCCAAACCATCTTGGTGTGGCCGAAGGCGCCTTCTACTCCTGGACGGAAGCGGTGGTGGAGGGCAAGCACGTAGGGAAGATAGCCGTCGTGGTGTCTACCGAGCGCTTGGCTGCAGGTGAGGGGCTGAGAACGCGCGTCATGATCACGCTCGGGATCGGTTGCGTACTCGGCATCTTCCTCAGCTTGTTGTTCGTCAGATTCTACATCATCCCGCTTATCCGGCTTACCCAACGTGCGTTCGATCGACTGCGCGAGGCGGCCCTCACCATGGTGGCCAAGCAGCGCCTCGAGCGCGAGCTGGAAATCGGCGCGCGCATCCAGACCTGCATCTTGCCGAAGCAAGTCTTCGTTCCCGGCCTGGACGTGGCCGCGCACATGCGGCCGGCCGCGGAGGTCGGCGGTGACTACTACGACATCATCCCCACCTCCGATGGCTGCTGGGCCGGCATTGGCGATGTCGCCGGTCATGGCTTTACATCGGGCTTGGTCATGCTGATGACCCAGAGTGCGATCGGCGCGCTGGTCAGCAAGGTCGGGGTGCTCTCCCCGCGCGCGATCCTGTGCGACGCCAACCGCCTCTTGCGCGAGAACATTCACAACCGCCTCGGCCAGGATGAGTTCGTCACGTTGTCCCTGCTGCGCTACTTTCGCGACGGCCGCGTCGTCTTCGCAGGCGCCCACGAGGACATGATCGTGTACCGCGCGAGCAGCCGCAGCTGCGAAGTCATTGAGACCCAAGGCACGTGGCTCGGTGTGAAGGCCGACATCGCCGAACAGACGCAAGACAGGACCTTGCAACTTCACGACGGTGACGTGCTCGTGCTCTACACCGACGGCGTGACCGAAGCGATGAACCACCGCCACGAGCAATTCGGCCTGCGCCGGGTGGTGGAGATCGTCGAACGCAACGGCGAACGTTTGGCGCAGGACATCCTCAACGCGATCCTTCACGACGTCGACGCATGGATGGAAGCCCAGGCCGACGACGTGACTGCCCTTGTTATCCGGTATCAGGCCGCTCCGTCAGCGGGGCCGCACATTTCATTCTAATTCCGATTGGTAGGTGGACGACCCATGACAAACAGGCCATCACACGCAAGGATACCCATTCATCGCCGCTCATTCCTCTGGCTCATGCCACTCCTGGCTGCCGCGGCCGGGTGCACCTACGATCCCAACCAACGCTGCGACGAGAACCAGGCGCTGTCTTCCGACGGTAGGCAGTGCATCTGTGTGCCGGGTGCGGCGATGACCGCCCACGGCTGCACCCTGTGCGGGGCCAACGAGATTCCGGGCAATGGGATCTGCGACTGCGCGCCCGGGTACTCGCGGCCCATGCCCAGCGCCGCCTGCCAAGCAGCGCCCGCCGCGCTGGGCCTGGCTTGCGACACGGCGAGCGCGCCCTGCACGGATCCGGCGTACACCACCTGTCACGTAACCAGCGGTACCACGGGGTACTGCACCAGCGCGGGTTGCACGACTTCCTCGGACTGTTCGGGTGGCTACGCCTGCGACACCACCACGCCGCCCACATTCTGCAAACGGCCACCCGTGGGCGCAGGCCAGGCCTGCCAAAGCAACGCCGAGTGCGCGGGGACCGAGGCTACCTACTGCGACCTGACGGTGTCCCACCAGTGTCTTGTTCAGGGTTGCACGGTCACGCCCGACAACTGCTTTTCCGGAACCGTGTGCTGCGACCTCTCCAAGTTCGGAGTCGCGCAACCGATTTGTGTGCCACCCGGGACGTGCCCGATATGAAAGCCCACAGAGGTAATTCGATGAGCAAGCTTCTCATATCAGTCAGCCTACTCGCGTCCTTTGCGACAGCCCTCTGGGCTGGGCAGGCCGGCGCGCAAACGGCAGACGCCCGCACGCCGACTCCGGCCGCCAACGACGTCGAGGCGCAGGTGGCGGCGGAGATGGCGGCGATTCAGAGCCAGTCGGCAGGCGGCGGCTACGCGAGTGACCCAATCGGGCACCGTCGGCTCGACCTCTACGGCTTCGCGGATTTCAGCTACCAGCGATTGCTGGGCGACTCGGCGGCCGTAACACCCTCGACCTCAACCTTTGCCATCGGCAACTTGAACCTCTACATGGCCAGCGAGCTCGGCGACGAGTGGCGCTCGCTCGTCGAGGTCCGGTTCATGTATCTGCCGAACGGCGGACAGACGAACCCCAGCCTGGTTGGCCCAACCACGGACACCACGGTCTTTGACAACAACGACTTCGGCCGTCCTGTCCAGTGGGGCGGGATTCACATCGAGCGCGCCTGGCTCGAACGGACCTTCCACAAGCTCTTGACCGTACGGGTTGGGCACTGGCTCACGCCGTACGGGATCTGGAACGTGGATCACGGCTCGCCGGTAGTCATCGGCGTGGGCCGCCCGTTCATCGTGGGCGAAGAGCTCTTCCCGGCCAGCCAGACTGGCATCGAGGTCTACGGCACGACCGACATCAATAACCTTCAGCTGGGATACCACCTGACCTTGTCCAATGGCCGTGGCCCTTCGCCCACAACCGCGGATCTCGACAACAACAAGGCCATTGGCGGGAGGCTCTTCCTGCGCCACGAGTCTGCGTTCGGAACCCTCAGCGTGGGCACCGCATTTTACCGCGGACAGTATACGAACAAGCACGTCGAGCTCGGGGTCGACGGCAAGGGGGCGACGACGACGGTGACCGTGACTGACTCGCAATACGACGAGCTCAGCCTGAGCGCCGACCTCAAGTGGCAGTGGCGTGGTTTGCTCGTGCAGGGTGAGGTCATCGAGAACGACGTGGCGTACACTCCCTCCGGCAGAACCGTCTCCGTGCTTGCCGGCGCGCCTGCCTTCAACAGCGACTACCGCCGGTGGGGCGCCTACGGGCTGGCCGGCTACCGGTTTGCCTTCCTTGGCGCCATGCCGTACGCCGGCGTCGGGTACTACAAAGAGGGTTCTTCAAGCTGGATACCCAAGCTGTGGGATTTCTGGCTGGGCCTCAACCTGCGCCCGACTCCTCGGGTGGTCTTGAAGCTGCAATACACCTTCGTCCATTTCTATCTCGATTCGCCGACACCGGACGCGAAGATGTTGACGGCCCAAACCGCGTGGAGTTTCTGACATGCGCGCCACCTTCATGAGACTTCTTCTGGGTGTGGTGGGTTTCGCCGCGTACCTACTCGGTGACGGGGCCTTCCATCCAGCCAACGCCGAGTCCCCTGTTCCGCTGGCCATCGTGGTCGCCAAGAACAGCCCACTTACCAATATCTCGAGGTACGAGCTCAAGCATCTGTACCTCGGTGAGTTCGTCACCGGGCCGGACGGCAAGCGACTGATTCCCCTCAATCAGATGATGCCGTTACGCGATCGCGTGGCCTTCGATGCGGCCGTGCTGGGCCTGTCCGCCGAGCAGCAAGCCACGTATTGGATTGACCGGCGTATCCGTGGTCTTTCAGGTTCGCCGCGCGCCGTGGACTCCGGGGATCTCGCGCAGCGGATCGTCGCTCGCCTCGACGGGACTGTAGCCTACCTACCCGTCTCCGCGGTGCGCCCCGACGTCAAGATCTTGCGGGTGGACGGTAAACTGCCGACAGATCCGGACTACAGCATCCAGTGACTGAATCGATCAGGTATCCAGCTGGGACGGGTCAGCAAACGCGGTTTCGGCCGTCTCTCTTGGCCTGGTAAAGCCGCGCGTCGGTGCCGCTCAGCACGGCGCTCATCGATTCCCCCGGGCCCGGCTCATAGACCCCGCCCGAGATGGTGACGGAAAATCCCAGCTCATCGCCGAGGCCCGCGACTTTCAGGCGGACTCGCTCGGCACAGAGCAATGCACCCAAGCGGGACGTCTCGGGTAGAACGACCAAAAACTCTTCGCCGCCCCAGCGAGCGACCCAATCGGTTTCGCGCACGGTCTCCGCAATCACCTTCGACACCCGACGCAGTACCTCGTCACCCATGACGTGGCCGTGGGTATCATTGATCACCTTGAAGTGGTCCAGGTCGAACAGGACGAACGATACTGGGGTCTCATACCGACGCAGACGCAGGAGCTCCTGTTTGACCTGGCGTTCGACGCCCTGCCGGTTGGCGAGCCTGGTAAGTGGATCGGTGAGGGCCATCCTTTCGTAGGCGTGGGTCAAGTCGACGTCGGCTGTGATATCGGTGGCGACTGCGACCAGGGCATAGGCCCGGCAACGCACTTTGCGGGCAATCCAGCGGACCACGCTGCGCGACGGCCGGCCGAGCTCAAACTCTTCGCATAGCACGGCGTTGGCTACCGGGAAGAGTCCGCGGTCCGTGAGCAGCTTGGGCGGGTCGTCCACGAGCGACAGCACGAGCGCGGTGAAGTCGGCGGTGGACATCCCCACGAAGTCCTTCGGTGATTTCCCGAGCATCACGCACATGGCCAAGCTGCACACCACAATGCGTTGGCCGTGTCCCACGACCAAGATGCCCGACTCGAGCGTTTCGCACAGCGGTTCGAGGATTTCGCGAAAATCGGCGTCGTCTGGCGTCGTCAATCCTTCAGGCCTGAATGGAGATGATTTCGTTGGCCAGGCACGCCAGCGCGTTCAGGCTGCGCCGCTGCCAACACACCGTAGGGCTCGAGACGAACACGATCCGGTATTTGCTGTCTCCTGGCTGTCCCTGCGCCGTGCTGATCCACCACACGAAGGACTTGAGGCAGGACGAGTTCATGAACTCGAGCTGGCGGAAGTCCACTGTGACCTCTTCGGCCGAGCAGCGTTGGGCCTCGCTGTGCACCTCGCGCAGAAAATGATCGAGCTGTGCCTTGACCGTGAGATCAGCGGTCCCGGTGAGGCTCACCTGGATTCGCCGATTGGCGGCGCTCGCCTGCGCGGCGAAGTCGCTTTCGCTCACGGTTTCCGCCCACTCGTTTCTCATGTGGGCGTCCCCCTGGCAGACAAGCAAGACGCGACAATGGTGACCATTGTACCGTCGATCTCGAGAGAAAGGTCGAGCTCTCCTTCGGCGCGAATCCGCGCGAGACCGAGCCCGGATTCTTTTTGGATGCCGAACGTCCGGCGCATCATGTTCTGGTAGAGCACGAACGGCTCCTCGGCGGTTTGGATCTCCGAAATGCAGGTGCGCAGCCGCTCGATGTGCTCGGGCGTAGTTTGGTTGGTGAGCTTGATGCGCACCGCCGATCCGTTGGTTTCGAAATGGACCTGCAGCCCGGTTTGGTCGCCCACCGCGTACTTTGCCGCGTTCTCCAGTAGCTCGTGTACCGCCAGCGACACCCGAAACACCGCCTCGGGATCCCCGACGATCTTCTCGAAGCTCTCCTCCACGAATCGCCTGACGATGGAAACCATGCGGGCGTGGGGCTGTATCTGCAGTCCAAAGCTCAGGGTAGGGCTTTCTTGCATGGGGGTCGCTCTTTCTTGGTATCGGCGGATACGACTTCGGAGTTTAGAGTCGAGATCGCCACCCTACAAAGTTACGAGTTCGACGCCCAGTTCGCGCAGCATGCGGGTTGCCGAAGTCCTTGCATCGGGGTGATGGCGCGACATAATGGCGCGGTGAAACTAAGACTTGCGATTGTATCTTCTTGGTTCGTGATTGGCACGGCCGGCATGCTGTCCTGCGGAAGCGGTGACTCGCCCTCGTCCAGTGGGGGCGTCGATGCAGGCGTGGACACAGGCGCCGTTGACACCTCGGGCAGTGTGGATTCGGGAACCCCGATCTCTGACGCCAGCACTCTGGATCTGCCTGCTGTGGAAGCGGTGGGGCCTGAAGCAGACTTGCCCGTCGATGTAACGGTGGATCGCAGTGGCGATTCGGTCGCTGCTGCGCTCGACTCGGCGGCGGACGCTGCCACCGTGGCAGCAGATGCCCGGTCCGCGGATAGCGTCCCCGTCACGCCGGCGCGAGACGCTGCTGTCAACCTTCGCCTTGACGCTGGGGTCGACAGCCAGGCAAAGGACGCGAGCCTCCCCGAGGCGGCGCGCTTGCCCGACGCTCCCCTCTTGGACACAAGCGCGCCCGAGGCGTATGCCGACGCCCCGACCGCCGATGCGATGGTGATGGATTCGACCCATGACGTCTCCACCGCGGACGCCGTGGAGATGTGTGGGCGGATCAACTGCGACTGCACCTTCAAGGGGAAGAATCTCTGGGGCGACGTGGAGATTGTGACGGCTTTTCCGGACTTCAAGATCAAGGTGTCCAACTTCCCCGACCTGAACGTCAAGGAGACGACGTTTCCACAAAGCTGCGGCGAATGGCATACAGTCACGGCGTTCGGTGACTTCAAGGTGCAGATAGTCGACATCTTCGAGGACTTCGACATCGCCTATAGCCCATTCCCGGGCATGCCATAGCGTTTAGCGGCGCCGCACAAGCGAGCGCTGCAAGGGCGCTCTGCTGCTACGGATGACCGAGGGGCTTGTCCATCCATAGCACCGGCACATCGGACTGGCAGACACGGAGGCGCTCCCCTCTGCCCCGCGCGCGGAATCCAGCCCGTCGGTAGAACTCGACCGCGTTCAAGGACATCGCGCCGAATAGACGGTCGCAGTGGGCGGCCAGAGCACGGGATTCGATGGCCGCCAGCAGCGTACGCCCCACGCCTTGGCCCTGAGACCTGGGGTCGACGAAAAGCGCGCGCAGCAAGCCGGTCCTCGGATCGATTTGGGTCGCGCCGACCAAGTCCCCGACGATCTCCGCCACCAAGGTTTCGAAGGGGCCCAGCGCCTCGATGAACAGCGAAGAAGCATAGGCCAGGTAAACCGATCGGCGCTGGCGCTCGTCGTAGTGGTCGCGGCAACCGTGCTCGATGGCACGGGCGATCAGCCGCAGAATCTCTGGAACGTCTTCGAACCTCGCCAAGCGCGTCGACATGGGCGGCGCGCCCACCGGCAGAAGTTCACGTTGCTTCATCGTCGAAGCTTGGCACCAGCGCCTCCCATTTGCGAGCTCCGCTATCGCGGCTAGCGCACTAGTTCTTCACCAAGACGAAATCGTCGACGGTGATGGTGCCGGTGGTGGTGGTGGCCCCGATTCGGCACTTCCCGTTGCTGACAGCAATGCCGGGCACGCTGACGACGGCCCAGGTGCCGTTGGCGCCGGCCAGCGAGGCGCTGGCATCGGTTCCGCCGAAGCCGTTGGCGTAAAGCTTGGCGCCCGTTGCGCCGCTGCCTTTTGCCCAAACACTGAGCGTGTAGGTTCCGTTGGGCAAACTGGCCACTTGCTGATCGATCGTGGCGGCGCCGGCGAGCTGCCATGCCCATCGACCGGTGTGGCCGCCTTGGACGTTGCTGCTGCTCGTGGCGGTCCACCCGGCTGGCGTGGTGACGGAGACCCGATCTGCTTCGAAGCTCGGGTTCGCCGCATAGTTGTTGTTGGGGCCAACGGTCCATGTACCGGCGGCTGCGTCGACGGACCATTCGCTCAGCGAGTTGAAGATGGGGCTGGTGCCGTCGAAGCCGAGCGGCATCCATTGGTTGTAGCCAAGGCCGTTGCCGGCAAAGTCCGACCAGCGATCGCCTGCGAAAATGACGAACGATCCGGCCGTGCCCTTGACGGTGATGAAGAAGCCAGTCTGCGTGACGTGGCTGAAGTCGGCGTCGGTGTTGGTCATCACGAACTCCGAGCCATACGGGCCGAGGATGTTGGCCGCCGAAATACAGTACGTGTGCGACGCATTCCAGCCATGCAGATCCGACGAGCAGAAGTAGTAGTGTCCGTCGTACTTGAAAAGCGCGTTGCCCTCGCGCCCGACCCCGCCGAAGATTCGGGTCGGCGTCCCGATCGCCAAGAAGTCGGAGTCGCGCAGCGGGACCACGTACAAGTTGCTACGCCCGGACATGCTGGAGCAGATGAGGTAGGCCTTGCCGTCGTCGTCCTGGAACGTTGTCTGGTCACCGGTGTTGCCGTTCGCGATTCCCGACAACGTGGTCTGCACGTTATCGAAGACGAAATTGCCTGTCGGCGTATCACTGGTGGCAAAGAACAGCCCACCCGCCCCTTGGGCGACCATGACGTATTTCTTGGTTTTGGCGTTGTAGACCACGCCGAGGCGCCCGAACCAGGAACCCGCATTGCTGAAAGCGACCGTGTTCTCCAGCTTCCACGCGGCCAAGTCCTTCGACGAATAGATCGTCACGCCGGCAAACGACGTGTCGTCGTTCTGGGACGTGGGCTTCGCGGCGTAAGTGACGGCGCCGTTGTACTTCACGCCGTACCAGTAGTAGGTGTCTCCGACGAGAATCACGCCGCCACCTTGCGAATAGATGGGCGTTCCCGAGGTGTCCTTCCAAAACATGTCGTTGCGAATCAGCTTGCCAGTGGCCGAGCCGCCGGCGCCGCCGTCCACGCCCCCGCCCGCAGAGGTGCCGCCCGTGCCCGGTCCGCCGTCCCTGGCAAGGGTGCCTCCCAAGCCCGTTCTTCCACCGGTCCCAGCGGTGGCGCCACCGCCTGCGGTTCCGCCGGCCGACGTAATTCCGCCTGTGGCTCGCTCGCCTCCTATCGAGAGTGTGCCCCCCACAGAGCTTTCGCCGCCCGAACCGGTCTTTCCGCCTCCAGCGCTGGGTCCGCTTGTCGCATCTTGCCCACCCGTTCCACCACGGCCACCGCCGGAGGTCTGTCCGCCCGCCGCGCCGGCGGCTCCCGACGGAGTCCCTCCACCCGGGGCATCGGTTCCGCCACTGCCAACGGCGCCACCCAGGCCGTTGGCGGTCGCTCCGCCCAGACCGGCGTCGGTCGCGGCTGGGCCCGGTGCGTTGGCGCTGCTGCAACCAACCACGGCCATGGCAATGCAGGTCAGTCGCCTGAGGATGGGCTTTGGCATGTGTCTCCCTTGCAATGCTGAGTGAACCGACATTGTAGAGCGGCTCATGGTCAGCAAAACTCATCCCCGTCGCTCCGCGGGTTGCCGTAGGCGACGGCTCGCCCCTACTTGCCGATGGAAATCTGAACCCAGTCGCCGCTCGCAGGCTTCAAGGCATCGGGCGTCTTGGTAACCGCAAGATGGCCGAAGGGCAACTTGTGGTTCTCGACCGACACCACGAAGTAGGGACTGCCGTCGACATCGGTCTCGACCCAGGTGACCCCGGGCTTGCCGGCGAGCTGCTTGCGAAAGAAGGTCACCACGTTGTCGACAGGTCCAGAGATCTGAAAGACCGCCTCCGTTGGCGTCTCGATGGTGGCCTGCGCCTCTGGAGGGATCAAGACGCCCAAAAACCGACGGGCCTTGTCGCTTTTCGGCGGGGCGACGAGCGCATTGCGGATGAAGCTAATCACCGTGCCGCCTGCCATGCGGGAGATGGTGAGGTAAGTCACCGGCGCTTTGGGATTCTCGAACTGCAAGCCGTTGGGGATCTCCTTGAATGAGCCCCAAGATCGCCCTGCCCGACGGTAGAAAACCAAGACCGCTGCCGGCTCCAGCATCGTTCGCAAAGTTAGGGCTTGCGGCATACTGGACATCAATTCGGTGCCAGCAGGTGCAGGGATGCCCTCGATCAAAGTTTCCTCGGCCGAGCCGGGGTCGACTTCGGAAGGCGGCGTGTCGTCCGTCGCAACCCCAGTCGACGCCCCCGTCGGGGCAGCGTTCGCCGACTGCTTCCGCACCGCCGAGGTGGAACCGACTGACGTGCTGTGGGGGCTGCGCACCCCGACCACAATCGCGATGGCGATGACCGCAACCAGCGCGAGTCCTGCGACGAGCAGGCCCGCACGACTTTTCTTCGTGGATGACTCGACCGGACCGTTGGATTGTGTGTACGGTCCGGTTGGGGAACCGCGCGCGGGCTCCCGCGACGCGAAGCCCGCGACAGCTTCGATAACCGCGGTTCGCGGCACCGCCACGGGCCGGTTGAGTTCCTCGGCGGTCGGAAAGGGCTTCGCTGCGTCGGGGCGGTCCCGCAAAGACATGCGCACCTCGCGCTGAAGCTCGGAGACCGATTGAAACCGCTCTTCCGGGGCCTTGGCCAGACACTTCATCACGATGGCTTCCGTGCGCGGCAGGATCACCAGTCCCGAGACTTTTCGCGTAGGCGGCAGCACGGGCTCGGTCACGTGCTTCATCAGGAATTCGATCGCGGTCGGCGCCGAGAACGGCAACTGCCCCGACAGCATCTCGTACAGGATCAGTCCGAGCGCGTAGATATCGGTGCGCTGGTCGACGGGCCGGCTGGTGGCCTGTTCGGGCGCCATGTACTGAGGTGTTCCGAAGATAGCCCCGGTCCTGGTCAGCTTGGCATCGGGACTGTCCAGCATCTTGGCGATGCCGAAGTCGAGGATCTTCACGTAGTCCGGGTTCCCGTGGCGATCCGTCAGCATGACGTTGTCGGGCTTGAGATCTCGGTGCACCAGCCCAAGCGCATGCGCCTCGATGAGGGCGCTGCACATCTGGTCGAGGATGCGCAGGGCCCGCGCCTCGGGCAGGGGCACGCGCGGCACCAGAAGCTGGGTCAGGGTGTGGCCGGGGACGAATTCCATCGCCAGGTAGAGCTGGCCATCGTCGGTGCGGCCGAACACGTGCACCTGGACGACGTTGGGATGGTTGAGCTGGGCAACCGCCTTCGCTTCGCGCCTGAATCGCTCTTCCAGGTCGGGCGAGCCCATCTGACCAGGATTCATCACCTTCACCACCACCTGGCGCCCCATCTCGATCTGCTCGGCCAGGTACACCGATCCCATTCCCCCTTGCCCGAGGAGCTTGGAGATTCGGAACTGGCTGGCAATTACCTTGCCGCTCATGTCGGCTTGCTCGTTTTCCACGGCAGCCAGTATAGTCTCGCAGGCCTGCGACGAGTACCTCGGGATCAGCGAGGAACCCGTCCCGATCGGAAGACCTACCCTCAGCGAGCGCCGAGCATGCCTCGAGCCGCGCTCGCACCCGCAGGGACTACGGAATGTTCTTCGACTTGTATTCCCAGCCACTGGCGGTGCAGTACTTGCAGCTCGAGCCGACAAGGAGGCCCTTGCCCGTCGCCCCTGTATCACCCTTCAGCTGCCAATTGAGCCACGCCATATTGACCGTGTTGAAGTCGCCCTTGGCATTGCCCAGATCTCCGCCGTGCCCCGCACCATCCTTGCTGAGCAAGAGGATTTGAATACCGAGGGCGCTGATCTGATCGTAGTCCCGCTCGCCGTTCGTGTACGCCATGTCGCCAGAGCCTCCGAGGAGGATCTTGAACGGCGTGTGGATCTTCTTGTACACATTCGCATCCGCGCTGAAAAGCCCACTGCTGGTGATCCCAACAGCCGTGAAGCGGGGATCGCCCGAAACATTCTCGGCCATGAGTCCGCCGCACGAGAAACCATCGGCGGCGATCTTCGTTGTATCGATGCTCTGGTAGTACGCGCTGCAGGGCTTCTCGTTCTCGGCGATGGCCCAGGTGATATAGTCGAGCAGGGCCTTTCCATCTTGTCCACCGGCGCAGGCGTTGCTGCTGCCCGGCGTGCCGTCCGCGACGATGAAGTATCCGTGGGAGGCAATCTCACCCATGGCCGCTTGGTTAGACAAGCCGTCCTGTGAGCAGCCACCCTCTCCCCAGACGAATATTGGGTACTTCTCGGCGCCCCCAAGATCGGTAGGCCGGAAGATGGTACCGCACTTGATCCCGGCAGCGGAATTCGTCTCGATGACTACCTTGTGCGTTCCGCTGCCCGACACGCTCTTGCCGGTACTGACGGACGCGGTGCACGTGCCGGTCGAGGTGCTGGTGCCAGTGCTGCCCCCTCCTGGCCCTCCACCGGTCGCGCGGATGCCGGTTCCTGTGCTGCCCCCGGCCGCAGCTCCACCGGTTCCGGTCGCGAGGCCCCCTGTGCTAACCCCGCCGTCGACTGCCCCGCCGTTGCCTTGGATCGCCCCGCCCCCGGTGCCGACCGCCCCTCCCGTGGGCAAGCTCGTGCGACCACCAGTGCCGACTGCACCACCCGTGGACTTCGCTCCGCCGGTCCCCATACCCCCGCCGCTCCCTTGCGCCCCGCCGCTCGCCCCTGGAACCGTGCTGCCGCCGCTGCCCGTCGTTCCTCCGGAGGCGCTGCCGCCTGTGCTCATGTTGCCACCAGAGCTGGCACCGCCAGCGGCGGCAGGGCCCGAGCCACCTTGCGATCCGGTGGTTCCGCCGCTGCCCGAGTTGCCGCAGCTGCCAAACGCCATGCTCAGCAAGCCGGCGACCAGTATTCTGTTCGAAAGATGTCCAGCTCTCATGGGTGTGCTCCTCGACACATGGGATCACCTTGTGCCCAAATGTCGTCGAGCAGCTGCGTGGGCCCCGAGATTCGGTCCAGGAAAGTGACGGCGCCCTGCAACAGGCCCGTTCAGTGTTGGCCGTGTTGATGCTGGGGGTCGTAGCGGCCGTTGCCGTTCACGTCGAAGAAGATGGGATTGCTGAGCGCCAAGGGGAAGACCCCGAAGTTGCGCGTGTCGCCCACAACCGGAGCCATGATCTTGTCACCGTCGACCCGAATCACGGCGTAGCCGTCCGCGGGCAGCTCGATGGGGTGGCTGATGCGGAAGCGCTCGATCTTCTGAGTTTCCGGGACGGGCCAACGGTGGACTTCCTTTCCGGAGACGTAGAGAATCACGCGGTTCACGGCAATCCAGGGTGCGGCGTCCACCTGGATGTCGAGGGTCGCCTTGCCGCCGGGGGCGCCTACCAAGTCGCCCATGTCGCCGCTCCCGGCGCGAAAGCGGATGAATGGGCCGGTGGTAAAGAAAGCGTGGTGCGCTCTCACGGATCCGGCGACTTCGTCGGGAGTCACGTGGTCGGGACGATCGTCTTTGACCCGGACGTAGTTTCTCGGATATCCGCCCATGTTGTACGTCAGATGGTGCGTGTCCGAGTTTCCGGTCGCGGTCACGATATGGCCGTGGTTGAGCAGCCCCAGCCAGTCGTCGATGGTGCGATCAACGCTTCGGCGGGCCGGATCCTGGTACCCGTTCAGCACTTCGAGGGCGTCGAAGTCGAAGGAAAATCCAGGGCGTCCAGCTCGGTCCGAGTGCGGGTCGAACTGGCCGAGGATGAAGTAGCCAACGCCCGGGTCGATACGCGGATGATGGACGTCGATGATGGCTCCGGGGGCACGTTCGTGCACGTGGGCGAAGATCTCCTTTGCATTGTGACCGTGGACCAGGACCGAGCCCTGGCCCGACCGTGCTAAATCTTGCGCGAGCGGAAAGGCGCCATAGTGTCCCCAACCGTTGGTGGTCAGCTCGTCGCCCCTGGCGCTGGTGATGAGGGCGCCGAGACCGAGCTGTTGGATGGACGGCGCGTAGTCGGTAACCGTGTTGTGGTCGGTGGACACGATCATGTCGATGCCGTCGGCGACGAACTCGAGGATTCTGTGGGTCAGGGGAACGATGGAATCGGGCGAAGGCGCGGCGTGCACGTGGAAGTCGGCCGACAGCCAACCGCGGGTGTCGATCACGTGGTGCAATTGCGATGCGAGGGTCATGTCGTCTTTGTCGACGTGCACCTTGCGATGCACGCTGATGTCCCATTCCGGGCCGCGACTAACGTAAACGTCGTAGGTGCCGGGCGGAACTCGAATGTCCTCGCGGCCCACGGCAGAGAAAACCCGGTGGAACGCGGAGACCGCCATGTCACCCTCGGGGCGACCGATGTCGTTGTGGGTGAAGGCCGGGTTCGGCGTGCCGTCGACGCCGATGAAGGTCAGCTTGCAGGGAATGGGCTGGCCGGTCTCGCCGTCCCGCACGTCCCATGCGACCAGGGCACCAGCATGGCGATTGACCTTCTCTAGCAGATTTTCCTTCGGTGGGCCTTCATGAGATACGGCGGGAAATGCCAGCAGAAGACCAGCTGCCGCAATCACAGAGGTGCGCAGGGACGAGGGCTGCATGCGCCGAGCTTATCGCAACCGGGAACGTCGGCCGGGAGCCATTGTCACTCGATAAAGCTCTTTAGCCCCAGACTTCGCGATGGGTGGCGTAGCTTGAGCAAGGCCTTGGCCTCGATCTGACGGATGCGCTCACGCGTGACATCGAAATCTTGGCCCACCTCTTCCAGGGTGTGCTCCGACTTCTCGCCGATGCCGAAGCGCATGCGCAGCACCTTCTGCTCTCGCGGCGTCAGCGTGGCCAGCACCTTGTGCGTCTGGGCCGCAAGGTCCATCGAGATCACGGCATCGGCGGCCGAGATGATGCTCTTGTCCTCGATGAAGTCGCCAAGACGCGCATTCTCGTCGATGCCCATGGGGGTCTCGAGCGAAATGGGCTGCTTGGCGACGTTGAGGATACTGCGAACCTTGTCGAGCGACAGTTCCATCTTCTCGGCAATCTCCTGTGGCGTACCCTCGCGCCCCAGCTTTTGGACCAGGTGGCGACGGGTCCACATGAGCTTGTTGGTCACCTCGACCATGTGCACCGGGATTCGGATGGTTCGGCCCTGGTCCGCGATTGCACGGGTGATTGCCTGCCGGATCCACCACGTCGCGTAGGTGGCGAACTTGTAGCCTCGCTTGTAGTCGAACTTGTCCACCGCCTTCATCAGGCCAATGTTGCCCTCCTGGATCAGGTCCAGGAACTGCAGACCGCGGTTGGAATACTTTTTCGCGATGGACACCACGAGACGCAAGTTGGCCTCGACCATCTCGGCCTTGGCACGCTCCGCGTCGCGCTCGCCATCCTGGATCTCTCTTACGGCCTCGCGCAGCTTCTGCTTGGTCATGGTGGCCTCGACCTCCACCGTCTTGACCTCTTTCTTGGCTTTGGCGATCACATTGCCGAGCTTCCGGATCTCCTCCGGACGCAAGCCAAGCTTCTCGACCCAAGCACGCTGTCGCAAGGGAGAGGCCCCAATCTCGCGGAGAACCTTGCTGAAATCATGCTGGGAAATGCCCGCGCGTTGCTCGCAGGCAGCGATCTCGCGCTGGGCAGCGTCGATGCGCGACACGAAGCCCTTCATGACGGAAACGATGCCATCGATCTGTTTCTTGTTCAGGCGCATGCCCCGCAGGGCATCCATGATCTTTTGCTTGATGACGGCGATTTGGTTCTTGGTCTTCTTGCGCGCGGTCTCGCTGGCGGCCTTGCCCTCCCCAAGCGCCTCCATCTTCTTATGCAATCCCCGCACGTTCTCGATGGCCTCGCACACCCGTTCGACGTGCCAGTTCTCATCGAACTCGGCGTCGTCCTCGTCGATATCCCTGACCACGTCCTTGACCCGAATCTTCTGCGCTCGCAGCCGGTCACCCAGCTCCAAAATCTCGCCAATGGCGACAGATGAATGGAGTACCACCTGCAACACACGACACTCACCATCTTCGATGCGCTTGGCGAGTTCCACTTCGCCTTCCCGGGTGAGGAGAGAAAAGTCACCCATCGTGCGCATGTAGACGCGCACCGGATCGACGGTTCTGGCGTCGCTGCCGGCTTCGTCGTCGCCGTCACGGGCCTGCGCGGCATCAGAACCAGCCTCCTCGTCGGGTTCGCCCCGGGAGGACTTGTCGGCCACGCTTCCGTGGGACGCGGAGTGAACGATCCCGGTTTCCTCATCCACCAGGGGCGCCAGCCGCTCGTCGAGCTCTTCAGGCAGCCCCAGGGTCACCGATCGATGTCGGCTGCCTTGGTCGATGAGGAGACTGCGTCTATCGTGCTCGCCCTCTTCGCCCGCCATCGACCGATTCGCCGCCATCTTGCCGATAGTTTCGACTTCCTCGTAGTCTTGGTTGTCGTCGTTCAGCTGTCCGTAGCCATCTTCGATCATGTGCTCAAACCTCTTACGTGGAAGCTGAAGACTCACCTTCTGCGAGCCAGTTCCATAGTTTCTCGGTGAAAGGGCGCGTGTTCTGTGCCAATGCCAATGCCTGACTGCACTTTCGCGCCCTCCTCGGCGACCGAATGCATACGCCGCGATGATAACCTGGAATCGCTAATCAGAGCAGGGTGAATGCTCTTACTTGGCTTCGAGCACGCCCTGAACCCGGATTTCCTGACCGTTTGCGTATCCCGAAGCCCAGGCAAAGGCGAAGGATTCACCAGACATATCCATGGGCTCCACGAAGAGCGGCCTTTTGTCGAGCGACCTCAAGAACAGGGCAAGCGGGACATCCGCCGTCGCAATGTCAAGAACCGTCAGTCCTCCAAGCCCAGAATTTCGTCTAAGAACCTTGGCGGCCCACCCAAGATCGCGTCTCTTCTCGTCGAAGAACCTCGCACCATCACGCACTCCCGACACCTTCGATATGTTTTCCATTGCAATCAATGTCCGCCAGCAAACGAGGAAGTGCAACCTCTAGTCGTACACGATCCTCGGTGAAAGCTGCGCCCAGCAGACGAAAAGCCAGGCGGTCTTGCGTCAGTAAACACCGACTTTCGCGCGAACCCTGACCCGAAACGGACTACTTCTTTAGCGACGCGCTCTCCAGCCACCAGGGATGCTTGGCGGTGCCGTCGAAAACGTCCGACAATTTGTACTTTTCCCACCCTGCGTCCGCCACACGGGAGGTCTTCGCCAGCGTCCGCTGCATCCATTCTTGGCTGCGTGGTGTAAAGCGATAAGCGGCATCCAGCCCCTGCTTGAGGATGCCCATGGTGTCGCAGCCGGTGATGACGACCGAGGTCGGCAGGCTCATGGCGTAGTGCAGACAATCGGTGGGCGTCAGCTGGCCCGACGTGACCGGCGCGCTTTGCAGGAACATGCCCGAGCCAAGCGGCTTCATGCCGAGGACGCCGATCTGTTCCTTGATCAAGACAGGCAAGACCTTCTTCTGAAAACCGTCGTGGTGGGCGTCCATCACGTTCAGCGGCATCTGGACCGTATCGAACCGAAAGCCGTTCGCTTTCGCCTTGTCGAGCATGGCCAAATGGATTTCCGCACTCTTGTGACCGGTAAAGCCGATGAAGCGGATCTTGCCGGCTTTCCGGGCCGCGATCAGGGCTTCCACGGCGCCGTCGGGGCCGAACACGCGATCGGGATCCGACATGCGGATCACCTCATGGATCTGAACCAGATCGATCACGTCGGTTTCGAGGTCGCGCAGGCTTTGTTCGATCTGCTGCGCAGCCGCTGCCCGCGTGCGGCCGTCGATCTTGGTCATCAGGAAGACCTTCTTTCGGTAACCATCGCGCAGCGCTTGCCCCATGCGTCGATGGCTCTCGCCATCATTGTAATCCCAGCAGTTGTCGAGAAAGGTCACGCCGTGATCGACCGCGGTGCGGACGATGCGCGTCGCCTCTGCGTCGCTCTCGGCCAAGCCCAGGTGAAAGCCTCCGACACCCAGCAGCGACACGCTGACGCCGGTGCGGCCGAGCGCACGCGTGGGCATCTTGCCGTCCGGCGGGAGGCGAATGTCGGATTCCTTCGGCGCCCCAGGCTGGGGCTTCCTCGGAACCTCAGCGGCGCCACCGTTACTCGTCCAAGACATGGCGGCACCGGCTGCGGTCAACATCAGGAAGTCCCGCCGGTTGAGGCTCGGGAGCGGGGCCGGTTTGGTTCGGTAATTCGAAGAATCAGTTGCCATCGGGAAACCTCGTGCGACGGAGTGCCTGCCGCCTGACTTCGGGCCAGCAACCCACGTGCCACCGGCACTGCGCCCCGCACGTGCTACGCCGCCGTTACGCCGAAAGCTCAGACGTCCCAGCGATCTGCCGGTTTATCTGCACGGCGAACCTGGGAATCCGCGCGGCGTAAGCTAGATTTCGGACCATGGTTGTCCGAGATGTCATTGTTGTGGGCGGCGGGCCGGCTGGAAGCACCTGCGCACGCTTCTTGACCCGGGCTGGGTTGCACGTCGCCGTGGTGGATCGCGCCCGGTTTCCTAGGGTCAAGCTGTGCTCGGGTTGGCTGTCGACGCCCATCTGGGACGCGCTCGAGCAGTCGCCGCGCGACTACCCTGGTGGCCTTTGGGAATGGAAGACGTGTCACGTTCGCTACGGAGGCGAAGATCGCGCTGTCGCGTGCCATGGGTGGTTCGTTCGACGGTTCGAATTCGACGATTTCCTGCTGCGCACCAGCGGCGCAGAGCTGCATCTCGGCACGCCGGTGGGCGAGATCGAGCGCGACGGGGACGGCTTGTGGTCGGTTGCCGGCCTGCGCGCGCGCCACATCGTCGGCGCGGGAGGAACCAACTGCCCCGTGGCGCGCCTAGGTCGACCTGCGCGACCGATGGGGCCTGTCGGCGTGCAAGAACACGAGTTCCGCGCCGATCCGGTCGCCATTGCCACCACCCGCATCGGGCAGGATGGCGAGCCCGAGCTGCTGCTGCACGACGATCTATCAGGCTATTCCTGGAATGTTCCCAAGACCGAGTGGCTGAATATCGGGACGGGCACCGTGGAGCCGAAAGATGTCCGCGCTGCCTGGCTGCGCGCGCGCGAAGACTTCCGGGCCGCCGGGCACATTCCCTCTGCCGTGGACGCCGACCTCGAGGCGATGAAGGGGTACTCGTACTACCTCTACCATCCCGAACATTTGCGCAAAGCCGCCCGCATGGACAACGATTGCAAAGGGGGGGCCTACCTGGTCGGCGACAGCTTGGGCCTGGCGCAGCCGATCACCGCCGAGGGAATCCTGCCCGCAGTGCTCTCCGGACGACTGCTTGCCGAAGCAATCATCGCGGGCGATCCAGCCAGTTACCCGGCCCGACTCGGGAGCCATCCGGTGTTGGCGGACTACCGACGAGTCTTCCGTCTGCGGGAGGCCGCCAGCGTTTTGCGACAGCGTTTCTCGCGAACCTCGCCTTCGCGCCCGAAAGCCGCTACCAGCAGCTTCCTGTCCCGCAAATCCAGGCACGCAGTCAGTACGGGCTTTGCCTGGTTGTTTTCGGGTGCGCGGATGCCTGTGCCCCGCCTGCTCGACGTCGCGTTGGACGGGGCCGACTGGTGGCTTTCCCGCAACCGTTCACCGGAGAGTCGCCCATGATTGGTACGGCACGAAGGCTGCTGTCGGTGTTCGACGATCGTCGCGCCGCCGAAACCATGCGCGACCTCCTCGAGCGCGCCGGTATCACCATCGGCGGCGATGCGCCGTGGGATATTCAGGTTCATGATGAACGCATCTACGTGCGCGCCTTGCGCGACGGCACGCTGGGCGTGGGAGAGGCCTACGTCGAGGGCTGGTGGGACTGCCCGGCCATCGACCAGATGTTCGAACGGGTTACCCGAGCGCAGCTGGACATGGTGCTGCAAGAGAGCTGGGTCCTGGTGGCCAACGCCGTCAAGGCGCGCGTCCTGAACCTGCAGGCCAGTCGCCCCTTCGAAGTGGGAGAACGCCACTACGACATCGGCAACGACCTGTACCAAGCCATGCTTGGCCCGCGCATGGTCTATACCTGCGCGTACTGGAAAAAAGCGAACAGCCTCGATGCTGCCCAGGAAGCCAAGCTGGACCTCATCTGCCGCAAGCTGGGAGCCCGGCCGGGCATGCGGATTCTCGACCTTGGCTGCGGCTGGGGTGGCTTTGCGGCCTTCGCGGCCGAGCATTACGGGGCGAGTGTGGTCGGCTATACCGTCTCGCAAGAGCAACGGGCTTGGGCCGAGGAGCGCCACGCGAAGTTGCCGGTCGAGATCCGTCTTGACGACTATCGCAACGCAACCGGCAATTTCGACGCCGTGGTTTCCATCGGACTGATGGAACATGTGGGTACCAAGAATTACCGCGCGTACATGGAGCTGGCCGCGCGCTGCCTGATACCCGGAGGAATGGTCTTCATCCACACCATCGGCGGCCAAGAGCCACGCGCCCAGATCGATCCCTGGTACCACAAGTACATCTTCCCGAACGCAGTCATTCCCACCCTGGGTCAGCTGACCTCGGCCATGGACGAAATTCTGGTGATCGAAGACGTCCACAACATCGGCCCTGATTACGACCGGACCCTGATGGCCTGGTGGAACAACTTCGATCAGGCCTGGCCCAGTCTGCGCGCGCGCTACGGCGATTCCTTCTACCGCATGTGGAAGTTCTACCTCATGACCAGCGCCGCCCAGTTCCGCGCCCGCGCACTCAACCTGTTCCAAATCGCCGCCACGACCATCGGCACGCCCCAGCCGCCGACGGTTCGGGCGATTTAGTTCGGTCGGTTACTAGGGCTGGTACGCCTGATGGGCGTTGCAGGGGCCGCCGCGGCCAGTGGCGGTGCACTTCTCGATTGTGCAAGTCGCGCCGGCCTGACAGCCGATGTTGCATCCGCCGTCGGGGCAGTTGCGGAAGATGCAGGTCGCCCCCGCCGCGCACTGCATGTTGCAGCCTCCGCTCGAGCAGGTCTCGATCGTGCAGGTCGAACCGCTGGCGCAATGCTGTATGCCACATCCTCCCCCCTGGCAGTTCCCGATCTCGCAAGTGGCGCCCGCGGCACAGGTGGTGATGTTGCAGCCTCCCGAGGTGCACGAGCCAATTCGGCAAGCTGCCTTGGTGCCATCGCAAGCGATGGTGCACCCGCCGCCACAAGTATCGATGTCGCACGTAGCGCTACTGCCGCACTTGGTGATGCCGCAGGCACCGCTGGTGCACGACCCTACGCGACAGGTGGCAGACGTCCCTTCGCACGCAATCTTGCAGGCGCCACCACACGCGCCGATATCGCAAGAAGCACCTGCGCTGCAGCTGTCGATGGTGCAGTTCCCGCTGGTGCACGCCTTGAGATTGCAAACGGGTTTGTCCCCTGTGCATTGCATGGAACAACCGCCCACACAGCTAGATATCGTGCAGTTGGCCGCGCTGCATGGGATTGAGCAGCCGCCGGCGCCTGTGCAATCCAAATTGCATTCGGCCCCGACTCCGCAGGTCGTTTGACAATCGCCCCCTTCCTGGCCACTGCAATCGACGTTGCAGGTCGATTGGGTCGCGCATTCAGTCTTGCAGCCGCCTCGGGAACAGCCCAGCGTGCACGCCGCCTTCTGAGAAGTGCAGGTGAAGTCGCACGTTCCAGCCACGGCGCCGGCCGCCGGAAGGCAGTCACAGCTGGCGCCGCTGCAGGAACAGCGCGCTCCCGGTTGGGCAGGGTCTGAAGCACAGGTCAGGCCGGTCGCTGGGCTCGTGTCTGCGCCACCACCCCCAGTCGTGTCGGCGCGGCCGGCATCGCCCGAGTTGCCCGCCCCCCCACCTGTCCCAGCTGGCGCGTCGACCGCAGCAGCGTCCGCCTTGGCCAAACTTCCACCTGCAGCAGTCCCTCCCGCACCGCCGACTTGCGCAACACCTCCCGTGCTGGTGCCTGCGTCCAATCGCACCGAGGTGACCTCGCCCCCGGCTCCGCCACTGCCGACGATGGGGTCTGTCATCGTACCGCCCTGGCCAGCGCCGCCGCTGCCAAACGTGCCGGTCTGGCCCACACCGCCGCTGCTCACCACCGCATCGATCCCCGTACCGGGCTGGCCGGCACCGCCGCTGCCCACCGCGTCGGTGCGCGTCGTCTGCCCAGCTCCGCCGGTGCCGAGCGCCGGGTCGATCCGCGAGTCGGTCTGTCCTGCTCCCCCGGCGCCCACGCCAGCGTCCGGTCGGACAGTGCTGCCGGGACCGACTGCTCCGCCCGCACTGCTGCCCCCTGCGCCGCTGCTTCCAGCTCGACCTCCGCTCCCTGCCCGAACGTTGCCGCCGCCCGTGCCTTCAGCCGTGGCAAACGCCTGGAGGCCCTCCTTGTTCGTCTGACACGCTGAAACCAGGGCAAGCAGCGCGGCAGTGGCTAAGCAAATCAGTTGTGCGGATCGCTTTGACGCTAGTCGACTTCTGGGGAATGTCATGTTGGTTTGTCGGATCAAAAGGATATGACCGCAGAGTGTAGCCAGCCGAGGGCACACGGTGCCAGTGTTTTGAACACGGAATTCTTGACCGTTCGCCCTACGAAATTTCGTCCGAATGAAGGGGTCGGCGGTTACGTTTCAAGTCCACGGTCCGCCTCTTCCCGTGAACCTCGGCGACGAACTTTCTCACGCTGCTTTCCGGTCCTGGGCACATCAAAAAAGGCCATTCCATATCCGCAATTGCGTAATTGCTCGACGGCGACTCGGATTGTCTCGGTTCAATGCTTCGTCAAAGAAAGTCGCGGGTCGATCTAAAGTTTCGCTGGAACTGGGACGATGCGTGCTAGACGGTGGGCCGAAGCGGCGGAGGGACCAACGAGGAATTCATCGGTCCTATTGCATTGCGGAAGTAACAGGACTCTGACGGTCGGCCTCGCAACCGTCACACAATTGACTTTTCAATATATCTCGCAACAATGGACCCCATCTCGTTGTTTTGGGAGTGGTCTCCCGAGAGCCTTGAACCTCCTTTCGTCGAGGTAGAAACCGGCGCCACCGTCAATCGCGAAGAGTTGAAGATCCGCGTTCGCAATTTCGCCGGGCACCTGAGCAGGCTCGGAATCACAAGGGGAACCCGGGTCGTACTTCACCTCTACAATTCGATCGACGCCATTGTCGCCCATATGGCCACGCACTACCTGGGCGGTATCAGCTGCTTCGTGGACGCGCTGGTGCAGCCGAAGAGTCTCGGCCACTACGTCCGAGCCACCGACTGCGGCGTCATTCTTACCCATTCCGACCGGCGCGCGGTGGATGAGGACGCCTTGGCCACCACCCGCGTGGTGAGCGCCGCCGAGATAGGTGGGCTTTCGACCACGTCGGCTGCAGGGAACTGTCCGCCCCAACCCTACGCCTTCGCCCCCGACGAGCCGGCGTACATCTACTTCACTTCGGGAACGACCAGCACGCCCAAGGGCGTGGTTCTATCCGTCGGCAATCATGCGAATTTCGTTCGGATTTGTGATCGCCATTGGCAGCCGGTCGAGGCATCGTCTCGTCACCTGGCCTTCGTGCCCTTTTCACACGGGTTCGGAACCGTGTTCCTGGTACCACTCGCGCTCCGGACGGGCTCGCAGCTCTTCATCATGCGGGCCTTTCATCCACAGCGGGTGATCGACGCCGTGAAGAGGTACGGGATCACGCATATGTACGGCGTGCCCTCTCACTACCAGCAACTCCTGCGCATGGGCCCGGCGGCTGAGGTGCTCAAGGGGCTGCAAATGGCTTTCTGTGCAGCGGCGAAGCTCGAGCATGGCCTCATGCTCGAGTGGGAGCGCCAGACGGGCGTCATGTTGTGCGAGGGTTATGGTCTCATCGAGACCTGTTGCGGGATCACCTGGCGGGTAGGCAAGCCCTCCCTTGGCACGGGTGACATGGGACCGTGCCCAGACCGCGACCTCATCGAAATCGGAATTCTCGACGAGAACGACCTTCTGGCCCCAGCCGGCACCATCGGCCAGATCGCAGTGCGCGGCCCCAGCGTCATGAAAGGTTACCTCGACGATCCCGAGGGTACAGGGCGGGTGATGATCGACGGTTGGTTCAAGACCGGCGACCAAGGCTATGTATCCACGGATAACCAGCTCTTCATGACTGGCCGGATCAAGGACATCATCAACATCGCCGGCATCAAAGTCTCGCCCTACGAGGTCGAGGCCGTTCTCGACGAGCACCCCGCCGTTCTCCAATCGGCCGTGGTGCCCACAAGCAATCCCCTCTATGGCGAAGTGGTCAAAGCCTTCGTTCGCCTGCGCCCAGGATTTGCACTAACCGAGCGAGAGCTGATTCGGTTCGCGAGTCAGAAGCTGATCAATTTTCAGGTACCGAAGAGCGTCGAATTCGTCGAGGCGTTCCCCCTAACCAACATGGGAAAGCTCGATCGGAAACGGCTCGCCCAAGCTTAGACACTTTCGCGCCTGCACCGAATGCCCATTGGAGAAGTTCGTGACTGAGGACATTGAAGACCGGTATGCCATCGTCGGAATTGGAGGACTGTTTCCCCACGCCCCCGATCTGTCGGCCTTCTGGCAGAACATTCTGAACAAGCGGGTTTCCATCAGCCGACTCTCGGCGGACTCGGATGAACGGCGAATCTACTTCCGCCCCGAGGTTCTGAAGAAGGTCGACAAGCAGGACAAGTCCTACACGGATCTCGGCGCCGCCTTTGACCGCCTGGAGTTCGACTCGGAGCGATTCCGCATCCCTCCAACTGTCGCCAAGCACATGGACGAGAATCAAAAGGTCGCCCTCTTGGCGACGGAGCAGGCGTTGGCGGGCCACGCACTGGACAAGGTCGCCAAAGAACGTATCGCGGTCGTGATGGGCGGGTCGGGCTACGGGGCGCTCCACCACGACTTTCACCGCCGCTTCGTCTTCGACCGGGTCGCCGACGTCCTGGAACGCCAGCCCTGGGTCGACCAATTCATCGCCGATGGGCAGCGAAAACAGCTCATCGAGCAACTACGACAGAAGGTGCTGGCCGGAACCTTCGGCCTCACCGAAGACTCGGCGCCTGGCATGCTCCCCAGCATCGTGGCAGGTCGAATCACGTCGGTGTTCGATCTGCACGGGCCGGCGATGGTGGTGGATGCGGCGTGTGCGTCGGCCCTGGCCGCCCTGTCGGGCAGTGTCCAGCAACTCAAGCTTCGCAAGGCGGACGCCGTCATCTGTGGCGCCGTCGACATGCCGATTCATGAGGTCGGCCGAATCTACTTCTCCGCGATCGGCGCGCTGTCGGCCGACGGCTCCTTCCCGTTCGACGCCCGGGCCAACGGGTTCGTCATCGGCCAGGGGGGCGGCGTGTTCGTTCTCAAGCGCCTGCGAGATGCCATCGACGGCGGCGATTCGATCTATGCCATCGTCAGGGGACACGGCACAGCCACCGACGGCAAGGGCAAGGCCATCGCGGCCCCCAACGAAGTGTGGCAGGCGCACGCCATCGAGGACGCGTACCGAATGGCGGGCTACCCGGTGGACACGGTCGAACTCATCGAGGCCCACGGAACCTCGACCCAAGTGGGCGACAAGAGCGAGGTCAACGCCCTCAAGCGCGCCTTCAAGGCACTGGGCGCCCAAGGAACCAGCTTCTGCGGTATCGGCTCGGTGAAGTCGAACATCGGGCACCTGAAGACCGCAGCCGGCATCGCTGGGCTGCTCAAGGCAACGCTGGCACTGCACCACAAGTGGTTGCCGCCCACGGCGGGCTTCGAACGCCTTTCGCCGTCCATACAACTCGCCGGTGCGCCCTTCTACGTGCTGACCGAAGGCAAGCCGTGGGCGGAGAAGTCGACGCCCCGCCGCGCCGGGGTCAGCTCGTTCGGCTTTGGCGGCGTCAACTACCACATCGCCCTCGAAGAGTACCGGCCAGAAGAGCACCGCCTCCGGTCGCCGCTGCAGCGCAAGTCAAGCAGGCCCACGAAGCCGGAGGCCGGCCACGGCATCTCGCAGGTCGCCTTCTTTGCCGGGGCCAACACCGAGCAACTGCTCGAGCAAGTTGCACAGTTCCGTCGGAAGCTGGATCGGGCAGAGGTGGATCTGCACGAAATGCTGGCCACCCTGAACGCGCGAACCGATCGTCCGCGCGTGCAGCGGCTGGCCTTCGTGGTTCACTCGCATGCCGACCTGGTTGCAAAGCTCGACATGGTGCAAACCTGCGCGGCAAGCGCAGGCGAGCTGACCCAGCTCGAAACCCACGGAATTCACTTCAGTGGCAAGCCCCCGGTCAGCGCCGCTCAGGTTGCGGTGCTGTTCCCCGGACAGGGCTCGCAGTACCGAGGGATGCTGGGACACGTACGACGGCATTTCGTCTCTGCGCATACCCTCGAAGTACGTGCCAATCGACTTTGGCAGGACCTGGCCGAAAAGTCGGTCAGTACACTCATCGATGGCGACGACGGCGGACCTCAAGCGGCAGAAGAGCGGCTCCGGGAAACCGAGAACACCCATCCCACCATTCTGGCCGCTAGCCTGGCGGCCTACACCGTACTGGAACAGATGGGGCTGCGGCCTGCCGTGATGTTCGGCCATAGCCTTGGCGAGTATTCAGCTCTCGTAGCCGCCGGCCGATTGTCGCTGGGAGAGGGGCTAAGGCTCATGCGCGCCCGAGGCAGGGCCTTGGCTCAGGCCTGCGGCGAGCAGACCGGGGCGATGCTGGCCCTGCAGCTCGACCAGGCGACCGCCGAAACGCTGATCGCCGAGGCGAAGCTTCCTCTCACGGTCGCGAACCGCAACAGCCCAAGGCAAACCATCGTGGCTGGCGACCAAGCTGCGGTCGAAGCATTCGCCACGTTCGCGACCAGCCGAGGGCATAGGGCCATTCGCCTCAACGTCTCGCGCGCCTTCCACTCGCCCCTCATGCAAAAGGCCGAGTGCCTCTTCAACGCCGAGCTTCGCAACGCCAATTTCGGCCCCAGCCGCACGCCAGTCCTGTCGGGTGTGGACGCCCAGATTCACGGAGACACCGCCGAGGCCGTGCAGGCAACCCTGTCCAAGCAGATCACGAGTCCAGTCGATTTCCTGGCGGGTATCGAACGCCTCTATGCCGACGGCGTCCGCGTGTTCGTCGAAGTGGGACCATCCTCGGTTCTCTCCGGGTTGACCCGGGAAATCCTGGACCAGCGCCCCGCATTGGTCCTATCCAGCGACGGCCGCAAGGGCGATTCGGACGAGGCATTCTTGCGATTGCTCTGTGGCCTTCACGTGGCCGGGTTGCCCATCGATCCGAGTGCAGCCGCCGCCATCGAAGAGCTGAGTTCTGACCGGCCGAGCGAACCCGTCGCGACTTCACCGGGCTCCGTCGTGAGCGAGCCGCCCGCCCCCATCGGCCGGCGCGAGAGCGGACGCATCGTCTACAGCGGTGTCTCGGTCGGGCTGCCAGGTTCGTTCAAAGAAGCTTTCCGCGACGACAACTTCGAGCAGTTGTTCGAGGGGCGCAACTTCATCGAGCGGCTTGCCGACCACGAACGCCGCGCCCTTCTCGATCTGCACATCTCGAAGGTCGTCAAGTCCGAGCAGGGCGCCAGCATCGTCGAGCTACAAACGCTGGGCGAGGTGATTCAACTCGCTGGCAAGCTCGGCCGGCTGGACCTGGCGGCAAACTACCAGGTAGACGAGAAGGACGTGCAGACCATGAGCACCTGCGTGGCGCATGCCGTGGCCGCTGGCTACGAGGCCCTGCGTGACGCCCAAATCCCTCTCTTGCTCGAGTACACGCGCACGACCTCGGGGCGCCTGCTGCCAGATCGATGGGCATTACCTCGCGAGATGCAGGCCACCACGGGAATCATCTTCGCCAACGGCTTTCCGCTCATCGACCCACTCATCGCGGAGGTTTCGCGACACCTCGGTCACACGCTCGGTAACCGCACCCGCGAGGCGCTGCTCGATTTCTACGAGGGCCTGATTGGCCGGGTCTCGCACGCCGAGAGCCGCAAGTTGCTCGCCGATTGGTTCGCCCTCCACTACGGACGCCTCTGCCCCTCGCCTAGCCAGGAGCAGGTGTATCGCTTCAATCATCAATTGATGACCCAGATCTCCTTGCAGGCGAACAATCGCCTGGCCAGGCGGATCAATGCCCGCGGGCCGAATTTCCAGCTCAATGCCGCGTGTTCCTCGGCGACGACGGCCATCATGGTGGCCGAGGAGCTCATCAAGGCAGGCCGGGTCCAGCGCATGATCGTCATTGGTGCGGACGACCCGACCTCGGCAACGTCGCTGCCCTACCTCGGGGCGGGATTTCTCGCCACGGGGGCTTGCACCAACGAAGGGGACCTGTACGAGGCGGCGATCCCGTTCGACAAGCGTCGCAACGGCATGATCATGGGCTCGGGCGCCGTCGGCCTCGTGGTAGAGGCGGACGCCGAATGCGCGCGTCGGGGCGTTGTGCCCGTGTGCGAGCTGCTCGGAACCCACACGTTCAACGCCGCCAGCCACGGCAGCCAATTGGATGTAGGTCGCTACGCGGAGGAGCTGGAAACCTTCATCGCCCAGATGGAGCACCAGCACGGCATTTCGCGGGCCGCGCTGGCGCCCGAGCTCGCCTACTTCTCTCACGAGCCGTACACGCCTCCGCGCGGTGGCTGCTCGGAGGCTGAGGCGGCGGCGCTTCGCCACGTCTTCGGCGCGCACGTGAGCGAGGTCGAGGTCACCAACACCAAGGGGATGACCGGCCACACCATGGGGGCATCGATCGAGGACGTGACCGCTGCCAAGGCGCTCCAGTTCGGACGGCTTCCACCGGTGGTCAATCACAAGATTGCCGACCCGGCGCTGGCCGGACTGAAGCTGTCGAAGGGTGGTGCCCGGCGCCTTCAGTACGCTTTGCGCATGGCCGCCGGCTTTGGCTCTCAAGGCAACTACGTGCTACTCAAGAAGTCGGCCACCGGCGAAACGCGCATCGCCGACCCGGCCGGCTACCAATCTTGGCTGAAGGCCATCTCGGGCCAGAGTGCACCCGAGTTGGCCAAGCTCGGGCGCATGTTGGTCATCACCGATGCCCAGCCGGGCGCGCTTCTGGCCGAGCGCCCGCGCGTCGACTGCGCCCCTCGCGGGACCACCGAGGCCACCGTCGCAGCAGGCAGCTCTTCCCGCGCCGAGCCAGCTGCGGTTCGGACTTCGTCCGACCTCGAAGGGGTGCGTGAGCGCGTGCTCGACATCGTGGCGGGCATCACCGGCTACAAGCGCGCCTTGCTCGACCTCGACATGGAGCTCGAGGCCGATCTCGGCGTCGACACGGTCAAGCAGGCCACCATCCTCTCCACCCTAGCCGAGAGTTTCGGCATGACCGAGCTCGAAAACATTCATCTCTCGGACTATCCGACGTTGCGGGGCTTGGTCGAGCTGTTCGCAGGGAAACGGGCAGCGGCAGCCGCCGCGGCAAAACCACCCGCGCCTTCTATCGCCGAAACCTCGTCGGCAAAGTCTGACGGCGCCAAGGCGGTGGCGACCATCGTCTCTGAGATCGTCGCCGAGGTCACGGGCTACCGGCTTGCGCTGGTCGAGCCCAGCATGGAACTCGAAGCCGACCTGGGCGTGGACACGGTCAAACAGGCCACCATTCTGGCCAAGCTGGCGGAGCGGTTCGGGCTGGCCGAGGACCCGTCAGAGTTCAGGATCAGCGACTTCCCCACCATCGGACATCTTGCCAACTTCTTCGCCAAGATCGTCGGGAACACCGCGACGGAAGCGGTTTCGTTGCCGCCAGAGCCTGCGACCAAGTCCACGGGGGGCATTATCCCATCGGTCCATCGTCTTGCCGAAGGCGCGGCCCGACCCGAACTTCGGACGGAGCGCGCGAGCCGTGAAGCCTCCGAGGACATCAAGGCCCGAATCGTCGCGTTGCTTACCGAATGCACGCCGTATCCCGCCGAGATGCTCGAGCCCGACCTCACTCTCGACAGCGACCTGGGTCTAGATGCCCGAGCACGCGAGCGATTTCGCAAGGCGTGTATCGAGTCCTTTGCCCTCGCCCCCGATTGGCAGCTTCCCCTCAACGCCAGCATCGGGGAGCTTCCGGCGCTGCTGACCGTGTCGCGCTCGGGCGCGGCCAAGCAACCCGAGCAGGCCTCCGCCACGGGCATCGCCCGGCAAATCCTGAGACTGCAGCCAGCCGCTTTGGCTGGACGACCGGAATCCATCGCCAATAGGCGCGTCTGGATCTGGGGCGATGACCTCGCCTGCGTGCAAAGCCTGCAAGCCACGCTGACGGGCCTCGTGCGGGACGTGCGAACCTTCGTGTTCCCCGAGTCGGGCTCGCCGGAAGAATCAGCACGGTGCGCGAACCGGGAACTGGATAGCATCGCTCCGGACATCCTGCTCGACACCACGGCCTGTGGGACCAACCTCGCCCTGGGGTCGGTAGAGCCTGAGGCGTTCACCAGAGCCCTGGCTAGGGCAGCAGACTGTCGCTTTGCCGTGTGGAAGAGCCTTCTCGAGCGAAAGCTCTTCCCCGGACGCACTCTCGCGGTGACCATGATCGACGGCGCCCACGGACTCGGGGGACTGCGCGAGCCCTTGAACCCGCTCTTTGGGCTGTCTTCGGGATTCTACAAGGCCCTGCGCAAGCTGAGACAGGATCACCACGTGGTCGTCGTAGACCTTGCGCCGTCTACGTCCGGCGTGATGGACGCCTCGACGTGGAAGCCGCTCTTGGCCGAGCTCGCTGGGCGCGGTTCAGGCATCGAGGTCTGCTATCGCTCAGGCGACCGGAATCGCGTGGTGCTTGCGGACGCGGCCCACCCCGATGGCGCGCGCTGCCGACCCTTGGCCGATGACGAGGTGATCGTGGCCACCGGCGGTGGGGCTGGCATCACGGCGGCCATCCTCAAGCAACTGGTCGACCGAGCCCCGCGCGACGTGGCCCTCATCGGCAGGACCGCCCTCGGGCCCGACACGAGAAAGTTCCACGCGCTCTCCAAGCAGGAACGAGAAGCGGAAAGGGATGCCATCGGCGAGCGGCTGGCTCGCAGCGGACAGCGGGTAACCCCCGTGCTGGTCGACAAAGCCTATGCAGCCCTCGAACGTGCCGCCGAGATCCACGACACACTCGCGGCCCTCGACGCAGCGGGGGCGCGCGTGACCTACCACGAGGCCGACGTGTGCGACGGCGCGCGATTGGGCAGTGTGCTGGCCGAGATCCGCAGGGTGCACGGACCCATCACGACCCTGATTCACGGGGCAGGCGTCGAGGTCAGTCACAGCTTCGACAAGAAATCGCTGAAAGAATTCCAGTCGGTCCATCGCACGAAGACCCTCGGCGCGTGGAATCTCAGCTGGCTCTGTCGGGGCGAGCCCTTGCGTCGGGTGGTGGCCATCTCGTCCATCGCCGGGCGCCTTGGAAGCCCTGCCCAAATTGATTACTCGGCGGCCAACGGATTTCTGGATTTGTGGGCGCGCACGTACCAGCACCGCCCGGGGTGCCGCGGCGTCAGCTTGATCTGGTCGGCGTGGGCCGAGCAGGGTATGGCCTGGAGGAACGCCTTCGTGCGGGAAAACTCCGAGAAATCCGGCCTCGGCTTCATCGACCCGACCGTTGGTGCGAGGGCCGCGGTCGGCGAGATCTTGGCGGACGACGCCGATGTGGAAGTGGTTTTCCACCGAGGCCTCGGCGACCTCCTCGACCCCGAGCTGGCCGAAACCGATCTGACTTGCCATCCATTCGTCGACTGGGTCGAACGCGCCGCCGACCGGCCTGTCGCGCTCTGGCGCCGATTCTCCCCCGGACGAGACGCCATGCTGGACCAGCATCGATTGGGCACCACGTCCCTCATGCCGGGCGTAGGGCTCATGGAGATGATGTCCGAGGCCCATGCCATCGCCAGCGGTGAACGCGAGGGCGCGCTGGTGTTTCGCCAGCTCGAGTTCGTCGACGCACTCAAGTTCTACCGTGACGCCGGTCGCGACGTGCAGGTTCGAATCGCCGAGCCAGGCGCAGGACAGGCGCGCCTGTGCATGGAGGTCTGGTCGCCGTTCCACTCGTCGCAGGGTGCAATCGTGGAGGATCGGCTCTACGCTCGGGCGACGCTTTCCCGTGAGGTCGGAAATCCACCGGCCGAGTCGCCCGCCAGTTGGGATGTGGGCCCGGCCGAACGCATGACCTTTGCAAGGGCACTCGAGCTCGCAGCGACGATCAGACAAGGCGTGGTTCTGGGTCCGCTGCTAAACGATGCCCGCCGGGCAGGTCACGATCCAACGACAACTGAAGTGCTGGTGGGCGACACGGGTATCGTGACCCGCATTGCGCTGCCCAAGACCCAGCTCTCAGAGCCGCGTTACCCCTACGCGCGCCTGCATATCAACCCCGCCTTCCTGGACTGCATGCACCAGGCCCCGGCGATCTTCTCGCTGATCAAAACCGGGTCCGTCTATCTGCCAGTGGGGGCCGAGGAGTTCACGGTATTCGAAGCCCCCAAACAAGATGCCCGCTACGACGTGATCGCGAAGGTCTGCGAGAAAGCACCTGACAGGATCCTGTTCGACGTGGCACTGATGCGCGAAGGAGAGCACCTGTGCTGCTTCGGCCGCAGGGTCATTCTGCGCAGGACAGGTCAGTAGATGCTGCCGCCGTTCCAGGAGGTTGGGGAGGCCGCCGACAAGCTTGCCGAGTGCTTCGTCGGCGTCGCGGTGGCGAGTGTCCCCGTCACGGACGACGAAGGCTGCGCGAGCACGACCGGGGCACGACTCACGCAACGCGAGCGAGCGTTGTGGAGCGAGCTGCGCTGTGCACGTCGCAGGGCCGAGTTCTTGGCGGGCCGGATGGCTGCCCGACGGGCCGTCGCCCACTTGCTGAATTGGCCGGCGCCGGGACCGATCGAGATCCTCAAGGACGCTGGTGGTGCGCCGTTCGTGGTCGAGCCTCCGGCGTTGGAGGTGTCCATCTCGCACTCGAACGGGGTGGCGCTCGCCGTGGCCGCGCTCGTTCCAGTGGGTGTCGACCTAGAAACGGACGACGCCCGCCCGGCCGCATTCGCCAGCCTGTTCTTCAGTGCCAGCGAGCGACGCACGCTGTCCGCGGTATCGGGCCACGTGCAGCAAACGCTGCTCAACACGCTGTGGACGCGCAAGGAAGCGGTCAGCAAGGTCGGGCGCTGGGGCGGGACCCTGGCCTTTGCCCGGGTGGACTGTCTCGACTCCACCGTGCGGGTGGCCGGCTGTCCCATCGCGGTCCGCTCCACTGCCGCCGCCGGCTACGTGCTGAGCATCGCGATCGAGCAACGGGAGGCCTTCGCCCATGGATGAAGCAAGCTCGCGCTTCGTCGACCGGATCGCCGTCGACAAACTGCTACAGGACAAGCTGAGCAAGGTTCACCACCGTCAGCCTTCGCATCCCGAAGAACCAACGACGATGCCGGCATGCCAGAGTGACGCACGTTCATATCTGCGTGCCTACCCGGCCAGCCGTCCGCGGGCGACCGTGCTGTTCGCGCACGGACTGTTCGAAGACCAGCGCGAGATCTACCGCTTCCTGTTTTCCGGCCTCAACCGGCTCGGCTATTCGGTCGAGCTGTATTGCCTGCCCTATCACTACGAACGCAAGCCCGCGGACAGTTTGTTCAGCGGCGAGTTTTTCTTCAGCGCCAATCTGCACCGCACCCGCCAGGCCTTCTTGCAGGCCGGCCGCGAGCTGAGAGCCTGCCATGAGCGCCTGACACAAGAAGCCGGCCATCCGGTGTTCTTCGCAGGGTTCAGCATGGGGGCCACCATCGCGCTCGGGGCCGCGCTGCAGCCGGGCGGTGCGCAAGGCGTCTGCCTGCTCAATCCGCCCGCAGGCCTGGCGGACCTTATTTGGACCTCGCCCCTGTGCCAAACCATTCGAGCCGACCTGGAAGCCGCAGACCTCGACCGCGCCGCCGTGGCTACCTACTTTCAGGATATCGATCCACTCTACGCGTACCACGGTTCGCTCGACAAGGAGCGCATGCTCATGGTGCAGGCGCTTTATGATCTCGTGACTAGCCAACGGCAATACGACGCCCTGGCCGCGGTCTGGCAGTTCCCACATCGGCTGAAGTACAACGCCGGCCACCTGAATACCCTGCGGGTTCCTCGACTGGCCGAGGATATGGCCCGATTCTTCGACGTGCGGATGCCCGAGGGAAACGAGGCATGCCCACGATGAGCAGCGGCACTTGCTCGGGCCCCAGACGGGCGGTCATCCTGGCGACCGGATCGTTCCTGCCGCCCACCGCGGTCAGCAACGACGATATCATCGCCCGCTGCGGCCACAAGGTGGCTGCCACAGCGGTTCGCAAAATCTACGGCATCGAGAGCCGCCGAGTGGCCGAGCCTGGCCTGGCCGACAGCGATCTACTGGCAGAGGCCGCGCGCTGCGCACTGACCCGTGCTGGCCGTCGTCCGGAGGAGCTCTCGAAGCTGATCGCGACGAAGTTTTTGGGCGACCGGTTGCTGCCCATGACGGCGTCACTGACCCAGAAGAAGCTGGATAGCAAGGTGGCGTTCCAGGCTTTCGACGTGGACGGAGGCACCCATGCCTTCTTGCAAGCGGTGGAGGTCGCCTCGACGGCCATCGCGATGGGCGACGATCTGGTCCTGGTCACCTCGGGGGGCATTCACAATCGCCTGGTTAGCCGTGAGGATCCGCGACTCGCCTTTCTGTACGGCGATGGCGCCGGGGCCGTGCTGCTGGGTCTGGCCACACCCGAATGCGGCCGGTCTCGCGTCGAGGCGACCTTCCAGCTCACACATGCCGCGGCCATCGACTTCGCTCGCGGGTTCGAAATGCGCACGAAGGTCGCCTTCGACGTCCACGAGACCAAGGACTATCGCTCTCTGTTCGACCTGTACGCGGGCGGAGACTGGCGAAGCATCCAGGGGCTAGTCCTCGACCTCGTCGAGCGCGTCGCCCGTGAGGTGTTGGCGCGGGCCGGGATGACCCTGGACGAGATGGATCTGGTCTTGCTGACCGAAAATCACCACCGGGTGTGGTGCGACATCCTCGATCGCCTGGAGGTTCCTCGGAACAAGACCCTGTCTAGGGTCTCGGACTGCGGCAACACCATGTCGGCGATGCTGCCCTTGCTCCTGGACCACAGCATAGCGGAGGAACGACTGGTCCGCGGTCAGCGAGTTCTGCTGCTTTCCCTTGGAGAGGGACTGAGTTGCGGCGGACTTGTCGCCACATACTGAAATAGGAGTTCAAACGAGGTCGCATGGAACGAGCAGAAGTTTTCGCAAAGGTGTCCGAGCTCCTCACGGGTTATCTGAGGGTCGACCCCGAAGAAGTCACGGAAACCAGTCACGTCACGAACGATCTCGGTGCAGACTCGCTTGCCCTGGTCGAGCTTGGCTTCAAGTTCACCGAGACCTTCGGCATTGGCATGCTGACGCCGGACGGTGACAACATGGTGGTGGGCGCGCTGGTCGACTGCATCATGACCCTGATGAAGAAGAGGTAGCAGGCAGCCATGCCGCAAACGATGGCCGGTTCGAGCAAGCGGTATCCGCCCGGGCGACCGCTCATGCTCACGCGCAACGCGCGCATTGCGGGAACTGGATCAAGCCTCCCCGAAGAGGTCGTCACCAACCAGGACCTCATCGACGAGCTCAGCCTCACAGCCACCGCGCGTGCTGTCGAGTACTCCATCGGCATCCGCGAGCGGCGGCGCGGACGTTTGGAGATCCCTTGCGCCGACTACCTTGCACGCGCCGCCGAGGCGTGTCTGGAACGGTCGGGCGCGGCCCCGCAAGACGTGGACCGGGTGATCTACGCCCGCCTATTCGGAGACCACGCCGTCCCTGCGACCGCCATGCAGCTCCATGCCCGAGTGGGCTTGCGCGCCGGCGTTCCGGTGATGGACATCTCGGCCGCGTGCAGCGGCTTCCTCCACGCCATGGACATCGGGCTCGGTTACATCAATGCTGGCGACGAGCGCGTGTTGATCCTGGGCGGCGATCGCGGCGCGCTGGCCGGCTTTATGCCGGTGGCCAAGGACACCCGCACCGCCTTCTTGAATGGTGACGGATTCGCCGCCGCTTTGCTCGAAGCCAGTGCCGAGCCGAATTTCAAGAGCAGGTACTTCTACACCGACAGCGAGCTGTCCGATTTCGCCTACGTCCCGTTCGGCACCGAGCTACTGAATGGCGCGCAGAATTTCGGCCCGGGCATGCTCGCCCTCACCATGCCCGACGGGCGGCGCATCCATCAGTCGGTCCTGGATTCGTGCCGGATCATCAGCGAGCGACTGTTGGCGCTGGCTGGACTGACCATCGATCAGGTCGACTTCTTCGTCACCAGCGACCAGACCCACCTGGTCTGGAAGGATCAGCTCAAACTGCTCGGACTTCCAGAATCAAAGAGCGTCAGTTGCTTTCCGAAATACGGCAACACCGTGGCTGCCATGGCGCCGCTGAACCTGAACGAGGCGGTGGTCACTGGGGCTCTTCGGCGCGGCATGACCGTCATGATGATGGGACACGGTGCCGGAGCCAGCGGCGGCGGCTTCATCTTCACTTACTAGCGCCGAGGATCTCGCGCATCGCTTCGAGAAAGCGATCGTTCTCGGCTGCCGTGCCCACCGTCACGCGAAGTTGCTGGGCGAGGCGCCCGCCCTGGGCGAAAAAGCTGCGCACCAGGATGCCTCGCTTGCCAAGCTCTGCATGGACCTGGTCGGCGGGTGCAGGTGTGCGAATCCAGAGGAAGTTGGCTTCACTCGCGGGGAACTGAACGCCCAACTCACCAAGCCCACGCGCCATACGTTCACGTTCCGCGACCACGGTGCGAACCGTCGTGGCGACCTCGACCCCAAGCTCGGCAAGCACCATCGTGGCGAGCCGTTGCGACGCCGCTGGAAGATTGTACGGCGAGCGAGCCTTGTCGAGCGCCGCGGCCAGCTCGGGCCGAGCCAAGACATACCCCACGCGCAAGCTTGCAAAGCCGACCTTCGAGAGCGTGCGCATGACCGCAACGTTGGGGTGGCGGCGGTAGAGGTGCAGTTGGTCGCGGCATGCATAGTCCACGTACGCCTCATCGATGACGACCAAGGCGCCCGAGGAGCGCTGGATGAGGTGTTCCAGCCGCGCCGGATCCGCCAAGACCCCCGTGGGGTTGTTCGGGCTAGCGACGAAGATTACGTTGGGCGCCGTAGCTTCGATGGCTTGATCGAGGGCCACGCCAGGGAGATCCCATTCCTCGTCGAGCGGGACTTCTACAACCCGCTGCCCACGCACCCGCGCGTGCTGCCGATACATGACGAAGGTTGGGCTGGTGGTAAGCACGGTGGCTTGGCCCCCCTGCCCTCGCGGCCGAGAGAGCGCCGTCAACAGCAACGCGATGATTTCGTCGGAACCAGCCCCGACCACGATCTCGTCGGCCGTCACGCCCAGGCGAGACGCAATCGCGCCACGAAGTTCCCGCGCAGTCGGATCTGGATACCGCTCCCAAGTGACCTGGCCTGCAGCCTGTACCAGCCGCGCAAGCACATCCTTGCCGAGCAGCGGCGGAGCCTCGTTGGCGTCGAGGCGAATCGGGTAGCTGCGCAGATCGGGCAAGTAACTGGAGAGCGCAGCCAGCTCGGGAGCGAGAAGAGAATCGAGATCGAACGTCGACATCGGCGCGGAGTGTACAGAAGACAATATCACGATTGTGGCTGCGCGAGCCCGACGGAACGATCAGAATGGCCAGCTCGATGAAACAGGGTCCCTCGGACATCCGTGACGCCAAGTTAACGCCCAAGCCGGCGCTGACCGATGAAACCTTGGACAGCTTGACCGCAGGTCTCGTCCAGCATGGCGAGCCGGCCTTCCGCGCCAGACAAGTCCTCGACTGGCTTTACAAGAAACGCGTTCGGTCGTGGGACGCGATGACCAACCTCGGCAAGCCGCTGCGGGAGTGGCTGGCCAGCAAGTATGACCTCCTGCCCGCTCGCCTGGTGGAAACCCGTGGCGCTCGAGACGTGACCGACAAGCTTCTCCTCGAGCTGTCGGACGGCGCCCTCATCGAGACCGTCATCATCCGCGCGCCTCAGGACGGCGTCGGCATCGAGCGTTCGCGCAAGACCCTATGCATCTCGACCCAGGTGGGGTGTGCGATGGGTTGCGCGTTCTGCGCGTCGGGACTCGACGGGTTTCGTCGCAATCTCAGCGCCGGAGAAATCGTCGGGCAGCTGCTTGCGGCCTGTTATCGCGAAGATGCGCAGAGCCCGCGCGCCGACGAAGAGATCGCTTCTTTCGACAACCTCGTGGTGATGGGCATGGGAGAGCCGCTGCACAACTATGACAATCTCATGCGGGCCCTGATGATTCTGAACGCCGACTGGGGCCTCGGGTTTGGCGCGCGACGGGTGACCCTCTCGACCAGCGGCCTGGTCCCGCAGATCAAGCGCCTTGCCCAGGAAAAGCTGGCCTTTCGGCTGGCTATCAGCCTGCATGGTGCCAGCGACGAGGTGCGTGGCAAGCTCATGCCGGTGAACAAGCGCTGGCCGCTCGGCGAGCTTCTACCGGCCGCCAAGGTCTTTGCCGAAACCCATGGCCGCATGCTGACGTTGGAGTTCATCCTGATCGAGGGGGTCAACGATTCGACCGACCAGGCCACGCGGCTTTCGGCCATTGCTCGGGATCTGCACGCGCACGTGAACCTGATTCCGTACAACACGGTCGAGGGCCTGCCCTGGCGGCGCCCAAGCGAACCCCGGCTGGAAGCGTTCGCCGAGGTGCTGGCCAGAAAAGCGGTTTCCTACACGCTTCGCAGGGAAAAGGGCCACGACATCGATGCGGCTTGCGGGCAACTCAGGCTCAAGGCCGAACGCGAGCGCGGCAACCCGATGGGCGGCCGGAGCTTTCGCGGCGAGTAACAACCGCCACCACCGATGGGCAATTGACTGTGGTCGGTTGTTTCCGTCGCTGACGACAATTGGGTTCGACACCCACAAACACGGACGTGTGTGCCAGCCGCAAGCACACCGAGAAGAATTATTGAGCAAGCATTGACCCGAAACCCCAAGCCCGGTGCACTACTAGAAGAGTCGTCCGCGATGTTGCCCGACGACACTACCGGTCGCCGCATCCACCCAAAGGGGAAAAATCAGCTATTGTGAAGGGCAGGTTGTCTTGAAGCGATCCATTGCTTTGCTGGTATTAGCGATGACCGCCGGCTGGCTGGGCTGTGTTGCCTTGGACAAGCCCCAGGCGGTCGTGGCTTGCGAAAAGGCCAACAACTGCACGGACAACCCCATGGGAGGCTCGTCTCCCCAAAGCGGGGGCGCAGGTGGCGTACTTTCCGCCCAGGGAGGCGCCACGGACGCAAACAGTGGCGCAAGCTTTACCGGCGGGGCGACGGGCAGCGGAGGCACCACGTCCACTGCGATTTCTACCGGGGGCAGCCCGGGTGACTCGACCGCAGGTGGAGGGGGTGCCAGCGCGACGGGCGGAACGGCGTCAGGTGGTGTCCCTGCGGACGCAGCGCCCGGCAGCGGTGGCTCGACCCATGCCGGAGGTGCCGCCGGAGGAGGCGGCGCACCGGTGGATGCAGACACGGATGTCGCCCTTCCTGACCTTCCCGTCGAATCTGGCGGTGTTGTGGGCAGCGGCGGCTCGTCGACAGGGGGCCTGGCCAGCACCGGTGGAACCGTCGCCACGGGAGGCATGACAGGTACAGGTGGCGCTGGCAACGGCGGAAACGTCGGAAGCGGGGGTGCGACGGCGTCGGGAGGCACGACGGGGTCCGGCGGGACGGCCGCCTACAACTGCGCAAGCGCCATCGCGCCCACCAACGGATTGGTCACCGATTTCGCAAACTGGAACGCCACAACCTCCACCTGGACATCGGGCACGCTAAGCGGGAACATCTACCGGTACGGATCGAGCAGCGCCACCACGACGGCAAAGGTGGAAGGGACGCCTGCCGGTTTGCACGTTGCGGGATCTGTGCCCTCGAACAACTATGGCGGGGGAGGATTGACCTTCCTGTCGTGCGTGACGGTCACGGCTTTCACCAAGATTTCGTTCGAGGTCTACGGCAGCGCCGCGAATTGCGCGATCGAGCTACAACTCCAGACCTACGACCAGCGGCCCGCCGACCAGACCCCGCCTGGTGGATGCAGGAGCGACGGCGGATCCAGCTGTTTCAAGTTTCCGACGGTATCTCAGGTCGTAGCCCTCGCGACCGCAGTCGCTGCACCGGGAACGACCGTGTCCACCACGCTTTCGTCCATGACCAACTGGTCAAGCGCGGCGGCAGGTGAAATCGTCGGCATTCAGTGGCAGTTCACCCCCAACGGCGGCACCTGCACCGCCAACGCGACGTTCACCAACATCACGTTCACGCCCTAACGGGATCGCCCAAGACAGCAAAAAGCCCGACCACGAATCGGGGCCGGGCTTGATTGAAGGGCTTGTCTCTGGCCTACGGAGAGACCGCGAAGCTCTGGATGTAAAGGGTGAGAGCGGCGCCGTTGGTGGGGTTATCCACGCCGTCGCTGCTGGGGGCGAGCAAGAGCGAGCAAAACATCGGTAACTACAGACCTTTTCCAGTCCACCCCAACCCAAGGCGCGATCCCCCGCGAAGAGCCGTGGTCGGGCGCTAGCCAGAGATAGTACACTGAATGTGAGTGAGCTTTGAGCCTACCGTGCCGCCGATGATTTCCCTGTCCCCGGAACACGCTCGCGTGCAGCAAAGCCATGGGAGCCGTCGACTCAGCATTGCCGTTCTGATCGACTACGCCAACTTCATGGGCGGCGGCTACGAATCTCACATCCGCAAGGCGTTCGATACAAAATGTCGAAGGGACGGCCATACCCTTTTGATCCTGTACGGCGCGCCGCTCGACTCTCCTCACCTACTTGGCAAGGCGGACAACGCCATCTTCAACGTTCTGCGCCCGGAGAGCTTCGATGGGTTCATCGTATCATCCAGCTCGCTTGCTACCTTCAGCAGTCCGGAGCGACTGACCCGATTGCTCGATGGACTCCGTCCCGCCAGTCTATGCGGCTTCGGTGTTGCGCTCCCGGGAATCCCCAGCCTGACTATCGACAATCGCACGGGCATGGAGGCAGCGGTCGAGCACCTGATCAAGCACCACGGTTGTCGTCGGCCCGTCTTTCTCTCGGGTCCTGCAAAAAACGCGGACTCGCAAGAACGGTTCGAGGGCTACCAGCGTGTACTGCGAAGGAGCGGCCTACCGTTCGATCCCAGTCTGGTCGTCTGCGCAAATTTCCTCAATGACCAAGCCCGCGCCGTCATGGATGACCTGCTCCGGCGCGGCGTACCTTTCGACAGCGTCGTCGCTGCCAACGACCCGATGGCTATTGGCG
>Ga0302323_100000127_pt1 | contig 55180 bp, 43 predicted proteins | sample Fen_T0_3_FD_201950 | JGI IMG/M metagenome (GOLD analysis project Ga0302323, IMG submission 201950) | Peat permafrost microbial communities from Stordalen Mire near Abisko, Sweden - Fen_T0_3 | ecosystem: Environmental > Terrestrial > Soil > Wetlands > Permafrost | place: Sweden: Abisko...
GACCACGTCTACCGGATGACCACGCCGCGCGAGAGCCAGAGCATTGCGCCCAGTTCCTGCGCCAATATCTAGGACACGGTGAGTTTTCGGATCCAAAGCTTCGCTGGCGAGCGCCCACACTCTTGCGTCGGGTTCAGTGCCGAACAGGGGCGGTTCACGAGTACTGATCCAATTCTCGTAGGCCCCCTCAACCGTCCAAATCTCCCCCTTAATCTCGTAGTGCAACACCGTACCCACAGGCGCGTTGAAAGAGACGACGATGTTCGAACGCGGCGACGCGGCAAACGCCTCTGCGAGCTGTCCCGCAAGCAGCGTCTTTGCGTGATCGAGCTCTTCGGTCGTGAACTTGCGACCAACACCTGCAAAGAGGTTGGAGCACATCGTCACGTATTCGTCGATCATGCCAGGAACAGCAGGCAGCGTGATCTGACCGGAGACCACCGATCGCCGGTACAACCGCCGTGCCATGGCCTCGCGCAGTAGCGCTGGTTGGACCGTGCGCAGCGGAGGGTTCTTCTTGGGCTTCTTTGGATTGCGGGTCCCACTGGCCATCGGCCCCTTCTACACGAGCCTCTCGACTCCCGCCACACACCCGTTCTGGTGTTGCAGGACCCAGCGTCGCCGCAGCCCGATTGCGCGACAAGCTGGGCCGACGAGCGACCTTCGACCAGACCGATTCTGATATCGGTCGAAGAACCTGTCGGCAGCAGCATCTGTCAAATGCTACCTATGGCGCTGGGCTCCCCGACCCGACCCGGCCGCAACGGACTGGAACGATTAGCCTACGCCTACGGGCCGCTTCGAGCGCGAGCATTTTTCTGGACCCCAATACGCCAGCAGGGGAACTATTCCGGCGACCAGACGCGCCGTGAGTCGATGCATCCGCCAACGACCCAATCGAGGTCTGAATGCACGCTCTTCGTCCAGTCTGCGGCGGGTGGTTAGGGATCCATAGCTACGCTGCAATCCTTCACGCTGATTGAACTCGCGGCTCTTGAGCAATTCGTTATCAGTAAGGGATCCGCCGGAGCCTAACTGGTGACATAGTTTACAAAATCCCCCAAGATGAGCCGCCATCGGATCGCCATGCGGCCCAACCCCTCCCATGTCTCACCCGCCAGAACTCGAAGCCCTACCGACCACCGGCTCCCTCGTGGGACGGCATCTGATCGTGCGCGAGATTGCCAAAGGCGTCGTTGGTCCGCTTTACTTGGCGCGCACGGAAAACAGCAATCAAGGCGCCGTCGCTGCTGTCGACACGCTCGCTCGGGTAATTCCACTCCCAGCTGATCTACCAACTAGAGACGATCAGTTTATTGCCGAAGCGATCTGGGATAGCGCAAACGTCGGACACGACATGGTACTGCGCGTTGCCGATGTCATCGCTGGCAAAGGCTGGGTCACCTTGGTGCACGATCATTGCGTCGGGAGTCTTGTCTCGTCGATGCATCGCCGTGCACGGGAACTCGGTGCCGGGTTCCCGTCGGAAGTGGCGGCGCGCATGGCGCTCGACGTGCTCGATGGACTTGAGCAAAGCCGAAGTCTATGTGATGCGAATCGAATACCCTGGCGGGCAGGGAGCATCGCCATCGGCTCGCTCTACCTGTGCGGGGATGGGCGCACTCGCGCCCTGGACGGTCAGGTCATGGCTGCCGTGATGCGCTCCGCTCACATGCGAATGCTGAGTGGCACCTCGTCCAGTGTTGCCCCGGAGATGCATTACGAAAACTGCGAGCCCGACGCTCGCACCGATGTGTTTGCCGTGGGCACCGTGCTCTGGGAACTGTTGACCGGACGAGAAATCGTCGTGGAGTCGAATGCGTCGGTTGCCGACGTAGTGCTATCGGTGCCGAAGGGGACGCTACTACCTCAGGGACTAGTCCACGCTCTGCATCGCGCCCTGGAGCTTGAGCCAAACCGGCGTCAGTCCACACTGCGCGAACTGGCGGTCGAACTCGTGATGGGCGCTGAAAAGGTGGCCACCTACGAGCAGGTGGTCGAATTCGCCAGCACGCTGCTACCGTTCGAGACCGCGTTCCAGCCAGAACCGTCCCTATCATCGCCTGCAGCGACGGAACAGGCGCAAGACCCTTCGGCGCCGCAATCGGAACCTGCAGCAGCCCCAATCCATCGATTCGCGTCACCGTTCGATCCGACCCCGTCGTCTGCGCAACCAGCACCCGTGGTAGCAGACGACGTCCCGACCGTCGCCGCACCCGTGGTAGCACTGGTAGTTACACAGCAATCCGAAGCGCCAGAACCAGAATCAGCCCAAGCTCCGCTATCATCAGCAATTGCCGACGACGGTGCGGCACATTCGTCGCTGCCCGACGCCGTAAAACCTCACGGCACGCGCCTTGAGCAGGTCTCTTGGAGCGATGACGAGATTGCCAAGGTGGCTGGGGGTACAAGCAGCAGTGCAGAGGCCACCGAGCCACAGAAGAAGTCGAATGGCGCCAAATCTTCTTCAGCGGTAGCCGAGGACAATCCCGAGTCGATCCCAGTGACGAGTACGGCATCAGCCGCCAAAATTCCGGCTCAGAAGATCCCGGAAATCGGCGCCGCGAGCAAATCCGTGCGCCGTGAATCAACTCGGCCCGCGTCCAAATCGCGGCCTTCTACGTCGAAACCAGTGGACCCCAATCAACTTTCGGGGGCAGATCTCGTCGCAGAAGTGCTGCGCAAGGCTGGTAAGATCCCAGATCCGGCAGCAGCCAAGCCGGGCGATGGTCTGCGCATCAGCATGACCACGCTTATTCTGGGGTTCTCGACCACAGTGTTGGCAGTCATTCTCATCATGGTTCTGATGCAGCACCAGTCGACGCCCACCGCATCCACGCCGCCCGTCGCCCATGCGGTACAGCCCGTACCAGCCGCTGCCCAACCTGATCCTGAAGCGGATAGAATTGCGGCTCAGCGGGCGTCGAGTGTGGCCTCGCCGAAAACACCCGACGCCAATGTACCCGTCGGAACACCCACTGAGACCAGAGCCGAACCGAGTCTAAAGCCTGCCAAGCGCTCTGGTAAATCTTCCAAGGCAGCCTCAGGCGACGACGCTACGGCTGACGACAAATCCAAGAAGCCCAAGACCTACGTTCCAAACGATCTCTGAGAAGCCGAGAGAAATATCGAGATGAAGCGTATCTCCAACCTGACTCGCCGTTTGGTCCTGGCCGCCTCCTTGTTCCTCCCGATTTCTGCCGCAGCCGCTGGCGTCTCGGTCGAAGCCGCGAGCCATTCTGAGCTTGACGCCGCCAAGGGCCCCTACCAAGACGGCGTGAAGGCCATGGCTGCTGGGCGCTACGAGCTGGCCGTAGACAAATTCCAAGAATCGTACAACATCGTTGCAAGCCCTAATTCGCAGTTGATGCTCGGCCGAGCGCTGATGAAAGTAAATCGGCTGATGGAAGCTTACCGCTCATTTCAGGAAACCGTCGCGCGCGCGACCGAGTTGGCTGCCACACAGCCCAAATACCAGAAAACGGCCGAATCAGCGAAGCGTGAGATGGAAGACGCGCGTCTCGAGCTGGCCTTCGTCACGGTCATCCCCGGTACCGAAGTCAGCCTCGGCGGTCGCAAGCTTTCCGCCGCCGATTGGGGCAAACCCCAGCCGATGATGCCGGGCAAAGCCAAGATTGAAATCGTGGCCGCCGACGGCCGCACGCGCGAGAAGACCCTACGCCTCGATCCCGGCGAAACCAAGGTCCTAACCGCGGATTTCACCAGCGCTTCGTCGCACATGCGACGTTCGAAAGACGACGGCAAGGTTGAGGTTGAGGAATCGGGCGAGGAAGCCAGCGGCGCCAGCAGTGGGCCGCTTACCTCCCAACGTAACCTGGGCTATATTGCAGGCGGCGTCGGCCTCGTCGGCATCGCGAGTTTTGCTGGGCTAGCGCTCTACGCCAATTCAACCTTTGGCACGCCGGTCAACGACTGCAGTGCCAGTGGGTGCAAGCGAGCCGATGTCAATAACGGCGAGTCGAAAGGCACACTGATGGGTGCTAGTTACGTGATGTTGGGTCTCGGCGTCGTGGGCCTCGGGCTGGGCGCGTACCTGGTCTTGACAGATTCGCCCACGACGACGACTGCCCTCAACATCGGCCCTGGGTCAGTCGGGTTCGCCAAGACGTTCTGAGCAAAGGTAGAGCGGCTGAAAAGTGAAAGCGTGATGGCTTGGACGGAAATGAGGCGCTTCTGTCTGGCATTCAGCATCGCTGTCGTAGCACTCATTGGTCCGCGGTTAGTGCATGGGCAAGTTATTGCCGCGCCCCAAGTGGTCGCACCACCCACTACCGACCTTCTTGAGCAGTACCGCGCTCGGGCGCTTTACACGCGGTTTAGTTTTTGGAAGGCGCAGGAACTGTTCCGAGCGGGCAAGCCGGTGGAACTTGGTTATTTCGGTGGCGATGCTACGACCGCATTCGCCGGCTCACCCGCAGCGCTCGACTCAATGTCAACGTTCCGAACGCTGCGCATTGTCGGGACCGCCGCCTATGTGACGGGCCTAACCTTACTCGTCGCAGACATCGTATTGCTGGCAACTCGAAGCGATCTCGTGATTGAAAGAAACGTCCAAGGTGAAGCCAGATCTATCAAGCCACTCTATTTGGGCTTGCTGCTGCCCGGAGCCGTGTTCGGCATTGGCGGAGGTGTCATGATACAGGCGGCCAATGGCTACCTTTCAGACGCTATCGATCAATACAATTCGGACTTGAACGTGCAGCTCAGGGTCAAGTCCGCGCCGGTTGGTATGGCTCTTTCGCCGGGGCTGAGCCTGCGGGGCGCCTTTTAGAAACGGCTCGTACTGCCGGCGTCAACGCGATCCCGTGACAGCGCCATCAGACCGGCACAAAGCATAAGCGTCAGCGATATGTAGGCAAATTGTCCTGGCAAACGGGTTGAGAAGCGCGTGGTAAGCCCGGTTACGGCAAACCGCACGTCGGTCGGAAGAAACGACCAATTCCAAGCAACAACGGTCGGGTCGTTGTGGTTCGAATACATCCACGCTCGAGGAATACTGAGGATTCCAAGTGCCATGGCAATGGCCAAAGCCCAATCGAGAATCATTCCCGATTCCGTGATGGTCAGTAGCACTCCGATTGTCTTTCGCGCGCGCACGAGCCTAACATTGCCGCGGCTGTGCCATGCGTCAAGCATGGACACCTCGCTTGCCAGCTGGTGACCTCAAGCTGCCGCCCAACTCGGCCATGCGGGTCTTGAGCAGCTTACGCAGTAATGTTACCGACAGTGGGTGTTTGGCGTCGAAATGGAGTGCGGATTTCGTCCGGTCGTAACCCGCAACGTCCTTCGCGAGCGTCCCAAGCGTCGTTCCACTAAAGGGATAATAGGAACCGCCTTTGGTCGTGACCTGGAACCCAGCGATCACTTTGCCGCCAATCCGGAAGGCAGGCATGGAGTAGCTGATGCATTCTTCGATACCGGGCACAATGGAGTGAATCGCCAACCTCAATTTTTCAAGCAGCGAACGACGCTCGGCACTGACGGTGTTGAGGTATTCGTCGATGGTTGTTGGCCTATTGCCCATTGTCGTGCACCTTGGCAAAGTTACCGCTGCTCGACCAAAATCGCGAGACTATCGAGCGGCTCCTGCCATCCAAGTTGGTTATCTGCCGGCGCAAGCCCCCGTGATGATCCGTCGTGCATACCGGCCGCGCGGGAGAGCTGCCCGCTGGAATCGGACACGAGCTCCGTCCCAATGCGGGAGCGGCTAGATTTGATTGCGGCAACTCCCAAGGGTGCCTAGCTTTGAACCTTGCCGGCACGCCATTGCTGCGAAGTGGGCGAGGTCGGTGGCTAGTGGGAAAGCGCTTCTGCGATTCGGCATGCTATGTTGCTACTACCCTCAATGCCGCGAGCCCAGCCGACAACTGAAGATCGTTCACGGACGGGCAGGCTCCCTGCGCTAGTGCTGAGCGTCCTTTGGTTGGCATTGTTGGTGTGGTTGCTGCGGTTCGGCGCGCGGCTATTGCCGGACAGTTTGGCTCGTCTGCTTACGGTCGAGGGTTATTCCATCCTGGTTCAACTCGTCACCATTGCGGTTGGGCTCACAGCAAGCTTCTTGCTGCTCGACGCCCCTCGACAACTGCTCGGCCTACAAACGGTGCAGTGGCACGCCCTCGGGTTCGTCGCACTGCTGGCGCCGGCTACCTATGTGGCCATCTGCTACTTGGCTGTGGGTCTTGCTTTGCCCACGCTAAAGGTCGAATTGGAGCAGGGTGGCCTAGCACTGGTGCGCAGTCAAGGCGGCGCGATCGTAAGCGCCATGACGAGTTCCTCGCTGGTCGAACCGTTGTTGTGGGCGGTCGTGGTTTCGCCAGTGGGCGAAGAGCTTTTGTTTCGGGGGGCGCTTTGGAGCGCCCTGCAAGGGTTGTTCGGTCGAATTGGCTCCAAACCAAGTTTGGACGGTGAGTTGCCCCTCGAACGCAGCGTGGTGTTCGACGCGGCAGGGTGGTTCGTTCGAAGTGGCACATTGGTGACCCTCGTTACAAGCCTTGTCTTTGCGGTGCTTCACGCCGATCTTCGTGGCAGCCAGGGGATCGTCCGGGTGACGTCTGCAGCTGGTTTGGCGCTGGCCTGTGGTATTGCACGCCAAAGTGCCGGTACTCTGGCGGCACCGATCCTTCTGCACTTGTTGCTAAATACCCTGACCTTGGCCAGTGCCCGCCGCTGGGTGGTGACCGAAACCTTTCCCAAGTATTACACGGTACCGACGCTGGTTTCACTCGCCGGTGCGATGGGGCTCGCGCTCGCGCTTGTTGTTTGGCACCGGGCACGACGGAAGGCCGCGCGCCTCGGGTCGACAACACGCGTAGCATTATTGGCCGTAAGCGGTCTCGGGCTGGCGCTGGTCTCGGGCTGCAAGCGGCACGAAACACTGCAACGCACGGCCAAGGCATCAGCGGCGCCATTGATCAATATTCACCAGAACTTCTTGCTTCAAGCCGGCGATTTGGTTTTTCACGAATCGATGTCACGCCAAAGTGACATGGTGCGTGCGCTGACACGCAGCCGCTGGACGCACATGGGTGTCGTCTATCATCAAGACGGGCGCGAGCTCGTGTTCGAAGCTGTGTCCCCGGTCAAGGCAACCCCTTTGGCTGCGTGGGTCGCCCGGGGCCGTGACCACCGCTACGTCGCAAAGCGCTTGCGCGACGCGTCTTCTCGCCTCACACCCCAAGTGCTCGAACGAATGGTCAAGCTAGGCTCTAGCTGGCTCGGTCGCCCCTACGACTTGAAATTCCGCTGGGATGATGAGGCCTTTTACTGCTCTGAACTCGTCCACAAGCTCTTCGATCGCGCAGCTGACATCCAGCTCGGCAATGTCGTGCGTGCAAAGGCCATGAACCTCGATACGCCCGCGGTTGAAGATGCGATCAGGGTTCGCTTCGCCGAGTTCGCGTTCAATCCAGACGAACCAGTCGTTACGCCAGACTCGATCTTCAACGATCCACAACTCGCCGACGTAACTCCCCCCACTACTGCCGCCCAACCCAATTGAGACCATCCAGCTGCAACAGAAAAGTCTAGCCTTCACGGAATGCGATGCTGCAACCCTGCGAAGTCGCTGAAATTGCGTCATCCCTTGCCGATCTAGACAGGACTCCCCGTCCGCCTGCCGAATAGAATGGTCCGTCGTGTCCGAAGCCATCCCGAATGCCCCGTCTGGCGTGGTCAGCAATCCACCCGCAAGCGAGCGGGCTGCGCCAGCTTCGTCGTCGGCGACCGCGCAGAGCCAGTTGAGCCACACTTACGCGCGACCGCGCTATTTGCCCATACTCCACTTGTCGACGGGCGGCATGGCAAATATCGAGCTCGCGGTGGGGCTCGAGGTCGGCAATTACAAGAAGCTCGTCGTGCTGAAGACAATCCGTGACGAGTTTGCCTCTGATCACGAATTAGTGGCGATGTTCCTCGATGAGGCACGCCTGTGCGCGCGGTTGAACCACCACAACCTCGTTCAAGTCTACGAGGTCGTGGAGACACCGCGGCCGTGCCTGGTGATGGAGTATTTGGAAGGCTTGGCGATGACCGAGCTCCAGCGCCGGTTGGGGGCAAACTTCGACATCGCAATACAATTGCGGATCATTTCCGAAGTCTTGTCGGGCCTGCAATACGCACACGACCTCTGTGACTTCGACGGCACTCGCCTCGGGATCGTGCACCGAGACGTGAGCCCGCAGAATGTCGTCGTGACGAGCGATGGGCGCGTCAAATTGCTCGACTTTGGGATCGCCAAGACAGCAGCCTCGCCCAACTACACGCAGGCGGGGATGGTCAAGGGCAAGATGTCTTTCATGTCCCCGGAGCAATTTGCCGGCGAACCACTCGATCGAAGAGCTGACGTATTTGCGGTGGGTTGCATGCTATGGCGCGCTGCCTCCGGCAAAAAACTCTGGGCCAAAATGGAACCCCAAGAGATCATGCGCTGCCTTGTCGGTGGCAAAATCCCGCCGCCCAGCATTCACCGCGAGGTGGATCCGCAGCTTGAGGCCATTGTGGTGCGAGCGACCGCCGCAAGACGCGAGCAACGCTACGCCTCTGCCGCCGACTTGCGACGTGCCGTAGATGGGTATTTGGCCCAAACCGCGGCCGAATTCGACCTGCGCGCCTGGATGCAGAGCACTTTCGACGAGGATTGGGCCGAGCAACGACAGGCGGTAAACCATTCGTTTGCTGAAGCCGCCAGTGTGCCGCCGGTCGGGCTCGAGTCCATCAACAGCACCACTGTCACAGTCATGGCCGAACCCAAGTCGGCCATGCTCATTACCGTCGGAGTCGTTGCTGCCGTGGTTGCTCTCCTAGTAGTTGGTGCAGTGGGGTTGGTGCGGCATTTGGAAGCTCCTGCGCCCGGTCTGGCGAACGGCCGCGACGAGCCAACTGTGAGCCCAAGTGAGTTATTGATTCGATTGCGCGCCGAGCCCGTTTCGGCACACTTCGTCGTGGATTCAAACCTTCTCGAAGGCAACCCAACCATGCTACGCGTCCCGAGTGGGAGTGAACACCAACTGGAAGTTACGGCACCGGGTTATCTCGCCTTGACGCGCAAGTTACGTTTCGAGCGCGAAACGACGCTCGAATTCGCGCTCGTGGCAGACAATCCGCCCGTGCCCGCATCGGCCCGAAAAACGCCCGCTCTGTCTGCACCCCACTCAACACGAAAGGCGCGCGCTGCTCGAACCGCCGATCGCGAGAGTGTGCCTCCAAGCGAAGATCCGTGCGAGACGCCGTTCTATTTCAAGGACGGGATCAAAGTGTACAAACCTGAGTGTTTCTAGATCCGTGCGAATGTCACTTCAGCCCCGCAGCGCCTTCGCGTACGATTGTACCGATGCGAGAGCAGTGTTTTGCCAGGTGAAGCGTTGTACTCGCACGAGGCCAGCCGCTCGCAACTGACTTCGCAGGCTGGCATCGTTGACGAGCGACCGTATCGCTGAAGCTGTGGCCTCGATGTTGCGCTCCTCGATGACGAGCCCCGCATCCCCCATCGTCTCCGTCATCGCGGTAAGCCCGGTGTGAATTACCGGACAGCCCGCGGCCATTGCCTCAACTGGTGGGATCCCGAAGCCCTCGTAGCTGGGGCAGAACACGAGCCCAAGGGCACCTTCGACCAACGCGGGCAAGTCCGCGTCGGGAACGAGCCCGGTCAATTTTACGCCTGTAGGATGATTGGCACGCTCGAGTGCTGCGTCGATGCATGCCATATCTGAGGGCCGCATGCGACCGAGCAGCAGCAGTGGTAGCTCAACGCCACTTTTCGCGTAGCCCGCAATAAGGATGTCGACGTTCTTTCGCGGGTCAGCAGTGCCGAGGTAGTAAAGGTACTGACCGTACTTGACGCCATAGCGCGCGCGGATTTGGTCGGCTCGCGCAGCTTCTTCCCCCGCGAACGGGTGGAACCGCCGCAAGTCGACGCCCATGTATACGATGTCGATGCGATTTGCGGGCACATTGCACAGCCGCATAAGATCGTTGGCCGTGTACTCGGAGATCGCTTGAACGCGTTTGGCGCTTCGAAATCTCAGCCAATCAGTGGCAAAGAGCAAGCGGCGGTAATACGGCCTGCCCGCGAAGTAATCTGCGTAAAGTACGTGCTTTAGCAGATCGAGGCAAGTCACGACCCGCGGGATCCCGCTCAATCGCGGCGTGCCCATGTGATAAGGCGCATGAAACAAGCGCGGTTTCAAATGACGTAGCGTAAACGGCAAGACTCGCCGACGCCGATTGAGCCAGGCAATTTCACCATCTGCGTCGTGTTGGCGCGCGCCCGGCTCGTAGCCGAGCGGGCCTTCAGCATGCGACCCTTCGAGATCGACGAGACCGGAGAAGCTGAGCCCCTCACGCTCATGGTCGCTGAGCGCGGCCAGAGCGTGAGCCAGTTCGTAGATATAGCAGCCCGTGCCCGTGAACCGCGAGGCGGTGTCAAGTGGCGTTAGATCGATGAGGACGTCAGCACCCATGGGTTAGCCGAGTGCGTACCGCAATTGGCGTGCAGTGACCAGTGCCAGCGTGCCGGGTTTTGTTCCAACGAACGAACACCACTCGATTCAGCGGCTAGGCGGTGCGCGGATCCGGGGCGAAAGCACCGAACTCAATGTCGCGTCCGCTACCCGCGCTTTCGACGTCTGAGAAGCCGCAGCATCGCGACTCCCAAAATTCCGAGACCCATTCCACTGTTGGGTCGCGAGCCGTGTCCGGCGACACGACAGCTGCAACCGCCCGCGTCAGCGGGCGATGCCGAGCCCCCCGAACTTGTCGTGCCAGAAGTATTGCCGGCTCCACCGCTCAGCGCCACTGTGCTCGCGCCACCAGTCGCACTCATGTTACCACCGCGACTGGCAACCATGGTCGAACCACCCGTGCCAACGTTGCCCCCTTGAATGTTCTGCGAGGTCGCTCCGCCTGTCGCGGTGCCGGTGCCACCGAATGTCGCAACCGCGCCGCCGCTCCCCACAGCACCGCCTACTGTAGGCGTCCCACCTGTGTTCGTGGCACCACCCCTTGACGTCACGCCACCAGCACTCGACACTCCGCCAGTTGCCTTGGCACCGGCGGTTGCGCTGCCGCCCACTGAACTGGCTCCCGCTGTAGCGGGCACGCCTCCCGCGCTCTGGGTGCCGCCTGAATTCGGAGTGCCTCCCGCGCTTGGAGCGCCTCCCGTTGAAGCAGTTCCACCCGCAGCCGTCGCGTTGAATTCGTAGGCGCCAACGTCAGGCGTACCCGTGCGAGTCCCCGATGCGAAGCACTTGGCAACGCCGCCGATCTGCTTCACGTAGTCGTAATCGACCGCATAGGCCCACCACGACACGGCCTGGCCGGTCTGCTGCTTGATGCACTTCCAATCGAAGCCTATCTCGTCGGTGGGCGTCGGCGAACCCGTTGCCGCAGCGTCGATCGCCGTGGCCCCCGAAGCCAGGTGAAAATCGAGGGCGCCCGTGGCCGCAACGATCTGCGAAACGGTGCCAGTAAAGAGGTTGTTCTGGGCCGTTACGCCAGTGCCCATCGTGAGCCCAGCCTGCCCACTCGTGGGAATACAAAGATTGTTGCGTAGCAGCGCGCCAGTGTGGGTCTTGCTGGTGTCCGAGAAGAAGATCTCGTCGTGGTACTTCGCGCTTGGGTCTTGCCCATTATTGACGCAAGTATTGTTGATGATCTGGGTGTTCGAGCTGTTGGTGATACGAATGCAGGAGCCGCCGTTACGAAACCCGATGTTGTTGACGAACGTGGCCCCCTGGCTGTTCTGATCCGCGATGAACCCGCTGCCGTCGGTGTGATTTGTCGAAATGTCGATGTTTTCGAAAGACAGGGTCTGTTCAACGATGTTCGAGCTTGCGCCGCCTTGAACGGCAAAGAGATTGACGCCGCTAGACCACGACGGATCCTTGTTGCCATTGTGAAGCACTATCGATTGCTTGATGCGCAAGCCGCCAGCGCAATAGTGAGCAATTCCGTTGATCGCGTTGCCATCAGCGATGCAGTTGATGTACTCGATGTTGCCGTTGGACATGGTGGTACAGCTGCCATCGGTCCACCCATTACCAAAACCACCCGATGACCCATTTTGCGCCACGATGCCAACATATCGCACGTATTGAATGGTGCCGCTGCCGACATTGCCGCCTTCGATGACGGGAAGTGCGCCAGGAGCCGCCGCGAACGTGATCCAAGCGGTCGAGGTCCCCGACTTGCTCGGGCGCAGACCGGTGTATGTGCCCGACAGCAGGTAAACAGTGTCGCCAGCCGCAGGCTTTCCCGCCGCTGTGTTTAGAGAACAAGGCGCTGCTTCGGAACAAGTGCTCCCACTACCAGTTGGGCTCGCGTAGTAGTCCGTGGCCTGGGCAACGGGCAGCGCCACCACGAAAGTCGCAAGCGAGCAGAGTGCAGCCGCATCAGTTCTCATGTCCGATATCCTCCGCTTGAAGTGTCGCGAGGATCCAGTTACGGATCGCGCTTCGTACGATTGTCCATGCGTTCGTGTCGCATCGATGACTTACAGCACGGCATAATTCCCTACTCGAGTGCGTGACGCGCCTTGGATGTCGGATGGCCAAAGCATGACCCCATGTTGCGCAACCCAATCTTGTTCTCGAAGGTCGTGCTTGCCTACGGAGGCACTACGTTGGTGAATTTGCCTGTAAGCTCGGACATGCCTACGGACACCCGCACCACTTCGGCGAGTCCGCCTGTGGCGCCCCGGCGTCGCGTCGGGACGAAGTGCTTGCAACCGCAATCCATTCGCAGGCAGATTGATGTTGGTCCGCCGCGGAAACGTCCTATGTGCCGTCGCAGTGGGACGCCAGCGTCCGTCGCCGCATGCACCGCACAGCGCGTAAGGACCCGAAATCATACCTGGTCGACCGACCGCACTGAGTTTCCGCGACGCGGGCACCCAAAAGCAGTAACGGTACCGACGTGTGAACCCGCCAAAAATCACAACAATCGGGGGGACTCCCCTACCCGCTTTTTTGCTAGGCTCGGCCCGCCATGAAACCGACGACCAAGCCCAACATGCCTACGTTTTCCTCTGGCCCTTGCGCGAAGCGCCCGGGCTACTCGCTGGCTGCGCTGCCAACGGACATCCTCGGACGCTCGCATCGCTCTGGCCTCGGCAAGGCGCGGCTTGCTAAATCCATCGCCGAGACCAAGGCCGTGCTCGGCATTCCCGACGACTATCGCGTCGGAATCGTTCCGGCATCGGATACGGGCGCGTTCGAGATGGCTATGTGGAACCTACTCGGGGCGCGTCCTGTCGATTGCTTCGTCTGGGAATCCTTTGGTAGCGGCTGGGTCACCGACATCCAGAAGCAGCTCAAACTCCCGAACGTGCGCGTGTTCGAGGGCGAGTATGGTCGCCTTGCCGATTTATCCCAAGCCAACGGCGAAAACGACATTGTCTTCTGCTGGAATGGCACAACGGGCGGCGCCAAGGTGCCCAACGGCGACTGGATCCCGGCCGATCGCAAGGGCCTGACATTGTGCGACGCCACGAGTGCGGCGTACGCCATGAATCTGCCTTGGGACAAGCTCGATGTCGTGACCTTCTCCTGGCAGAAGGTGCTCGGCGGCGAAGCTGCCCACGGCATGCTCGTGCTGTCGCCACGTGCTGTCGAGCGATTAGCTTCGTACAAGCCAGCTTGGCCGCTACCGAAAATCTTCCGCATCGCCAAGGCCGGTGCAGTGATGGAGGAAATCTTCCAAGGCTCGACGATCAATACCCCCTCGATGATTGCCAACGAAGACTACCTCGATGCGCTTGCCTGGGCGAAATCGATCGGTGGGTTGCCGGGGCTCATCAGTCGCAGCGAAGCCAACCTCGCGGTGTTCGAAGGCTTCGTCGCTTCCCACCCCTGGATCCAATTCTTGGCTGACAAGGCCGAATACCGTTCCAACACCTCGGTGTGTTTCAAGCTCGATCTGACTCCCGATCAGGTAAAAAAGCTGGTGAAATTGCTCGAAGCCGAGCAAGTTGCCCTCGACTGCGGTGCCTACAAGGATGCGCCTCCCGGGCTGCGCTTCTGGTGCGGTGCCACGGTCGAAAAGTCCGATATCGAGAGGTTGCTGCCCTGGCTCGAATGGGCCTACGAAGAAGTGCGCAAGGCCTAGTCAGGCAGTCCCGGGCGACAGCAAACCATCACCGCTTCCCTCAATCATCGGCCGCGCAACGTGCGGTCGATGATTTTTTGTCGGCACAACTAACCAGATCCGGCCCGCGCGACGGACCTCGTCGCTGCCGCGATCGTCGAGCTTTAGTCAAGCAAATCGATTGGTTGATAACCAAAAGGCACTAACGTCAACAGTGCTTTTCCCTTCTCGCGCGCCGCGCCGTATATTCGACTCATCTTGCCGACTGTTTCGCGTCGGCCAAAGGGAGAACTGGCCGATGGGGTCAAGACCGGAGCGCATTGCGGTAATCGACGACACGGAGTTGGTTCGAAGAATCATCATCCGTCATCTTCAACACTTCGGCTTCAGTGCGTTGCAAGCCGAAGACGGCCGCAAGGGTCTCGAGCTCATTCGTTCGGACATACCAGATCTCGTGCTGTGTGATCTGCGCATGCCCAACCTCGATGGACTGGAGCTGCTAAAACTCGTAAGCGAAGAGTTTCCCGACTTGCCGGTCATCGTCATGTCCGGTGAGGGGTTGCTCGAGGATGCGATTGGTGCGCTCAAATTGGGTGCCTGGGACTACATAGCCAAGCCCATCGAGGGTGCCGTGCTGGAGCACGCCATCAACAAATCCCTAGAAAAGGCTGCGCTCATCCAGGAGAACCGCCGGCACCGCGCCAACCTCGAACAGCTCAACCGGCAGCTCAAAGCGAGCCTGCAACTATTGGCAGAGGACGAGAGCGCTGGCAGACAAATCCAAACTCGCATGCTGCCACGTAACCACCAACGATTCGGCGAATACCTATTTACCCGTGATGTGGTGCCGTCTGCATTCCTCAGTGGCGATTTTATCGACGCGTTCAGCATTGATCGGCGCCATTGGGGGTTCTACCTCGCAGACGTGTCTGGGCACGGTGTATCCTCGGCGCTCGTCACCGTACTCTTGCGCACCTTCGTGCAACGCCAAGTCGCAAGCTTCGTGCGCACTCAGGACGACCTAGTCTTGTCACCCGCACGCCTCTTGACGCGGCTAAACGAGGAGATGGCACGTGACGACCTCGACAAGCACTTGACCATCTTCTACGGCGTGGTCGATCTCGAAGAGGATTCGCTGCTCTATGCCAATGCTGGGCATTTCCCCTGGCCCATTCTGTGCGAAGCGTCAAAGGTCCGGGTCCTCGAACAGCCAGGCGTGCCCGTCGGGATGATCGCGGGAACGCAATACGACCAACAGCTTATCCACTTGGGCTCGAACATGTGCCTCTCAGTATTCTCTGACGGCGTGCTTGAAGCCTTGCCCCAACGCACCCTGGACGACAAACTAGACTACCTCAGAAGCTACTTCGGTCGGCTCGATGTCAGTGTCGAACAAGCCAAGCATCAGCTCAACCTAAACGAAGCTTCTACCTTGCCGGATGACGTCGCGATCCTAATAGTTCAGCGAGGAGCACTCCATGGCAACCATGCAAGCGCCTAGGGCATTCTACGGTCAAATTGATCGGTTCCCGATTTTAGCGCTCAGCGGACACGTCCGTTATGTGACCGTGCGCGCGCTGCGGGCCTTCATCGATGACCTGGTGGCACGCAACGACGCCGACACGATGATCATCGATCTGCGTGAACTCGAGGCGATCGACAGCACCGGCATGGGCCTTTTAGCACGGCTTGGTCGCACCACACTCGCGCACGGTCGGCGCGCGGTTATCGTGTGCGCAGTCCACGACGTCATGACTTGCCTCAAGTCAGCTGCGTTCGACAAGTTGTTCGTCATTGTTGAACAATGGCCCTTCGAGCACGAGCCGAAGCTAACCGAGCTTTCCCTCCAAAGTAAAGACAACCGCGCCGACATGATGGGTCGCTTCATTCTGGATGCGCATCGCGATTTGGCCGCGCTCAGCGACGACAATCAGCAAACCTTTGCCGGCGTCATCGAGGCGCTCGAGGCAGAGCTGAATCGCGGGGGCACCCGCCCGAGCTAGAGCGCGCTACCACGGCGCGAATTTTCGTCGCACACGATGATGAGCAATTGGACTCGGCCCGTGTCACAATCCGCCGGTGACGACAGCTCGTATCGCTCAACTGAAGGCCCTGACCGGAGCCGGTGCCGTGTTAGTGACCCTGCTGTGCGCACCCGACGCTCCTGCCTCCAGTGTTCTCGAAACGATTGGCGCACCAGGTACCGGGAACGGTTTCACCGCGCGGCTCTTGTCGCGTGGTGCGGACGTCGCCTACTTCAATCCATCGCTGTTGGCAGACGCTTCACCGACGCTGAGCTTCGGCGTGCTGTTGCTCGGCAATTTTAGTCGCATCCACCTTGCCAGGCGTACAGCCGGAGTCGATGTGCCCGACTCGGTCTACGACGCTGACTTGGTGCGTGCCCCCGCAAATGGAATCGAGTTCTGGCCCCAGGCTACCTCGAACCTGCTAAACCAACGCACCAACACCGTGTCGAACGAGGCGACACCGTACGTGGCCATGGGCTTTTTGCGCCCGCTAGTCAACGACCATCGACTCGTGTTCGGCTTTTACGCGCTTATCCCGGCAACGGGTTTTTTGCAGCAAGACTCGTTTTTCGCTGACGAACGCGAACAGTACTTCTCGAATAAGCTGCACTTCGAGCTCCTCGGCGACAGGCTGCGGGTGCCCACCATCGCCGCCTCGCTTGGCGGGCGCATTTTCGAGTCACTATCTTGGGGCGCGGGCGTCGACATCGGCATGGCCACCCGCACTCAAATGCAGGTGTACATCCCAAACGCCGGCGATCAGCGAACACTATTGATGGTGCCCAAGATTGATACCACGATCGCCGCCTCGCCCTTCTTCGGAATTTCATGGCGACCGCACGCGCGTGCGTTCGTTACTGCGACGCTGCATACCCCAAAATCATGGGACACGAGCGGCGAGAATCGCCTGCGCTTCTGGGACTACACCTATCCGTCCGGTGAAACTGCGGTCGCGCAAACCTACACCTTGACCCAAGGTGCCGAACCGCTGCGGCTCGGGCTCGGTGTGGCCACCAACGGCAAGCTCGGTGCGACAGTGTGGCAGTTGGGCTTGGAAGGCGTTTGGACGGCATGGTCCAAGTATCGCGACCGCCACGGCGAACGCCCCGAAGACACTTGGCACAACACGGTAAACCTCGGCGTCGGCTGGGTGCTTGAGCGGGCGCGACACCGGTTCATGGCCGAACTCGGCGTTGCCCCCTCACCCGTGCCAGACCAAACCGGGCGCACCAACTATGTCGATAACACGCGCTGGGGAACGAGCATGGGTGTCGAAGTGCCGTTCAGCTACCTGCAAACCGACTACGCGCTCGGCATCCACCTGCAGGGGCAATTCATGTTCCCGCGTTCCATGCAGAAGCAGGCGGACGCACACTCTCCGGTCAGGGACGAGCTACCAGACGCAGCAGTAGATCGCCTGCGCGGCAATCCACTCTCTGGCGCCGCCGGGTTGCAGACAAACAACCCGGGTTACCCGGGCTACACGAGCTACGGCTTGATGCTCGGGGCCGCAGTGGTACTGAAGGTGTTGCGCTAGCTTCGGACTCAGTCAAACTGCGAAGCATTTGCGAGCACCTCAGCGCATGTCGTTGCCGCGCCGACCCTAACCATTACGAACGTACTGGCACAGGTGTTCGGATCGACGATCGCGGTCTGGGCAGCCAAGGATTTTAGTGCCGTGGGTTCCGCAGCAACAACGTTCTGCTCGGACGTGAAAGCATAATGACCCTCCACACGATCAACGCCAACGGCAATGCCCGTCCAAGTGCTGGTTTGGCGCTGAGCGACGTACAGATCCCCCGAAGCCAAACCGCTCAACTTGATGGTGATCCCGGGGTTGCCATCGTTGTCCTGATCCAACAGCCTCGCATCGGTGGCATCGACAGGCAGCGGATCACTGGCAGGATCGGCGAGCAATGCGCCAACGACCTCGATGAAGCTTGGCATCGCGAACACCTCTGCGCCTGCGTTGCCCAACGCAACCCCCCCCGTGCGCACGAATGGTTTAAGTGACTTCACGTAGCTATCCGGAATGATGATGTGGGCCAACGAATCCGGATCCTCTGCTTTTTGGGAACAGTACTCGGCACTCAAACTAACGTCGGTACCCGTCTGGGTCTGGTCGCCCAAAATCACACTGATCGTCTTCGTATAAAACGCGGAAGTAAGGCCCGTCTTGGGCACATAGCGAGAGGCCACGGTGCGGATCGCCCAACGCCCAGTCAAATCTGGCGCAAGTGCTGTCGGGCTCTTGCTCGTGCAAGCCCCGTAGGTTCCAGGGTCCTGAATGGTTCCACTGTCTGCCACATCGCCAACGTCCGACTTGGTTGTCGTTCCCTTGGTGTCGGCACTGCAGCCAAAGGCAGTAGTGACAATGGCGCCAAGCGTGAGGGCGTGGCGTGGCGTGGTCGGAATGATCCTGGGTCGCATTGCCCGCTGCATACCACAAACCGCCGAGAAGACGTAGCCATCGCGCAGGGAATGCCCGTCGCGGGACCGGCGTTACCTACGCGCGCGTGACAATTCATCACAATATGCGCAATCTCTGGGCGAACATGCGGAGTAGACTTCGACTCGCCGTGACAACACTTGCCGCTAGCCTCGTTGGCATCTACCTCCTGCTGATAGCGGCAGCATTCGCGGCACAACGCTCGATGATGTACCCAGCGCCGCGTGGGGCCGAATCACCGCAGTGCACCAACGGCACGCTTGTCACATTCACGAGCCCCGACCAGCGAAGCCTCCACGCATACCACGTTCCCGCGCGTGACCAAAACCCAACGGTAGTGATCTTTCACGGCAATGCCGAACAGCTTGCGGATCAGACGGCTCTCGCCTTGGAATTCACCGCTGACGGGTTAGGCGCCTTTGCGATTGAGTACCCTGGGTACGGGTTATCCTCAAAAAGCAAAACCACCGAGGCGAACGTATACGCGGATGCACAATTGGCCCTCGAACACCTCGAGAAAAAGTTGGGCGTCGAGCGCAAGCGCATGGTGTTGTTCGGTCGCTCCCTTGGGACCGGAGTGGCCATCGAGATGGCACGGCGTGGTTTCGGCAGCCGAATCATCCTCATTTCGGCCTATACGTCGATGGTCGAGCTAGCCGAGCGCACGGCTCCCTTTCTTCCAACGCGATGGCTGGTATTGGATCGCTATGACACGTTAGCAAAAGCTTCGGAGATCCACCAACCCGTGCTGCTCATTCATGGCAACCGAGACAACGTCGTTCCAGCCGAGATGGGTAAACGCGTTGCGTCACGGCTGCCGACGGCAGAGTTGCACCTTCTCGACGGCGTCGGACATAACGACATTTTCGCATTCGGGGGCGACGCGTTGATGCATAAACTCACTAGCTTCGCCGCCACAACCGCGCTCCCATAGTATTCAAATCAACGGTCGCGATTCGGGATCAACGCGTCGGGAAAGAATGCAACCCACGTTGCAGAGCATAGAACCGACTTCGCGACAACGTGCAAGGGCGTTGGTTCGTTGGGCCAAAAAGTCCTGGACACGCGAATTGCTCGCGCTTGTCGCTGAAAGCCTGACTGGTATTCGAGTCAGTGTCTGCGTCATGGGGAGGGTGCTTCGGAAGCTCAGGGCTCGGCGGGGCAAGCTGAAACCGGTGGTTCGGTGCCCATTGTCGAAACGGCAGCAACGCCGACGACTTGCGCGTATTCGGCGGCGGATTGCGGAACTGGCGAAGCGCTACGCGAATGCGAAACGCATCCACGTGATTCTGGATAACTACGGAATTCACTCCCGCCACGAGACGTGCCGAGCTCTTCGTCAGCTGGGCCGTATCCAACTTCACTTCCTTCCCCCATACAGCCCAGACCACAATCGCATCGAGCGCTTCACGCCTCGCCGTCGAACCCATGCGCCCGTCCCTAGGCTGAAGAATCAGCCTCATCCGCGATCGGCTGTCCTCGATTTGGGATCGGTTATTTAGCGGTGCCGCTTGAGCAAATGGTGCTGTTCGGTTGGTCTCTCGGGACTGGCGTCGCCGCCAAGATGGCTCTGCGCGGTTTTGGAAGCCACATCATCCGAAAGCGCCGCAGATCCATGAGCCCGCGTTACTGTCCACGGCACGAACGATAGCGTCATCCCTTCTGACATGAGTCGGCGCGTCGCCGCGAAGTTCCCGACCGCAACGTTAGTAATGCGCCCAGATGCCGAGCACCACAATGTTATGTCCATTGACGGTGACGCCTTGTGGCAGCAGATCCTTACATTCGCCAGGGGAAAGAGCTGAACTTTTTTGGTTCTGGCTCCCGCGCAAACGGCCAGGTGCGGGGGTTCGGACGCTGCGACGACAGCGTTTGTCGTGGCGGTGGTAAGCACCGAGGTAACGACTGAACCACCTAGCGCCACGGCCTCCGATAGCGATGGAATCGAAAGTTGACAGTACTGATTCGCAAGAGCAGACATCGCGGGTCACAGCACGTCGCAGACGCAGCGACGGGCAGCGAATAACGTCGCTACCCGTCAATTTCTACGTGGAAAGTACCCGTTACGGCGACGTCAATGTCACGTTGTCGAAACTGCCGGTGCCCGCGGGAGCAAGCGTGCTCGTCGTCGTATTCATGCCCTGACGAGTCACCAAAGCCGGATAGCCACTTACGATTGCGGGCGTTACAGCGTCAGTCGTAGTAACTACCTGGATTCCATTGATGAAGCCAGTAACGGTCACCGGAGACGAACCTGAAACTTGAACTGCCACTTTGTACCAAGTCCCAACGGCAAAGGCATCAGCCACTGTAAGTGTTTGATTCAACAACGTTCCAATGCTCGTGCCGGTAGGCGCACTTGGCGAAGGTTTTCGCGACAGTTGCACGACGCCTGCGCCAGAGGTGGCGTCAATTCGCAGGAAGAGGCAGTAGCCAGTCAAGGTCGTGTTGGTCGTACCGGTTGCTCTCGCGCAGATGCCAATCTTCGTGAGGTCGCCACCGATATCCGAATTGGGCTTCACCCATGCGCTAACGGTTTGGTCCGTCCAGGGGCCACCGGTTGCGGCACTTGCAAGATTATAGTGGTAACCTTCCGCAGGTGCCGGCGCCGACAACTGGTAGTCATACGAGGTGACTCCGTTGTAGCCAGCTTCGCTCCCCATCGTCCACGTGCCGGGGATGGTAGCCGTCTGATTGATCGCCGTCCACCCCGCCGCATCGCCATCCTCAAAATCATCGCAGAAGGCTGCAGTACTACCGAGGCAGTAAGCCGCCGTGGGGGCTGCGCCAGCGGAGCCGCCCGTGGCTTCGGTGCCAGTCGTGCCGGCAGTGCCGCCCGAGCCGCTTTCACCGGCTGCGCCAGCAGTTCCGCCCGCGCCTGTCTCACCTGCAGCATCACCGGTCGTACCGGCTGTGTTGACGACGCCGCCAGTTGCCATTGCACCACCGGTAGCGGAGCCAGCGACGCCACCTGCAGCGGCTCCGCCAGTGCTGGTCGAACCCGCTATTTCGCTGCCGCCGGTACTGTTCTCGCCCGCATTTGCTTTGCCTCCGGTCGCTACCGATCCTGCCGCCCCGCCATTGGCAACACCGCCGACGCTCGCGCCACCCGTAGACGTGGTGCCCGCCGTTGGGGTGCCCCCGGTGGCAGCGCCGCCGTTAGATGAGCCGCCGTTAGATGAGCCGCCGTTAGATGAGCCGCCGTTAGATGAGCCGCCGGTGGTGACGACGGTGGTCCCACCCGACGTCCGAGTTCCACCCGAGGCTGAGCCGCCACTGGCCTTCGTTCCGCCGGCACCGGGAGAACCGCCTGCGCACTGGGTACCAGTGCAAGCCAAGTCCTCCGTGTCGTCGCTGCAAGCGACAAATCCGAACGTAGCACCGATAGCGGCGAACAGAATCGACTGAGCAAAGCGCGGTTGCATAATTCTCCCTCGTTTCCCAAAAAGTCCCAAAGCACGGCGCACGGTGGCGCTGAACGATGGGATGACGCAGAAGCGACGCGGTAATGGCTCAGCAATAGGTCATGCCGAGCGAAATCAGCCTATCGGCAACTGTCACGGCAGGCTAGCTCGATCGAGGACCCCGTGGGATCTGCGGGTCGCGGTGCAGCACGACTGAAAAGCCGATGATGTAGGTGAGCCCCCGCATAGGTATTCAGATTTTCCCGGGATACTTCGACTTACGATACGCGGGCCCGTCGAGGACCTCACGCAGCTTCTGGGCAATCTGCGTCGCGGTGAATTGCTCTTGAATGAGGTAGTTGCGCCCAGTCTCCGTCTCCCGAATGGTACCTGTGCGAAGGAGCAGTTATGCCTCGCGAGTGCCACCCGCGCCCAAGTCGACGAAATGGTTCGCGATAGTCACGATGGCGTTTGCAGTATTGCTGTGGGGCGCCGACGCGAGGCATCCTGCGGCCTAATCACGGAGTAATTTGATGCTGAATCGACTGATGCAACACCCCTACGCCGCAACACTCGGAGCGGTGATGATTGTTGTTGCACTCTGGGTTGGCGCTGCTCGAGTGTTCGACGGTACCCGCCGCGACGCCCAAGTCACCGAAGCTCGCAAGGCCATGATTGTCATGCGCGCCGCGGCGTATCGCTGGCACTACTTGCATGGCGAATCCACCTGCCCCTCCATCCGGCAGCTTCTCGAGTCGAGATTTCTTGATCCTGAGGCAGCCAAGACCGATCCATGGGAGCAGCCCTTCGTTATTACGTGCATGGAATCCGGAGCAGTCGTGACCTCCTTCGGGCCCGATCGAACGCGTGCCACGCCGGACGATATCGTTGTGGCAACACCGAACGCCGAACTCGCCGCAACTCGTTGACGTGTCATTGTCTCTCGTGTGCGCGACTTCTTGCCCTGGCCTCATGCAACTCACTGGCATCTAGCGACCATGGGCACGTCAATTTCCTGGCGCATTGCGCCCCAAATGCCGGCTAAAGTGGGGTAAGTGTAGCAAGCAACATTCGCGCTTGACGCGCGCTGCGAGCTGCGGCTAGTTTGACGGACTTCGTCTTCTGTCGCACTTCGCTAGTCTTGATTGGCACGGCCAGATGTGCCAAGCGCTTAGAACTGCCCACCGGGGGGATTTCCGATGCAGTTGAGGGATAGTATTGCGTCCATTGGGCCGAGAGGAGCCCACACGATGAACCCACCAGAACCAAAGCACCGATTGCCGCAGATCTGCGGGCAAAAGGCCAAACGCCGTGCGAGATTCGCCCGGTACCTGACGCCCATTTTGTGTTTTGCCGCCACGCTGGGCTGCGCGCGAACGTTCGATTTGACGCCAGTGCACAGCGCCAAGATCACTCCGCCAGAACGCCGTGGGAGTGTCACTGGCTTCAAGTCAGATGCCCGCCTCAAAGAGGCCACGCGCATATTGGTCCTGATGCCCGACGGCGATGGGGCCGGCGTGCGCGACGACCGAACGCCGTATAACTCGGGCGTTGCATTTCTCGAGGCCGCCCTGGTAGCGCAAGGGCGCGTGCCGATCGTTGCGGCGCGCGCGGCACCCACTTTCACCGGGACATTCCCGGCCGCTTGCGGAGACAAGCCGTGCCAACCTGAAGGTGACGATCTCGAGTATCTCATACAGATCGGCAAAGACTCACATGCAGATCTGATCTTACAGCTTGCATCCAGCCTTGACTCGGAGCCCGTGTTGGCCCGCTATGTCGACGCTAGAACCGGTGAGGTGCTACTGGTCGGCGCGTTCTTCGCCAAACCTGGACACGCCAATGTGGTCATGCCACCCAGTGCCGAGACGTTCAACAACGCGTGCTACAAGGCCGGAGGCCGTCCCGACATCGAAACGGATCCAAAGACATCTGTCGTCAATGGGCAATGCCAATTTGGGCCCAGCCAGTCCTCGGTCTGGGGCGCCATACTGGCAGGCACTGGCGGGGGGGTTACTCTGATTGGCGTTGGCACCGACAACACTTCGCTCCTGGTTACCGGACTGCTGACGGGTGGCGTCGGCGCGCTGCTGTTGGTGCTGGGCAATGCCTCGATCAAGGACGATGAGTCTCGGGCTGCGGTGTCGCGGCAACTGCCACAACTCTCAGGTACGACCCCAATTGCCGCTTCGCGTGAGCGGACCGTTGCCGAAGCGTTGGTTGCCCCGCTCCAGGGAGGTGCACAATGAAACGATCCCAATTAGGCTGGGCGCTGGCTCTACTGAGTACCGCAACACTCTCGGCGGTCGCATGCAAGACAGTGACAGTCAGAACGCCCTTGGCCGCTGCGGTCGCTGAAAAGAGCAATCTAGGAAAGCGCCTGAGTGTTCCGGAAGTGGCGCCGATTGTCATGGTCAAGGGCGACGTCGCCAGCCTCGCTCCCTTGCAACGGACGGCGATCTTCCAAGCCACGCCTTCGCGCCATGGGACTCTCGATCCGATGACACTCGCACTCGAGACCGCGGCTATGACGAGCGGCAAGGTGCCCATTACTCCCGCCATCGGTATCCGTGACGGGCGCAAAGAATTAAGTGACATTGAGCGGATCCTGCGAACCTCAAGCGACCAGCGAGTCGAACTGCTGCTGCAGATCGATACGCCAGTCGAGAGCATGGAACCATTGGTTCCTTGTGCTCCCGGTGCACTCTGCCTCACCTCGATGCTTCAAGTTGAGCAGATGCAACAATTGACCTGCGCACCGTCGGGTTCATTGCCATCACTTCCGGTAATTAGTGTTGAAGCACGTGTCGTGAGGTCCAAGGACGCACGGGTCGTAGCCGTAGCGCGCGGAGCCATCGTCGCCCCGTCAGACTTTCAGGTGCAGGAATTCCAGGAGCCATCGGCGCCAGGAACTTGTCGCTACGTCACGTTCTCCAAGCCAGATCCGTTGGGCGACTATCGAAACTGCTGCCAGGCGATTCTGAATGCGGCCCCGGGCAAGGCCACAGCCGAGAGTACCTGCCCCGACTTGCTCGAATGCAAGGCGATGAAACCTTCCGCGGCGTTTCAAAAACTTCGCGCACTGGCTGCGGGCAATCCGGCGGTCGAGAGTTGTAAATTCCGCTACTCTGAAGCAGAAGTTGTAGCGGACGAGAAGGCTCCGCAAACGACAAGCGAGGCGCTCTGGCTGCTGCAAGAGGCCGTAGTACACGCACTGTTAGGTGGCCCTGTGGTACCGGCAGCCGTGGCCCCAACGCTGAGTTCGGAGCCCGTTTCGTCCACACCTGCGAGTGCTCCACCAGCGCACAAAACCCCTTGAAGGATGGTTGAACCTTACATCATGAATTCTCAATCTATCGCCACCAACCGGGCGCAACCGCGTAATCAGACTACGCGACGAATGTCGATCACTCTTCTTCTGAGCTGCGGCGTCGCGAGCTTCATCGCCATCGTGGCGAATGCCTGTACTCCGATCGCCCAAAACCTACCCTATTGCCCTCGAGCGCATGAAGCGGCTTCTCCTTCCGCCTTGGGGTCAGTCTTACCACCGCCTGCGCCGCGACAACCGGATTAGTAGCCCGCGCCAACGCTTTCCCTGGAGATGAATCGCGACTCTAGGGAAAGCCGGCGCCTAGCGCACACATCGGAACCCGACGGTGTGACTGCGCATCGAAGGCTCGAAGTGCCCCCGGCGCGCGCCGCGAAACGTCGAGACATCACCAGAATTCCACCCACCACCGCGATACACTCGGTCTGTACCTGATGGCGACGGATCGGGATAGGGACCATACCAACTGGCGGTCCATTCCCAGACATTGCCGGCCAGATCGAGCGCGCCCTCCGGCGTTGCCCCCTTCGGGAACGAGCCGACTGGAGCCGTACCCTCAAACCCGTCACCCACAGCGAAGAGTGGCGAAGTGGCCTTGCTGAATTCAGTGGACAGCATAGTCGCGCATTCGCCGCTGCACGCGTTCAACTGTTCGGCGCTCGGAGCGGCATTGCCCCAAGGGTAGATCCTCGCGACTCCGCCACGCGCTGCCCACTCCCATTCAACCTCGCTCGGTAGACGCTTATTTGCCCAACCGCAGAAGGCGTCAGCGGCGGGCCAATCGACGCAGTTCATCGGATGATTTTGCCGATCAGTGCGCTCGGCGTTGCAAAACCGGCTGAAACCGCGATCGGCATCCCGCATATTGGGCCAACCAACTTCCCTGGAAGCAGCTGGGCAACTGCCGCTTTTCACGCAACGGGCATACTCTTGGACGGTAACTTCGGTGCGGTCGATACAGAAGGCATTGACTGTGACTTGATGCACTGGCAACTCGTTGCTTTCGCCGCTGCCCGAGGGTGAGCCCATTTGCAACGAGCCGGCGCGAACGAGCGCCATGTTCGAAGGGCACGCTGGTTGGGCGGGTGGCGTCGCCCGCACCTCATTGCTCATCGGCGACGACCTTTCGCCGCTGGTGGTGGCCGCGTGCACGAGGTTGACGCAGCCCATTCCGGAAACACGCACGAGGCCGGGGGGACAATCGAGTGTGACACGTCCCACGCAAGTGGCGCCGTTCCACAGGGTATTCTGTGGGCACGATATCTTGGTCACGACCAACTTGCGCACGCATTCGCCGCCAATCTCCTCGGTGCCCGCCGGGCAGACTGCCTGCGTATTGCCCGCGCAAGCGCGACCATTCCAGGTCGTCCCAGCGGGGCATACCGTTTCGGTAACGCGCTTGGTTTCGACACAATCCGCCCCGACCAACGACGTACCTTTTGGGCACAAATTCCCAGCGCACATCGAGCCATTCCAACGCGCGCCCTCGGGGCAAATTGGCTCTTTGGTACTCGCTGGGCGACAACTATCGACATAGAGTTCCTCGTCACTTCGACAGGCGAGCGGTGCTGTAGCTCGTGCCACGAGTGGCACCAAATGAACCTGCACAGGAACGTCACATCCGGACTCCGGCGTCACTTGACCACCTAGACAGGCCGTCAGTTCGCCGCCTTGTCTGACGATGGCCTCACTGCCCGCGGTGTGAACGCCGACGAAGGTGGCATCTGCTGACATCTGATTCGTCGCGGCGCTCGCCAGGCGAAACGCGCCGACATCGACGCGCCGAATGAAGTGAGTCGCTCCAGCACAAGCCGTAGCGCCATCCAACTCGTCACGCCCAATCTCAGCTCGAAGCACCGCTCCCTGCCAGCCCACTATCGAATACGAAAGCGCTAGGCCTTTGTCCCCAGAAACTTCACCCTTGAGGGCAACGGCCGCAAGCGGCAGGCGCGCATACAAATCGGCCGCCTTTTTGATGTTCCAGGTCTCAGACGTCTTGGTCAGGCTGCCGTAGGCGTATTTGCCCTTCACCGTGCAACCGTCGAGCACACGTAAGGTGCAGCCTTGAAATGAAACCACGACGAGGCTCTGCTGAAGTTGACGTTGAAACGCAGCCCGTGCGGTCGCGGTCCATTCGACGACGACTGGATCCAATTGACTCTGTGTCGACTCGCAGGAATAGGCAGAACCCGCAGAGTCTTTCAGCGTTGGCGGCGCCGTAATTGACGGCACACCAGAACAGGCGCTGTTGCCCAACGCAACCATCAGCCACATCCCCGAGAACGCCGCGTGACGGCATCCAACGTCGAGCGAACGCGATCTCACCATAGTGAGAGCCAATCTATCCGAATGCTGGTAGCTTTCGGCGCAACTTTCGGCGAGAGCGCGACGAATCCCGAACCGAGGTTCGCGCGCGATGGAACGACGCTATTCCCACGGGTGGACCGACTGCCGGGCGTGCAGAAATCTCCGGGTACCAGCGCGATGCGCAGCCCAAAGTACCAACACCTGCGCCCTCGATACGCTGCGCCAACGCGCATAGTTTGCGTCCGCCACTCCGCCACAAAACCAGGAACGAATTGTACTGGTTTTAGGCTGTCGCTTGGCCTATTGCACGGGCTGCTCGGTAGCCACGGCACGGTGTCGAGGAAAGCTCGAGCATCAAGGAAACAGCATGGAATTTTCCCATGAAGTAGCGCAGATGGTGTGTCTCCATCGCGGACCGAACAATGGTCCGGCGCCCATCCCCGAAGAGGGGCGCTGGGTTCAGGCACGCGAGGTAAAGGACATCTCGGGTCTCACGCACGGCGTTGGCTGGTGTGCACCGCAACAGGGTGCCTGCAAGCTCACGCTGAACGTGAAAGCGGGCGTCATTGAAGAGGCACTCATCGAGACGGTCGGCTGCACTGGCATGACCCACTCGGCCGCGATGGCGGCAGAAATTCTGCCAGGCAAAACCATACTCGAGGCGATGAACGTCGATCTCGTGTGTGACGCCATCAACGTGGCCATGCGTGAACTTTTCCTTCAGATCGTGTACGGCCGCACCCAGACGGCTTTCTCCGAAGGTGGACTGCCGATTGGTGCCGGATTGGAAGATCTTGGCAAGGGCCTGCGCAGCGTGACCGGCACCATGTACGGCACGAGCGCCAAGGGGCCACGCTACCTCGAGATGGCAGAAGGCTACGTCACCCGTCTCGCCCTCGACGAGAACGACGAAATCATCGGCTACGAGTTCCTGAAGCTTGGCCCCATGCTCGAGATGATCGCCGACGGCAAGGATCCCGCAGAAGCCCTGAAGAAGTGCACCGGAAACTACGGCCGGTTCGCCGAAGCCAAGCGCACCATCAACCCGAGGAAGGAGTAACCGTCATGCCACTTTTCGAAAGCTACGACCGGCGCATGCCGCAGATCACTCCAGTTCTCAAGCAATACGGGATCGCCAGCATCGAAGCCAGCGCCGAGGTCTGCAAGGCCAAAGGCGTCGATGTTGCTGCGATCGTCAAGGGCGTGCAGCCGATCTGCTTCGAGAATGCCTGTTGGGCCTACACGCTCGGTGCGGCCATCGCACTCAAGAAAGGGCAAACTCGAGCCGCAGAAATCGCTAAGTCCCTCGGCGAGGGGCTGCAGGCCTTCTGCATCCCTGGTTCCGTTGCCGACGATCGCAAGGTGGGCATCGGTCACGGGAACCTTGCCAGCATGTTGCTGCTGGAAGAGACGAAATGCTTTGCGTTCCTCGCTGGGCACGAGTCCTTCGCCGCAGCCGAAGGTGCCATCGGCCTGGCCAAGAGCGCGAACCGTGCGCGCAAGGACCCACTGCGGGTGATCCTGAACGGCCTTGGCAAAGATGCCGCCCAGATCATCAGCCGTATCAATGGGTTTACCCACGTGCAGACCAAGTTCGACTACGCGACAGGGAAAATCACGATCGTCTGGGAGAAGTCCTACTCGACTGGCGATCGCGCCAAGGTGCGCTGCTACGGGGCAGACGACGTGCGTGAAGGCGTTGCCATTTTGCACCACGAAGGCGTCGACGTCTCGATCACCGGCAATTCGACCAACCCAACACGCTTCCAGCACCCGGTCGCTGGTACTTACAAGAAGGAATGCATCGAGCAGTCGAAGCGCTACTTCTCGGTGGCATCCGGCGGCGGCACGGGTCGCACGCTGCACCCCGATAATATGGCTGCCGGCCCTGCTTCCTACGGCATGACCGACACCATGGGCCGCATGCACTCGGACGCGCAGTTCGCCGGCTCGTCGTCAGTGCCCGCACACGTCGAGATGATGGGGCTCATTGGCATGGGCAACAACCCCATGGTCGGTGCTTCGGTCGCGGTGGCTGTAGCTATCGAAGAAGCGATGCGCAAGTAGACGATCGCTGTTGTGTCGCGCAGTTCCGTTCGGTTGCGCAAAGCTGCATTGCGAACGGGCGTGTGGACCCCAAGCTTTCGCCTCGTACCGAGGTCTAGAGCTTGGGGTCTAGTGTTTCGTGCTTGCTGACGGCCGATCAAAGGAGCTAGCGTCGTTCTCAGTTCGGTCGGGGGATCGTACCTCGACCTTTGGAGGGAACCCACCATGTGCATGCGAACGACCAGCGTGATCGGTACTGGCTCCTGGAACTGGGCAGGCGACGAGGTCATATTCGACCACATCGTGCCGGCGAGCCGCAAGATCGCCAACACGAATCGCGGCTACGAGGTCGACATCCGGCAGTTCTTGACCAGTACGAACAACGCAGTCATACGACGCGCACTTGACCAAGCAGTTAGCGCGCTCAATGCACCGAATCAGCGTGAGCTTTTCTACCAAAGGCACGACGGGGCATTTGATTACCGCGTGATGGTTTTGGCTGAGTTCGTTTGCCGACACATCACGTATCGACCACGCCAGGGGCGGCGCTCGGATGCATGGCAATTTCCCGATGAAACCCTGGCGCTCGGGGCGGGCGACTGCGAGGATCTGGCGTTTCTACTTGCCTCGCTGCTGCTAGCCTCTGGGATCAGCGGCTATATGCTGCGCGTTGCCTTGGGGCACCTCGTCACGCGCAACGCCAATGGCGTTCGCACCAAGGATCGCGACCACTCGTGGGTGATGTATCAGAACGAACAAGGGTACTGGGTAGTGCTTGACCCGCTGCTCTACTTCAAGCAGTCAGCAAAGGCCGTACCGAAGCGAGCACGCAACATCCATACTGAAGAGCGTTTCGAGTATGTGCCCCATTTTGTCTTCAATGACGCCCACCTATGGGCAATTCGCCGCAACAGCATCGATATGCCCCTGCTCGACTACGTCAACAAACGGCGATTTTTCCGCGAGTTCGATCCGGGATTTGCCGTCGGTGTTCACAATCACATCTTCGATACGGCGCTGCCGGGAATGTCCTGGTTCAAGCGCCAATACGTCAAGGCGGTAAGCCTTGCCGTGGACGCCAATGCTGCAACGTACGATCCCCGCGACCATTTCGACAATGGCTACGTCAATGAGGGCTTCGCCCTGATCGAGCAGCGTTTGAGCAGCAAGTCGCTGGGCGATTTTGCGCTCGTCGCCCATGCGATTGGGGATTTCTATGCCCATTCAACCTACGAGCTCTTTGGCCAAGTCAGTCGCGGGCGACTTTTGCCCTACGACCCGTCACATCCACTGGTCGCCACAATCCCCGACTACGGCACTGCGAGTCCCTGTCCGCTTGCCGATCCACAGTTCAGCGTCAACGCGGGAACTTACCAAGGGAGCCGCACGAAGGCAGCCAGCCACTGGCATGGGAAAGTCATCACGGGGCGCTATGCCCAAAACGGTGATCCGTACCAAGGTGCGGCCGAACGCGTTACCTATATTCCTCTAGTGTTGCGTCAGCGGGCAGACTACCAACCGCGTGCGATGTTGCCCCATCACAACGAAATCGCCGTCGATTCGCCAGCGCGCAGCTCGGACCTTCGGCTCTACTCGGACCCGAATGACTACGCCCAGGCGTTCGAACGGCGTCAATCCGCTGCCATCGACCACATCAAGGCCGTATATCAGCAATGGCAGCAATAGTTTCGAGCAAGTCGATGCGCTCAAGATCGATGCCGTCGCGTATGGGCAGTTGATACAATTAGTCCGCACGCGCGAGTTGAACCGCCGGGCCGTCCGATTGGCAGCAAGCCGGCAGGCTCCAAATCTTCCCTCCAAAGTCGATTGCTTTGCGTCAGGCATTTTTGCCATTTCAGCTGACGGCGACCTGTATTGCGGTCAGTCCACGCAGCATCCGAGTACCGAAATGTGCTAAGCAGCTCCGGTCCAGAAGCCATCAGAATTGCTCTGGATCGAGATGATTGTGCCTGCCCTCAGTCAACATCGAAAGGCTCGATTTCGTGTCCTGACCCTGCGGGTGATTACTTCTGCGGAGTCGCCAGCGCATGGGTAACGACAAGTCCAATAGAACGACCAAAAAAGCTCATGCGATGACACGCCGTAACTGGCTGCGGAGGGTCGGTCTTGGCGCAGGCTCCGCGGTCGTGTCGGGTCTGACGAGCTGCAATGGACCTCGGGGTAAGTTGAATGACCGCGAGCAATCGCGCTTGCGCACCACACACGACGTGGCTCCCGAACGCGCCCCGGACTACTACCCTCCAGCCAAGACCGGTCTGCGCGGGGATAATCCGGGCTCCTTCGATGCCGCGCACCTGCTGAGGAAAGGCTCGTCGTGGGAAATATTCGGAAGTGCCGCCGACACCTCGGAACATTACGACCTGGTTGTCGTTGGTGGCGGCATTAGCGGGCTTTCGGCCGCCCACTTCTACCGCAAGCGCTTCGGGTCCGGCGTGAAAATCCTGGTACTCGAAAGCCACGACGACATCGGCGGACACGCCACGCGCAACGAATTCACCGTCTCGGGTCGACTGTTGGTCAGCTACGGTGGCAGTCAATCCATTGCCGGGCCTTCTAGTTTCAGCAATGTAAGCCAGAGCTTGATGCAGGATCTAGTAATTGACGCATCAGTGTTCGAGCAAGCCTTCGATCGCACGCTCTACGCCAAGCTCGACACAGGCGTGTTCTTCGACCGTGAAACCTACGGTAAGGATCAACTGCTGACGGGCCTCTACCGCAAGCCATGGAAGCAGCTATTGGCCAAGTCCCCGTTATCAGCGGTGGTTCGTCGCGACATCGAGCGCGTTTATACCGAAAAGGTTGACTACCTGGCAGGTAGGTCACAGATCGAAAAGATCGAACTGCTCAAGAAGACGAGCTACCGCGACTTCTTATCTCGGTACTGTAACGTGGTCGAAGCGGCCTTGGTATACTTCCAGAGCTTCTCACACGACCTGTTCGGCATTGGCATCGACGGCGTCTCGGCATGGTCGTGCTATCACGGTGTGGACGACTTCGGCGCCTTTCTCTATCCGGGTTTCGATGGCCTGGGCTTGCCGCCGCTCGCACCGAGCGAACCATACATTCACCATTTTCCCGACGGCAATGCTTCGGTGGCAAGGCTGCTGGTACGTGCGCTCGTCCCAGCGGCACTGCCTGGCAACTCCATGCACGACGTGGTCCTCGCTAAATTGGACTATTCGCGTCTCGATCAGGCGGAGTCCCCAGTGCGCATTCGGTTGAACAGCACGGTAGTCCACACCCGACACCAAGGGCTAGAAATGACGACCGACCGCGACGTCGAGCGTGGTGACGTCGCCCAGTTGGGACGTGTCGAAGTCGTTTACTCCCGCGGTGGCGCCACCTATCGAGTCACAGCCCAACACTGCGTACTCGCCTGTTACAATTCGATGATTCCCTACATTTGCCCTGAACTTCCGCGAGCGCAACGCAAGGCGCTTTCTTACCTGGTGCGCATGCCTTTCGTCTACGCGCACGTGGCGCTACGCAACTGGAAGCCCTTCGCCGACCTTGGGATCCACCAAGTTACCGCGCCCAATAGCTATTTTAGCTATGTAGCGCTCGATTTTCCGGTGAGTCTCGGCGCCTATCAATGTCCCAAACAGCCCGATGAGCCCGCTGTTTTGTTCCTGCTGAGAGTGCCATGTCGGCCGGGTTTGACACGTCGCGATCAGAACCGGGTCGGGCGCTGGGAGTTGCTAAACACCGATCTTTCAACTTACGAACACCACGTGCGCGACCAGTTGACGCGCATGCTCAGCGCTACGAATTTCGACGCCAGTCGGGATATTATGGGTGTCACGATTAATCGATGGGCCCACGGCTACGCCTTCGTCCCCAATCGGCTATTCGATCCACAGTGGTCTGACGACGATAAACCGTGGGTTGTTGGTCGACAGCCTTGGGGACGGTTCACGATCGCCAATTCCGATGCCGGAGCCAGCGCGTACATGGATGTCGCGATCGATGAAGCGTGGCGCGCCGTACAGGAGCTGAACGAAGCTTGATGGCGTCACCCGTGAAGTCGCATACGCACGAGAGAAGCAAGACTGCCGAGTCACTGCGACGATATCCGCACTGGCTCGCTTGGAGTACATGCGCGTTGCTAGTTGGTGGGTTGCTGCAAGGCGCTTTCTTCCTAGACCGATACACGCAATCCGACGCGTTCTGTGGCCAAACTTGTCACAGTTCGATGGCGCCGCAGAATGCAGCCCACCTTGCCGGTTCACATGCTGATACTCCGTGCGTTGGCTGCCACGTAGGTAAAGGGCTCTCCGGTCATCTGCGCGCAAAAGTCCGAGGCATCGAGCATGTCGTCTCGCAGTTGAGCGGCAACTACGCGCGCCCCATTCGTGTCACCGACACGCAACAACGCGTGCCGGACGATCGTTGCCTTACTTGCCATTCCTTGTCTAAGATTCCAGAGGCTAGGCAGCTTCAGGTGCCTCGTTACCTGTATGACCGAGCCAATTCCGCGTGGCAGGTTTCGTTGACATTGCACATCGGTGCCTATCGGACGCGCCCTGACCCGGTGCGCGGTATCATGTGGCACATGGCTGAGCCAGGGCGCGTACGTTTTGCGACGCCTGATCCAACCACACAAACCATCCCGTGGGTGCAGGTGCTTCGCACCGACGGGAGCACAACGACGTACGTTGCTCGCGCTACGAGCCTCAGCCCCATAGCACTCGAACAACTTCCTCGGCGAAGTATGACCTGCGCGGACTGTCACAATCGTATAGGCCATGACTTGCCACACCCCGATGCGGTCCTCGATCGAGCGCTGTTCAACGGTCAGCTTGCAACGTCGCTGCGTTCAGTAAAACGCCGAGTAGGCCAAGCTGTTGCCGAGCAACCTGCTGCGCGCCACGAGGCTCTCGATCTACTTCAGGATGCTCTAGCACAACCCGATCAAAACCCTGATGCGCCCACCGCGAAGTTCTCGCGCAGCAATGCTAACCTCGCGCTCGTTTTGGCCAGAAACTTGGTCGCGACGGCGGTGTACCCCCACCTAGGCGTGGAGTTTGCTACCTACCCAAGTCATGTTGGTCATCGCTTTTCACTCGGCTGTTTCCGTTGTCACGACGGGGCGCACTTCGATGCTGCGGGCAAAGCCATTGCCAACGACTGCGCCACCACGTGCCACACCGCCCCACGGTTGGCTCCGATCGATCCGACCGCGCGAGAAGTGACAGAACCATGGCACCCCTGGCACGTGCCAGCGCTCGTACCTGCCGTTGCCGGGCACGATCGATTAAGTTGCGCGGATTGCCACGGGGCCGGGCTCGTCCCAAAGCTTTCCTGCGAAGATTGCCATCATCCTCCGGGACTTTGATACATCAACCAGGCACTCTCGCCCAATCAGCCGACGCTAGCGTGCCGCCTTCTGTTTCTCGAACCGCGGCGGGTTGGCGGAGCTGCAACCTTTGAGAAAGTTTGAGGCATCGAACTCGGTTTCAAACCGATCAGAGTAAACTTCGAGGTCGTCACCCACGACCTGTACCTCGAGCCCCAGTCGAACGAGCTGCCCGCGCGCGGGTGAACAGTAGGAAACCAAGTAGTAGTGCCCCAACAGCTTCTCGACCGTCGACGCCGCTTGCTCGAATGCTACCGGAAGACTCTCGAGTGCCAGTGCATGCACCTGTCGGTCTGCCGAAAGTGCGGCTACTTGGTCATCCGCTAAGTCACCAGCCACATTGATCAACACTAGCTGGTGCTCGGAGCGTTTCACTCGCTCCTCGAGTCGTGCCGTTGACACGCGACCCGATGCGTCTGGTCCACGCGAAAAAATGACCACGGTCCCAATCCGCGGCGAATTGCCCGCCTTATCAAGCTGCTGCCGGTCGAGCCGTTGGTCGAGCAGATCGAGCGCCTGAACCACTGCACCGCGCAGATCCCGCGATGGATCGGTCTTCGCTGGCAGCTGTTTGGCGATCTGGATATTGCCGCTGCCGCTCGGATCTACTGGAAATTCGGCAATGAGTCGAGTCTTCGGGGTGCCGTCAAACCCGAGGACCGTAACAGGCTGCTTGGCTCGCACTGCGCGGACGAAATAGCCGACTGCGTCACTGAACTGCTGACGTTCCTCGACGCTGGTCGCATGACTCAGATCGAGTAGAAGGACTGTGTGCACTTTGGCCACGCGAGTGGGCTCAAGGAGTCGAAGTTCGATCGACGTATTGTCGAGAGGCTGACCATTCTCAGTCACTTTGAATGCACTCGCGCTCAAGGTCGAAACCGGCTGCCCTTGGCGAGAAACCGTGACGATGGTAGCAACGTTGTTGGGCTTACCCGCGGCAGTGCCAACCTCGTTGAGCCTGACCACACCGAAGGGCTGACAGCCCATCGACGTGGCCACGAGAGCAAGACAAAACTCTGATCGCCAAAACATGACGCCCCGCTTCTCCCACGAATCGCGCGAGCGCTCAATGGTAAGACCACTCAAACTTGACTGGAAATGTCGGGTGGCGTACCAAACCGCTTGCGTTGGCACGACTAATACTTGCTTGTCGATGTCCTGGCTTCGTAGAGCAAAAGCGCGCAGGAATTGATTGCTCTTCCGGGCCGTGGGCTCAGATGACCAACACCATTCGGTAGCAAGTGGCGCTGCAGTCGGAGCCAGGTTGCCCGTTGTTGGCAGCCCCTTGGTCGCATTGTTCATCTGGGCTCTGCACGGTGCCGTCGCCGCAGTTCGGGCCCAATTTGCAGTTTGTCATGCAGCCCCCGTATGCAGCATTGGTCGGTGGCGAATTTCCGCCTCCGTAATCACAAGTCTCGCCGCAAGATCGCTGCAACACCCCATCGCCACAGTAAGGCCCTTTTTGACAATCCGGAGAGCATCCACCGCAAGCCCCGTCGTTCTTCCCGTCGTCACAGGTCTCGCCGCGGTTGGATTGTATGATCCCGTCACCACAGTAGCCCGGCCGCTGGCAGGTCAAGGTGCAAGTCGTCCCTGAAGTATCGCTATTGCCCGCACCTAAATCGCATTCCTCGCCTTGCTCTGCCTGGACGGTGGCGTCTCCACAACGCGACCCAAGCAGGCACCCCTTCGCGCAGAAGCCGTAGCCACCTGCGTTCAAGCCATCGTCGCATTGCTCGCTACAATTGGCGTCAACGTTCGCATCGCCGCAGTATGGATTGTGTTGGCACGTGGCACTACAACCAGCACATTGGGCGTCCTGGTTGCCGCTCTTGTCGTCGCAATCTTCGCCAGCCTGGATAATGCCGTCACCACAGCGCGGTGGCAAAAGGCAACCTGGGCCGCAGCCGCTGACGTTGTAGCCGACCGTCGTGTTGCGGCCGTCGTCGCACGATTCTGCCCCATTGGTGACGCCGTCGCCGCAGAAAGGACCATATTTGCACTGTGTGGTGCAACCATTGTAGGTGGTGTCGCTATTGGCAGCGCCGTTGTCGCATTCTTCCAAGGACGTAACGATTCCATTGCCGCACGTCGGTCCACATTTGCTCGCGCCAGCCAAGAAGTTCGCCAGGGACAGCATGTAGTTTGACCCGCAGCACCAACGCTCTGCCTGGAAGACCACGACTTCGTATGCGCTTCCTTTTGCCATTTTCAAGTCGATGGTCGTATACGTTGAGGGAACGTCACCGTAGCCGACGCGACCCGTCCCATTGCTAGCATCGAAGATTACGCTCGCCACCGCCCGATTGTGTACGCCTCCGAGATCGACCGTAAGTGTACCATTGACGAACACCCAAACGTCGTCGTCACCGGTGAACGTCAGATTCTCACCGCCTTGATACTGGAACCAGTACCGCAATTCACTGGTGAAGCCATAATTGTGATTCAGCCACTCATCACCATACCCAGCGCTGTCATACGCCGAGCAGATCCGACCCGGGAATGCCCCGTCAGTGTAGGTGGCCGGTAGCCCCGTATTTGTGTCAATCTTTGGTGTGGTATCGAGAGGATAGAAACCACAGCGCGGGTACCACGGCTGGTCGGTATCGCTGTTCATCGTGTAAGTCGTTTGAGTCGCAGCATTCTGTAGCAGTGTCAAACTCTGGTGGAACGTAAAATTCGTCCCCGGTACGTCCCGGTACCATTGATCGAACGAAGTCTTGCCTGTGGTCATGGCAATCGGCGCAGCATCAGTTCCGGCGTAAACAGGTTTTCGGTTCACATCGAGCAGCGCCTGCACAATCCCCTTCTGCTCGTTGCAACAGTAACTGCCAAAGTCCGGATGCCCACCGGTTGCCCCATGCCCTTGAAAGTCCCGAACGATAAGCGGGATATTTAGACTGGGCGGGGGATTGTCGTACGACGAAAGACACGTGTAACCCGCCTCGGTCGTGCAGGCACTTGAACAGCCATCGCCATCGAGGGCATTGCCGTCATCGCATTGTTCCGTCCCCCGAAGCAACATCCCGTCTCCGCAAACGGACTTGCAGGCGCCAACGGCCGAAGTCGGACGCCCCTGCGTGTCGTAAGTGCCACAGCGCGGCTCATTTTGACAGGTTGGGGAGCAACCGTCCAACGGCAGCGTGTTGCTGTCGTCGCACCCTTCACCGGCCTCCTTGATGCCATTGCCGCAGACCGCGTGGCTACACGTCGAAGGTGTACCCGCACAGCTCCAGCCAGGTTCGAACTTGCACGTCGTCGAGCAGCCATCGCCGGCAAGCTTGTTGCCATCGTCGCATTGTTCGGGGGTGATAATGCGACCATCGCCGCACAGAGGAATACAGGGCCTTCCGGCAAGCCGGCATTGCCAACCTGATTCCAGGCCACAATTCGCCGAACAGCCGTCTGCGTTCGTATTGTTGCCGTCGTCGCAGAGCTCGGTCTTCTCGAGCACACCATTGCCGCAGCGCGAATTGTCCGTGCAAGTCCCGCCCGTGGCGGGACAGCTACAGTAGCTTGCTGCCAATCTACACGCATCACAGCACAGCGTGGCGGAAGGTTTGCCACCTTCATCACATTGCTCACCACCCGTCACCAGCCCATCGCCACAGACTGGCACTTGGCTACAGTTGTGCCCCTTACAAACCCAGCCAGGCTGAAGCACGCAATTGGCATCACAGCCAACGGCACTGCCGTTGGTCGCGCCAAGGTCACATTGTTCACCGGACTGCAATCGGCCATCACCGCAGGTCACGAGCCGCTTGCAGGGCTGTCCGGGAGTCGGGCAATACCAGCCGGGTTCGACTGCGCATTCCTTCGAGCAACCATCGAGACTCTTGGCGTTGGCATCGTCGCAGCCCTCGCCTGGGTCGCGCGTGCCATTGCCGCAAATAACAGAGGATACACAGGGTTGCCCCGGCACTGGACAAGTGAAGTTTGGTTCGATTTTGCAGGCCCCGGAGCAGCCATCGCCCGCCATGCGATTGGCGTCGTCGCAAGTTTCACTGAGTTCTGGTTGCACCAAGCCGTCGCCACAGTATGGCCCTGCGTCCACCACGGCGTAGCACTTGCCGCCATCCGCAGCGCAGACCTTGCTGTTGGTCGTGGAAGCATCGCCCAAATGAATGACACCCGAGTCCATATTCACCACGCCGGCATTACCCCCAACGGAACCGTTGGCAGTCGTGCCACTGTTGATAAATGGATCTCCGCCTGAATTCGAGCAACCGAACGCGAAGCAAGCCACCAGCAGAAATAGCGACAGTTCAAGCGACCTGCTCAGGCGCAAAATTGGGCTCATAACGGGATGCCTAGCCCCAGCTCATGACAGCTGGCACGTGTGGAGACTCTGGATGCGTCGCAACGCAGCGAATGCGGCATGCCAAAGTCGGAGTGTACTCCCCAATCGGCGAGCGATCAGTATCGCCGCAACCCAATTACTCACCGCCTTGCCACTTCTCCCATTACGGAAGCGATTCCCGGAAATAACCAGAGCAGCGGGTTGAATGCGCAAGGGCGATTCGTCGACACTTTGTTGTGTGCGCAAATGTGCGCCATATGCGGCAGCTTCTGACGACTCGAGCCCACTAGTCCTGAACGCTGATCTCGAACAAGTGGACACCCCAACCAAGTCGACCTACGACCAACCCTTGTTCGAGGAGCTCGGTACCGTCATGTGGCCCGAAGTGTTCGCCAGAAAGTAGGTCATCGAATACGCAGTGGTTGCCGCGAAGCTCTTGCCAAGGCAATGCGACCCGCCCCCAACTCTCGACACTCGAAAGGTTTATCACCACGAGCAAGCGAGCCTGCTCCAATGTCCAACACCAGGCCAAAAGGTTGCCTTCTGGCGCGATAGAACACCATGACCATTTCCCCAGTTGGATGGCCGCGTGAGAAGTGATTTTCAGAAGCCTCTTATAAAAACTTTGAATCGACAGTGACCGCCCGAGCTGCACTGGCAACTTGCCCCACCGCCCCTCGAATTGTCGATCGTACCAAAGCGACGCCCCCGGAAGCGTGGCGATGGCCAGTGCCGCTACCTGGTGCCTGCCGGCAGGCTGAAACTGCTCGACAGCAGGTGGTTCGTCGTGGTTCTCCAGGAAATGGAGCAAGTGTCGGAGAAACTCCGGATCGCTGCCACGCAGATGCTGGCGCACGGATTCAGCATCACCGTTAGAAAGGCGCTCATACAGCTTGTCTTTATCGTAGCAGTAGTCGAAGCCCTGCTGCTGCAATGCCCAAGCTGTCTCGCCGTAACATTCGGCAATAAAGATGAACTCGGGCACGCGGCGACGCAGTTGGGCAATCACTTGCTGCCAGTAGTCGACCTCGGGCACTGGCGAGAGTTGCCAGTGTTTGCCGAATTGCTCGTTGAGCATCAACATCGCCATGTCGCAACGCACGCCATCGCATTGGCTCGCAACTTCGATAAGTGTTAGAATTGCCGATTCGCGGTACCCAGGCGAAAACGCATTGATCTGTGCAGTGTCCGTCCATACGTCGCGAGCCGCGCGCGCAGTAGCACCCCGCGCCAAGATGTCGTCGCTGTCTGCCAGGTAGTAGCGCCAGGGCTCACACTCAAGCTCTGCGGTTGTCCCCTGAATGTAGTACTCTGGATGGAGAAAGGTCCACAGCGTGTCCGGTGCCGTGTGGTTCGGCACGAAGTCTAGAATCAGCTTCAACTTTCGCTTGGCCAATTGCGTCCGTGCGGCAGCCAAGCCCGCAGGCCCGCCAAAACGTTCATCAACGACATAGGCGTGCACACAGTACGGTGACGCCACGAGATCGTCCTCGGTGACGTCTGCGAGCAACTCGCGGCATTGCTCGCGCAGCCTCCCATCCGCCCGCGCGACGGCACGCCCGACGGGGCTACGTTGCCAAACGCCCATGAGCCAGACTGCATCGAAGCAATAGGGAACAAGCGCGTCCCACTCTTGTACGGGAACCGTCTCGAGGGTAACCGTACGCCCGTAGCGTTCAGTCAACTCGGCAAGCCAAACCCAGGTGTTGATTTCGTAAATCCGCACGCTGCCTCTTCCTCTGGTTAGTGCGTCGCAGCCAATGGCGCTTTGACGGGCTACTCTACACGCACTCGGGGCAGGTCGGATAGGGGTGTTGGTTCGGACAGGCTGAAAAGCTGCAATCACGCGCGCCTAGCCGAGCTTTGAGAACGCTATTCAACGGCTCGCGTTCGGCGATTTCACGCGACTGGTGCTCACTGTGACCTGAACCGAACCGATTGATTCAATGGTTTGGCTTTGGACCTACTTCGAATCGACGCGTGACCCTAGTGGCCTCTTTGGCGCCGATTGTAGGGCGAATCGCAACAGTTCGACCGCCCAGGGCGTCTCGTGGTAGATTGCTCAAGTCGCAACAAGATCGGGACTAACCCGGTCTATCGCACAGTGTCGCTCGAGGCGATGTCGGCGTGCTACAAGTCCCTTCCGTGCGCCGCAAGCGATGACCAATGCACCACCGTTGGTGCGACAGGCGTCAGCAACGATCCGGCTAACTTTCCCGGCGTGCAGGACTCTTTTGCGCGGCATACGGCGTGTGAGACCAACGCGACAGGCGGCTTCAGCGACGATCTTTGTGTATTTCCAATCCTTTTGACACCATCAGCCGCGAATGCGTTTACGGGTTGTCTGGCTGGACCCTGCGAGGCCACGAGCAGCTGCTTGAGTGGAATTACTGGCGCCGTTCCGAATTGAGCCTGGAAGCTCGCTCTTTAATCGTCTCGCTGGGATAATTCCACCCGAAGGTTCGAGACCGCAAACGTTCTTCCGGACAAGAGAGCACTTTCGTTATGCCATTGGCTCGCACTCGAACGAGTAGTTTCCGCCTCAGTCGCCCGCGGTGGCCAAGCGCATTCGCGTCGAAAGCCGTCCCTCGAGTTGGCGGATAACACCAATCATTGCGCTGGCACCGGCGCCCCCCTGCTTGTTTAGCCAAGCCGCAGCGGCGGCGCGTTCGGAGAAGACTTTCATGGCAAAGGGGCGCCGACTGATCGTGACTAGGGTCGAGAGTATGGCGCGAGACATCGTCGCATCAATCCCGCTCTTTTCGAGCACGATCGCGACGGCGAGCAGTCGGTTGCGCATCGACTCGAACTGACCAAGGATAACGCGACGAGTCTCGGCATCGGGGATCCCGGTATCCGCCGTTATTACGTTGAGCAAAAACACACCTGTTTGATGCTGACGCCAAACGCGTTGCAGCTGCTCGACCATGACTTCGAGCCGCTCTGCCGTTGGCTGCCCCGTCCAGAACGCAACCAGCGTGTTGTCCTCTACTGCGGTCTCGAAGTGGCGATCACCTGGCATAGATTCAATTGCCATGCGGCACGGCGCTGGCGAGCGATAATGCGCTGACCGAAGTTTTGGGCATTTGTTGAATTATTGTTGCAATTTAGAGTCTGTTGGGCGTCCCACTACCTCGACCTTTCCGTGCTCGAGCCATGCTATGCCATCACCATGGCATCCCGTAAGGCCTCCGATTTCCATCGCTGCGACTGGGCTGGTACGGACCCCCTCTACGTCAGCTACCATGACGAAGAATGGGGCGTTCCAGTCTTGGATGACCAGAAACTGTTCGAGTTCTTGGTATTGGAAGGCGCCCAAGCCGGTCTCAGCTGGCTGACTATTTTGCGCAAGCGCGAAGGCTACCGGAAAGCCTTTGCGGGTTTCGATCCGCGGCGCGTGGCACGCTTCGATGCGAACAGAATTACCAAGTTGCTCCTTAACCCTGCAATCGTGCGCAATCGCGCGAAAGTCGAAGCCGCGGTGGGAAATGCACGCGCATTTCTGCAAGTCGCCGAGGAATGCGGCTCGTTTGCGGCCTACCAATGGGGCTTCGTCGGCGGCCATCCGATTCAGAATCGTATCGCCCGATTGTCCGAGATCCCGTCGGGCAGCGAGATCTCTCGGGCCCTCAGTAAAGACATGAAGCGGCGTGGCTTCAAGTTCGTGGGTGGCACAATAATGTACGCTCACATGCAAGCCGTCGGTATGGTCAACGACCATCTCACGAGCTGCCATCGGTATGGAAAGGTTGAGCAGCTCGGCAAGGGTATGCTCGCAATGCTCACCTCAGCGCCGTCTACTTCTTCAGCAGTTTGAAAGCGTGCGACCAACTTCCGCCACGAAGGCCGGGAATGCACCAAAGCATGCAAAGCGGCTCGATCGCCCGTGCCGCTTCGACGCCGCCCATGTCCTCAGCGTCCCAGCCAAATTGCACAAGAATGCTGGTCACTTCGCGCTTGGCCGCTGCGTCGTTGCCACAGATGAACATAGTGGGAACCTGACCACCAAAGTCCGGGTTGACCATAAACGCGTTGCCAACACAAGAGAAAGCCTTCACCAGGTGCGCCTCCGGGAATTTGGACTGAAGGCGTTCCATGAGCGAATCGTTTGGCCCGGTGAAGAACTGGAGTACGCCGTTGACCGGCGCTGCATCGGCAATCGGATTGGTTGCGTCGATCACCGTCTTTGCTTTCAGGTGCTCGGCACCAGCGAGCGCCAAAGCTGACTCGGCGGCGCCGCCCTTGACCGCAAGCAGAACGATATCCGCAAAGTCCGCAGCATCCGCGAAGCCCCCCGCCTTAGCGTTGGCACCTCCGGCGCTTTTCCAGGCCGCAAGCTTCGACACATCGCGCGAGCCGCGCATCACCTCGTGACCATACTTCAACAGGCCATTGGCAAGCACTTCACCGACTACTCCAGATCCCAATACGCCAAACTTTGCCATAGCGTCACCCTTGCCTCTATTGGCTGCGCGGTGCACCGCGCAGTCTTTCAGCCCTCAGCGCAGAGACCTAGAGACGACAGGAGCGGTTGGCAATCCCTGCTCGTGACGCGGGCGAGTGCCCCCTCATCATTGACCGCAGCGTGCCGACAACCAAAAACCTCATTGGAGTGAATCCAAGAGGGAAAGAATCCGGCCACGCGGCCCTGTGATTAGGTGGCAAATCTGCTGCAAACGGGGAAGGAGCGATTTGCACTGCCCGATTTCGGGCAAAGTTGTCGACTATTTTCCTGTTGGCTGCGAAATTCTCTTCCGTGAACCCTATGGTCCTGGGCGCCCAGCGACGGCTGCAGCAAGTACTCGGTTTGAGTCCCGAGGTCGCGGCGCGTGCGGTGTCTGAGACGCTAGACGCAATGACCGTCGACGTGGATGGGTTCATCACCCGACGACACGCTGAGCTTCAGGCACAGGGGCTCGACAATAACGTGATCTATGACCGCATTTCGGCGGAACTGCCGTCAATGCGATTCGCGACCAAACCACTTACTACGCGGCAGATCCGGCGCCGCATCTACGGTTGACCGAGAGCGAGGCAGAACATGTGTGGCATCATGGGATACGTTGGGACTGAGGCAGCTTGGGACATGGTCGTCAGCGGCCTCAGACGCCTCGAGTATCGTGGCTATGACTCCGCTGGTGTCGTGACCGTCTCCCGCAAGCGCTTGCGCCTTGCCCGCAGCGTCGGTCGGCTCAGTGCGCTTGAGGAGGCCAATCCAGAAGGCCTGCCGGGAAACATTGGTATTGGCCATACCCGCTGGGCAACTCACGGCGGCGTCACCGAGGCCAACTGTCATCCGCATCTCGACAGTAAAGATCGGATCGCTATCGTGCACAACGGCATCATCGACAATGTCGAGAAACTACGCGCCGAACTGGTGGCAGAGGGGATCCAATTTCGCTCGGAAACGGACACTGAAGTGCTCGCAGAGTTGGTTGGCCGCAGCGTCGACAGTGGACATACACTGCGCGACGCCGTGGTCGCTGCCATGAAGCGAATCGAGGGCACCGCAGGCATTGTGGCAGTCGACCGCCAAGATCCCGAACGCCTCATAGTCGCAAAAATCGGCAGCCCAGTCGTGGTCGGCCTCGGCGAAACGGCATGTTGGGTCGCCTCCGACGTGCTCGCGCTGCGGCCCTATACCGACCGCGTCATCGTGCTGGAGGACAGCGAGGTCGCTGAGCTTACTGCTAATTCGATCAAGACGATCGATCTTGAACAACGAAGCTTAGAAAAGCGCGTCGAAAAGATCCTACACAGCACCGAAGATGCGGACATCGGTGAGTACCCGCATTTCATGCTCAAGGAGATCCACGAGCAACCAACCGCCCTCGATCGTTCTATGCGCGGGCGCCTCGATGCCACCATCGGCTGTTCGCGATTGGGTGGCATCCAATCTCAAGAGTCGCGCCTGTTCGAGATCCGCCGGGTCGTGTTCTTTGCCTGTGGCACCAGCCTCTACAGCGCCCAGGTCGGCTCCTACTTGATGAACCGTTATGCACGCATGCCGGCCACGGCCGAAGATGCAGCCGAGCTGTCCGCACAGAATCCGATCGTTGACCGAAGCACGCTCTATGTGGCCATTTCCCAGAGCGGAGAAACTGCGGACACTTTGGTAGCCCTGCGTGAGATCCGCCTGCGCGGCGGGCTCGTTGCAGGTGTCACAAACGTCGTCGGCAGCTCCCTTTCACGCGAAACGGATTTTGGCGTGTACGTCCACGCAGGACCAGAAATCAGCGTCTGTTCCACCAAAGCATTTACCGCTCAGGTGTTGGCTACGGAACTCTTAGCACTGAGATTTGCCCGCATGCACGACATGAGCGCGAGCGATGGCCGCCTGTGGGTGGATGCGCTCGAGCGCCTTCCCAAGCAGGCCCAGCTCATGCTCGACCAAGCAGCAATCTGCAAAGAGTTGGCTGCTCAATTCACCAAGGCTAGGTTTACGATGTTTGTGGGGCGCGGTGTCAACGTGGCAGTGGCCGGCGAAGGCGCGCTGAAACTGAAGGAGATTGCCTACCTGCCAACCGAGGGGATTTCGGGAGCGAGCATGAAGCACGGCCCCTTGGCATTGATTGAGCCAGGCAGTCCAGTCTGGGCCCTCGTACCACCCGACGAGGTACGCGAGCGTATGATCGGCAACCTGCGCGAGCTCAAGGCACGCGGGGCCTACATCATGGCAATTGCCGCGCAAGACGACGACGAAGTCGCCAAGGTCGCCGACCGGGTGATTCACATCCCGCCGCACCACCCCGCTGTGTCACCGATGCTGAACGCCATCCCACTGCAGCTTTATGCCTACTACGTCGCGCTAGCGAACGGCTTCGACATCGACAAGCCTCGAAATTTGGCTAAATCGGTTACCGTGACTTGAGTGCCAACTGGCCCGCCTTTCGCTGCGTGGTTGAAGGCGGGCCTTGATATCCCTACGCCACATCTGAGGCTTTCTCGTTTGGTTAGTTCGGCCTGATTACTGCTGAGGCCGCCTTACACCCGTGGCGCCCGGTCCGCCCCAAGCGTTGAGAACGCACATCGGCTACAGGAAACTCCGAACCACCGACTCAATACCCGCTTGCCCGGTGGTTGTGGGGATTTTGGCTGTGACCAACGCCTCAGCGCAGGTAGCCCTTGATGGCTGTGTACCAGATGTTTGCCATGTACGCGTACCCCTGATCGTTTGGGTGCACGCCGTCCGAAGCGAGTCCCGATTTAGGCATCTGGCTCATGTCGACCGCGATAATGTGCTGCCCCTGGGATGCGTGAGTCTGGACAATTCCCGGAATCTTCGAGTTGTAGCTGGTGAGGTCCGCGCTCGTATAGCTGACGGGCGTTATCTGGGCGACAACGATTAGCGCCTTCGGTGCCGCGCCAACGATCTTCGTGAGTAGCCCATCAAGTCGGGTTGACGTAGTTGACGCCGCGGCCCCGGTACTCGTGATGTCATTCGTGCCGATGTGCAAGAGCACGATGTCTGGTATCGTGGTGAAGGCGGGGCTGGGGATGAGACTCGAGATGCCTGCGGTGCCATACGTGCTGTAGCCAGAATCGACGGTAAATCCGTCGTGACCCTCGTGACTCTTTGGAAATGTCACGCTCGAGACCGTAGCTGGCCCAGCGCTTTGCGACCCGACGAAGGTCAGCGTTTGACTCGCCGCGACGACAAGCTTGAAGAGCTGTGAACGGTAGCCCCCGCTATCCGTCGATTGCAGGCCGTGCGTTATTGAATCTCCGAATGGTAAGATCTTGCATGGGCTTGCCGCACAGGGGCTGTACGACGAGCTGCCTGCCGCGGACGGGCTGCCACCTGTCGTTGGCGTGCCCCCCGTGTTGTTCGAACCACCTGCAGAACTTCCGCCGCCCGTCGCTTTGCTGCCACCTGAAGCCGTCGCGCCACCGCTCGGGCCTGTCCCGCCAGATGAGCTTGCTCCGACACTGACGGAACCACCCGTCGTCGCATTGCCTCCACTGGCCCGCACTCCGCCTGTCGCGGCCTGTACCCCACCAGTTGATACGACACCTCCGCTGCTCGCTCTACCGCCGGCGCTGTCGGTGCTCCCGCCAGTCGGGCTGATAGTGACTGACCGCCCCCCAGTTCCAAGTGGCGTTGCGCCCCCAGTTGCAACGGCACTTCCCTGAGATGTCGCTCCGATCGGTAGTGAACCGCCGGAACTCAAACCACCCGCCGAACTGGGGCTGCCGCCCATGGACACTCCGTTACCATTGGGCGTATCGGTTGATGTGCAGCCTGAGCTACCGCATGCCGCGAGTGCATAGAGAGCGACGCCTGAGACCAAACCGACTCGATTTTTCATGACTTGTTCCGATTGATTGCCGAACACGCTGGGGTTTCCTGGTGAAACCTTGGAGAGCACAGCTCCACTTATGTCATCCACCTATTCCCGCAATTGCGATCTTGCATTTGGCTCGACATCACGATGGGGATCTCGGACAAATTTCGAATTCAAACGCAGTGCCAGGCCAGGTACTAGCGCAGGTTGAGCCGCTCGGCCAGTCGCGACGGTGGTCAGCAGCTTTCGGTGCGGTACGCACCGACGAGGGCCAGTGTCGGGAAGCCACGCGAAGCATTCACGTCAATCCTAAGCGAGCTCGCTCGGATTGGCTCGAAGCGACAAACCCGCTTGTACCCGACAACCTCACCGGCGAAGAAGATAGTCCATAGACCATTCTCTTCTCGCGCGAGCGTAAACGATTCTATCCGCTGACCCAATGCGATGTATTCCATGAGTATCACCTTGTCCACAACCTGTTCCTCAGTGAACTGCAAGGTGATGGAAGCGCGTTCCGTTCCGTCGTACGGTCGCCAGAAAATATCGCTATTGCTGGAAAGGACGTTGCATGGCTGGTGCGCCTCGTCGAGCGACTCCGTCGCCGAGACCATCGCGGACGCGGCGAGGTTCCTTCCGAGTGCGGCACGCAGCGCAACCCCAAGTTCGGCGAGTCGAGACGTATCACTTTCGCGAAAGCGGCCACGCACGTCGGGAGGGATCCCCAGCAGGAAATTCGAGTTGCCTCCAACGGATTGGTAATAGATCTCGAGAAGCTCAGTAAGCGAGCGAACCCGTTGATCGTCCTCTGAGTGGTAGAACCAGCCGGGCCGGATCGAAGTGTTGACTTCAGCAGGATACCAAACCAATGGCCCTGCGTTGCGGATGGCGTCGCGACTTCCGAGATCTTCATCAGCGCTCGTGACGCGCCTGGAGAATTGACCGTCGTCCACTTTTTGCGACTTTTCTGCGACTTTCTCCACGTCACGCAGCAATGCCGGCACCACGCTCCATTCGTTCTTCCTGCAGCGGCCAGCCTCGTTGCCGCACCAACGCGCATCCGGCCCGCATACGCTGATCACTGCATCCGGTTGGAGCCTCCGGATCGTCGCGTAATATGTGTCCCAGTCATAGACTTGCCGGCTGCCGTTCGGTCCCTCTCCGCACGCGCCATCGAACCAAACGCAAAAGACACGGCCATAGGACGTAAGCAGTTCTTCGAGTTGTCCAACGAAGAATCGATTGTACGTGGGAGAATCGCCGTAGGAAGTCTCGTGCCGATCCCAGGGGGAAACATAGACTCCGAATTTGATTCCACCTTCGCGGCAGGCATCAGCGACTTCCCGCACGATATCTCCCGTGCCATTTTTCCAACCGCTGTTCCGCACGCAATGATCCGTCAACGCACTCGGCCAAAGGCAGAACCCATCGTGATGTTTGCACGTTAGGATGAGCCCCGTCATTCCCGCGGATTTGCAGGCCGCTACCCATTGGTTCGGATCGAACTCGGTCGGATTGAAGAGCTTCGGGTTTTCGGTTCCGGTGCCCCACTCTCGATTCGTGAACGTATTCATCCCAAAGTGGACGAACGCATAGAACTCCATTTGCTGCCAAGCCAACTGCCGTGCAGACGGTCGAACGCGGACTGCTTCACTCAGAAAGTTATCCATGAATGCTACCTCGCTTTGCGGTCGGAGTTGCATTGCACTCAGAATTCATCGGGCCAAAAGATTCAGAATCAGCAATGCTTGAGCACTCGGGCACCAAACGCCGCGAGTGATACAGAGGTGGAAATCTTCAGGCCCGATTCGACATCTTGCCACAAGCCGCGCAGCGGCACTTCTACCAGATCTGTGCTGAAATTCAGTAAGATTAGGTATTTCCCCGTCGCGGCATACCTGAGTTGAGCGGTGACGCCGGGCGGTAGGCGCGCAGAAGTCCCGCAAGCGCCCGCCAACGACCGTGTGCGGATAATGGCTGCATAGACGCGGTCGTAGCCCGCTTCGTCGAAGTCTGCCAAGAAGAAGTAGGTGGCTCCTTTGCCTGTGGCCTGTACGGTTAGTGCCGGACGCCCCTTCGCCCACCCCTCGGTGTACTCCGCAAGCGCCGTCGCCCCTTTGAGCAGGCCGAGCGAGTAGGCACGCATCGCCCGCCATTCGCCGTCAATTCCGAGCGAGTTGCCTGCCAGGGCACGGATCCCCGCGGATTCGGTCGCCGCTTTCAGCTCATCCGTTTCGTCTACGAACACCCCGCAGAGTTGCTCGAGCCCGTCGCCCGGTGCCCCGTCCGTGAAGCACAACCCCGTTTCGTTGACGAGACCACCAAGGTGCGTGAAAATTAGCGTACCCCCAGCCTCGACGTATTGACGCAATCGAGCGGACAATCCAGGTTTGAGCAGAAAGAGTTTTGGCGCAATCACCACAGCGTAGGCGGAGAAGTCCACATCGCTCGAAAGCACGTCTACCCCGATGCCGCGCGACCAGAACGGAAGGTAATGCGCGGATGCCTCGCTCGTCAGTGCCCAATCGTGCTTGTAGTTGGGCATGCCGAGTGCTGCGTGATATGCCCAACGCGATTCCCAATCGAACAGCAGCGCAACGTCGGACCGATTGAGTGTGTCCGTAATCTCGGCGAGCCGCGCGTATCGGGCCGACAACGCAGTTACCTCCTGAAATGAGCGCGTTTCTTCGGGGTGGGCGTGATGCACGACAGCCCCATGGTACTTCTCGACGCCGCCGCGGTTCTGTCGCCATTGGAAGTAAAGCGTGCCATTGCTGCCGTGGGCGATGGATTGCAGCATCTCGAGCTCATGCAAACCAGGCGCCTTGAGATGGGTATTGAGCCACAGGGATCGACCGTCGATGCAACTCTCCATTAAGAACCAGGGCATAGGATGACCCTTCAGGCATCGCATCATGTCGAACTGCATGGATTGGCTGGCGGCGGCTCTCACCAAATCGGGGTTGTCCGCGTGATAGCCAGGATAGGAGTCGTTGCTGACGACGTCCACGAATTGGGCAAGCGCGTGGTAGTCGACTCCAAAGTGAAAGCCCATCAGGTTCGTCGTGATCGGCAGATCGGGGTTGGCTGCGCGCAGTGGCTCGGCCTCCCACTGGAAGAAGTCGACAACCTGTGCGGACACGAACCGGTGCCAGTCCAGCAACAGCCCATCGAGCCCGTATGCGCGGGGGTCGATCTGGCTCCAGTCGCTGTAAGTCTGGTTCCAAAACGCCGCCCACCAAGCACGGTTGAGCTCAGCAACGGTGTGGTACCGACTTTCCAACCACTTGCGAAATGCCGCCAAGCATAGCTCGCAGTAACACTCGCCGTTGTACTCGTTGGACACGTGCCATGCCACAACGGCAGGGTGTTGGGAGTAGCGCCGCGCTAGCTCCGAATTGATGCGGCGGACCTTGTCTCGATAGATCGGCGAGGCCCAGCAGTGGTTGTGTCGCTCGCCCATAACCGAGCGTTGGCCTTCACGCTGCACGCGCCGGACCTCGGGATACCGCTCAGCCATCCACATCGGGCGCGCGCCACTCGGGGTCGCGAGGATGACACGGCGGTCGGCCGCATGCAGTCGTTCGAACGCGGCATCGAGCCAGCCGAATTCGTACCGATTCTCTTCGGGTTCAAGCGCGGACCACGCAAAGATCGCGGTCGAGAATGTGTCGCATCCGCACTTCTGCATCAAGCGAATGTCCTCTTCCAAGACGCAGGGATCATGCCGCCATTGGTCGGGGTTATAATCACCGCCGTGGAGGATCCCGTTTCCAAAGAGTCGATGCGTGTTTGCCATGGCCGCAAATCTAAACTGCTCTGGCGTTCCCCTGCAACCATCGAACCGGATGCGTGTGGACGCTGCGGCCCCGTTGCGATCAGGGTCTGAACGAAAGGTCGTCGCTTGCGCTATCGACCGAATGGAGAGTTTTACCACTCGTCCGTGGCACTGTGTTCCACGTGCCATTCTGTTTGGCTTCGAAGTGATCCCGGCTCACCCCGTTGCCAAGCGCAATCGGCACACTGATGCGGATTATGTTGAATGCAATGGGGGTTGGGGTCACTTCCAGCCGTGCCCTCGTACGTGCGCTGACTGCTGCCCAAAGCGTGCGCATGTCGCTCGGTCAACATACCCAGTGTCTCGTCAACCGGTTGAACATGCCACTTTGGACGGAGAGCGACTTGGTTGGCCGAGCGGACTGAATTGTCGATTTTGCGACAGAACTTGATGTGACTCCGCACTGCTAGCACCCGAGGTCGTACAAATGAGTTGCTCGCGCAGTGCCAAATTCGCTAGTCGCTTTAGAAGCATTCAATTACTTAGTCTCGCTGGCCTGACCGGGCTCTCGGGGTGCGGCGGAAATGACGGGTCCACTTCGTTGACCGGTTCTGGCGGTACTTTTGGGGTGGGCGGCACCAGCACATCGGCCGGAGGCATCAGTGGTTCGGAGCTGACAGCGGGTGGACAGAGGCCCGGCTCCGGCGGAAGCCCGTCAACGGGTGGAATGACTGGCACCGCCGCGGCGCCCGATACAGGTGGCAGGTCGGCAACCGGCGGCGTTGCAGCGACGGGTGGCTCTCTTGCGACAGGCGGGTCCGGATCTGCAAGTGGTGGGGCAGTGGCCAAAGGTGGTGCCGCGCCAACAGGCGGAAAGTCTGCGTCGGCAGGAGGCGTTGCGGCGAATGGTGGTGCGACCGCAGGCGGAAGCTCCGCAACGGGCGGAAGCGTTACAGCGATTGGTGGAGCGACCGCAGGCGGAAAGTCCGCAACGGGCGGTGTAACTGGCGCCGCCGGATCGTCATCGAATATCACCGGGCCCTGCGACATCTATCAATCTGGCAACACGCCGTGCGTGGCGGCGCACAGCACCGTTCGCGCACTTTACGGCGCGTACAATGGCAACCTCTACCAAGTCAGGCGTGCCTCAGACAAGACTGTGAAAGACATTGGACTCCTGTCCCCGGGCGGAGTCGCCAACTCGGCCGCACAAGACACATTTTGTGCCAGCACCACATGCACCATCTCGATCATTTACGATCAATCCCCAAACAATAACGATCTCACCAAAGCGCCCGCGGGCGGTTGGTTGAACAATGGGGGGTTGGAGGCGGACGCGACCAAGGCCAAGATCATGCTAAATGGTCATGCGGTATACGGCGTCTACACTACCTCAAATTTTGACAATGACGTTGGTGCAGTCGGTTACCGAAACAACAAAACGAAGGGCGTTGCTGTCCTCGACCAACCCGAGTCCATGTACTTCGTTGTGAGTGGCAAGCACTACAATCAATGGTGCTGCTTCGACTACGGGAACGCCGAGACAAACAACAAAGACAACGGCCCTGCCACCATGGAAACCGTCTATTTCGGGAGCAGCACTCAGTGGGGCAAGGGTAGTGGTAGTGGCCCCTGGGTCATGGCGGACCTCGAAGACGGCGTGTTTGGCGGAGGTTCCACCGCTGCGGCGCCAACCAACACCCCACTCGTCGCCGACTATGTCACGGCCATGTTGAAGGGCCCCTCTGGGAACCGTTTTGCACTCAAGGGCGCCAACGCGCAGTCAGGTGCCCTCGCGACGAAGTACGACGGTACAAGACCGTCCGGCTACAGTCCCCAGAAGAAGGAGGGTGCCATTATCCTGGGGATCGGTGGTGACAATAGCCACACCGGAGAAGGAACCTTTTTCGAAGGATGCATGACTTCAGGTAACCCAACGGATGACATCGACGACGCAGTGCAGGCGAACATCGTCGCTGCGGGGTATGGCCGCTAGTGCCAGATCGACCGCATCCGAAGCCGCCGATTCTGTGAAACCCAGCGAAGCGCGAAGTCGCACTTCTAAAGGGATCGTTCATCGTAACATCGAATCCCTGCCCCACACACGTACGCGCCGCCGCATGAACATACCTGCGACGATCAATGCGAGCCCGGTAGCCACTCCACGGGACCCATTCGCGCGAGCCATGGTGCAGCCAGAGTCATCGCTCGCTTTGGCATTCGAACCTGCGTCAGTAGTAGTCGTTGAGGTGCCGCCAACAGACGCCAGAGTCGTCGACGTTCCGGTCGTAGCCGCGCCGCCGGAGCCAGTTGAGGGACTGGTGACTGCCGCTCCGGCAACCTTTGCCATCAATGCCCATTGTGCCATCGCTGCACGCGCAGCGCCCAAACCGTTCAGGTGACCACCGTCACTCGATTGTGCGGCATCGAGCGCTTCACTTCCGGATCCTGTCACCGCGGTGCCATCTGCCTTGTGACTCTCGATGTCTGCAATATCGAACAGTGGCTTGTCGTTGGATTTGCAGTAGTCGCGCACCTGTCGATTGAAAGATTGGCGCTTTGCGTTGTCGGCGTCATCGGTAGTAATCGGGATTGTCCACCAAACGAATATCTTGCTTGGATAGGTCGTGGCGAGCTTGTTCATCGAATCCCGATAGGTCGCAAAGTCAACGGCTGGATCGATGTAGCAAAATTTGTTCTGAAAAACGTCGAATTGGGAGGCATTCGCCGCAACCCAGGTTTCGAACTGGGTGATCTTTGCCTCCCAACCGGGGTTACCACGATCGTTGTCTTTCCAATTGGGGAAAGCATAGGTACTGTCCACTGCCAAAGTCGCAAGACCCGACCAGATGTTTCCCCCAACGGACGCGTGCGAGAAGCTCATTCGTAACGCGCGTGCCGCCGCCACACCGGCAGCCGGAATGGCGCTCACGTCGACGGTGGTGTGATCCGCCTTGATCGTTTGGGCTTGAGCGTTGACAGTCACCAGCGTTGAACCTGAGACGACAAGTACGCCGAGTAAGTGCAGTCGAAGGGTCATCTGATGCATCTCCCTCAGCCGAGCCTATCACGTGACAGGCCCAACGATTGCAGCCGATTCCGTGCTGCGGGTCCAAACGTGCAAGTCAGGGTGTGAGCCTTTATTCACCACGCCGTTGTCATCCGCAAGCTAGAGAATTGAGCATTTGCGGTTACTTACCACTGCCCCTCAAACGCTGCGAAATTTTGCCAATGGCCGCCCGCAACTGCTCGACCTGCTCGGGGCAGGCGGGTGAGCAGGGTTTGCGCTTGTTCTTTCCGCAACCGTGCGCGGAGCCGGTGCTGAGCGCACCAAGTACAGCGAGCGCACGCTCGTCACCCACGATGATGGCGCGTTCCAGCAAGGGTAGCCGTGCAGCACAGGATGGAGCCGCTCTAAGCTCGCGAGCAATCGCAAGCGCTGGCGTGATATGCTGCCGAACAGCTGGATTGCCAAGCAGCAACTCCGCGCGTTCGGCCAGCTTCGGTTTGGTGAGAATCAGACGATAGAGTAGATCGGGGCCATTGGTACCCATTTCCTCGGCCAATATTCGCCAAGCAAGCTCAGCAGGTGCACCGGGGGTCTCGGCAGCACGCTGAATTAGGTACTGCAGGTCACCACTGGTGGCTTCATCCGGCGCTACCTTGATAAGGCGACGGGTGACCAGCATCGCGTCACTGAGTCCGTCAGAATGGCTTGCGTGTGCCAAGACTAATGCCCTGAGAACGCGCGAATCGGTCGGATACCGCTCCGCCAACGG
>Ga0302323_100000129_pt1 | contig 54632 bp, 53 predicted proteins | sample Fen_T0_3_FD_201950 | JGI IMG/M metagenome (GOLD analysis project Ga0302323, IMG submission 201950) | Peat permafrost microbial communities from Stordalen Mire near Abisko, Sweden - Fen_T0_3 | ecosystem: Environmental > Terrestrial > Soil > Wetlands > Permafrost | place: Sweden: Abisko...
ACGGCCACCGTGGCGTTCGCCGCGGTTTCCTCCCTCGAGGCTTATGCAACACCTGCCCGGACGCATTGGCGTAGCGCGACCGCCTGCGCGTGAGGGCAGGTGTCACACAAGCCTTAACAAGAGCTGACGGCCGTGCTTGATGGACAGCAGCGGCTCACGGCGCTGAACATCGGCCTTCGTGGGTCCATGGCGATCAAGGAGCCGAACAAGTGGCGGACGAACCCCAACGCGTTCCCGAAGCGAATCCTGCACATCGACCTGATGGCAGCGCGCGGCGATGACGACGAAGGTGAGGCCTACCGGTTTCGGTTCCTTGAGCCGCAAAAGGCTGCCGCCGATTCCGACAGCTTGTGGTATCCCGTGCCTGACATTCTGACCATTCCCAACGTGGCCAAACTGTCCCAGTGGCTGTACGGAAAGATGAACTCCCGTGGCATCACCGCCGACAGTGATGTCTTCAATCGCTCCAGCGACACTTTGCATCAGCTCTACCAGGTGGTGCAGGTCGTTCCCAATCTGACCTTCTACACCGAGCGTAGCCAGGAGGTTGACCGGGTGCTGCGGATCTTCATCCGCATGAATTCTGGCGGCACGGTTCTCTCTTACTCAGACCTGCTGCTCAGCATCGCGGTTGCTCAGTGGTCGAAGCTGGATGCGCGGCAGGAGATTCACGGGCTGGTCGACGACATCAACCGGATCGGTGCCGGATTCAATCTTTCCAAGGACTTCGTGCTCAAGGCGGGCTTGATGCTGGCAGACATTGCCAGCGTTGGCTTCAAGGTCGAGAACTTCGACCGCGCCAACATGAGCACGCTGGAGAAGGTGTGGGCAGACGTTCGGCGCGCCACCATCTTGACCGTGGAACTGGCCGCCTCATTTGGCCTGGCTGAGCAGACGCTGCGTGCGGACAGCGCGTTGCTGCCAATCGCCTACTACATCTTCAAGCGGAACCCGCCCGAGAACTGGCTGGGCCATCCAAGCTACGCTGCTGAGCGCGAGACGATCCGCAGCTGGCTCGTTCGCTCGCTGCTGAAGTCGTCCGGCATTTGGGGTAGCGGCCTGGATACGCTGTTGACCGCCTTGCGCGATGTCATCCGGGTTGATCACTCGTCGTTTCCCGGCGAGGCCCTGGAGAAGGTCATGGCCGCGCGGGGCAAGTCACTCTCGTTCGGGCCTGAGGAGGTGGACGATCTACTGGACATGGAGTACGGCGACCGCAGGCTCTTTCCTCTGCTATCGATCCTGTTCCCGTTCATCGATGTGCGGCAGCTTCATCACGTCGATCACTTCTTTCCAAAGAGCCAGCTGCAGCGCCGCAAACTGGAGAAGGCTGGGTGCAACCCCGCGTATGCCGAGGAGTGTTTGGCTGCCCGCGATCGCCTCGCAAATCTGCAGTTGTTGGAAGGCCTGCTGAACGTATCCAAGAACGACCGTCTCCCGTGGTCGTGGATGGAAGCGACGTATCCGGATCCGACACTTCGTCAGGCAGTCTTAGATCGGCACGATCTTGGAGTGGCACCCGCAACGCACCAAGAGTTCATACCGTTCTATGACGCCCGCAGAGAGCGACTTCGCGGACGACTGACGAGTCTCCTCGTTCGACCGGACTGATTTACGCTACCTCGGTGCCAACCTGCTTCCTTCAGAGTGACGCATCTGTAGGAGGACCGCCGTGAATCCACGGCACAAATCCGTCACACCAAGAGAAAAGGGTCAGCGGCTACTCGCACGCTGACCCTTGAATGGTGGCTCCTCGACCTGGGCTCGAACCAGGGACCTACGGATTAACAGATCGGCGGGGACTTGGCTTAAATCAACAACTTAGGTGCTATTCCGTTCCGCTATTTGCGCTCAAAACCGCAAACTTGAGCCCGGTAGGTTTCGAAATAGCGGAACAAAACCTACCGCCACTTGGTGGGGCCACGCTCGATGCAACCCGGAGGGTTGACGCGCCGCTTCGTCATGTCTGCGCTCGCGTGTCGCGCGCAACACCCGCGTCGCTACCTGAGCCGCGTTGAACTGCACGTTCTCCGAACGCTGCGGCCAACCAGCCGCGGTCTTGAGGCCGGTCTGCAAAACGCAAGGGGAGGGGGCCGCATGTGTTGAGTTGAATGCGCCGAGTTCAAGTGCCCGGCTACTCACCATCGTTCGGGCAGACGCTGCCAGGATCGAGTTATTGCGCGACAAGCCGCGCGTGTTTGATGGAAGGGAAGGGTGTCAGGCCGGCGTCGATCTGAGCGGCGGGTATGGAATGGTCAGCAGACCCACAAGCGTGCGACGCAGTCGGCAAGACCCGGCCACAAGGCGTCATTCGTGATGCTGCCAGACAGCTGACAGTCGATTTGCCACCCGCGATCCAGAGATCGAGAAAGCTCAGGGTCATGCAGATACACAGGCAGCTTTGTGTTGGTCGCAACGACCCTCCCGTACCGTAGCGCACCGGTAAAGGTCAGAAGGGATCCAGGAGCTCGTCAGCCCCACCGAACATGAAGCTCGACACGGTGATCCCGCCGAAGAAGTCGTCCTGGTGGTAGACACACGTCGCCCGGTCGTTGCACGCAGCGCCCACGGCCACCATGAGAGGCAAGAGATGATCTTCCTGTGGATGCGCCCGGCGGGCCGCAGGCGCTTCCTCCCAGTTGATCAAGCGCTCGATGCGCTCGGCGGGGCCGGAGGCCACCAAGGTCTGCTGCAACCAGTGGTCAAACGCAGCGGAGGGCTCCCTTGCCTTGGGCCCGAACACGCGCAGGTTGTGATAGCTCAAGCCGCTGCCCAGGATCAGGACACCTTCGTTTCGCAGCGGCGCCAGCGCAAGGCCGATGGCGATGTGGTCCTTCGGGTCGTAGCCGTGGCGCATCGACAACTCCAGCACGGGGACATTGGCATCGGGGAAGATCACCGCGAGGGGTGCAAATGTGCCGTGGTCGAAGCCCCGCAGCGGATCGAGCCGCGCTGAGAACCCCGCTTCCTCGATCAACTGGCGCACCCGCTCTGCCGTCCGCGGCGAGCCTGGCGCTGGATAGGTGATGCGGTAGGTGTGCTCCGGAAAGCCGGAGTAGTCGTAGATCATCGGCGGCTTGGGGCTCGACATCACGGTGAACTCGCGCTCTTCCCAATGCCCCGAGATCACGAGCACCGCCTTCGGCGTCGCCCCGATCTGCCCTGGCATCGCCTTCAATGCCGCTTCGAGCTCGTCGTAGGTGCCGTTCAGCTCGCCTTTCATCCACGGCCACGGCCCGCCGCCGTGAGAGATGAAGTAGGTCGGCAGGGTCACGGATTCGAACTCATTGCCTGCCTATGCCAGATCGACGCGATTGACGCGGTGCGCTTCCAGCATGCGCGTACCGAGAACCGTCATCCGCAACTCACCGACCGCATTGACCTTGGAGCCGATGTCCAGACCGGCAGCCACCATGCCGTGCGGCCGCAGGTGGATGAATTCCCCGGTCTCCAGGATCACGCCGTTGGGCTCGCCGTGACGCGCAAAGTGCCAAGCTTGGACGACGCCCTTGATCGTGGTGTCGCTTGGTTCTCCATCGGGAACCTTGGTCGCCTGCCCAGTGACATCGGCGAACGATTCGAATTTGAAGACCGGGTGCGCAGCCTCTGCCGTCTTCGGCGAGTGGTCGGGCACCGCCAGCACGCGCAGTTGCCGGCCGGGACCGGTGACCTGCGCCAGGGCTGGGCCCTTGTCGGGAGGTACCGATACCTGCAACACGCTGCCCTTCATCTTGACCAGCGCGCCCTCGATACCGCCCTTGGGGCTGAAGAGCAGTTGCTGGCAGGTGCCGCGGATGAATTCGGTGTGCTTGTTCATGGGATCCTTCAGATGTTCACGCGCAGATTCGCAAGGGGGAGGTTTGCGCCAACCGGGGCATGCGCCGGCGCGGGCATGGGTGAGTAAAGGTCGTGACGCGTTAGCGGCAGCGATGTTTCAACACCGCGCCGCGAGGCCAGGATTTGGTAGATGCCTGTGCCACCGGCTTCGAACTCCAGCGCGCATGCGGCCATGTACAGGCGCCAGACACGGTACGTGGGTTCGTCCACCTCGGCCAGCGCCGCGCCGCGGTTCGCTTCCAGGCGCCGCACCCAATGGCGCAGGGTCAGGGCGTAGTGCCGGCGCAGGGCTTCGACATCCTGGATCTCGAAGCCCGCGCGCTCCATTCCGAGCTGGATGTTGCTGACACAGTCGAACTCGCCGTCCGGGAACACATACCGATTGATGAACTCGGTGGCGACGGTACGGTTCCAACCCTCTTCGTCATGCGTGATGCCGTGATTCAGGAACAGGCCGCCCGGGCGCAGCACGCGCTGCACGGCGGCCAGGTAGGTCGGCATGTTGGCTAGGCCCACATGCTCGAACATGCCGATGCTGGCCACCTTGTCGTAGACCGCCTCGCCCTGCAGGTCGCGGTAGTCGCGCAACTCGACGCTCACCAGGGCCTGCAGGCCCTCGTCGGCGATGCGCTGCTGCGCAAAGTCGTGCTGAGCCTGGCTGAGCGTGATGCCATGTGCCCGCACGCCGTGGTGCCGGGCAGCCCAGCAGACCAACGCGCCCCAGCCGCAGCCGATGTCGAGCAGGCTTTCGCCGCGCTGCAAGCGCAACTTCCGGCAGATGTGCTCGAGCTTGTTCCGCTGCGCTTGGTCGAGCGTGTCGTCAGGCGTCTCAAAGTAAGCACAGGAGTACACGCGTTCGGTGTCGAGCCACAGCGCGTAGAAGTCGTTCGACACGTCGTAGTGGAACGCGATGGCCTGTCGGTCGGAGTGTCGGGTGTGTTGCCGCGAGAAGCGCTGTGCCAGCCGTGTGAGCAGGGTTCCGCCAGTCGCCGGTTCCGCGCGTGCGGGCAGGCGCCACGCATCCAGCAGCATCGCCAGCTTGTCGCGCCAGGGCAGCGCCAGATCCTCGAAGTGCCCCTTCAGGGCGAGTGCGCTGTAGAGATCGCCCTCAACGTCGATCTGGCCCCGAAAGTAGGCATCGGCCAGTAACACCGGGCCCCGCGTGGTCACGAGGCTGCGCAACAGCATCGGGTCGCGCAGCACGAGCGTGAATGCTGGCGGACCCTGGCCCATGCTGTGGGAACTGTCGTTCCACAGGCGCAGATTGGCGCTGCCTGCAAAGCCGTGCAGCAGGCGCTTCAAGATGCGCAGTGCGGCATCTGCATGGGCGCCGGATGGGCCGGGCCGGATGGCAGCGGTGCTCATTCGTGGGCCAGTTGAATGACGAGCTTGCCGAAGTTCTTGCCTTGCAGCAGCCCGATGAAGGCCTCCGGCGCGTTCTCCAGGCCGAAGACGATGTCTTCGTGGACCTTGACCTCGTCTTGCTGCACCCACTCGCCCATTGCGCCGGCGAATTCGCGCCAGCGCGGCGCGTAGTCGTCGAAGACGATGAAGCCCTGCATCTTGATGCGCTTGCGCAGCAGCGTACCCGCCAGCAGGCCCAGCCGGTCGGGGCCAGGGGGCAACTCGGTTGCGTTGTAGGCAGCGATCAGCCCGCACACCGGGATGCGCGACTTGGCGTTGAGCAGCGGCAGCACGGCATCGAACACCGCGCCGCCGACGTTTTCGAAGTACACATCGATGCCCCTCGGGCACGCTGCGGCAAGGTGGCCAGGCAGGTCGTCCCCACGGTGATCGACGCAGAAGTCGAATCCCAGTTCATCGACCACGTAGCGGCACTTGTCCACGCCACCCGCGATGCCCACGACGTAACAACCTTTGAGCTTGGCGATCTGGCCGACCACCGAGCCGACGGCCCCGCTGGCAGCAGCCACGACGACGGTCTCGGCGGCCACGGGGCGGCCGATGTCCAGCAGGCCCATGTAGGCGGTGAAGCCTGGCATGCCCAGCACGCCGAGCGCGCGTGAGGGATGGGGGTCTTCGGGGTAGAGAGAGGTGAGACCCTTGCCATCCGACACGGCATAGTCCTGCCAGCCGGTGTAGCCCAGCACCCGGTCACCGACCTTGAAGTCGCCATGCCGTGAGACGTCGACACGCGACACCGTGGCGCCGACCATCACGTCGCCAAGGGCCACCGGAGCGGCGTACGAAGGCCCATCGCTCATGCGCCCGCGCATGTACGGGTCCAACGACAGGTAGAGCGTGCGCAACAGGACCTGGCCGGCCTCGGGCTTCGGCACGGGATCGGTTTCGAGGCGAAAGTCTGCGGCGGTCGGCGCGCCGTGTGGCCTCGCGTTCAGGACGATGCGGCGATTGGTGGCTGTGCTTTGCGGCATGGTGGCGGCCTTGTGGTTGGAAGATCAGCCCGCCTTCAGCGCGGCCAGCACATCGGCGGGGCGCATCGGCAGGTGGCGCAGGCGTGCGCCGACGGCGGCAAAGATCGCGTTGCCGATGGCGGGGCCGACGACGGTCGTGGCGGGTTCGCCCAGGCCGGTGGGCGGCACCGTGCTGGCAATGAACTCGATGTCCATCGGCGGCACGTCGCGCATGCGCAAGGGCGTGTAGGTGTCGAGGTTGCTGTCGCGCACCTGGCCGCGCGCGAACTCGGTGCCCTCGTGCAAGGCCATGCTCAGGCCCCACAGCGACGCACCTTCCACCTGCGCCAGCGCGCCGTCGGGGTGGACGATGGTGCCGGCGTCGATAACGACGGTGAGTTTCTCGACCTTCACGACACCGCTGCTGCGAATGACCCGCACGCGAGCCACACACGCGCACCAGGTCGGCATGTCACGTTCCTGGCCGAAGGTGGTGGCGATGCCGAGGCCGGTGTCCGCCGGCATCTTGCTGCCCCAACCGGCCTTGTCGGCCGCGCGCTGCAGCACCTGCGCCTGGCGCACGGCACCACCCACCCCGTTCTTTCCGCTGCCGCCGAGCAAGCGCAGCCGAAAGGTGAGCGGGTCCACGTCCGCCGCACGCGCCGCTTCGTCCATGAACGACTCCAGCGCCCAGTTCGTCCAGCCTGGCCCCACCGAGCGCAGCCAGCCTGGGCGGAAGCTGCTGTTGGCGAGGTCATTCGAGACGGCGCGCACGCGCTGCGCGCCAACGGTGTACCAATGGTCGGCGCCGGAGATAGCGAACGGGTCGTAGGGCTCGCCGTTCTTCCCCTTGGGCATGAAGGCCGGAACCATCACCTGCGTGGGCCAGCCTGCGGTGGCGTGGTGCTGCATGCCGGTGACCTTGCCGTCGGCACCGAAGGCCATGCGCAGGCGCTGCACGGAGGGCGAGCGCGGCGAGTCGAAGAGAGCGTCGTCGGCGCGTGTCCACACCAGCTTCACCGGGCGGCCCAGGGCCTTGGCCGCCAGCGCGGCCGGCACCGCGTAGTCGCCGTTCAAGCGCCGGCCGAAGCCACCGCCGATGAGGTAGGTACGCATGACCACCTGCGCTTCTGGCACACCCAGGGCTTTGGCCAGCGTCGGCAGGATCAGCGACTGCCACTGATTCCCGGTGTGGATCTCCCAGCGGCCGTCTTTCTGCAAGGCCAGCGCGTTCAGCGGTTCGAGCTGAAAGTGCAGCACGGTGGCGGTCGTGTAGTCGCGCTCCAGTGTGGACTTTGCGGATGTGAAAGCGGCATCGACGCCCGAGTCCTCCACTACCAGCGAGCCGCCGGCCGTGTCGGTGATCAGCTTGAGCCCATGCGCCTGGATGTCCGCCTCGGAGACATTGGCGGCAGGGCCACTCGTCCACCTGACCTTCACCAGGTCGGCCGCACGATTGGCCGCGACGAACGAGTCGGCACAGACGACCACCCAGCCCGGCACGGTGCCCGACGGGTCATCCAGCGCCATGCTCTTCAAGTAACCCGGAATGCCGAGCGCCGCGCTGTCGTCGATGGCGATCACCTTGCAGCCGTTGCGCGTGGGCGGCAGCTTCGGGCGGGCATAGGCCATGCCTGGCACCTGCGCGTCCAAGCCGTAGCGTGCCGCGCCAGTTGTCTTGGCAGGGATGTCGATGGCCGAAGCCGGCAGGCCGATCAGCCGGCGATCGGCCGCCGCCTTGATGGGCATGACCTTGATCTCATCGGCGGTGTAGCTGCGGGCCAGCTGGCCGCGGCGAACGATTTCCGAGTAGCGCACCGACCGGCCTGCGCCGCTGACGACGCCGTTGCGTGCGACGCAGGTAGCCTTGGCGACGCGCAGCAGTTTTGCGCCTTCGTCTATCAACGCGATGCGGCCTGCGGCACCCGCCTGGCTGAGGTAAGGGAAGCTCTGCCACACCGACCAGCTGCCGCCGGTGACCATCGTGCCCCACTTGGGGTCGGTGTCGACGTAGCGCAGCCGCACCGAGGCCCAGTCGACCTCCAACTCATCGGCCACGATGCGCGCCAGCGCCGTGCCCACGTGCTGACCCATCTCGGCGCGAATGATGTTGACGGTGACGATGCCGTCGCGGTCGATCTCGTACCAGATCGTCGGCTCGAAGGGCGCGGCAGCGTTGCCCGCTGCGACCGATCTGGGCGACAAGAACGCCATGGAAAACCCGGTGCTGGTGGCGCTGATGAGGAACGCACGCCGGGTCGTCGTCGCCGCTGCCCGGCCGCTGGTCTCATGCATGTGAAGCCGCTCCCTGCATTTCGACCGCCGCAATCTTGATCGCCTGGCGAATGCGCACATAGGCCATGCATCGGCACAGGTTGCCGTTCATCACCGAGTCGATGTCTTCGTCGCTGGGGTTCGGAAAGCGCCGGATGAGCGCGGCCGCCTGCATGATCTGGCCCGACTGGCAATAGCCGCATTGGGGTGCCTGCGTTTGCACCCAGGCCTTCTGCAGCGGGTGCTGGCCGTCTGCCGACAAGCCTTCGATCGTGGTGACCTGCGCCCCGGCGACGGCGCTGACCGGCGTGATGCACGATCGCACGGCGCGGCGGCCCAGGTGCACGGTGCAGGCACCGCACAGGCCGATGCCGCAGCCGAATTTGGTGCCGGTGAGCATCGCCACGTCGCGGATGACCCACAGCAAGGGCGTATCGGGGCTGGTCGTCACGCTCAAAGGTTTGCCATTGAGCTGGAAGGTCGTGGTGGACGGTGTGGTCATGGAGTGGGGGCAATCGGTGGGCGGCGTGCGGCAACGGCGGCGTTCAGGTTCGCCCAAGCCGGCTGGTCGGTGCGTGTGCGCCGCAGGTAGGTGGCCAGCAGCGTGATGTCGGTGTCAGTCAGTGCAGCGGCGAAGCCGGGCATATAGGGGCCGGGCGTGCCTGCGCCGCCGACACCGTGCATCACGGTCTGGATGAAGTTGCTCGGTTCGTCGGCTGTGAGGGCTGTGCTCAACGCCAGACTGCCTTGCACGGTCGACGGCTTGGCGGCAGGGGTGTAGTGGCAGGACGCGCAGGCGGCCAGGTAGAGATTGGCACCAGGCTCCGTCTCACGACCCGCATCGACCAGCCGGCGAGAAGAGGCCAGGGCCAATGCGGAATTTGCAGTGGGCGCCCGCGCAGCCGAGCCGTTACCGTCCGCAAAATAGGTGGCCAGGGCCTGCAGGTCGGCATCCGGCAGTTTGGCCAGGCCGCTGTGCACAACGCTCGCCATCGCGCCCGCCGCCACGCCGTGCGCTTCGGACTCACCAGTGCGCAGGTAGTCGTACAGATCCCGCTGCGTCCAGGGCATGGGCGCCGGGTTGGCCGCGTTCAGCGCGGGTGCCAGCCAGCCATCGAATGGGGCGCCAGCGTAAGCCGCATTGCCCCGTTCGGCGCCGTAGCGGTTGCGCGGCGTGTGGCAGGCCGCGCAGTGGGTGATGCCCTCGGCGAGATACGCCCCACGGTTCCACGCTTCACTCTTGGCGGTGACGTTCTGGTAGATGCCGCGATCAAAGAACAGCAGCTTCCAGCCGGCCTGCAAGGCTCGCACGTTGAAGGGAAACTTGATCGTGTTCACACGGTCCGGTACGACGACGGCGGGGCGTGTCATGAAGAACGCGTAGAGCGCCTTCACGTCGCCGTCGGTCAGCTTGGTGAAGTGCGTGTAGGGGAAGGCTGGCAGCAGGTGCGAGCCGTCGCGTGCCACGCCCTCGCGCATCGCGCGGGAGAAGGCAGCTTCCGACCAGTTGCCGATGCCCGTCTGCGGGTCGGGTGAGATGTTGGTGCTATAGGCAAGCCCGAAACCGGTCTCCAGGCCCAGACCGCCGCCATAGACCGGACCGCCCGCGACGGTATGGCAGCCCGCGCAGTTGCCGGCTGCGGCGAGCTGCGCGCCCACGGCCACCAGCGGTGCGGGGAAGCTGTCGGCCGCCGGCGGCGGTATCGGCGCCACGGCCGGGCGCCAGCTCAGGCCGACGCAGCCTACGAGCAGTACCACGACCACGCCAATCAGGATGCGCTTGATCAAGTCCGTGCCCCTGCTATTTCAGCGCCTTGACCAACGCGTCGAATTGCGCGTGCAGCGACTTGTCGTGCGGCGTCACCGGGGGAATCGGCTTCGTGATGCCGAGCAACTGATACACCGCCATCTGCGCCGCCCTCACCGAGAACTCCACCGTGAAGACGGTGTCCAGCGGGATCTCGACGAACTGGCTGATGAAGGCGAAGTTCGACGTGAACTCGGGCACAGGCAACGGGCGGTCGCCAGGCGCGCGTGGCATGAACATGCTGGTGATGTAGGGCATTCGGCAGGGGATGCAGTTGGCCGTCGCCATGGTCTCCAGGTCGAAGCGCAGGTGGTCGCACAGTTCCTGCAGCACTTCCGCGCCAGTGCAATCTGCCATCGCCTTGGGAACGAAGTTGCCGATGCGGTCGGGGAACAGCCCGTAGCCCCAGAACACCTGCACGTCGGCCGGCTGGTTGGCGAAGTGCGGCTGGTGCGCCAGCACGATCGACATCAGCCAGTTCGAATCCTTGAAGGTCACCAAACCTCCGGTGCCCGCCTCGTTGCCGCTGAAGCGCTGCATCTGGTCGAAAAACGCCGAGTCCTTCAGCGTGACGGTGAACGAGGCCCAGTCCGATTGAGCGATGCAGCTGTTGAAGGCTGCAGGTCTTCCGAACGACGGCCGGCCTTCGGCGAGCTTCTCCCACAGGGTCCAACTGCCGTTGTGGGCCTTCTTCAGCTTGGCAGGTGCCGTGGTCATCGAGCCGAGGCTGGAGGCGTCGGTCATCGAGCCGTTCTGTACGAAGACCAGATCGCCGCTCTCCAGCTGCTTCGTCTCCGCTTGTCCTTTCAAGGTCCAATGAAGTGCGATGACTTCGAAGCATCCAGACTCGTCCTTGGCGTCGACGTCGGTCACCGTGCATTCATTGACCAGGTGAACACCTTGCTTCTCGAGCCAGCGCTGCAAGGGCACGACCAGCGAGTCGTACTGGTTCAGCACGGTGCGCTTCACACCAGCCAACGTCTCGATGCGCGAAAACTCCAGCATGAAGCGGTGCAGATAGCGCCGGAACTCGACCGCGCTGTGCCAGGGCTGGAACGCGAAGGTGGTGACCCACATGAACCAGAACTCGGTCTGGAAGAAGGCTGGCGACAAGTGGTCGGTGATGCAACTCGCACCGAGCGTTGATTCATCGGCGTTGGCGAGCTTGAGCAGTTCCACCCGGTCGTGCATTGAAAAGCCCATCGACGCCACCGGCACCTTGGCGCGTCGGCTGTCGACCAGCCGCGCCATCGCGTTGGAAACGTGCTTCTCGTTGAACTCGAGCGTTTCCTCGAAGACGCTGCGACCGGGCTGGGCGATGGACGGGATCGACTTGAAGAGGTCCCAGGTGCACTCGTAGTTGTCGGTGGTCAGCATGCGGCCGCCGCGCATCGAGTAGCCTCTCTCGGCATCGCCCGCACCGTCCAGGCTGCCACCCATCACAGAGCCGGCCTCCAGGATCGAGATCTGGTCGCCAGCCATGCCGCCGTCGCGGATCAGAAAGGCAGCCCCAGCCAGTGAGCCGATGCCTCCGCCGACGAAGTAGGCTTTGCGTGTTGGAGTCATGACGTGGAATTCCTCGTGAGAGCTTGGTGATGCGCTCGATGCGGGCAGATCTCGAAGGCGTGGTGGCCGTCCGAGGTCTGGCTTCTTGGTTCGCAACACCTCCCCGAGACGAATCCCGGAAATCGGCGGACTGCAAGGTCAACCGTACGCTGGACCGGGGGCAATGTCGGTGCGGTAGGAAACACACACACGCAGCGCCACGGGCATGACGCGATGCTGGACGACAACTGCTTTGTGCGCTGTCCTACAAAGGCTTGTCCTGGGTCTGCTTAATCTGACGAATGAACCACGCCACCGCCACTGAAGGAAAGTCTTCAAAGCCATGGGTTGCTTCTCAGCCGAAGTCGGTCACTACTGCCTTGGCGACGAAAAACCACCTGCTGGCGGCGTTGCCGGATGCGGAACTTCAGCGATGGCTGCCCCTGCTCGAAACCGTGGATCTGCCCTTGGGCTTGGTACTTTACGAATCGGGCCGGACGCTCAGCCACGTGTATTTCCCGAAGACGGCGATCGTCTCCCTGCTCTTCGTGCTGGAGGATGGCGACTCGGCCGAGATCGCGGTCGTCGGCAACGAAGGCGTTGTGGGCATCTCGCTGTTCATGGGTGGCGAGAGCACCCCCAGCCGCGCCGTGGTGCAAAGCGCCGGCCGTGGCTTTCGCCTCAGTTCCGGGGCCATCAAGGAGGCCTTCGCTCGCAACGGGGCCGTGATGCACCTGATGCTGCGCTACACACAGGCGCTGATCACGCAGATGGCGCAGACGGCAGTCTGCAATCGCCACCACACGCTGGACAAGCAGTTGTGCCGCTGGCTGCTGTTGAGCATGGATCGCCTGCAGGGCAACGAGCTGGTGATGACGCAGGAACTGATCGCTAACATGCTCGGGGTGCGCCGGGAAGGCGTTACCGAGGCTGCATTGAAACTGCAGGCAGCCGGTCTCATCCGGTACGCGCGTGGCCACATCACGGTCATCGACCGCCCAGGCCTGGAGCGGCGCACCTGCGAGTGCTATGCCGTGGTGAAGAAGGAATACGACAGGCTGCTGCCAGATCTGATGGCGATATAGCGAACATAGTCTCGGCCCGCGCTCTTGGCGCCGGGCCTGCGTCAAACCCCGCGTTCGGTGCTGCAACGCACAGACCGTCGAACTCCTGGCGAGCACATTGACCGCCAATGCGCCGCCGTAGGGGCGGCTGCGTGTCTGTAGGAGTCGCCTTGAACAAATGCCCTGTCATGACCACTGCGGCCGGAACACCCGTCGCGGACAACCAGAACTCCGAGACAGCCGGCCCGCGCGGTCCCGTGCTGATGCAGGACTATCAGCTGATGGAGAAGATGGCCCACTTCAACCGAGAGCGTGTGCCCGAGCGGGTTGTGCATGCCAAAGGCGCTGGCGCCCACGGGTTGCTGACCATCACGCAGGAGCTGGCGACGTACACGCGCGCAAAGCTGTTTGCCAAGGTCGGCAACACCTGCGAGATGTTCGCGCGCTTCTCCACGGTTGCGGGCGAGTCGGGTTCGGCCGATACGGCTCGTGACCCACGAGGCTTCTCACTCAAGTTCTACACAGAAGAAGGCAACTGGGACCTGGTGGGCAACAACACGCCGGTGTTCTTCGTGCGTGACGCGCTGAAGTTCAGCGACTTCATCCATTCGCAAAAGCGCAGCCCGGCCACCGGCCTGCGCGACAACACCATGCAGTGGGACTTCTGGAGCCTGTCGCCCGAGTCGCTGCACCAGGTGACGATCCTGTTCTCCGACCGCGGCATACCGGCCACGCTGCGCCACATGAGCGGCTTCTCCAGCCACACCTACAGCCTGTGGAACGCCGATGGCGTGCGCCACTGGGTGAAGTGGCATTTCAAGACGATGCAGGGGAACAAGACGCTGACCAACGATGAGGCCGCACGCATCGCCGGCACGGACCTGGACTTCCACCGGCGCGACCTGCATGAGGCCATCGCTCGCGGCGACTTCCCGAAATGGAAGGTGCAGGTGCAGCTGATGCCCGAGGCCGATGCCGACACCTACCGCATCCACCCCTTCGACCTGACCAAGGTGTGGCCGCACAAGGACTACCCGCTGATCGACGTAGGCGTGTTCCACCTCAACCGCAACCCGCAGAACTACTTCGCCGACGTCGAGCAGGCCGCGTTCGAGCCAGGCAACATGCCGCCCGGTATGGGTGCCTCGCCCGACAAGGTGCTGCAGGCACGGCTGCTGTCGTATCCCGACGCGCACCGCTACCGCATCGGCATCAACTATGCCGCGCTGCCGATCAACAAGCCGCATTGCCCGGTGCATACGTATCACCGCGATGGGCAGGCCCGCTTCGACGGCAACGGCGGCAGCGCGATCAACTACGAGCCCAACAGTTTCGATGGCCCGGTGCAAGATGCCGGTGTGCGCGAACCGCCGCTGACTCTGCACGGCGATGCCGGCCGGTATGCACCCCGCGACGAGCCGGGTGGCGCCGACGACTTCAGTCAGGCCGGTGACCTGTATCGCCTGATGAGCGCCGACCAGAAGACGCAGCTGATCGGCAATCTGGTGGCGCCGCTGAAGACGGTGCCGCAATCCATCCAGTTGCGTCAACTCGGACACTTCTACAAGGCCGATCCGGACTACGGAACCCGCGTTGCCGCTGGGCTCGGCGTTCCGCTCGACGAAATACCTGGCTGGAAGGCGGTCTGACCGTCACGACACCATGACCGGCCTGCTTCCATGAGCGCCGCCGCTGCAGTCGCCAAGCCCGAGCTCGGGTTGTATGTCGGGAACGATCCCGTGCCAAGGGGCTCGGCACGACAGTACGTCTGCCCCATGCATGCGCAGATCGCGCGTGGCGCGCCTGGGGTTTGCCCGATCTGCGGCATGGCCTTGGAGCTTCGGGTGGCCACCGGCGACGACGAGCCGAACGCTGAACTTGAAGGTGGACGCAGGCGACTTGACGGCACGAGCCGAAACGATGCGCCAGAACGGCCAGACTGTGATGTTCGTGGTGGTCGATGACAAGGTCGCAGGCCTCATCGGCGTGGCCGACACCGTGAAGCCGAATGCGGCGCAAGCCATCCAGGAACTGCGCAAAGAGGGGTTGCGCATCGTCATGCTGACGGGCGATGCGAAGACGACCGCAGACGCAGTCGGCAAGACACTCGGGATCGACGAGATCATTGCCGGCGTGCTGCCCGATCAGAAGGCCGCCACCATCAAGAAGTTGCAGGCAGAAGGCCGCGTGGTGGCCATGACCGGAGACGGCGTCAACGACGCACCGGCGCTGGCCCAGGCGCAAGTCGGCATCGCCATGGGCACCGGCGCCGACGTGGCGATGAAGAGCGCCGGCGTCACTCTGCTGAAAGGCGACCTGAGCGGCATCGTGCGCGCGCGCCGCATCAGTGAAGCCACGCTGCGCAACATCAAGCTCGGGCTCTTCGTCGCGTTCATCTACAACCTGCTGGGTGTGCCCATCGCTGCAGGCGTTTTGTATCCGTGGTTCGGCATTGTGCTGAGCCCGATGGCGACTGCGGCAGCCGTGAGCCTGAGTTCGTTTTCGGTCATCGCCAACGCGCTGCGCCTGCGGCGCTTGAAGCCGTGAGCGGCGTCGACTCTCTGGTGATGCCTGCGCCCGGCCCCGAGGTGGGTCCTGAATCTGGCGCTGGACCGAATCGTTCGCCGCTGGCACCGCAGCGCCGCGTCCTGCTGACAGCGCTCGCTGTCGTCATCCTGCTTTGCATTGCCATTGCGTCCGTAGCGCCCGCCAGGCATGTGCTGTTGTTTCTCACGGGCACGGCCCTGGGCGCGGTGCTGTACCGATCGGTGTTCGGCTTCACCTCGGCATTCCGTGTGCTGCTGGCCGACAGGCGCAGTGCCGGCTTCCGCGCGCAGATGGTCATGCTCGGCGCTGCGTGCCTGTTGTTCTTCCCGGCACTTGCCAGCGGCACGCTCTGGGGCCAGCCGGTCGTTGGCTTCGTGTCGCCCGTGGGCGTGTCGGTCGCCTGTGGCGCTTTTCTGTTCGGCATCGGCATGCAATTGGGCGGTGGCTGCGCCTCCGGCACCCTGTATGCGCTGGGCGGCGGCAGCACGCGCATGCTGGTCACGTTGCTTTTCTTCATCGTCGGGTCGGTGGTTGGCGTCACGCACTTGGCATGGTGGGAGCAACTGCCTTCCATAGGACCGGTGTCGCTGATCAGCGGTCTGGGTTGGCCATGGGCGTTGGGGCTAAACCTGGCCGTGTTTGCAGCGGCGTACGCACTCGTGGCGCGCCTGGAGCGGGCACGCCACGGCACCGTTGCGTCAATCCACCGTCGGCCGGCCTTGAACGCCGCCTCCGAAACGGTCCATGGCGAAGTCCGGACCGGCAGACTGGCTTGGCTGCGTGAGCCTTGGTCATTGCTGGCGGGCGCTTTGGCCCTGGCCGCGCTCAACTTCTTCACGCTCAGTCTCGCGGGCCGGCCGTGGGGCATCACCTCGGCCTATGGGCTTTGGGGCGGCATGCTGCTTAAGTCGGCCGGTCTGCCCGTCACCGGCTGGTCGGGCTATTCCTCGCCCGAGATGCAGGCCGCTCTGCGACAAGGCGCGCTGGCGGACATCACTTCGGTAATGGACTTCGGCATCATTCTGGGCGCGTTGCTGGCTGCCGGGGCGGCCGGCAAGTTCAAGCCGACCTGGCGCATCTCGCGCAGCCACTTCGCGGCGTCGGTGGTGGGCGGGTTGCTGCTGGGCTACGGCGCGCGTCTGGCCTACGGCTGCAACATCGGTGCCTTCTTCAGCGGCATCGCCTCGGGAAGCCTGCACGGCTGGTTGTGGATCGTGTTCGCTTTGTTCGGCACCTGGACGGGGCTGCAGTTGCGGCCTGCCTTCGGACTGTCCGACGCACCGCCGTCGAAGCGCTGAAGGCATGCCGGCGCCACCCCACAAGCGCTCGCTGGCGCTGTCCAAGGTCTACGGGCTGCTCGAGACTGGGCCGGTGGTGCTGCTCACCACGTCGCACAAGGGCGGCACCAACGTGATGACGATGTCCTGGCACACGATGATGGATTTCGAGCCACCGCTGGTGGGCTGCGTCGTCAGCCAGAACGACTTCAGCTTCACAGCGCTGAACGCCACCCGGCAATGCGCACTGAACATTCCTACCGTCGAGCTTGCGGCCCAGGTGGTGGGCTGCGGCAATGCGTCGGGTGCGAAGGTGGACAAGTTCGCCGAGTTCGGCTTGACGCAGGCGCCCGCCAGATTGATCGCAGCGCCGCTGATTGCTGAGTGCTACGCCAATCTCGAATGTCGTGTTGTCGATACGCGGCTGAAGAACCGCTACAACTTCTTCGTGTTGCAGGTGGTCAAGGCCTGGATCGATCCGTCCAAGAAGGCGCCGCGCACCTTGCACCACCAGGGGTATGGGGTCTTCATGGTGGCAGGCGAGACGATCAAGTTGGCGTCCAGGATGAGGTGATCGGCTGGCGCCTCGGTCGGGATGCCCGGACGGGTTGGCGGGATTGATCCAGGGGCCACTGGCTCGGTAGCGGTGACGCGGCCGGGAGAAGTGAAGGTGCCGACAGCCGGCGACTTCAAGTGACCGAAGCGGTCGAGGTCTGCGACGGCGCGTGTGCAGTTACCAGGGCAGCGGCATGCGCTGCCTGCTTGAGAGCGCCCGACTCCAGGTACAGGTGCAAGATGGCTGGATAGGGAACCTTGATCGCTCGCTCCAGCCGCTCGATGGCTTGTTCGACCTCGTCGAGGCTGAGCCGACGCTGAAAGCGCACCGCGGCTGTCAACAGCACGCTGTCCGGGCCCAGGCGCATGGTCAGCAGGTGCCCCACACTTTCGACGGCGGGGTCATCGGTGATGATCTTCCGCAACTGGGCAATCTGCTCGTGGTCGAGACTGACGCCGACCAGCAGGCTCACGCTCTTGCGGGCGAGCAGGCCGGCCGATGCGATCAGCACCAGACCGATCAGCACCGAGGCTGCCGGGTCGAAGTAGGGGTTGTTCAACGCATGACTGAGCCACACCCCGAGCGCCGCCATGCCGATCCCGATCATCGAGGCCGTGTTGATGACGAACACGGTGAAACCCAGCACGTCCATGTCGCGCTGCGAGGCCCGCCACAAGCTGTCGCCTGCCCGTCGATGGCGGTCGAATTCCTGGTGCGACACCCACCAACTCCAACTCTGGACCATCGCGGCCAGGGCCAGCACGAGATAGTTCCAGGTCGGGTCGGTGAGCACGGGTGAGCCGCTCAGTCTGACGATGCCTTCGTAGATCGAGACCCCACCGCCCACGGAGAACACCAGCAGCGCGACGATGAGGGACCAGACATAGGTGGTTTTGCCGTAGCCGAAGGGATGTTGCTCATCGACCGCGCGCCGACTGCGTCTGACGCCGTGCAACAGCAGCAACTCATTGCCCGTGTCGACCAGCGAATGCACGCCCTCGGTGAGCATGGCAGAACTGCCGGTCCCTGCGGCGACCAGGAACTTGGCAACGGCGATCACGATGTCGGCCGCAATGGCGACGTAGAGAACCCGCCTCGAGCCTGCGCCGGGGGCTGAGTCGGGATGGGCGGGTTCTTCAGCAGCCAAGTCGACCTGAGCCCCGCGGCTCGGCAGTGCCTTGTCTTGTGGGCTTGCGCGGCAGGCTCATGCGGCGGCGGATCGATCATGCAGCCCGTCAAGCACCGACGCTGCTGGGCTCGCCGCGGCAGCGTCTTGGGTGGCGGCGCCGTAGGCCAAGCTCAAGGCGCGTGCATCGCACAGCGCATGGTGGCGCTCAAACGGAGCGTGGGCCTGGGTCCTGAAATAGGCCTCAGCCGCGAGCTTGCCCGGGCCAAAGCCAGTGAGTTCGTAGACATTCACCGGACGGATGCGGTGGCGCGTCGACGACCAATGTGACGCCCCGGTGTCGCTGATGGCAAGGTCAACCAGTTCCCAATCAAGGTGATAGCCAAAGGCGAGATCGACGAACTCTTCAGCCATCAGTTGTGTCACCAAGCTGTACAGGAAAGCCGAAAGGCGGCCACCCAGATCTGCATAGCTGCAGGCGGCGCCTGCGATCCTGCCGAACTGCGGGAGCACGACACGCTGGCCGAACTTGCTCGTGGAATTCACGCGGTCCGGGTCGGTCACTTCCGCATAGAACTCTGGGTTGAGCCGACCTTCTGCGACAACGCCCACGGAAAGCAGTCGCGGCCAGATGACAAGGTCGGTGAATTCGGTATCGAGAAACGCGAGCACGAGGAACCCTTGAGGCGGCGTGAAGGCGCGTGCGATCAGCGCTCGACGGCCCGACCCGGGGCGCCGCTCCAATAGCCGGTCTTGCCGTAGTGCTGATACAGGCTGGTGTCCAGCATTCGGCTCCAGGGCATGTCCGGGTCGTAGTCGGGCGCGCCCTTGACTTCAGCAAGGGTCATCTCGACCGACACGGACTCGTCCGACCAGTCGACGCCTGAAATCCACTGCGGCGCGATCAAGACCTGGTGTTCGGCCCACCAATGGCCCGTCTCGACGATGAGATAGCCGATCGCCCAGGTTTCATCGTCGACCAGATAGCCCGCAACCGTCCCGATCTCGCCGTCGGTCGCGTGCAACTTGTAGCCGGTGACAGCCCGGCAACTGCGCAGGCGCGGATCATGCCTGCCCTCGCGGATGCGCTCGGCTTGCAGATAGGCCAATTCGCCTTGCTCACGCGTCACCCGACTCGCTCTGAATCCCGTTTCGCCGTCATAGCCGGGGAACAAGGGGTACGGGTACAAGCCATCACCCCACAAGCCCGCTCCGGCCCAGTAGTAGGGATAGTCGTAGTAGTCCGCGTACTGCTCTTCGTTCAGTCGCGAAACGGGCATGTCGGTGTCGATGGCCGGGCTGTTCTTGACCTGCTGTTTCGTCATCGAGACCGGTAGCTTCCGTTGCGGCCAGTTCGGATCTTGAATGGCGATGGGCGAAATCAAGACCTTGCGACTGTCGAGCCATGACCCGGTCTCCACCACCAGGTATCGAACCACCCAGGCATCGTCTGCGAAGTAGAAGTCTTTGAGGTGGCCGATCGTGCCATCGGTTGCCTCGATGGTGTATTGATCCAATTCTGTGGTGTTGTGCAGCATGGCAGGTGGCCTTTCAGGATCTATCGGTTGCGGGCTTCTTGCTGGTTTCAAGACGTCGTTGTGGCTGCTCGCTCAGCCTGTGCCAGCAACTGCGGTAGCGTCACGTCGGTCAGGTCCGCGGTCAGTTCGCTGACCACGCGTTGATAGGTCTGACCGTGGTGGGTTCGCAGGAGCCCGGCCAAGTGCTGGGCTACATGGTCCTGTGCTGTGCCGTGGGCGACCACGATGATCTTGCCCGCGGCGGCCACAGCATCCGCGATGCGCCCATAGAAGGCCGTGTCTTCCGGCAGGTGCCGGTCCTTCTCTGCAGATTGCACCTTGTGCGCCAGGTCATGGAGCAGGCTGTGCGGGTCGTAGGGTCGGATGACTTGTTTGCCAGCGTCGCCATCGTCGGGGTCCAGGCGGTAGATCTTGGCGCCGTGGTGGCCCACCACCACCTTGAGCGTGGGTGGCGGTGGATCGGGGTGATGGTCGGCCTGGGACGCCGCTTCGGGTGACCAGCCTGCCTGTTGCAGGAAGTGCCGCAAATCGACTACACCGGGGCCGGTGAGGTTCTTGGTATGCGGCTTGTGCATCAAAAGGTGCTTGCCGCCAACGTGCACATCGAATTCACGGCTGCCCTGTTCGGCCATCGAACCGATATGGCCGACGAGCTCGACCACTTCCATCCATTCCAGATTGGAGGCCAGCGGGTGCCGGAAGATGGCCTCCAGCGTGCGCCGCAGTGAGCTGTGCAAACCGGCGCGATGACCCGCACTGGTGAGGTCGCGGGCTTCTTCCTTGGCGGGCTTCATTTGGCTGTCCCTAGCAAATCTGCGTCAGGTCCCGACTTTGACGATGAATTCGCTTTGGGTCCGTACGGCGGCATACACAAGGCGGGCTGCCGGAAAAACCAACACGGTCACACCGTGCGCTGGCCAACAGACACCCGGGTTGGCGCCGCTCAGACTGCGCCGAGACTTCGGGATATCACATCATGTTGCGTAGTACCAAGGATCTGGTCGGGTGTGCGGTCGATGGACTCGACGGTTCCATCGGCAAGATCGTCGATCTGTTGTTCGACGACCACCAGTGGGCTGTGCGGTCGCTGGTCGTCAGGACGGGTGATTGGCTCGCGAGCCGGCGGAATGTTCTGATCTCGCCGATCTCGATCGATGCCTGCCTGGGGACTGCAAAGACCTTCCAGACCTCACTGCGTCGCGAGCAGGTGCGGGGCAGCCCGGATGTCGACACGCACAAGCCCGTTTCACGGCAACATGAAGTCGAGCAATACGGCTACTACGGCTACCCGTACTACTGGGGCGGCAGCGGCCTGTGGGGCGAGGGCATGCGGCCGGACCTGATGCTGGCCACCTACAGCGGCCACATGTCGCAGGAGGCCGCGCAGCGCCAGGAGGCGTTCGTCGCTTCGCAGGCCGAGTTTCATCGCCAACGTGGCGACGATATGCACCTGCGCAGTTGCACCGCCGTGCTTGGTTACCACCCGCGCGCGACTGACGGTGAACTCGGCCATGTTGCAGGCTTTCTGATCGACGATGAAACCTGGGTCCTTCGCTACCTGGTCATCAACACCAGCGACTGGTGGTTCGGGCACGACGTGCTGATCGCGCCGTCGTGGATCGAAGACATCAGCTGGCTCGAAGCGAACGTCTCGGTCGGTCTGTCGCGCCTGGCGATCAGGGCGGCACCGGCCTACGCCGCCGAGGCCATGCCGACTCGCGAACAGGAACGGCAGTTGCACGACCACTACCCGCGCCCCCACTACTGGAAAGACGCCGACGCCCTCGAGACCGACATCTTGCGGGTCTGACTTTTCAACACGACATGGAGACGACGATGAAGTCCGATACCGAATTGCGCATTCAGATCCGGGACGAGATCACCGCACAGATGGGTAGCCGCACCGACGATGTCGACGTTCAGGTGCTGCACGGGGCGGTGACGCTGACTGGCAATCTGCGGAGCGACAGTCAGAAGTGGAGTCTGTGCGATGCCATCAATGGCATGCCCAGCGTCACGCGCTTGACCGATGACACGATGGTCGTTGCGGAAGCGTCGGCGCGATTGCAGAACGCTGATGTCGCTCGGCCCTGGTTTCCGGCCGACTGATCCGCGAGTTGAATCTCAGCGCTCCGTTGGGCGCTGCATTGTCAGCGGCAGACGCACTTCTTTTCGCAGCATCGTTGCCCTGCGTGCACTGGCGAACAGACCGCTGCAACCTGCGACTGCAAAGTCCATCTCACCAGTTCCGTCCTCGAGCCGATTGCATCCCCGCCGCAAAAGCGCGGTTGTCACTGTCCTACCCAACAAGGATTCCAGCATGACCTACCAAAGCATCAACCCCAACACCGGCAAGCTCCTCAAGAGTTATGAGCACCTGACTGCAGCGCAGCTGGAGAAGTCGCTCGCTACCGCCGAAGCGGCCTTCCAGAAGTGGAAGCACACCACCTACGCCGAGCGTGCCGCGATCATCAACAAGGCCGCCGCGTTGATGGCAGCACACGTCGATGATTTCGCCAAGCTGGCGACCATGGACATGGGTAAGCGCATCAATGAGGCGCGCGGCGAAGTGAAGTTCAGCGCCGACATCCTGGCCTACTACGCCAAGCATGCCGAAGCCTTCCTGGCGCCGACCAAGCTGCACCCCAAGCATGGCGAAGCGCACATGGAGAGCAGCCCCTTCGGCGTGCTGTTCTGCGTCGAGCCCTGGAACTTCCCTTACTACCAACTGGCCCGCATCGCCGGCCCACACCTGATGGCCGGCAACACGGTGGTGGTCAAGCATGCCGGCTGCGTGCCGCAATGCGCCATCGCATTCGAAAAGTTGCTGCTGGACGCCGGTGCGCCCGTCGGTGCCTACACCAACCTGCTGATCTCGCACGAGCAGTCCGACCAGGTCATCGACGACCCGCGCATCAAGGGCGTGGCGCTGACCGGCAGTGTCGCGGCGGGCCGCAGCATTGCGGCGCGCGCCGGGCAGAACCTGAAGAAGACATCGATGGAGCTGGGCGGCAGCGACGCCTTCATCGTGCTCGAGGACGCCGACCTGGATAAGGTCATTCCGTGGGCCGTCTGGGGTCGCATGTACAACGCCGGCCAGACCTGCTGCGCGGCCAAGCGCTTCATCGCGGTCGAGTCCATCGCCGACAAGTTCCTGGCCAGCTTCAAGACAGCGCTTGAAGCCCTGGTACCCGGCGACCCGATGGACGAGACGACCACGCACGGCCCGCTGTCGACTGAAGACGCGCTGGTGCAGTTGCTCGTGCAGGTCGATGCAGCCGTCAAGGGCGGCGCCAAGCTGCTGATGGGCGGCAAACGCATCGCCCGCCCGGGTTCGTTCATGCAGACGACGATCCTGACCGACATCGCCCCGGGCAACCCGGCCTTCCGCGACGAGTTCTTCGGCCCTGTGGTTTCCTTCTACCGTGTCAAGGACGAAGCTGCTGCCATCGCGCTGGCCAACGATTCCGACTTCGGCCTCGGCGGTTCGGTGTGGACGAAGGACGATGCCCGTGGCAAGCGCGTCGCCACGGCCATCGAAACCGGGATGATATTCGTCAACAACATCGACTGGTCGGATGCCGAACTGCCCTTCGGTGGCATCAAGAACTCGGGCTACGGCCGTGAACTCGGCAACATGGGCATCCAGGAGTTCGTCAACAAGAAGCTGGTGCGCACGGGTCATTTCCCGGCGCCGGTCTGAACGGCACCTTGAGCGACGAAGGCCCCTCACCATGTACGTCAACGTCGCGGTCCTGACCGAGACCCGGGCGCACGAACGCCGCGTGGCGCTCGTGCCTTCGGTGGTGCCCAAACTGCTGAAGCTCGGCGTCCGGCTGCACATGCAGCCAGGCGCAGGTACCGCGCTGCATCTGGACGACGCCGCCTTCAAGGACGTTGCCTTCATCGCCGACAGAACGACGCTGGTCAAGAACGCAGACATCGTGCTGTGCATCCAACCCCCGGCGCTGGCGGTGGTGGATGCGATGAAGGAAGGGGCGATCCTGGTGTGCTTCATCTACGCCCACAACGAGCCTGAACTGGTGAAGCACCTGCTGCAGCGCCAGATCACCTGCTTCGCGATGGAGCGGGTGCCGCGCATCACGCGGGCGCAGGCGATGGACGCGCTGTCCAGCCAGTCGGCGCTGGCCGGCTACTACGCCGTGGCGCTGGGCATGTCGCATCTGGCGCGGGTGGTGCCTAAGATCACCTCGGCGGCCGGATCGATCGGGCCAGCTCGTGTGCTGGTGATGGGCCTGGGCGTGGCAGGGCTGGAAGCCGTGGCCACGGCGCACCGGTTGGGTGCCGTGGTCGAAGGCTACGACGTGCGGCCAGCGACCGCAGAGCAGGTGCAGTCACTGGGCGCGACCTTCGTCGACACCGGCGTGGACGCCACCGGCCAGGGCGGCTATGCACGTGAAATGAAGCCCGAAGAACAAGCCAAGGTGGCGGCGGTGCTCACGCAGCACATCCAGTCGGCCGACCTGGTCATCACGACCGCCGCCATTCCGGGCAAGGCCTCGCCCAAGCTCATCAGCCATGCGCAGGTTGCGGGCATGAAAGCCGGTGCGGTGATCGTCGATCTGTCGGCCGAGGGCGGCGGCAACTGCGATGACACGCAGCCCGGGGTGACCGCACAGATCGGGCGGGTAAGCATCGTCGCCCCGCTGAACGTGCCTGCGTTGCTGGCTGAGGACGCCAGCGAGCTGTATGCGAAGAATCAATACAACCTGCTGGCCCTGTTCGTGAAGGACAACGTCGTCAGCATCGACTGGGCCGACGAGATCCTGGCCAAGACGGTGCTGACGCACGCCGGCGTCAACAAGGGTGCAGAGACGGACAAGGCGGCCGCTGATGCAGAGGCCAAGGCGGCGGTGCCCAAACCCAAACCCAAACCCGCACACGCGGCCGCCTAGCCCGCACACAGAGGACCCAGGACATGGACTTCCACATCACCATCGGTGGCTTCGTCGCGCTCTACATCTTCATGCTGGCCGCGTTTGCAGGCTGGGTGATCATCGGCCACGTGCCGGCCATCCTGCACACGCCTTTGATGTCGGGCTCGAACTTCGTGCACGGCATCGTGGTGGTCGGTGGCATCTATGCCTTGCTGAATGCCAGCACAGTGCAAGAGCAGGTGATCGGTTTTGTCGCGGTGCTGCTGGGCGCAGGCAACGCCGCGGGCGGCTACGCCGTAACCGACCGCATGCTGGCGATGTTCAAGCCCAGCGGAAAAGCGGCTGGACATGCCGCGCACGCGAAGGCCGGTGTGCGCAAGAGTGCAAACGTGAAGTCCTTGCCCAGGAAGAAGCGCTGAGATGGACAGCTCTCTGCTCGCGTCTCTGCCCTCGCTCGGCATTGGCGCGGCCGATCTGGCTGCGGCCCTGCTCTTCATGTACGGCCTGCACCGCATGTCGTCACCGGCGACAGCGTCATCGGGCATCTTCGTGGCCGGCATCGGGATGGCGGTCGCAGTGCTCGCGAGCTTCCTGTACGCCTTCGACGTGAACAGCGCGGCGCGCCCGGACCTGTGGCTGAACATGGGGTTGGCCGTCGTTGCGCTCGCGCTCGGTGGCGGCGTGGCCTGGTGGAGTGGGCGCACCGTGGCGATGACCGCCATGCCGCAGATGGTGGCCCTGTACAACGGCATGGGCGGCGGCGCGGCCGGCGCCATCGCAGCGGTCGAACTGTTTGGCGGCAAGGCGCAGGGCACGACCGCGCTGATCGTGACCTTGGTCGGGGCCTTGATCGGCGCGGTGTCGCTGTCCGGTTCGCTCATCGCGTGGGCGAAGCTCGATGGCGTGATCAAGAAGCCGCTTCGGTTCAAGGCGCAGCAGGTCGTCAACGGGCTGGTGCTCCTGGTCACGCTGGCTGTCGGCGCTTACGTCGTCGTCGCAAGCGAGGAAAAGGCGGCAACGTGGCTGACGATACCTGCGTCCATCTATCTCTTCTTCGCCTGCGCGCTCGTGCTGGGCATCCTGATGACGCTGCCCATCGGCGGGGCCGACATGCCGGTCGTCATCTCGATCTTCAACGCCTTCACCGGTCTGGCCGTGGGGCTGGAAGGCTTCGTGCTGCAGAACCCGGCGCTGATGATCGCCGGCATGGTGGTGGGTGCAGCCGGCCTGCTGCTGACGCTGCTGATGGCCAAGGCAATGAACCGATCTGTCAGCAACGTCGTGTTCAGCAACTTCGGCGCAGCGTCCAAGCACAAGCAGGGAAAGATCAAGGGCGAACTGAAGCCCATGCAGCCCGGCGACGCCGGCATCGCGATGCGTTATGCCAGCAGCGTGATCATCGTCCCGGGCTACGGCCTGGCCGTGTCGCAAGGGCAGGGCAAGTTGTACGAGTTCGTCAAGCTCCTGCAGGCCGGCGGTGTGAGCGTGAAGTTTGCGGTCCATCCGGTGGCAGGGCGCATGCCGGGCCAGATGGACGTGCTGCTGGCCGAGGCCGGCGTGCCCTACGACATGATCTTCCAGCTCGAAGACATCAACGATGACTTCAAGACCACCGATGTCGCGCTGGTCATCGGTGCCAACGACGTGGTGAACCCCGCCGCGCGCTCCGACAAGGGCTCGCCGATCTTCGGCATGCCCATCCTCAACGCCGACCAGGCCAAGCAGGTCTTCGTCGTCAAGCGCGGCGAGGGCAAGGGCTACGCCGGCATCGTCAACACGCTGTTCTACGGCGACAACTGCCACATGGTCTATGGCGACGCGCAAGCCGTGCTGGTGCAGATGATCGAAGCGGTGCGCGGCCTCGGGCTGCCGGCCGCTGCCTGAACCCACTCAACCCAAGGACACACCCATGACACCCAAGATGCAAGCCGCGCAGGTTGAACACTTCGGCAAGCCGCTGGTCTTCAAGGAACTTGACGTGCCCGTGCCAGGCCCCGGCCAGATCCTGGTCAAGACCGAGGCCTGCGGCGTCTGCCACACCGACCTGCATGCCCGCGACGGCGACTGGCCGCTCAAACCCCCGCTGCCTTTCACGCCCGGCCACGAAGGCATCGGCATCGTCTCCGCGCTGGGCGAAGGTGTGACCGCCGTGAAGAAGGGCGACCGCGTCGGCGTGCCCTGGCTCTATTCGGCCTGCGGGCACTGCGAGTTCTGCCTGGCTGCCCAGGAGCCGGTCTGCGCCGAGGCGCAATTCGGTGGCTACACGCGTAACGGCGGCTTTGCCGAATACATCATCGCCGACCCGAACTACGTCGCGCACATACCCGCCGGCTTGTCCGCTGTCGACGCCGCGCCGCTGATCTGCGCCGGCATCACCTCGTACAAGGGTCTGAAGGAAACCCAGGCCAAGCCCGGGCAGTGGGTGGTGATCTCGGGCATCGGCGGGCTGGGCCATCTCGGCGTGCAATACGCCAAGGCCATGGGCCTGCACGTCTGCGCGGTGGACATCGACGACGCCAAGCTGGCGCATGCCACGCGCCTGGGTGCCGACGCGGTCGTCAACGCCAAGCACGCCGACGCCGTGGCGGCGGTCGTCAAGGCCACCGGTGGCGGTGCGCACGGCGTGCTGATCACCGCGCCTTCATTGCCCGCCTTCGAGCAGGGCGTACGCATGACGCGCAAGCACGGCACCTGCGTGCTGGTCGGCATCCCTCCCGGCGAGTTTCCGACGCCGCTGTTCGACGTCGTGGCCAACTGCATCACCATCCGCGGCTCCTTCGTCGGCAACCGCCGCGACATGGCCGAGGCGCTGGCCTTCGCCGCCGATGGCAAGGTCAAGGCCGACATCGAATTGCAGCCGCTGTCGGCCATCAACAAGGTCTTCGACCGGCTGGCCAAGGGCGAGGTACCGTCGCGCGTGGTGCTCGACTTTGCCCCCCGCTGAAATCCACGCATACCGTCAGAACACCAGGACATCTCATGAAAACCAAAGCCAGCAAATCCCTCGTCACCGAACCTCCCGTCTGGTTCATCACCGGCTGCTCCACAGGCTTCGGCCTGGAACTGGCCAGGCAGACCATCGACCACGGCTACCGCACGGTGGTGACTGCGCGCGATCCTGCGAAGCTGGAAGGCTTGGGCGCAACCGACAACGTGCTGGTGCTGAAACTCGACGTGACCCAGCCTGAGGAAGTTGCTGCAGCCGTGAAAGCCGCACAGGCGCGATTCGGCGGCATCGACGTGCTGGTGAACAACGCCGGCATCGGCTACTTCGCGGCCATCGAGGAAGGCGAAGTGGCTGAAGTGCGCAAGATGTTCGAGGTCAATGTCTTTGGCCTGACCGCGATGATCCAGGCGGTGTTGCCCGGTATGCGCAAGCAGCGCAGCGGCTGCATCGTCAACCTCTCGTCCCTGGCAGGCTTGCGCGGCATGCCGGCGCTGGGCCAGTACAACGCCACCAAGTTCGCGGTCGAAGGTTTGTCGGAAGCCTTGCGCCAAGAGGTCGCGGAGCTGGGCATTGCTGTGATGGTGGTCGAGCCTAGCGGCTTTCGCACCGACTGGGCCGGGCGATCGGCGCACGAGAGCGCGCAGCAGATCGACGACTACATGGCCACTGCGGGCAATGTGCGCATCAAGGTTCGCGAATCGTCGGGCCACCAGCCGGGCGACCCGGTGCGTGCCGTCAAGGCGCTCATCAAGGCGGTGCAATCGGGCCAGCCGCCGCACCATCTGCTGCTGGGCAATGACGCTTTCGACGGCGCCATGGCCAAGCTCAGCGAATTGCACACCGAATTCGCGGCGGGAGAGGCCGTGGCGCGCGCCGCTGACTTCCCCAAGCCGAAGCCCGTTGCAGCCAGAACCGCCATCGTTTGACAGCCCTCGGGCCTGCCGTGTTGAGCTGCGACACAGCCCTGCTCACCGCCACGCAGATGGCACAGGCCGACCGGCTGACCGAGGCATCCGGCATCAGTGGCACGGCGCTGATGGAAAACGCCGGCCGCCCGGTGGCCGAGGCGATCATGCAACGCTGGACGCCGCGCCCGGTGCTCGTGTTGTGCGGCCCCGGCAGCAATGGCGGCGACGGCTTCGTGGCCGCGCGGCGTCTGGTCGAAGCCGATTGGCCCGTGCGGGTGGCCCTGCTAGTGCTGCGCGAGAACCTGCGCGGCGCAGCGGCCCACCACGCCGGGCTGTGGCGCGGGCCGGTCGAGGCGTTGACACCTGAATCGCTGGACGGTGCCGAGCTGATCGTCGACGCGATCTTCGGTGCCGGCCTGAGCCGGCCGCTGGAAGGCGCGGCAGCACAGACGCTGGCCGCAGCGGCGGCGCGCAAGCTGACCATCGTGGCCGTCGATGTGCCCAGCGGGCTGATGGGCGACACCGGGGCCAATGTTGGCGCGGTGCCCTGCGCGCTGACCGTGACCTGCTTCCGCAAGAAGCCCGGCCACCTGCTGCAACCGGGCCGCAGCCTGTGCGGCGAGTTGCTCGTGGCCGACATCGGCACGCCCGCCTCGGTGTTCGAGCAGGTCTTGCCCGATACCTTCGAGAACGATCCCGTGCTCTGGGCCGATCAGCTGCCCGTGCTGCAGGCCGACGGCAACAAGTACACCCGCGGACATGCGCTGCTCTGGGGCGGCTGGCCCACCACGGGCGCAGCACGCATGGCCGCACGCGCCGCAGCGCGGATGGGTGCGGGCCTGACCACCGCGGCCGTGCCTGAAGTGGCGCTGCCGGTCTACGCCATGGCACTGACCAGCGTGATGGTGAGCCCGGTCGCGCGGCCTGAAGACCTCGACCACCTGCTGGCCGACCGCCGCTATACCGGGCTCATGATCGGCCCGGGTGCGGGCATTGGGCCGGACACCCGTGCCCGCGTGCTGGCGATGCTGAAGGCGGGCCGGGCGACGGTGCTCGACGCCGACGCACTCTCGACCTTCAAGGACGACCCGCAGACCTTGTTCAAGGCGCTGAACAGCGCCTGCGTGCTGACGCCTCACGAAGGCGAATTCAACCGCCTGTTCGAAGGTGTGCTCGACATGGGCAGCGACAAGCTCGCCCGCGCGCGCGGCGCGGCGAGCGCCTGCGGTGCCATCGTCGTGCTCAAGGGCAGCGACACCGTGATCGCCGCACCCGATGGCCGCGCCTTCATCAACGCGAACGCGCCGCCGACGCTGGCCACCGCTGGCGCGGGTGACGTGCTGGCCGGCATGGTGCTGGGCCTGCTGGCACAGGGCATGGCGCCGCTTCTTGCGGCAGCCGCAGCGGTGTGGCTGCACGGCGCGGCGGCATCCCGCTTCGGCCCGGGGCTGCTGGCCGAGGACTTGCCGGACCGACTGCCGGCGGTCTTGCGCCGTGTGGCCCGGTCGAGCACCGAGGGCCATTGCACACACAGAGGATGCTCATGCACGCCATGGTGTTGAACGCTTTGCACATGCCGCTGGCGTGGACGGAACTGCCCGACCGGCAACCCGGGCCGGGCCAGATCCGCGTCAAGGTCCTGGCCTGCGGCGTGTGTCGCACCGACCTGCATGTGGTCGATGGCGAACTCCCGCATCCGCAGGTGCCCATCATCCCGGGCCACGAGATCGTCGGCCGCATCGACGCGCTGGGGTCGGGCGTGACCGACCTGAAGCTGGGCCAGCGCGTCGGAATCCCGTGGCTGGGGCACACCTGCGGCGTCTGCCCCTACTGCAAGATGCAGCGCGAGAACCTGTGCGACCACCCGATCTTCACCGGCTACACGCGCGATGGCGGATTCGCGACGGCCACGGTGGCCGATGCGCGCTTCGCCTTCCCGCTGGGTGAAGAAGGCAGCGACGAATCGCAGGCACCGCTGCTCTGCGCGGGCCTGATCGGCTGGCGCGCACTGACCATTGCCGGCGACGGCAAGGCGCTGGGCTTGTACGGCTTCGGCGCGGCCGCGCACATCCTGGCGCAGGTGGCGAAGTGGCAGGGCCGGTCGGTGTTCGCCTTCACGCGGCCCGGCGACCGCAAGACCCAGGACTTCGCGCGCAGCCTGGGCGCGACCTGGGCGGGCGGCTCCGACGAGATGCCACCGCAGCAGCTCGATGCCGCCATCATCTTCGCAACAGTCGGCGACCTCGTGCCACTGGCGCTGAAGGCCGTGCGCAAGGGCGGCCGCGTGGTGTGCGCCGGAATCCACATGAGCGACATCCCCAGCTTCCCCTACAGCATCCTGTGGGAAGAACGCGAATTGCTGTCGGTGGCCAACCTCACGCGCCCGGACGGACTCGACTTCCTGAGCCAGGTGCCCCAGATGGGCATCGTGACCAAGACCACGCGCTACCCGCTTCAGCAGGCCAATCAGGCGCTGGCCGATCTGCGCGCCGGCCGCTTCGAAGGTGCGGCCGTGCTGGTTCCCTGAAGTTCGGCCCTGAAGCTCAGGTCGACAAGGATCTGGCGCGCCGTTCGTGCGCAGCCTGGCAGCCGGCACAGCGCAAGGCCTGCGGCTCGATCTGCAGCCGCCCGAAGGGAATCGCTTCCTGGCAGTCCACGCACTGGCCATAGTCGGCGCGGTGTACGCGCTTCAACGCATCGCCGATGGCCTGGAACTCGCCGCTGTCGATGTCCGCAACGATGCCTTCGACCTCGTGCTCGCCCGCCCGCTGACCAGCGTCGTCAGCGTCCTGCAGCAGTGTCTGCCGTGCCGCCTCAACCTGGGACTGGCCTTGCAGTTGCGACGAGCGCTCGCGCTCCAGGCCCAGCAACCGACTCTGCAGCAGGTTCGCCAGCACCGTTCGCTGATCCTTGGAAAGCTGAACTATGGATGTCATCCTTCGGCCCCGAAATGGGGTACTGGGTGAGAACGGTAGCGTTCTCACCGCGCGGGGTCTGTGCGGCGACAGACCGACGGGGCTTGTCTGCGGTGGCTGAATGGATGGGCCGCATAAGCTTGAAAGAGGAGGATGTGTATGCCCAAGCTGTCCGCGCAAGAGCGCAATGCCCTGCCTGCACGTCAGTTCGCGTTTCCAGCGCAACGCAAGGAACCTCTGGAAAACGCCAGCCATGTCCGCAATGCCATCGCCCGATTCGACCAGGTGCAGGGCGTGAGCGACGAAGAGCGCGACGCTGCCTGGCAGCGCATCGAGGCGGCGGCCGCGCTGTATGGCGTGGAATTGCATGAGGCGGGCCGGCGCGAACGGGTCCGTGGACGTGAAGGTATTGCGTAGACCGGACGTCGTGGGATGGCCGATTCCAAAGTGCACCAGCGCGGCCGGGATCTGCCATGAGCTGAACTGCCGCCGGAACCGCCAAAGATCGAACCCGAACACCGCGCTGCCCAGCGCCGCGATGCCGAGCACCGAGTCCCACAGAAGATTGAGGCTCGCGCCCTTGAACAGCACGCCATAGGAGGCGTCGATGTAGCAATAGGACGCCCGTCATCGCCAACACATTGGGCAGCATCACCTGCATCGGGGCGCAGCAACTGCGCCAGGAATGAGGGCGGCACGTCCAGCAGCAGCATCGCCGTGCCTTGTTCCAGCAGGCGCAGGCCCTGCGCGTCGCTGCCCACTGCGCCCAGCTGGCGAAGCAGGGTGGCTTGAAGTGCAGGCGCAGAGCGGGGGTCGGTTTCCTTCGCCCCTTGCCAATGCGATGAGTGTCCCAGCGAACAGACGCGATCCGTACGGGCCCCTAACTTCGGTACTGAAGCCAATGCCTGAAGGAACTTGCCGTGTCATCTGCTGCCATCACTACAGGGTCATTGCCGGCTACGCCAGTGCCCGTTGCTGCCAAACCGCTGGTCACTGAGAAGGGCCGACTCGGACTGGGCTTGCTGGTTGCACTGGTGGTCGGCTCGATCATCGGGAGCGGCATCTTTGGTTTGCCGCAGAACATGGCCGTGGGTGCCGGCGCCGGCGCCATCGTCATTGGCTGGGCTATCACCGGCGTGGGCATGCTGATGCTCGCCTTCACGTACCAGATGCTGGCGGTTCGCAAGCCCGAACTCGACAACGGCGTGTATGCGTATGCTCGTGCGCTGTCGGGTGAATACGTCGGCTTCAACGCCGCCTGGGGCTACTGGGTCAGCGCCTGGATCGGCAACGTCGGCTACCTGGTCGCCGCGTTCGGCGCACTGGGCTATTTCTATCCGGCGTTTGGCGAGGGCAATACCGGGGCGGCGATCATCGGCGCATCGGTGGTGGTGTGGGCGGTGCACTTCCTTGTGCTGCGTGGCATCCAGGGCGCGGCGGTGCTGAACGCCGTCGTCACGGTCGCCAAGCTCGTGCCGCTGCTGCTGTTCATCGCGCTGGTGGCCATGGCTTTCCAGTTCAGCACCTTCGAGTTGAACTTTTGGGGCAACCCGAAGCTCGGTTCAGTGCTCGACCAGGTGCGCAGCACGATGCTGGTGACGGTGTGGGTGTTCATCGGCATCGAGGGGGCGAGCGTCTATTCGGCCCGCGCGGCTCGGCGCGAAGACGTGGGGCGCGCCACGGTCATCGGCTTTCTCTTCTGCCTGGCGCTGCTGATGGGCGTGTCGCTGCTGTCGCTGGGCATCTTCACGCAGCCCGAACTGGCGGCGCTGAAGAACCCGTCCATGGCGCCTGTGCTCGAGAAGGTGACGGGCACCTGGGGTGCTGTCGTGATCTACCTGGGCCTGATTGTCTCGGTGGGCGGCGGCTTTCTGGCCTGGACGCTGCTGGCGGCTGAATCGCTGTTCACTCCGGCCGGCGGCGGTGTGATGCCGGCTTGGCTGGCCCTGCAGAACAAGAAGGCTGTTCCCGCCCATGCGCTGTGGCTCACCAATGGGATGGTGCAGATCTTCCTGATCCTGACCCTACTCTCCAAGGCTTCCTACCTGGCGCTGATCTCGCTGTCCACGGCGATGATTCTCATCCCCTACCTCTTCAGCGCCATCTACGGCCTGAAGCTGGCGTGGACGGGCAGGGCGGCCGTTGGCGCGACCGCTGCCGAGCACCACCCGGCGCGCGACATCTCGGTCACCGCGCTGGCGTCCGTCTATTGCGCCTGGCTGCTCTACGCCGCCGGCCTGAAGTACCTGCTGCTCAGCGCTCTGCTCTACGCCCCGGGCGCGGTCATATACCTGTGGGCCAAGAAGCAACGCGCCGAGCGTGCCTTCACCGGCCGCGAGCAGGTGATCCTGGCCGTGCTGCTGTTGGTGGCGGTGGCGTCTGCCTACATGTTGTGGGCGGGTCGCTTGAGCCTCTGAAGCCGTCAGTGAACTTTCGGCTCCGAACTGCCACAAGCCTTCCACCCCTGCGCAAGCATCAACGAAAGTGATTCCATGACACAAGGTCTGCATTCCGAAGTCGGCCGCCTGCGCAAGGTGATGGTCTGTCGCCCCGGCCTGGCGCAAAAGCGCCTGACGCCGGCCAACTGCCATGATCTGCTGTTCGACGATGTGCTGTGGGTCAGCCAAGCCCGCAACGACCATGACGCCTTCACCACCACGCTGAAAGAGCGCGACGTGGATGTGCTGGAGATGCACGACGTGCTGGCCGAGACGGTGGCCGACCCGGCCGCGCGCAAGTGGCTGCTCGACCGAAAGCTGGGCCCTGACTTCGTCGATGCCGAGACTGCCGCGCAATTGCGCCCGTGGCTTGAGGAGCTGGCGCCAGCGAAACTGGCCGAGCATCTGATCGGCGGCGTGTCGCGGGCCGAGTTGCCCTTCGAGCCCACCGGGCTGCTCGGCCGCTTCTCGGCACCGGCCGACTTGCTGCTGCCGCCCTTGCCCAACACCCTCTTCCCGCGCGACAACAGCTGCTGGCTTGGCGACGGCGTGGTGCTGTGCTCGATGTTCTGGCCTGCGCGTCGGCAGGAAACGCTGCTGATGACGGCCATCTACCGCTTCCATCCGCAGTTCGGCACCAAGACCAAGGTCTGGTGGGGCGACCCCGACAAGGACCACGGCCTGGCCTCACTCGAGGGGGGCGACGTGATGCCGCTGGGCAAGGGCGTGGTGCTTGTTGGCATGGGCGAGCGCAGTTCACCGCAAGGCGTGAGCCAGTTGGCGCGCAGCCTGTTCGCCGCTGGCGCCGCCACGCACGTGCTGGCCGCGCAGATCCCCAAGTCGCGCGGCGCCATGCACATGGACACGGTGTTCAGTTTCTGTGACCGCGACCTGGCCACCATCTTCCCCGAGATGGTCGATGCGATCCGCGTGCACAGCCTGCGGCCCGGCAAGAAGGAAGGCACGCTCGACGTGCGCACAGAAACCAAACCCTTCGTCGAGGTCGTGGCCGCAGCGATCGGCCTGCCGAAGATCCGCACCGTTTCTACGGGCGGCGATGCCTATGAATCCGAACGCGAGCAGTGGGACGACGGCAACAACCTGCTGTGCATTGCCCCCGGGGTGGTGATGGCCTACGACCGCAACGTCTACACCAACACCCTGTTGCGCAAGGCCGGCATCGAGGTCATCACCATGCCCAGCAGCGAGCTCGGGCGCGGCCGGGGCGGCAGCCATTGCATGAGCTGCCCGATTGAACGCGATGCAGTCTGATCAGGTCACGTCATGAGCTTCAACCTTCGCAACCGCAGCCTGCTCGACCTGGTCGACTTCAGCCCGCGCGACATCCGCTACCTGCTCGATCTGTCGGCCGAACTGAAGCGGTCCAAGGCGGCCGGCAACGAACAACCGCGCCTGAAGGGCAAGAACATTGCGCTGATCTTCGAGAAGGCATCCACCCGCACGCGCTGCGCCTTCGAGGTTGCCGTGCACGACCAGGGCGGACACGTGACCTACCTGGACTCGGCCGGTTCGCAGCTCGGCCACAAGGAGTCGCTGAAGGACACCGCGCGCGTTCTCGGTCGCATGTTCGACGGCATCGAGTACCGCGGCTTCCACCAGACCGTGGTGCAGGACATCGCCAGGTTCTCGCATGTGCCGGTGTGGAACGGCCTCACCGACGAGGCCCATCCCACCCAGGTGCTGGCCGACCTGCTGACGATGCAGGAATTCGGCGAGAAGCCGCTGCACGAGCTGTCGTTCTGCTACCTGGGTGATGCGCGCTTCAACATGGCGTGCTCGCTGCTGGTGGGTGGCACGCAGATGGGCATGGACGTTCGCATCTGCAGCCCGGCAGCGCTGGCACCGCCGGCCGCGCTGGTGGCGCAGATGCGCGAGCTGGCGCGCAGCACCGGCGCGCGGATCACGCTGGAAGCCGACCCGCGCAAGGCTGTCGCTGGGGCCGACTTCCTCTACACCGACGTGTGGGTGTCGATGGGCGAAGCCGATGAAGTGTGGAAGCAGCGCATCGATCAGCTGCTGCCTTACCAGGTCAACACGGCCTTGATGCTGGCCACGGGCAAGCCACGAACGCGCTTCATGCACTGCTTGCCCGCCTTCCACAACCTGGAGACCGAAGTGGGCCGCCAGGTGCACGAGAAGTACGGCCTGAGCGAAATCGAAGTCACCGACGAAGTGTTCGAGTCGCAGGCCTCGGTGGTCTTCACGCAAGCTGAAAACCGCCTGCACACCATCAAGGCGGTGCTCGTGGCCACGCTGTCGTGAACGCGTCATGAGGCTGGTCGTGGCGCTGGGCGGCAATGCGCTGTTGCGGCGTTCGCAGGCGCCCAGTGCTGGCAACCAGTTGGTCAACGTTCGCATTGCCTGCGCGCAGCTGGTGCGTGTGGCTGCCGCGCATGATGTGGTGCTCACGCATGGCAATGGCCCGCAGGTGGGCCTTCTGGCGCTGCAATCGGCCGCCTACACGGCCGTGGACAGCTACCCGCTGGACGTGCTGGACGCTGAAACGGAAGGCATGTTGGGCTACCTGCTGGAGCAGGAGCTGGCCAACCTGCTGCCTGCATCTCGCGCTGTGGCCTCGCTGCTCACCCGTGTCGAGGTCGATCCGAAGGACCCGGGTTTTCTGGCGCCTACCAAGCCGATAGGGCCCGTCTATACGAAGGCGCAGGCCGACGAGTTGGCCCAACGGCGCCGATGGGTCATGGCGGCAGATGGCGCGGGCTGGCGGCGCGTGGTGGCGTCGCCCAAGCCGCTGCGCATCCCCGGCCTCGGCGTCATTCGTGGGCTGTTGGCGCAAGGCACCTTGGTCATTGCAGGCGGGGGCGGTGGCATCCCTGTCGCGCCCCGGCCTGACGGCGGCGGGATGCAAGGCGTGGAAGCCGTCATCGACAAGGACCTGTGCAGCGCGCTTATCGCCACCGAATTGCCTGCCGACTGCCTGATCATTGCCACCGACGTGGACGCGGTCTATCTGGACTGGGGGCTGCCAACGCAGCGGGCCATCGGTCGGACGACGCCACAAGTGATCTCGCAACACGCGTTTGCAGCCGGCTCCATGTCGCCCAAGGTGGCGGCTGCCTGCGGCTTCGTGCGGGCCACCGGCCGGCGCGCCGCGATCGGTGCCCTCGGCGACATCGAGGCGCTGCTGGCGGGTGAGGTCGGCACACAGATCACGGCCGAACCGGCTTGACGCCAGCCGCTGGCGGCGCGATGCCCACGTGCCGCAACAAGGGCACCTTCACGGCATCCAGCGCGAATGCAAAGACCGCTGCCGCTGCCAGGGTGCCCAGCACCAGTGGCCAAGGCAGCGGCGCCATCGCAAAGCCGCCCACGGCCAGGGTGGTGGCAATGCCCACGTCGGCCACCGTCGAGGCCACCAGCCAGCTGCTGGGGCGCGAAGCCCACAGGTGGCGACGTTCCCGGTTGCAGTAGGTGGAGGCCTGCTTGCCGAAGACGGTGAGCAAGAAGGCCAGCGTCTGCAGCGCCGCGATGTTCAGATCCAGCCGATAGACCCCAAAGGCGAACAGCGTGCTGCAGAAGGCCAGCTCGGCCCCACCCATCACCGCGCCTGCCACCGTCAGCGCACCGATGTGCCAGGCGTTGGGCCTTGGCGAGGGCTGGACGCGGTCGGTGGTCAGCGCCATGCCCAGGAAGTCGCCAGTGATCATCACGATGACCATCAGCGTCGGCGTGAGGATGGCCTGGCCCGTCATCAGCAGGCCCGCAACCAGGAACAGGCCGTGCATCACCTTGCCAGTCAGCGAGTTGAGCGTGTAGCTGAGGATGCGCTGGAAGGTGATGCGGCCTTCCTTGACCGCGGCCACGATGCCGGCCAGGCCGGGCTCGGTGAGCACCATGCCGGCCGCCGACTTGGCCACGTCGGTGGCGCTGGACACGGCGATGCCGATCTGCGCCTGCCGCAGCGCGGGCGCGTCGTTGGCGCCGTCGCCGCACATGCCTACCGTGTGCCCCCTGTGCTGCCAGGCCTTGACGAGCTTGTACTTGTCTTCCGGCAGCACGCCGGCGTAGACCGCGAATGACTCGGGATGCACGTCGTCCTTGATCTCGCCAGCCGGGCAGACGGCGCCTGTCAGCCCCACGGCACGGGCCACCGCGGCCGCGGTGCTGGGCGAGTCGCCGGTGACCATCACCGTCTGCACGCCCAGGGCGCGCAGTTCGCTGATCAGCGCAGCAGAGTCCGGGCGCGGCGGGTCGCTGAGCGCGATGAAGCCGGCCAGTTGCAGGGCCTCCGGCGACCCGGTGGCCACGGCCAGCACGCGGTACCCCGCATCTTCGAAGGTCTTGAGCTGCGCGGCTGCGTCGGTACTGGCCGGTGCCAGCGCCAGCACCACGCTGGGCGCGCCCTTCACAACGCGCTGCGGTGCGCCGGCCGGCCCGCTGATCGTCGCCTCGGCCATCTTTGTGGCCGGGTCGAAGGGGGTGAAGTTCAACAGCTGCGGCGTGTCGGCCAGCCGCACCGGCGTGGCAGTGGCGGCCGCGCGCACTGCGGCATCCACCGGGTCGAGCCCGCCGTGTGAACTGGCGCTGCGGGCCAGCGCCAGCAGCAGGGCCGGCGTGAAGCCAGGCTGGGCTTGCAGGCCGGACACCGCCAGGCGGTTGCTGGTGAGCGTGCCGGTCTTGTCGACGCACAGCACGTCCATTGCGGCGGCTTCATCGACGGCCGAGAGCCGCGTCGGCAGAACGCCCACCTTGGCCAGCGCACGTGCTCCCAATGCAGACGCCAGCGTGAAGGTGGCCGGCAGCGCCACTGGGATGGCGGCCAGCATGGCAGTCAGCATCAGCGGGGCGATTTGCGTCCACGACAGGCCAAAGCCATGCGCGCAGGCGACCAGCACGATGATGACGCCGACGTTGAACAGCGCCAGGTTGCGCACCACGTGCAGCACGGCCTGTTGCTGCGCGCTGGCCACATGGGCCGTGCGCACCAGTTCTGCCGTGCGGCCGAAGCGGGTATGCGCGCCGATGGCCGTGACCAGCGCCACGGCTTCGCCGCGTTGTACCAGCGCGCCAGCGTAGCTCTGCGCGCCAGACCCGGCTTCGACTGGGGCCGACTCGCCGGTGAGCATCGAATGGTCGAGCGACACGGCGCCGCTGATCAGTTCCACGTCGGCCGGCACCACGCCACCCAGCGACAGCTTCACGGTGTCGCCCACCACAACCTGAGCTGCCGGCATGGTGAGCCAATGCCCCCCGCGCCGCACCGAGGTGTTCAGGGCCAGACGCTGCTTCAGCGCCGCCAGTGTGGCCTGTGCGCGGCTTTCCTGGTAGAGACCCAAGGCCGCGTTGAAGATCAGCAGGCTGCCGATGATGGCCGCTTCCAGGCGCTTGCCCAGCAGCAGTTCCAGCACGATGGCGGCTTCCAGCATCCATGGCACAGGCGCCCAGAACTTGGCCGCCGCCAAGCGCCAGACCGGCACTGCGGTCTCTGGCAGGCTGTTGGGCCCGAGCGCTTGTTGGCGTCGTTGCGCCTCGTCCGTGCTCAGGCCGGCGGGAGACACGTCGTCAACGGCTGTTGACATTGGCGGCGCCAAGGGCACGGGTTTGGGCATCGGGTTTGCAGTGCTCCGGCGTGCCCCGCAGGCAGAAGATGAAGAACTCAGCCCGACTGCCAATGTCTGCTGCGGCTGTGTGAAGTCGCAGTTCGACCCCGTCAGCTGACTCGGCACCTTCTGGGCCATGGCCGCGAATGCTGTCCAGCAGCCAGTCGTAGGCCGTGCTGCCCTTGTTGGACAGGGCCAGCGACAGGTCCCTGGCGATGGACACCCGCTTTTGCGGGTGGCACGTCGCCAGCATCCGGCGCAGTTGGCGGGCGGTTTCGGCTTGACCGAGGCGGTGTCGTGACAAGGCATGGTGCCGCCAAAGCAGCACGAAACCCCCTGTCTGGGTGCCGAAGCCTCCGCGCAAGACGTCGTTGAAGGCGTCGAGGCTGCGACCCCAAGCCGCTTCAAGCAAAGCGCCTTGCTGGAATTGGTCGAAGAAGCCCTGGAGGTCGGCAAACCCGCCGCCGTCGATGGTGACGACAGGCTTGACCATTCAGTTGAGACCGACGCAGCAGCCGACTGGTCGTGCCTTCAGCAGCCCCGCTCGTCGCACGGGGTGCTGACGGCCCGGTGTCGGAATCATGGGGTCAAGTCCGCGCGCGCCCGATAGGCTTGCTCGACGGCGGTGCGCGCGTCTTGTGCGCTGGCTTCAAGTTCCTTCTGACGATCAAAGTAGGTGGTCCGCAAGCGCGTTCCACCCCCGGCATTGCCGATTCGATCACCGGTCAGTGGTGTGCGTCCTGAGCGAACCGCCTGTTCAGCGCTGGACAGCCGTTGCAGGGCCAGGTCCACGGTGCGATCTGCGGCCGCGGTCCGGTCCTCGAAACGTTTGGCGTCTGCCTGCTGTGCGGCATCCAGGCCAGCGAGCCGAAGCTGGATCGCAAGCCTCTGCGCCGGCGAGAGGGATGCAGTTGCCATCACTCGAACTGTGACCCCCTTCGTTCCCGGCGGTGGGGGCTCCTGCGAAAACGACAGCACACCTGATGCCTCTCGCCACTCGAAGACCTGGGTGACGTCGGCGAGTGCAGCGCCCACGTGTCCGAACGACAAAACGGCGGCGGCAGCGACGAACTGCACGCTTCGCATCAGGATCTCGGAAAGACAGCGTCCACCGTGCGGCCGCCGTTGAATTGGCACTCTCCCTGTCCGCCGCCATTCATGCCCGCGGCGGGTGTGTTCAGGTGGAAGCGGCAACGCAGCAACCGGTCACCCGGGCCCTTCAGATTGGCGACCACTTTCCCGGAGTAGTGGGTAGTGAAGGCCGTCTCGGGATACATGCCCCAGTAGCCCCAGTCATTCCAGCCACGTCCCCAACCGTTCCACATCGGCTCGAAGGACTCTGTGCGAACGCTGCTGGTGACTTGCAGGAACGGGCCGCTGAATGTGCGGCTGGCAGTTCCGGCAGGCCCGCCTGCGCCGACCACGGCGGACATGGTCCCACTGGTTCCGGCGTCTTTGCTGGTCCATGAAAAGCTCACCGGCGCGTCACCGGGTTCCACCGTGCCGGTGCCGGTGCCCATGGATGTACATGCCGGCAGGGTCAACACCGTGCATGCAAACAGTGCGGCCATCGCGAAGCCGCAGATCGGGTGGAACCGTGGGTTCATGCTCAGGAACTTCGTCATGGCGCTCTCTCGGATCGGTTGGGAGCATCGAGTCTGGTCGAGTGGCGGTGTTCGGTCTGTGCGCAAGCACACCAGCGCACCAGCAAGCTCCAACGCATCGGATGCCAGTGTGAAACGCGCGGTTTGCTGCGCCGTTCGTTCGGCAACGCACCGACGCGTCAACTGTTACGGGTGCAGATTCAAGGCGTTTTTCCGTCGTCGAAACTGCCGCCATGAAATCACTGTTCGCTCGCGCTGCCCTGCTCATTTGGTTGCTGCTGCCGCTCGGCGGTTGGTCACAGGTGTCGCTGTCCATCGAGATCGCGCCGCCGCCGTTGCCTGTCTACGCGCAGCCGCCTGTGCCCGGAGAGGGCTATATCTGGGTGCCCGGCTACTGGGCCTGGGAACGGTCGGACCGTGACTATTACTGGGTGCCAGGCACCTGGGTCCTTGCCCCAAACTACGGCGACCTGTGGACACCTGGGTATTGGGCATTCGAGGGCCAGGGCTACTTCTGGCACATCGGCTATTGGGGCAGCCGAGTCGGGTTCTACGGCGGCCTGAACTACGGTTATGGCTACACCGGCTCCGGCTATCAGGGCGGTCGCTGGGACCACGACCGCTTCCAGTACAACCGTGCCGTCAGCAATGTCGGCGCCGTGGTCGCGAACAACAGCTACAGCGCGAGGGTTGTCAATGGCGCACGGAATTCGCATGTCAGCTTCAACGGCGGCAAGGCCGGCAGTACCGCACGCCCGACTGTCGCCCAGCGCCAATTCCAGACAGCCGAACACGCTGGCCCCAGCGCCGAGCAGCTTCAACACGAACATGCGGCGTTGACCACGCCGACGCAACGCTTGTCCAGTCCCCACTCGGCGCCGCTGGTGGGGGCCACGCCCCGGCCGTCGGCTTTCGACATGCCCGGCGTCGAACCTGTGCTCGGTGCCACGTCGGGCCGCCGAGCGGCCGGGCCGATCGCGAGACCCGCGCAGCCGAAGGAACATGCCGCTGCGCCACCACGCGCGGCGCAAGCCAGGCCCGCGCGCGGGCCGGTGCGCAGGCCCGAGCAGGAAACGCCCGAGCCGCGCAGGGAGCCATCCCCGCGGGACGAGCCCGGCAGGGGTCGCTGATCTAGGCCGATGAATCGATGTTCAAGTTCTTCCACCCCTGCCATGACCCTGTGGTTCAAAGTATGAGCATCCTGTTCCTGCGATGTCTTCCGATCTCAGCAGCCAGGCACCCGACGGCACCGGCCTTGACGGCGCGATGACATGGCGTGCAGCTTCGGCATTTCGGTTCCGATGGCCTCGGCCGGCCCTTGGAGCGTACGAAGATCAGCCGCCTCAAGCGCAGAAGGCATCTGCATCGACACCGTCGCAGGAGGAACGCAGTCCCGCGAAGCACTGCGACTCCCGGTTTTGAACACCGTTGAACCAGCAGGAACGAAGCATGCCGATGCAGGGAACCGAGAGTGCACTCCTCGTGCAGCAGGCCATTCAGTTGTCAGTGGCACCGGTGTTCCTGCTGACCGGCATCGCTGGCCTGCTCGGCGTGATGGCAAACCGGCTGGCCCGCATCATCGACCGCGCACGCGAAGTCGGAACGGCCAAGGGTTCGCTGGATGCGGCCGCCATCGCCCTGGCGCGTGTGGAGCTTGCCGGCCTTGAACGTCGGCGTCACCTGGCAAGTTGGTCGATCAACTTCTGCACTGGCGCCGCGCTGCTGGTCTGCACCGTGATCGTCACGCTGTTCATCGAGGAATTTCTGGGCGCCAATCTGAAGTGGCTTGCAGGTGCGCAGTTCATCGCCTCGATGATGTCGGTGATCGCTGGCTTGTCGTGCTTTCTCTCCGAGGTCTACATTGCCACGCACACCTCGCACATCAACGCCCTGTCGTTCGAGGGATGATGTTCGCCAGGGCACCGACGACAGTTGGCCTCCATGGAGACCCTTCTCAGATGCAAGTCTGCTCAATGCGCCGGAAGCTTCGCTCAGGAATGGCCTCTCGCGCTGTCCTGTTCTCGACACTTGTACTGACCACCTTTTCCATGCCCAGTCACGCCACCGAAGAACCCACCTACCAGGTCGTGCGCGAACTGGCGGATATCGAGTTGCGCCAGTACGCCGCCTACGCGGTAGCCGAGGTCGTCGTGCCCGGCCCTGCCGGAGAGGCCGGCAACCAGGCCTTCCCCATCCTGGCGGGCTACATCTTCGGCAAGAACAAGGGCGAGCGGAAGTTCGCGATGACGGCACCGGTGACGCAGGCCGCGGCGCCGGTGAAGTTGGAGATGACCGCGCCCGTGACTCAGACAACCGCGCCCGGTGGATTCCTGGTGCAGTTCGTGTTGCCCAAGGGCGTGACGGCTGCCAGCGCACCAGAACCCCTGGATGCGCGCGTTCAACTTCGCGAGGTGTTGCCCGCTCAGGTTGCTGTCATTCGCTACTCGGGCTTCTGGTCGGAGTCGAACTACAACGAACATCTGGTGAAACTGCAGGCGGCACTGCGTGCTGCCGACCTGGCGTGGACCGGTGAGGCGGTGTACTCGCGCTACGACGCGCCGTTCACCCCCTGGTTCATGCGACGCAACGAGATCTGGCTGCACCTGGCCGCGAAGCCGTGATCAGCGCTCAAACGCTCCACCGTATGACGACATAGATGAACAAGACCCCGGTTGCGGTGAGCCCGAGCAGCCGCATGGAAGCTGCCGGACCAGCCATCGAATGGGCCTGCGGCAGGATGTCAGACGCGCCGATGTAGAGCAGGAAACCTGCAAAGAACCCGAGGTACAGCACCAGCATCGAGGGGGGAACAGCAAAGGCCAGCGTGGATGCCGCCCCCAGGACGGGTGCAAGCGCATCCAGACCCAACATGGCCAGCGAGCGCGCCGTCGTGTTCCGGTGAATCAGCATCAGGCTCATCGTGTTCAAGCCGTCGCAGAAGTCGTGCGCGATGACGGCGATGGCCACTGTCAGGCCCACGGCCGGCGACAGCTGGAACGCCAGGCCGATTCCGACGCCGTCCATGAAGCTATGGCCAATGAGTGCTGCCGCCGACAGCATTCCCACGTCGGGATGCTGATGCTCCGCGTAAGCAGCTTCGTGAACGCGGTGCACCAGCAAGAACTTCTCGAGGCCGTGGAAGAACAGGAACCCCGCAGCCAGCGCCACCATGGCCGACCGACCGTCACTGCCGTGCCGGCGCGCCAGTTCGAAGATCTCGGGCAACAGGTCGAAGCACACCACGCCCAGCAACACACCGGCGGTGAAACCCAGAACCAGATGCAGGCGGTCTCGGAACCTGAGTGCGAAGAGCCCGCCGATCGCGGTGGATGCAAACGTAGCGACAGACAGCAGGACTGCGTTCATTTCTTCAGGCCGCCTGCCGACATGTGGCGCAGGCCATCATGCCCCAAGCCGACAGGATCACCGCGCCTGGCGCATCCCGATTGCCGACGGCCAGCTCACATGAATGGCTGGCCATCGGGCCGAGTGGTACCCACACCCTGCGAAACCAATCTCAGGCGTACTCGACCAGCAGTTCGTTCTCCACGTTCCAAACGCCGGGAGCATTCCATGCAATGCGACTCGCCTCGTCCTTTTTGTACCAGGAGTCCACCGTCCCGGTCAGGGTCGCCTTGTGACCGGAGACCTTCACCTGGATGTCCTGGTCCGAGACGGACCAATTGCGCTCCAGCGCGCTTTCGATGTCGGCCTTCTCGAGAGCGTCTTCCGTCTTGGACTTGATCTTGATGTTGTTTGAAACCCCCGTCACACCCAGCAGCGCAGTCACGGCCTTGACTGCGGCGTCACTCTGAAATTTCCATGCCAGTTCGCCTTCAAGGGTGACCCAACCTTTCTCGACCTTCGCCTTCACCTTGCCGGTGGGAACTTCCCAGTTCCACTTGAATGCGTTGACGACTTCGGCAGCGATGTCGTTGTCGTCCTTCTTGGCCCAGTCGCTGGCGTACTTGACCTCGATCTTCTCGACCACGGCCGTGACGCCTGCGACCCGCTTGACCGCATCCTCCGCTTCCGATTTCTTGGCATAGCCATCGACCGCCCCGGTGAGCGTGATGACGCCATCCTTCGCTGAGACCCCAATCTGGGCCGCGCTCAATGTGGGCTCCCACTTGAGTTCCGCCATAACGTCTTGCTGTAATTGCGCATCGGTTTTCATCGTTGATTCCTGAAGTTGGTTAGTACTAAGGGTATGTGGCGTCTGCGCATCGTCACCGCTCGCGATTCAATCCGCTAACGCTTGGCGCGAACCACTGGTCATCTTGGGTCTCCGTGAAGTCCGGGGTCTGTGCGCTGGCGCACCGCGCAGCGTCTTTCGACCGCCGGCCATTCGATGCGCTCTTTCACCCACCTGACCAACTGCGACGTCCATCGCCTGGAAGTGCACGAACATGCTGCCAGCAGTCCTCACGATTTCGACATTCGCCCTCGTTGGCTGGGCTGATCGACAGCCACGGCGCGGCTGTCGGGGTCGCATTTCCGTCAGAACGCCAGCGTCATCCTGTCGACAACATTGCGCACGCCCGGCGTGCCCCAGGCCGAGTTGGTTGCAGTGTCGCGCTCGTCCCAGCTGTGCACCGTACCCGACAGCGTGACATCGCTGCCATTCACCGCGACTGAGATCTTCTTGGCGTCGGCGATCGACGTGCGCTTCAGCGCCGCCTCGATGTCCGACTTGACGGCCGTGGCTGTCACCGATGGCTTGATGCTGATCTGGTCGCTGACGCCCGTCACGCCCATCAGGTAGCGCACGCTGTCTGTGGCAGCCTGTCGCTGGTATTGCCAGTCGACATCGCCGGACAGCGTGACCCAGCCACCCTCGACCATCACCTTGATGGCGCCGGCGGGCAGCGACGAAGTCCACTCCAGCACGTTCTCGACCGCTTCCGCCACGTCGGCGTCCGTGCGCTTGCTCAGGCCGGTGAGATGCACCTTCAACTCGGTGGTCATGGCCTTGACGCCGGCCACGCGCTGCGCGGCGCGCTCGGCGTTCCACTTCTCTGAGTAGCTGTCGACCTGGCCGGCCAGCGTCACGACGCCATCCTTCACCTCGACGCCGGTGCGCGCGGCGTGAATCGAAGGTTCCCATTTGAGTTCTGCGCTGATGTCCTGTTGAAGTTGGCTGTCGGTTTTCATGTTGGCTGTTCCTGGCTGTTTGTCGGGACTGCCAGCTTGACCCGTTGTGCGCGATGGGTCTGTGCGTCTGCGTACGTCCGACAGACCTGTTTAGCTCCGTGTACTGGCAGATCAGCAGCCGCCAAGGGGTGCTGATGGCAGGCAATCACCGACCTGTTCCGGGCATGCCCCCGGACCGTGCGCTGGACACTTCGTGTTCCATGTCCCAAGCAAACGCGATCCCCACACCTCCCAGCCAGCCCGCGTGGGACATCACCGTCACGCGACTGATGCGGGCCGCGCGACCGCAAGTCGAGGCCTGCGCGCAGGGTCTGGCCCGTCGCTTCCAGGCCATCGGCCTGGGCAGTGACACCCAGGTCCGGCAAACGCCACGCGGGCTGTCGACCTTCCTTGCCCTGGTGGGACAACGCGGTCTGATCTGCATCATCGACATGACGTTGGTCGATGGCATGGCCGTCGGCCAGGGGCGCTGCGCCGCGCTGGACATCCGCCTGCTCGACGCGTGTGGCGATGTGGCGGCGGATGGTCTGGCCAGCGGTGTGCTCGGGCGCGCCTGTCAGGAGACTTCAGCCGCAGGGGCCCTCAGCCCGGAGAATCTGGATCGGGCTGCGACAGCGGTCTATGTGGCAACCCTGGCGCAGTTCGACCTACTGCGCCCAGTCGAGCGGCAGGCCTGAAGGATCCGAGCATCTTCGTCAGCCCTCGCTCGTGAAATCGCGCTCGGGCCTTCGCCAGGCGCATGGCCCTTCAGGGCCCCATGTGTCCGGGCTCAGTCCAAGAGCACCAGATGCCCGTGATCCTGGGCCGCTTCGATCTCTTCGACGGGCAGTGCCACGGAACTCTGTCCGCGCGCTCCCCAGATGATGTCGATCGACCGCCCGCCAAGGCTCTCGACGAGGCAGGGGCCGATGGGGATGTTCTGCTTCCGACCACTGCCGGACAGGTAGGAGACGGGGCCCGTGATGCGCGCGCGGTGCGTCGTGATGTCCATGACCATTCCCTTTCCCTTCATCTTGGCTTGGCACCCGGTGCAATTTGAGAAGCGCCGCGTCGCCATTGCGGGCGACGCGGTTCGCGCGGGTGGGGTTCTGGTCCTAGGCAGCGACCGTCGTCTTCACCTGGGCCAACACGCTGCGGGCCTTCTCCTGGTCTTCAGCGCTGCCGTGCACGACCAGCAGGTACTTGTCGACCTTCAAGGCCGCTTCGTACTTGATGACCTGATCCTTGGGTACACCGATTTGCGTCAGCGCTGCACCGAGTGCCGACAGGCCGCCGACCACGACGGCACCTTCCAGCGCGCCGACCAATGTGGCCACGATGGGGCCCGCCATGCCGACCACGCCGAGCCCCGGCAAGACAAACACCGCAGGCGCCAGCAGCAGGCCCCAGATGCCTCCCCAGAACGCGCCGGTGCCGCCCCAGGCCTTGATGCGGTCACCCGCGGTGTAGAAGCCCATCGGCTTTTCTTCGCTGTGGTAGCCCTTGCCCACCAGCGACAGCTTCTTCATGTCGAAGCCGGACTGGCCCAGGGTGCGGATGGCTTCTTCGGCGGCGGCGTGGGTGTCGAAGACGAAGAATGCTGAGTCTGGAATGCTCATGGTCTGCTCCCGATTCAGTAGACGAGGTTCATCTTGTCCACGACATTGCGCACGCCTGAACTGCCCCAGGCGGAGCGCGTGGCCAGGTCACGTTCGGCCCAGCTGTGCACGGTGCCGGTCAAGGTCACGTCGCCACCTTTGACGTCGACGGCGATGGTCTTCGCGTCGGCTGCGGCACGGCGCTTTAGTGCGGCCTCGATGTCGGACTTGACGACCGTGCCGGACAGCGACGGCTTGATGGCAATCTGGTTGCTGACCCCGGTGACGCCGGCGAGGAAACGCACGCCGTGGGCTGCGTCCTGGCGCTGGTATTGCCACTCCACGTCGCCGGACAAGGTCAGCCAGCCGCCTTCGACCATGACCTTGACGGCATCTGCCGGCAGCGAACTCGTCCAGCTCAGGATGTTCTTGGCCGACTCGGCGATGTCGGCATCGGTGCGCTTGCTGAACTCCGCCAGCTTCACCGTCAACTCGACAGCCAAGGCCTTGACGCCGTTGACGCGTTGAGCGGCACGCTCTGCATTCCACTTCTCGGTGTAGCTGCTGACCTCACCGGCCAGGGTCACGACGCCGTTCTTCACCTCGACACCGATCTGTTCGGCATGCACCGCCGGTTCCCACTTCAGTTCAGCCATCACGTCTTGCTGCAGTTGCGAATCAGTCTTCATGGTCGTGGTTCCGGTTCGTTGAGGAGGACTGAGCCTGGGACGCAGCGGCGGTCCGGTCTGTGCGCCACCGAACGCGCAACGAGAAAAGGCAACCGATTTCAGGTTTCGGGTGTTCGCTGCCGCACTGTCGGACGGGCGCCTTGCGCGTACGCTGATCCTTTCGGCGCGGTCGAGATTTAGCACGACCCGTTGCCTTTCCCGACTGGAGTTCCGAATGTCCCAAAAGACGCCTCAAAAGAATCAACGCCCGGTGTCGAAGCCCGTCTTGGGACGTCCTTCGATTCCGACACCACCGAACCCGCAATTGCAGCCAGCAGAGCCCATCGAGGTGTTGGGCCGACACAAGAACACCGGTCAGAAAGACCACAAGGGCGCGCGGTGAGCCAGCCCCTTGTTTCGCGGATCACCGCCCCACCTGGATCCTTAGCGAGGTCAAGCATGACGTCACCCGTTCGAGCGTCCGACACACCCTTTGCCGTTGATGTCGAGCAGGGCAAGGATTACTGGTGGTGTGCCTGCGGCCAGAGCAAGGCCCAGCCCTTCTGCGATGGCTCGCACAAGGCCGCGGGAGAGTTCGCTCCCGTCAAGTTCGCCGCCGAAGTCACCTCCACGGTGTACTTCTGCGGCTGCAAGGCCACCCGCAACCAGCCACTGTGCGACGGCTCGCACAAGAGCGCGCTATGAGAAATTTCGTCCAACAGGGTCAGCGTAACTCGGGCGCGGACTTCGAGGTGCCTAGCAGCCACGGCTTCATCGCACTGCTGGAGGCCTTCCGGGCGACGGGCGGCACCGCGCCCGGTGCGATCGTGGGCCGGTTGTTGGAGGAGCATCAGGTCGGCAACGCGGTCTGCCTGGCCAAGCTCATCCATACGGGCCAGGCGTTCGGTTTCGAGTGGCGTGACAGCCTGTGGATACCGATGTTCCAGTTCGATGCGAATGACCTGGCTTTGAAGGCCAGTGCGCAATGCGTTCGGGCAGAACTGCCGTCGCTGTGGTCGGGATGGCAAGTTGCAACCTGGTTTGCGGCACCGAACGCGCGACTGGATGGCCGCAGCCCGGCCGACCGGCTAGCCCCGGACCTGGAAGCAGTCGTGCAAGCGGCACAGGCGCTGGAATCGGCCGATGAATTCTCGGCTCCGCTCGTACGACGGGCGCACGAAGTCGCCGCGCACGTGTGAAACGAGACTCGGTTCCCGTCGTGGCGGCCGTGCCGGCCGAAACCGCCGTGGGATCGCATGCCGAGCTTGTTCCCGTTGAGCCGGCTGTGCCCGTTGCCAGCACGGCTGCTCCGGTGCCGAAGCCTGGACCACCACCCGCGAATCAGGCCAAGCCCTCCTTCCTGCATCTTCACCGCTGGCAGGCGCTAGCAGCTTTCGTCGTCCTGATCGGCGCAGGTGCGCTGGGGGTTCGCTGGTGGCTGGGGCCTCAGGTGGGTACCGAATCCGTGATCCGGCGCGACTTCGTGCAGACCGTGGTGGCCAGCGGCCATGTCGAGGCACCGCACCGGCTGGATGTCGGCGTGCAGATCACCGGCACGGTGCTACGCATTCCCGTCATCGAAGGCCAGGCCGTCAAGGTGGGCGACCCGCTGGTTGAGTTGGAGGCCGCCGAACTGAAGGCTACCGGCCGCCAGGCCGACGTGGCGGTGGTTCAGGCGCAGGCGAGGGTGCGCCAGCTCCAGGAAGTGCAGGGGCCCGTGGCGGCACAGACCCTGCGCCAAGCCCAGTCGAGCCTGACGAATGCCCGCGCTGCATTGGCGCGCAGCCAGGAACTGTTCGGCCAGGGTTTCATCGGCCAGGCTGCGCTGGACGATGCGCGCAAGACTGCGGAACTGGCCGACGCCGAGGTGCGGGCGGCACAGAAACAACTCGAGACGACGACAGCGACGGGCAGCGACCGTGCGCTCGCCTTGGCCAACGTGGCTGGCGCCCAGGCCAGTGCGCAGGCCGCGCGCGCGCGCACCGGCTACGCCGTGGTCAAGGCGCCCGTTGCCGGCACGCTGATCGCCCGCAACGTGGAGGTGGGCGACGTGGTGCAGCCTGGCAAGGTGCTGATGACGCTCTCGCCCCAGGGCCGCACGCAACTGATCGTGGCCATCGACGAGAAGAACCTCGCGCTACTGGCCCTGGGGCAGGCCGCGCTGGTGTCGGCCGACGCCTACCCGACCCAGCGCTTTGCGGCCACGCTCGCCTACATCAACCCCGGGGTCAACGCGACCACCGGTGCGGTCGAGGTCAAGCTCGACGTGGCGGTGCCGCCTGCAGTGCTGAAGCAGGACATGACCGTGTCGGTGGACATCGAGGTGGCCCGCCGTGCGCAGGCGCTGATCGTGCCGCTGTCTGCCGTTCGCGACGCCGATACGGCGCCCTGGGTGTTGCGTCTTGAAGGCAGGCATGCCGTGCGCCGATCGGTCCAGCTCGGCCTGCGCAGCGGCGGTCTGGCCGAGGTGCAGGGCGGGCTGTCCGAAGGCGATGCGGTGCTGGTGGGTTCGGCCCCCGCCAAAACGGGTGCCCGGGTGCGTGCCACGTCGGCGGCCGCGTCGGCCGCTGCCACGGCGCCGCAGTGAGGCGAAGCGTCGCACGCGATGTTCAAGACATGGTTGCCCTTCGAATGGATCGTGTCCATTCGCTTCCTGCGTGAGGGCCGCCTGCAGACCCTGTTCATCATCGCCGGCGTGGCCCTGGGCGTGGCGGTCATCGTCTTCATGTCGGCGCTGATGACAGGGCTGCAGATGAACTTCATCCGCCGCGTCCTGTCGGCACAGGGGCACATCCAGCTGCTGCCGCCCAAGGAAGTGACGCGGCCGCTGCGGCTGGGCGTGTACGCGCCACCGGGTGAAGTGGAAGCGGCCATCGTGCAGGTACCTCTGCAGCGCCTCAAATCCATCGACCAGTGGCAGGCCGTTGCCCAGCAGATACGCGCTATGCCCCAGGTGATCGTGGTGTCGCCGCTGGCAGGCGGCTCGGCCCTGGTGATGCGCGGCGTCGCCAGCCGGGCTATCACGGTGGCCGGCATCGACCCGGCGCTGTACTACCGCATCGTCACGTTGCCCGACAAGATCGTGAACGGCAAGGCCGAGCTGACGGGCAGCGACATCCTCATCGGCACCGAGCTGGCCACCGATCTGGGCGTGAGCGTGGGCGACAAGTTGCGCCTGACCACCGCAAGCGGTGCCGACACCACCCTGACTATCGTCGGCATCTTCGACCTGGGCAACAAGGCGGCCAACGAGCGCAGCACCTTCGTGGCCCTGCGCACAGCGCAGAGCCTTCTGGCCCTGCCCGGTGGCGTGACCAGCCTGGACGTGACGGTGCGCGATGTCTACACCGCCGAGACGGTGGCACAACGCATCACCGCCGCCACCGGTGTGCAGGCCGACAGCTGGATCAAGACCAACGCCGAGCTGTTCACGGCCATCGCAGCGCAGAGCACGTCGAACAATGCGATCCGCTTCTTCGTCGGCCTCTCGGTGGCCTTCGGCATCGCCAGCGTGCTGGCCGTGGTGGTGGTGCAGAAGTCTCGCGAGATCGGCATCCTGCGCGCCATGGGTATCTCGCAAGGGCAGGTGATGCGGGTGTTCCTGCTGCAAGGCGGGCTGATGGCCCTGGCGGGCTCGGTGGCGGGCAGCGCCCTGGGCGCCGGCGTGCTGGCGCTGTGGCAGCGCTCGGCACGCAGCGCCGACGGCACGCCGCTGTTTGCGCTGGTGCTGGAGCCGTCTTTGTTCATCGAAGCCCTCGTACTGGCGACAGTGACAGGGCTCATTGCCGCGCTGGCACCGGCTCGGCGCGCTGCGCGGCTGGACCCGGTGGTGGCCATCCGTGGTTGATGTCGCCGCCCATCCCGTCGTCGTCCAACTGAAAGGCGTGCGCAAGGCCTACAACGTGGGCACGGCGTTTGAGACCGAGGTGCTGCATGGCATCGACCTCACGGTGCGGCATGGCGAGTTCTGCGCGGTGGTCGGCCCGTCGGGCTCGGGCAAGAGCACGCTGCTCAACATCGTCGGCCTGCTTGACCGGCCCACGAGCGGCACTGTCGAGGTCTGCGGTGAAGAGACGACCGCGCTGGGCGACCGCGCGCTGACCCGGCTGCGCGGCCACAGCATCGGCTTCGTCTTCCAGTTCCACCACCTGATCACCGCGTTCACGGCCTTGGAGAACGTGATGATGCCCATGCTGGGCGCCGAAGAATTCGCCAACGACGCGATGCGTGTCCGCGCCGAGGCCCTGATTGCCAGCGTCGGTCTGGCGGCGTGGAAGGACAACGGGGCCGGCAACCTGAGCGGCGGGCAACAGCAGCGCGTGGCCATTGCGCGCGCACTGGCGATGGGGCCGGCCCTCTTGCTGGCCGATGAACCCACCGGCAATCTCGACACCAAGAGCGCTGACGAGGTCTTCGCGCTGCTGCGGCGCTTCAACACCGAGCACGGCACCACTGTCTTGTTTGTGACGCACAACGCGGCCCTTGCCGAGCGTTGCGACAAGACCATCGAAGTGGTCGACGGTCTGGTGACTGCCTGAGCGACTGAACGGACCAGCGGGCATGCACAAGGCACTCACCCAGGGTTTCAGCACCTTCCTGCGTCGTCGCCGCGCGGAGAAGCACTTCGAGCGCCGGCCGTTGCTGGAGTCCTTGCCGGCACGGCCTGAACCTCCGGCAAAGTTGGGTGGAGCCGGAGCTGCATTGGGCCAGGATGTGTTGGCTGCCGCCCAGGACGAGCCCGCCCAGGCCTTGGCACGCCTGCAGTCGAGCGCCGACGGCCTGGACGGTGCCGAGGCCGCCCGGCGCCTGCTGCGAGACGGCCCTAACGAGGTTCAGCACGAACCGCCGCTGCCCGGCTGGTTGCGGCTGTGGCGCTGCTATCTCAACCCGTTCAACCTGCTGTTGACGGCGCTGGCCTTGTTGTCCTTCGTCAGCGCCGACAGCAAGGCCACGGTGGTGATTGGCGCCATGGTGGCCTTGAGCACCGTCATCCGCTTCGTTCAGGAAGGCAGATCGCACCGCGCGGCGGAAGGGCTGCGCGCCATGGTCACGAACACGGCCACCGTGATCCGCCGCGCTGCCCCGGCGGGATCGGAGGTCGCGCCGCCGCCTCGGGAGATTCCGGTTCGCGAACTGGTGGCCGGTGACGTCGTGGCCTTGTCTGCGGGCGACATGATCCCCGCGGATTGCCGGGTGTTGAGCGCACGCGACCTTTTCATCGCCGAGGCCGCGATGACGGGGGAATCGCTGCCCGTGGAGAAGTTCGCCCAGGGCGTGGTGCCCGGTGCAGCCGATGCATCGGCTGCATCGGCTGATTCGTCACCAGGCCAGGGTGCGCTGGAGCAACGCAACCTGGTGTTCATGGGCACCAATGTTGTCTCCGGGACCGCCACGGCGCTCGTCGTGGCGACCGGGCCACGCAGCTACTTCGGCACGCTGGCAGCGCACGCCACCGCGGCAGAGACTGCGCCGAACGCCTTCCAGGCAGGCGTCAACAGCGTCAGCTGGCTGCTGATCCGCTTTGCCGCAGTGATGGTGCCCATCGTCTTCCTCGTGAACGGCTTCACCAAGGGCAACTGGCTCGAGGCATTTCTGTTTGCGCTGTCGGTGGCGGTAGGCCTGACACCCGAGATGCTGCCGATGATCGTCACCAGCACGCTGGCCAAGGGCGCCGTGCTGCTGTCGCGCAAGAAGGTGGTCGTCAAGCGGTTGGACGCGATCCAGAACTTCGGCGCGATGGACATCTTGTGCACCGACAAGACCGGCACGCTGACGCAAGACAAGATCGCGCTCGCACGCCACGCCGACGCCTATGGCCAGGACACCGACGAAGTGCTGAACTTCGCCTACCTGAACAGCCACTACCAGACCGGGCTGAAGAACCTGCTCGACCATGCAGTCCTCGACCATGTGGAACTTGCGGCCGAACTCAAGCTGAAGGACGCCTACCGCAAGGTCGACGAAGTGCCCTTCGACTTCGAACGGCGCCGCATGTCGG
>Ga0302323_100000132_pt1 | contig 54225 bp, 41 predicted proteins | sample Fen_T0_3_FD_201950 | JGI IMG/M metagenome (GOLD analysis project Ga0302323, IMG submission 201950) | Peat permafrost microbial communities from Stordalen Mire near Abisko, Sweden - Fen_T0_3 | ecosystem: Environmental > Terrestrial > Soil > Wetlands > Permafrost | place: Sweden: Abisko...
TCCGGCGAGGCGCGCTGGTCATTGCGGGTCAACCCGTCGAGCGGGAATCTCCATCCGACGGAGGGCTATCTCATCGCAGGGCCCATCGAGGGGCTTCATCCGAAAGCAGGCGTGTATCACTATGCGCTCTACGAGCACACGCTTGAACGACGCGCAGACCTCTCCGACCAGGCCTGGGCCGTCCTGGCCGGCCGGTTACCTCGAGGAAGCGTGCTCGTCGGACTGACCTCGATCCATTGGCGGGAGTCATGGAAGTACGGCGAGCGGGCATTTCGTTATTGCCACCACGACGTCGGACACGCCATTGCCGCCCTCACCGTCGCCGCTGCAGGACTGGGCTGGCAGACGCGACTGCTCGAAGGCGTGACCGACACCGAGCTGGCTCGCCTTCTCGGCATCGATGGCCAGAGCGGGAGCGAGGCCGAGCACGCCGACTGTTTGCTGGCTGTCTATCCACAAGGCATGCCACAAGGCATGCCGCAAGACGTGCCGCAAGACGTGCCGCAAGACGTGCCACAAGGCGTGCCGGGGGATGCGGCCTTTTCCATGGACCAGCAACGCGCGTTCACGATCGGCGACGTCACGCGCGACCCGCTCCGCCCCACCGAGTGGTACGGGGTTCCCAGCCGCCTCAGCGCCGACCATCGCCAGAGTTGGCCGGTCATTGACGATGTGGCAGCCGCGACGCGCAAGACCGAACCGCCTTGTGCTGGCTTCTGGGACGCCTCGCCCGCGAGCAACTCGTTGCTTGCCATCTGGGATTCAAGCCTGGCCCTGCGGCCCATCGTTCAGCAGCGGCGGAGTGCGGTGGCACTCGACGGCTGTACCAGCATCACCCGCGAAGCTTTTTGCCAGATCCTGCTCAAGGTCCTGCCCGGCAAGAGGCAGATCCCCTTTGCGACGCTACCTTGGCGGCCCCGCATCGATCTATTGTTGTTTGTTCATCGGGTGGTGGGAATGGTCCCTGGCCTTTACGCTCTCCTGCGCGATCCAATGCGTAAGGAGACCTTGCAACAGCTGATGACCCCCGCTTTCAGTTGGATCGTGCCGGATGAATGTCCGGCCTCTCTTCCGCTCTTCCTGCTGAAGGCTGGCGATGCACGACCGATTGCCGCGCAGACGAGCTGCGGACAGGACATCGCCTCCGACGGGGTGTTTGCGACGGCCATGCTGGCTGACTACCGAACCCCGATCGAAACCTTTGGTCCGTGGTTCTATCGACGCCTGCACTGGGAGGCGGGCGCGGTAGGCCAGCAACTCTACCTCGAGGCCGAGGCGGCTGGCATCCGCGCGACTGGCATTGGCTGCTTCTTCGACGATCTCACCCATCAGACCTTCGGCATCCAAGACGATCGCTTTCAGGTCCTGTATCACCTCACCATGGGCGGCGCGCTCGAAGACACCCGTATCCAGACAGCCCCGCCTTATGGGCATCTCCAAGGCGCATGATGAGCACGACAGAGCGCAAGGAACCCATCTTCTGCGTCGTTGAGTTCGTGCCCGGAAGCCGCGTCCACAAGGAGCGTCCTCTTGTGACTGGTCTGGCTGTCGTGCAGAACGGACCACCTGGAACCTTCGTGACGTTTGTCGATGGTCGCAGTGTGCCCCTTCCAACCGATCAGATCGTCCTTGCACAGGACGAAGGCGGCGCCGCTCGGGTGGGCTTCGGCGGCATGCGCTTCGAGGGCATCGAGAAGGGCCTGCTCACCTTCCGTCGGGTTCGAGACCTCGTCGCCGAGCACGAGCTGTCCCCCGAGCGCGGCCGTCGCATGACGCTGAATCCGAAGATGATCGCGGCCATATTCATGGAAGGACGGCTGGCCTGGGGAAGACCGATGGCGGGCTGAGCCGAGGTAGCGCGCCGAAGGTTCGACTCGTTGTCAGCGAAAGGCCGCAGCGATCGCAGGATTGTGGAATTGCACGTAACTGCGCACACGTCCTTCGCGCACCTCCAGATGAAGACCCAGCGGGTTAGGGCACGAACGAGGTGGTTGCGCTAAGGCTCCTTGTCGACTCTGCCGATAGACAAACCCGGGGATGTCTTCATGTCTTTGCCTTGCCTACAGGTGGCAGCGGGGCCACCCAGTCCAGCCTCACTGCCGCCAGCGAGCGCTGCGGCGGGTACCCCTGCGTTCTCGGAGGAATTTCGGCGCTTTTTTGGCCCGGAGGAGCCGACCAATCCGACGCTCGCCGAGCTGACTGCCGTCGCCCAGCGCCTCGCACCCAGAACCGGCCAGAGAAAGTCTGCGCCCATGGCGGCGCGGCCGGCCAAACCGCTGCCCCAGCGCAACCCGCTTGGACCTCCCATCAGCCCTGAAACCATCGTGGCACGGGTGGGCACGCTGGCGTCGCTGCCGAACATCTATTTTCAAGTCGACCGAGCCATCAATCACCCCGCCAGCTCCATCGCTGGCATCGGCACCATCCTCAGCTACGACCAAGCGCTGTGCGCGCGCTTGCTTCGCATCGCCAACAGTGCCTTCTACGGCTTCTCCCGCCGTGTGGAGGGCATCGAGGACGCGGTCCGCATCATCGGCACCCGCCAGCTCCACGATCTTGTCTTGGCCACGGTTGTTCTCTCTCAATTCAAGGGCATCGATGCCCAGTTCGTCAGCATGAAATCGTTCTGGCGGCACAGCCTGGCCTGCAGCATCGCCGCGCGGGCCATCGCTCGCTTGCGGCGCGAGTCCAACGTGGAGCGATTCTTCGTGGCCGGACTGTTGCACGACATCGGCAGCCTGGCGCTGTACCAGCTGCTTCCCGAGCGGTCACAGCTGGCGCTCGAGCGGCATCGCGATGGCGACAAACCGCTGGAGGAGGCCGAACGCAGGGTGTTCGGATGCGATCACGCGGCGGTGGGCGCTGCCTTGATGACCTCCTGGACGCTCCCGCCTTTCTACCGCGACTCGACCGCCAACCATCACGCTGCAGGCTCGCGCGGTCACACGCCGGCCACCGCGACGGTTCATCTGGCCGACCTCCTGGTGCAAACCCTGGACCTCGGCTCGAACGGCGAGCAACGGCTCTCGCGCGTCGGCCCCGACGCCCGCGAAAAGGTCGGCCTCCCGTCCGGCACCCTGCACATCGTGGCCGACGAAGTGCTTTCGCTGCTGGGTGAAATCGAGGAGCTCTTCCTGGGCGATGACAGGCCAGCCTAGAGGCCAGGCTGGTTGGGCCCGGGGCCGGTGCATCTTGCCGGTGCATCTTGCCTGAACATCCTGTCGCGGGGTCGAAGGCGACGGTGCGCGTGGTGCCGTTGACTGGACGGATCGAATCGAAGTGCGCGCTCGAGCTCCGCCCGCCTGCCGTCGATTTTGGGCCCGTACCCATGGATAGCGCCTCTCACCTGAAACCGATCCGCAATTCTCGCTACGCTCGGCCGGAACAAGCGCGGTCACCATCGGCCCAGGGCAAGCCCAACCGCTGACCGTCACCTGGCACGCCGAGGATTCACAGAAGCCGCATCACCGCATGGGCAGCATCGTCTTCTCGAGCGCCGATCAGAACCAACCCGAGGTCGGGCCGTGCTCACGGCTGACATCGACGTCGGTAGCCCGAGCCGCTACGGTTCTGGGAGAGCACAGGTCAGATCAGCGCCATTCGCGCAACCGTTCGGCGTGGGGACGGGACCGCCGCCCATGAAGTCCTCGCAGATGCACATCCTCCTGCAACACAGTGCCCCCTTGACGAAGGGGACGGCGCACGTGTAGCCCGACACGCACCGCTTGTCGTTCGGGTCATCGGGATTTCTCAAGAGGCCGACGCAGTCGTCGTCGGTCGCGCAGCCGACCGTACAGTAGGCACGGGTATCGTGGGAACGCACGTCGGGAGACACCACCGGTTTGATGCACACGCCGGAGCATTCGGGCGCGGCGGTGTTGAACACGCCCTGGGAGGGGCTGGCGTCGATCCCGACGTCGCATGAGGCGCCGAGGTTCCACTGGTAGACGAGGTCGCCCTCCGGACCGGCGTCCCCGTCGAAGTGGACGCCGCGCCCCCGAATTCCCTCGGCGCCGCCCGTCCCGCCGGGTCCAGTGATTGCTCCACCGGTTTGCGATGTCTCGGTGGTACCGCCTTGGGCCGCAACGCTTCCGACGTCGACGTCGGTCTTGCCACATGCCGAAAACCACAGTGCACAAAGGAACAGACGGGAAAGTGTCTTTGGAATCATGCTGGGCCTCCAACCTGCTGAGTGTTGGCGGCGACTGCAAGGTTACAGCGATTCAGTTCACCACGAAGACCAATCTCGGCGTCCCGCCCGTCGCGCCTTTACTAGGCCCCCGCCCCGTGCTTAGGTGGATGCGTGAGTCTGCCGGTCTTCGCCGCCTTCGCAGTGCTCGTTGCCCTGCAGGTCGACGTCCGCAGCGCGACCAACTGTCCTTCGACGGAAGACATCTCCACGCGCTTGGTGTCCCTGTTGCCGTTGCCCGATGCGGGGCGCGTGGCCGGCCGTGATGTGGCGACTGTTCAGCTGGTTACGGTTCGCGAAGATGGCAGCAGCGAGATGCGTATCGAGCTGTCCAGCGTACGCGGGGTGCGCATTGGCGAGCGTCTGGTATCGTCCCGCGGGACCTGCGCGCAAATGGCAGAAGTCGCGGCCGCGGTCCTCGCCGCCTGGGAAAGCGATCCGTCGCCGGCCGCCTCGCCCGCCGTCACAGAAGAGCCGCCGCCCATCCCGGAACCTGGGCGCGCGCCCGCTGCGCAGCCCACGCCCCTGGAGTCGGGTCATCGTGGCAAGTACCGCGGCGCCATCGGCACTGGCGGCGGCGTTGCCCTGCTGGGCGGTGTGGCGTTTGCCCTGAAGCTGGCTGGCGAATGCGGGACCGTCGACTCACACTGGCAGCTCGCCATCGAGGCTTCGACGGAAAGCTCCCGGACCGTCGCGCTGGCAGGGGGGCAAGTGGATTGGCGACACTCGACGGCTGGGCTGGCACTTGGCTGGCGATGGCTCGGTGCCAAGGTGGCCTTCTCGATCGATGCGGGCGGGGTTCTTGGATGGGCGAGGCTGGCAGGCAGCGGGTATGCCGCCGTGAATGGCACGCATGAAGCTTTCGAGTACGGCGTGTCGGGTGGTTTGCGCCTCGGCCGGTCCCTTGGCCATTCCCCTCGCCGCTGGCAACTGTGGGCCGAGGTTCGGCCGCGCTGGTGGCTGCAGGGGGAACGGCTGCGGGTCGCGAACTCGCGGCTGACCGCTGAAGTCCCGTCGCTGGAGCTGATGGCTCATGTCGGTGCCTCGGTCGCTGCTTTTCCATGAAACCTTTGGCAACCCGCCGACACCCACAGTCCGGAACCCCATGTCCTCAACCATTCGCGCCACCCTAGCGCCGTCGGTCGCCGCTCCGCTCTCCTTCGAGGCGGCCTACCGTGAGCACGCGCAATCAGTGGCACGTTGGGCTCGGCAACTGGGTGGATCGAGCATCGACGTCGAGGACGTCGTGCAGGAGGTGTTCGAAGTCGTCAGCCGCAAGCTGCCGCGCTTTCGCGGCGATGCTCGACTCACCAGCTGGCTATTCGAGATCACGCGCAAGACCACCGCCAACCATCGCCGCCGCCAACGCTGGCGCTTCTGGCAACCGGGCGCGAGCCGGACGCTTGCCTGTGCCTCGTCCGACAGTCGCGATCCCCTGGCCGAGCTGGAACGGCGGCAGATGGCGGACCTTTTCTATGCCGCGCTCGATCGACTGCCCGAGAAGTATCGGACCGTGCTGGTGCTTTACGAGATCGAGGGCCTTTCGACCCAAGCGATCGCGGAGCTCCGTCAGCTCACCCTGTCCACGGTGAAGGTGCAACTTCACCGCGCACGCGACCTGTTCATCGCCCGCTACCAACACATCCTCAAGAGAGGACCGTCATGAAAGACCTCCTTCCGGATCCGCCGCGCTGGAGAGACGGTATCCATCCATCGGGCCACGCAGAGCGCGCGGCAGGCGCGGTCGCTCGCGACCTGAGCTCACTGCCGCCGTTGAGCGCGCGACAGCTCGTCCGGATCAAGGCGCGCCTGGCACCGGGGTCGGGCCAGCGCTGGCCATTCCGGTTCTGGGTCACGGTGACCGCCGCTCTGTTGCTCGGGGGCGCGACCGCAGCGTCGGCGGCTCGGCTCAAGCTCTTGCCTGGGTGGCTGACGGACGATCGGCCACCGGAGGCTTTCCCCCAAAGTCCGCCAGTCCGGCCCCCGCGGGGGCGAACCAGGCGACCAGCAACGCCATCGGTTGCGCCGACGAATCCATTGCCGTCCGAACGCCCATGGGAGCCGACGGCAACCATGCCGCAGGAGACGAAAGGCGCGGCGCCGGTTTGGGCCGCGCCCAGCATGGCGAGGGCGGCGGACACGGCGCCCGTGAGGCTATCGCCCTCAGCGCCCCTGAAGCCACGCCAGCCGCAAGCCATAGCTCGAGATATCAAACCGGGGCACACCGACGTCGCCAGCGAGCGTCCGCCTCGACCGCCAGGCCCTGCCGAGCAGGTTGGACCCATGTCGACTTTCGGCGCTGCGCCTGCGTCGCCGGGTTCGCTCTTACCCTCGGTCACAGCGCCGGTGGGCCATTCGGTCGACCTGGAAGCCGAATCCCGACCTTTCCACCCGCCGACGCGTGCACTGCCGTCGCCAGGGTCGGCCAGCGCCGCGGAAGGCACCGCCAAGCCACTGGTCGACGCCATTCGCGCTCTCCGCGCGGACCACGCACCGGCGCGGGCGCTCGCGCTGCTGGAGGCCCACCAGGCCGAGGTGTCGCGCGGAAGTTTCAATCACGAGGCCCTGCTTGTTCGCGTGGAGGCGCTGCTGGCGTTGCACCGGGAGCCCGAGGCGTTGCGCCTGCTCGACGCCACGACCCTCGCCGATGTTGCTGCCTGGCGTTCGCTGAGACTGACCCGGGCCGAGCTGCGTGCATCGGCAGGGCGCTGCACGGACGCCTTGGAAGATTTCGACCTGGTCCTGGTCGGGACCGTGGACGAGCGTGCGTTGCGCGGTCGTGATCTGTGTCGCAAGAAGCTCGCCGCGCAGACCAACCCGCGGCCGTAGGACCGTGAGCGAGGGCCGCAAGCGCGACCGCCGGCCGCCGCTGGACGGGATTATCCCGGCAGGTCCACGCGCCACACGGTCTCGCCGTCGACGATGGGCGACGGCTCGTGTCGCACGACGAGCTTCTCTTCAGACGAGCGACCGACGGTTTTTTATTTGCCCAGTCGATTGGCGCTTGTTACGCCGATTGGCCCCATTGCGCCGACTATCGAGTTGCTGCATTGTTGCGCGAAGATCTCCCGAAAGGAATGCAATGATCACGGTGAAGAGGGTGCTTCTGTCTGCGGTCGCGATGGGTTCGTTTGCCTCCGGTTGCGGCGCCTCCCCGTACATGCGACCTGTGAATGGACCCGAACCCATGGGGGTACCGCCCAACCAGGCGCGGGTCATTTTCGTGCGTCCGTCCAATTTTCAGCTCGCAAACGTCTTCACGATCATCGACGAGCGTGGCGACTTCCTCGGCGATAGCACTGGAAACGGACGTTTTTCGGTCCTTTTCGATCCAGGCGAACACTACTTCATCGCGTGGACGGAAAGCACCGAGACGGTCAAGGCAACGTTGGCGCCAGGACGAACCTATTATGTCGAGGTTCGTCCGACGTGGGGTATGTGGAAGGGACGCGCCTCGCTCTGGGCGGTCAATCGTGGGAGCGGGCTCATGAAGAAAAGACCCTCGTATCTGTCCGACACCTTGGTCGCCACACCCGACTTTGCCGCCGGCCAGGCCCATCTGAGATCGCTGGGACAGGAGCCGTCCGATGCAGCCCGAAGGGGGATCCAGACCTACAATGGCTATTCTCCCCACGACAAGGCCGACGCTACCTTGATGCCGGAAGACGGTCAGTAGTCAGGCCGCTCGGGTGAACGCAAGACGGATCGACAGGAATGCCACAACTGCCCCAAAGAAAGCTTTTCCATCTCACCGTCTTCAACGGCAAGCGCGGAGCTCGCCTTCGACGGCGCTGGCAACGTCAGCGTCTCGTTCGCGGGAGAATGCCACCTATGTTCCACGCTCGGTAAAGGGTACGTACACCACAAATGGTACCGAAGTGACCTTCATCGGTACCGGCGGACTCACGGGTGGGCGCAACACCGACGCTGGCGCCGAGGGTCCATACAACTACTGCGTGTCCGGAAACACACTGACCCTCGCGGTAAGCAATCCCTCGGGCAAGACATCCATCGAGGAGTGGACGCGATAGCGCCGACGGTGTGAGCAGAATTCAGGGGTTGAGACATCGAATGACGGGCTGGTCGGTTACCCGAAATAGTTGAGCCGTCCAGAGGCTGTCGTCGCACCTCTTTGCTAACCACCCGGAGGTAGTCCAGTGAAGACGCTACGAGACCAAACGTGTACGAGTCTGTGCGCCTTGGCGCTGGCCGCCCTGGTTGCTTGCGACAACGGAGCGACCGGCAATGCGGACGCGTCCACCGGAGGAAATCAACAAACCGGAGGAGCGTCGGCCACCGGCGCAGCGACGTCGACCGGGGGCTCAGCCGGCTCCGGTGGCAATGCGAGCACCGGGGGCAGCCAGACCGGCGGCATAACCTCGACCCGTGGCGCGACCTCCACCGGCGGTACGACCTCGAGTGGCGGTGCGCGCACCGGCGGCACGACGTCAGCCGGCGGCGCGACTTCGACACGCGGCACACGAACCGGCGGCACGACCTCGACCGGCGCTACCGTCTCGATCGGCGGGACGTCGGCCACAGGCGGCGTTGCAACGGGTGGGTCCCCGGGGACAGGCGGAACGACGGGGCCGGGCACCGGCCCACGATGCTCGGGCTTGGGCGAATACACCTGGCCAGCCTACAGTCCGACCATCGCCTACGACTACAAGGACGAATATGGCGAGATCGCCAAGCCCACGAAGGATTCGGCTGACGTCACGGGCATCGCCGGACGGTACACCAAAGACTGGTGGACCTTCGTCTATGGTTCGAAGAAGAATTCCCTGGTGACCGAGGCGGCCTGGGTTCCGATGTTGGAGCGTTTCAACGCCGATTTCGCGTACATCACCGACGAGATGCGCTGGCCGCGCGACGGTCGCGCGCGCGGAGGGCACTACAGCGCGGTCTACCTGTACGGCTCGGGGTTGTCGACGGATACGGCGTCGAACACGGAGACCGGCGGGTGGCAGTCCGGGGCGGGCGATGGTCCGATGGTGCTGGCTTCCTACTACCCGGTCTACAGCTTCGATCCCGCGTGTACTTACAGCGACAAGGTCAGCCAGCAAGGCGCGATGATCCACGAAGGGATTCACTGCATTTTGTCCACCATGCCCGGTTGCGCAAAGTCCTGCTGGTTCAACGAGGCTGGGAACACCTGGCTGCAGGCGAACATGGAGGTCAAACGAACGGGCAAGGCTCCCGCCGCCATGGGCTTCCTCAGCGCGGCCGCGGCGGTTGCCCCCTTCATGCCCATCGAGTGCTACTCGGGTTGGCTACAAGACGGCAGCTTCGGTGGCCCGTGCGCACAAAACGTCGAAAGGACGAACGCCAGCGGCCAGAAGATCTCCACCTGGCGCAATCTTCTCGGTGGAACCCAATACGGCGAAGCCTTCGCACACGCCTTGGGCGTCATGCTGGGCGACAAGGCCATGGCTTGGGTCTTCAGGTACGCCAGCAAGAGCGGACTCTTGCTACAAGATCTGGCCGAGGTCACCACGCCGAGTCCCGGCATCGGTCCCGTCCAGACCCGACGCCTCATCCAGGAGTATCGAGGCCGCCAGGCCTTCGGCGATTTCGGGGTCTGGACCGCAGCCTACAAGGCCCTGCTGAACGGCAACTGGAACACGAAGATCGAGGAGGAACAGGCCGAGGCCGGGATTCTGCAAGACGTCGACGTGTGGGTGGCCACACCCTACGTGAAGACCACGCCGAGTGGCACCACCCTGACGCCCGAAGAGAGGACACTGCCGGGTTGGTCGGGCGCAAACCAGATCCCCCTGACCATCAACGCGACCGCCTCCTGCGTGACGGTGGATTTCAAGCCCACCGGTACCAACATGAGCTGCCAGCTCGTCTACCAGGACTCGGCCGGCAAGGTTCACTACGGCACGCCCGTGGCTACCGGCGCCTGCTCGATCCCGGTCAGCAACGTGAAGAACAACGTGGTCATCGCGGTTCTGTCGAACACGGACTACATCTTCGACGGCGGCAAGAAGAAGTACGGTTACACGCTCGACCTCGGCGAGGGCATTTCCGCGACGGCCGACATCAACAAGCAGTGGTACAAGTAACGACGTAGCTGCTTGCGAAGGCCCCGACACACCAACGGCTTTGTGCTATTCGCCGCCCTGGGTATGTCGGGGCTGTGGTTGTCGTCTTGTCAGGGCCAGCGAGCGCCGGACCATGGCAAGCCACTGGCGACCTTGGGAAAGAGGCTCATCGGCGAAGCTGATTTCCAGCGCCACCTGGCGGGTGCCCTGTCGGCCGAGCAGCGAGCGGCCATCACGCAAGACGCCGGCAAACGGCAGGTGGCGTTGCAGAAGTTCCTCGACGGGGAGGCCGTGCTGGAAAAGGCTCGCCAAGAGGGGATACCGCGGGAACCGCGCTTCATGAAGGCCGTCGAGTTGATGGAGATGAAGAGCCTGGCCAAGCTCATGACGGATCGGAACCGGGATGCGATCCTCCACAATTCCGAGGTAACTGCGGCCGAGGTCCAGGCCCGCTACGACGCCCACAAGAACGAGCTGTTGGTCGAGGCGCGGTTCACCTTCCGCCAAGTGCTGGTCTACGTGCAAGGAAACCCGGCGTTTCCAGACAAGGGCATGACCGACGCCAAGGCGCGCGCCAAGGCGACGAAGGCGCTGGCCGAGCTACGGAGGGGCAGAGCGTGGGAGGCAGTGGTCAAGGCCTACTCGGACGACGTGGGCAGCAACGGCAAAGGGCTGATCCGCGACGGCCATTTTGGCTACTTCGCGAAGGAGGTGGAATCCGCCATCCGTACCCAGCCCTTGGGGCAGCCGGGCCAGCCCTTCCGTTCGATTTTCGGATACCACGTGATCGAGATGGTGGACCGCACCTTGGACGGCCAACCCAAACCGCTCGACGAGGTGAAGGCGATCCTGGAGGCCCAGCTTCGGGACGAGCGCGCTGCAGGCGCTCGGGCGAGCTTCATGGCCCCCATTCAAGAGGAGATTGGCCTGCACATCACGAAGGCGGGCAAAAGCGAGGCCTCGCTGCTGGACCGAGACGCGGTGCCGACGGACGCGGTCCTGGCGACGGTCGGAAACCGGCAAGTGAGCGAATCGGATTTTCAGTGGTTCCTGAAGGATGCTTGGATGCCGGGCCAGCGCATGGCTGCCTATTCACGCCCGGGCGCCAGGCAGGGGATGCTGCGCTCCTTCCTCGACATGCTGGTTCTCGAGGCCAAGGCCCGCAAGGACGGCCTTGAGCAGTCGTCCGGATTCCAGCACGCGCGCGGAGAAATGGAGGAACGCCTGCTTCTCGAATTCATGCAGGAGAGGGACAAGACCGGTCCCGGTTGCGACTGCGGAAACACCGAGGATGAGCGCCGCGCGACCTTGCGTAGGTACTTCGACCGCACCCGCGCCGAGGTGGGCCTGGTGAGGGTGGCCGAAGAAGGTGAGCGCCCGTCTGGCCCCTCGCCCAGCCCATGACGCCCGCGGGCTCACACGGGGTCTGTTACTGCTGAACGGCGCGGCGCGAAGCCGCATACCGTTTGGGTCGCAACGGCTGCAGGTCGGGCTGGACGAGCCGATGTATTGGAGGGTATCTAGCTGCGGAGATGTCCATGTCCGAACGAACAACTGTCCGACAGTGGCTGCGCGATAACCAATACGGCAAGGTGGCCGACCTCATCGACGAAATCCTCGAAGAATGGGCGAAGACGGGCAAGTCGACGCGGCGGAACTGGTGGAAAGTCCTGGCCGGTGACGCGGATGGGAAGCCATGCGTGGTCTCCGGCAGGAAGTTTCCCGTGCTGCGAGCAGCGCAGGTCCGGCAGGAGGTTCTGGTGACGCCCAACTCGATCTTCAAGTCGCCCACCGAGGCCGCGCCGCCCACGCGCAAGTCGAACCGTTGGCCCGGGCGCAAGCGACGAACTACGAGATGACTCGGCGATTGGGCCAGTCGACTCTCATCAGCTCTGCCTTATCGGGAAAGCGATCACATCCGCAGGCGGCGGTGAGGCTTCGGATCCAGCCTCCGTGAGAAAAGATCAAATGGCGTCCGCCGGGCAGGCTGGCCAGGAAGTCCTGGGCGCGGCGCTGAACGTCCGCGGTGGATTCGCCACCGGGGGCCCGGAAGTCGGCGAAGGAATGGAGTCGCTCCCGCCACTCCTCGCCTATCTCGAGATGGGTCTTGCCCTCGAGGTCGCCGAAGTGGATCTCGCGCAAGCGTAAATCGGTGGGAACGGAGGCGAATCCGGCCAGACGCGCGGTCTCCTTGGCCCGGATGCGATCGGATGACCAGATTCCCTCGAAGGGTATGCCGGCCAGACGCGGCACCAGGGCCAGGGCCATGGCCTCGCCCGCTGGGGTGAGGGGAGGATTCGACCACCCCGCATAGCGCCCCTCGGCGTTGAAGGTGGATTCTCCGTGGCGAACGAGCCAAAGCTCGAGGGCGGTGGGCACAGGGGGCATTGAATGCGACGAAGGATGCAGGATCGTGCTCGTGGATGCCAGCCTTTCGACGCGTCAGCTCCAAAGAGGAGAGCTCGGGTGAGCAATTCGAGCGAATCCAGTGTTGAGCTACTGAACCGGACGCCCAAGACTCCACGCCGGACCCCGACACGACCAGGAAGGGACACGATGAAGCACGCGACGAGACCCCTCACGAAACCAATGACGACTCGCTATGTCTTGGCGGCCCTTCTGTCGGCCAGCTCGGGCGCTTGCTCTCTCAAGCCCTCGCAAGACGCGTCTGTGGCCAGCGGCGGGGCCGGTGGCGGAGGGGCCGGCGGCGGAGGCTCTCCAAACGTGGGCGGGAACGCGGGCGGCGCGGGCGGCGCTGGCGGCGGCGGCGGTTCCCAGGGAGGTGGCACGACTTCCGGGGGTGGCGGCGCACCCAGCGGGGGCGCTGGCGTTTCGGGCAGCGATGGCCGCGGCGGCGCAGCAGGCGGCGGTGCTGGCGGCGGAGCCCCCGGCGGCAACGGCGGAAGCAGCGTCGCAGACGACCCGACCTGTTCCTCGTTCACGGTGACCAGGGTAGCAACCCTGACGCCGGAAGATCCACAGGCCCAGGCCAAGGCCGACGCCATGACCCAAAGCGAGAAGGTCGCGATGTTGTCCGGCGACAAGGTGCTGGACTGGAACAGCCCGGGACCTTTCCGGTCCCTTGGCGTTTCCAGCCAGGGCATCACCGAATTCCCCATGCGCGATGGACCGCGCGGTGTGCGTACCATCAATGGCGAGGTCGGGACCACGTGGGCCGTGGCCGTGGCACGAGCGGCCTCCTTCGACCTCGACCTCGAGTACCAAGTCGGCAAGTACCAGGGCCTCGACATGCGCGCGGCGAAGGACGAGCTCTCGCTGGCGCCGACCATCAACACCCTTCGCCATCCGCGCTGGGCACGCAGCCAAGAAACCTACGGCGAGGATCCCGTCCTTCAGGGCGAGATGGGCGCCGCCTTCGTTCGCGGCATGCAGAAGGAAGGCAGCACGGCGGCCTGCCCCAAACACTTCGTCGGCAATGACACCGACGACAACCGCGAGACCGCCTCCCCCGTCTACGACGAGCAGACCCTGCGCGAGAACTACACCCGGCCCTTCGAGATCACGGTCAAGAAAGGGGATCCGGCGTGCATCATGGCTGCCTACAACCTGGTCAACGACACCCACTGCACCGAGAACAAGCACCTCCTCACCGACATCTTGCGCACCGATTGGGGCTGGACGGGCTTCGTCCTGACCGACTGGGACGCATCCGTGCCCGGGCACGGGGCGGCTTCCATGAACGCAGGCCTCGATCTCGAAATGCCAGATCCCTTGGCCTTCGCCACCTTGGCCAGCGATCTTTCGGCAGGAAACCTCAAGACCGAAACCCTCAACCTGAGTGTCCGCCGCATCTTGAACGCGCGCATGAAGATGAAGAACTTCGACTCGTCTTACGTCTCCGCGGCCAAGAACTCGGGTTTTGCCACCAAGGCGGACAACGTATCGCTGGCCGAGAAGACCGCGCTCGAGGGCGCCGTGTTGCTCAAGAACGACGGCATCCTCCCCCTCGGAGATAAGGCGTCCTTGCTTGGCAGCGGCTCGCCCAACGTCAAGACCATCGCGATCGTCGGTCCTGACAACAATCTTCCGGTCATGCCCGAGAACGGCAAGGCAAACTCCGTGTCTGGACTCGGCGATCGCGGCAGCAGCCAGACCTCACCGCCGCACGTGGTCTCCTACTTCCAGGGTCTGACAGCCCACGGTGGTGTGACCATCAAACAAAGCGCCGATGCATCCGCGGCCTCGGGCGCCGATGTGGTCATCATCCCGGTTGCCATGGCCCACGAAGACGAGGGTGAAGCCTACGGTGGCGGCGCTGATCGCAAGGACCTGACCTTGAGCGGTTCTCACCCCAAGCACTGGACGACCAAGCCTGCCGCCTTCATCAAGAGCGTGGCGGCTACCAATCCCAACGTCATCGTGCTTCTCAGCGTCGGCGGCGCCGTCATCGTCGAGGATTGGCTCGACAGCGCCAAGGCCGTGGTTCAGAACTTCTACCCGGGTCAGGAGGGCGGTACCGCCGTGGCCAAGCTGCTCTTCGGCGACGCCAATTTCTCGGGCAAGCTCCCCTTCACCGTGGGCAAGGCCGAGTCCGACTATCCCCCCTTCGGCAACAGCTCGTCCGCGGGCCGGTTCACCGTAGACTACCTGCACGGCTACCGTCACTTCGAGAAGAACGACAAGCCCGTGCGCTACTGGTTCGGCTACGGACAGAGCTATGCGACGTTCAAGTACAGCGGTTTGAAAGTACTTTGCTCGTCGGTCTCGACGACTGGGCGCCTGAACGTCCAGGTCACCGTGCAGAACACCGGGAAGCTGGCGGGCGACGAAATCGTGCAGCTTTACGTCGGCTATCCCAACACCACCGCGCCCAAGCGACCGGTCAAGGAGCTGAAGGCCTTCACGCGCGTCACGCTGGCGCCGGGTGAAAGCAAGGACGTGCAACTGTCGCTACCCGCGCAAGACACCGCCTACTGGAGCATCAAGGACACCACCGCAAGCAGCCCGAGCGGCTCCTGGGTGGTCGAGAAAGTGGTCCACAAGGTGCTGGTCGGGCCGAGCGCGGATCCGACGACACTCTTGTCCGCAGACTTCACCATCCGGTAGAACGGCACTGACACGCTACCCGCGTACGCTGAAGAGGAGAGCGCCATGTTCGGACGGAAATCTTGCAGTCGGAAGTTGCTCGGTCTGTGCTTGGTCACAGGCGTCGGCGTGGTCGCGACACCGGTGCGTGCGGATGAGCCGCCACCTTCGCCCGAGACACCTGCAGAAACGGCGCCGGCACCCGCGACTCCGGTCCCACCCGAGAACGACAGCCCGGCTTCCCCCACGGCCACCCGCCCCGAACCCGCCCCGACCGGTGGCACAGGTGCAGCGTCCGAAGCCGGCGTGCCCGGTTGGATGGTCCAACCGAACGCCAACACCTCGGGCCTCGAGTGGCACGGCAACCTGGAGATGGACATCGGCCAGGTGAACTACTCCTTCGGCCAGGCGAGCACCCAGCCCGAGAAGGTCTACGACTGGCGCGGCCGCTTCGTCTTCGGCCCCATGTGGACCCACAAGTTGGGCAACGGCCTCTTCTTCCGGGTCACCGGGCAGCCCGTGGCCTGGATTCGCGAGGACTATCAGATCTATCAAATCAACGTCGATGACGTGTACGCCCAGATCGGCAAGCAAGGCGTGTGGGATCTGATGGCCGGGCGCTTTCTCACCTGGCGCGTCTTCCGCAAGGGCTTGGGCTACGACCTCTACACGCTGGAGGACACCGGTGCGCGCCTCGCGCAGAATTTCACCGACCCCACCGGCTTCTACCAGCACGCCTACGAGGTCAACACCGTCTTCCTGCGCGATAGCAACAACGTTCCTCCGGGCCGGGCCGCGTTCCACTTGTATCCGACCTCGTGGTCGGGCATCGAGGCCGTGGCGACCTACGGGAGGCTTCAAGGTGGCGGCAACGTACTTGGCGGAAGATTGGCAGCGGGGCTCAAGTTCCCGTGGCTCAATGCACTCGGTGCCGCCGAATATGTGACCTGGCGACCGGCCTGGGCAGTTCGAGATCCCAACACCTCGGCCGATCAGCCGTTCAAGGCCTGCGACACGTGCGGCAACATCAACACCGCTGGCTTGGGGGGCAGCGTAGCGTTCACGCCCCTGCCCTGGCTCGAGGCGGTGGTCGACGGCGCCCATCGCAAAACCGACAGCTGGGACACCCAGCAGAACGTGCAGACCACGATCACAAACAACAGTTGGGGCGGCTATCTACAAATCGACCCCGGCTATTTGATTGCGCGCAGTTCGTTGATCGTGGGCGGCAGCTTTTTCCGCGTCGAGTACCTCAGCAACGACAACGCATCCAGCAGCAACAACCAGATCTATCAGCAACACGATCAGATGGCTGGCTACCTGGTCTATCCGCTGGGCTTCAACAACGCCGTGGCCAAGCTCATCTACTCACGCGCCACCGGCCACCAAGAAAAGGGCGCCGCCCCGAACCTGAACATCATTGACGGCGAAATGTGGTCGCTGCGGTTCCGGATCGCGTTTTACTTTTAGCAAACCGCAGGCGCTGTCACAGTACGGTGTGGGCGGTGGCCTTGCATTGGGGACTGCACCGTGCGGATTTGAGACCTTTCCACCGGGCGAGGAACAGTCTATTTCTCTGGCGATGCGTCCCACGGTCCTTCTGACCCAGCTTTTGCCCCTGCTCGTCTTCATCGTCGTCGACGCGCTGGTAACCGACGTGCGCCTTTCCATCCTGTGCGCCGTCGTATTCGCGTTAGGCCAGCTTGTCTATACGTGGACCAAATCCCGCAGACTCGACTGGTTCGTCCTTATCGACGTCGGTTTCATCGTCATCCTGGGCGGTATCGCCATCGCTTTCGAGAACGACCAGTTCTTCAAGGTGAAACCGGCCATCATCGAAGGAATTTCCATCGTGCTCATGCTGGCCCTGGGCTTGGCGCCCGATCGTTTTTTGGTCGGTTACTTCCGCCGGGCCTTACCGACGCTCCGGCCCGAGGCCCTGGGCGTGATGAAGGCCATGCTGATCTGGCTGTCGTTCTTCATGGCCTTGCACGTCGCGGCCGTGTTGTACGCTGCCTTCCGTGCCTCGAGGCAGACTTGGGCGTGGGTATCGGGTCCAGGCTTCTATCTGGTATTTATCCCCATCGTGGCGTTCGTGCTGGTGAAGAGGCGACAGGCTCGGCGGCGCGCACGCCTCGGCCAATCAAAAGATGGGGACGTCTCGACTGACCTTGGATAGGAAGCGCGAGTTTCAAGGTGTCGCTTCCTCGGCGAAAGGTCTCATGCTACCTATCTTCCATCGCGATGGATCTTCTTGGCAAGCTCTGGCGCGGGCTGACCGCGCGCAAGGAGGTCAGTCCGTGGTTCGCGGTCGTGGCTGCTGGGCTGTTCTGCTTGGCCCTGTCCCTGGTTCACACGACCCACGAGTTGTGGCGGGACGAGATCCATTGTTGGTCGCTGGGCCGCAACGCGACCGGGCTTTGGGACCTGCTGGTCGGCGATCGCCGGTATGACGGTCATCCCTTCCTCTGGTACTACGTCCTGCACCTGGTCTCGCGTTGGTCGCGCTCGGAGGTCTATCTGCACGTGGTGACCATCGTGCTCGCCACCGCGTCGGCCTTTCTGTGGCTCCGCGATTCCAACCTGCCTCGCGTTCTGCGAGTCATGCTGCTCGGGACCTACTGCATCTTCTTCGAGTACAGCGTGATTTCGCGCTCCTATGCGCTGGGCGTCTTTCTCGCATTTCTGTTCTGTCGCCTCTACGATCCTCGCTCGCTTCGCATCTTGCGGCTCTTCGTCGTGCTGGTCTTGCTGTCGTTCACCAGCGCCTACGGCGCCATCCTGGCGGCAGCCTTGGGCGCATTCCTTTTCTGGCAAACCGTCGCCATGCTGTGGTCTTCGGGACTGGCTCCGCGACATCGCCGGAAGCTCTACGGGCAAGGGCTGCTGGGCATGGCCTTGGGTGGCTTCGCGCTGTGGGTTCACGTGAAGACCTCCTTGCCACCCGCGGACGCGCTGTTCGTCAAGTCGCCCGGCCTGCGGCCGGGGCTACTTTCACCGCAGGGGTTCGGCTTGCGCTTCTGGGCCGTCATGTTTCCCTGGAACGGACACAACGACGGCACCTGGATCGTGTCGGGCTTCCTGGGTGACCATGTGCCGTGGATCAAGCATCACCTGCTGGCCCTCGCGACCGCACTGCTCGCGCTTTGGCTGGTGGCACTGCGTAGGGCTCCCGCGGTTGCGTTCGCGCTGCTATTGGGGCTCGCCTCGATGGCGCTGTTTCAGACCTATCAGTACGCCGGTTTCTTGCGCCACTGGGGACACTTCTTCGTGATGTTGGTGCTCGCGCTGTGGCTCTTCGAAAAATGCAGCAGACGCCGTCCCATCCTGCTCTATGGCCTGGCCGCCCTGGTCATGGCCTGCCAGATCGCCACCAACGCGCGTGCCATCGCCTCCGAGGTCAGCGAGCCCTTCTCTGGCGCGCTCGAAGCAGCAAACTTCCTGCGAGCGCGCCACCTCGAGAACGAGCCCATTCTTGCTATCCCGGACCACGCCACGTCGCCGATCGCGGGATACCTGGACCGAAGATTCATTTGGCCCGAGACCGGCACCGAGGGACAGACTGTCGTCTTCCACAATCGGCGCCGCGGCTTTGGCAGTCATCGCGAGCTTCTGGCCTGGGCGCAAGGGACGATCCGGGACAAAGGGAGACCAGTCCTGCTGATCACCAGCTCGCAGCTGGAAGAAGGCCTCCCGACCCTCAAGACAGAATTGCTCTACGTCACGAGGATAGCCTTACGGGCAGACGAGACCTTTGCCATCTATCGACTGACCCTCGATTGACCATCGACTGACGGGACGGCTGGCTGCGATAGACCCCCATCGCGCTTGTGGGAGCGTTTCGTGACCCACTTTAGCCCCTGCGCGCTTCATCACAGGCTGGGCGGCTGCACCATACAATTGAATTTCCATCTGGCGCTCTACCCGGCTAGCCTCACGGGGATGAAGATTCGAAGCGCAACCCTTGGCTTTGTTTTGCGTGCGTCGGGCATGCTGCTGATTGTCGGCGGACTGGCTTGCGGCAGCTCCAGTCTCGAACAGCCTGGTGATGCCAGCGGGCCAGGTGGGGCGACCAGCCACGGCGGAACGAACGGCACGGGCGGGGCCGCTGGCTATGGCGGCATGGTCGGCAGCGGGGGTGCGACAGGTCTCGGCGGGGCGACAGGCTCGGGTGGGGCGGCCGGTTCTGCCGCAGGGTCAGGCACGGGTGGGGTACCAAGCTCGGGTGGAAGGGCAAGCACCGGGGGAGCGACCACAGGCGGCGCGACCGGCTCGGACGGCGGTCCCGACGCTCCGGCTTCGGCCGATGTTTCTCCTGAAACCTCACGCGCCGATGTCTTCGCCGCCGATCGCGCGGACACTGCGATCATCGGTACCGGCGATGCGAGCGGTCCAGGTACAGACACGGGCGTTACGGACGCCCTGTCGGCGGGCGCGCAGGAATACGTGAACACCTACTTGCTACCGTACTGCACGCGACTGTCCGAGTGCTGCGCACAAGCGGGCCTTCCCTATTCCGGACTGGGAGCTTGCGAGGCCTACGAATTGGGCTTCGTGAAGTATCTAAACGATGGTACGGAGGCTATCGTTCCATCGGTCATTCAGACCTTGCTGAACCAGATGAAGAACAGCTGCGACCACCCGTCCTACGCCCTCATCGGCGCGACCACCGATGGGACCCGCACGTCGGGGCAGTCGTGCGTGGCGGTGGATCAATGCGCCGGCACGCCAGCGCTGTGCCTGACGACGGGCACCGCGGGCAGCGGAGCCTGCATGACCCCGCCGCGGGGCAAGGCCGGCGATGGCTGCGCGGTCACCTGCGACGACACCACGGTCTGCAAGTGGGGCACCAGCGCAGGCAAGAGCCCTTACTCGGTCTGCTACGACCAGGACAAGCTCCGGTGCGATTCGGCGACGAACACCTGCGTGGCGGTCACCGCAATCGGAAAGCCCTGCACAGACTACTCTGAATGCGGCGCCCACGCGGAATGCTCAAGTGGCGCCTGCCTGGCATTCGCCCAGGTGGGTCAAGAGTGTAGCGGCATGCAACGTTGCGATCGTAACCTCCAGTGCATCGCCAACAGCGGTGGCACGAAGTCCACCTGCCAGACCCTGTCCATGGCATGGAGCGGAAGCTGTAGTCCCTAACCCAGAAATAGCCGATACGCGGGATTGTCTGTTTCTTCCACGGCGTCGTAGCCCACCCGCGACAGAAACTGCGCGAATGAATCGGACTCGTCAGGTGGTACCTGCATTCCCACCAGCACGCGCCCGAAGTCGGCGCCGTGGTTGCGATAGTGAAATAGGCTGATGTTCCAGCCCGACTTGAGGTTTTCTAGGAAGCGCAACAGTGCGCCTGGTCGTTCTGGAAAAATGAAGCGGTAGATACGCTCGTTCTTCGCGTACGCTGAATGACCGCCCACCATGTGGCGCACGTGGGATTTGGCCATTTCATCGTCGGTCAGATCCAAGGCCGGCAAGCCGTGCTTGCCGAGGGTATGCACGAGTTGCGTCGCCTCCTGGCGGGTCGCGATGGCCACGCCGACGAAGATGTGGGCCAGGCTGTCTTCGCTCAAGCGATAGTTGAACTCGGTGATGTTGCGGCCGCCGAGCAGCCCGCAAAACTCCCGGAAGCTGCCAGGGCGTTCGGGGATGGTCACCGCCAAGATGGCCTCCCGCTCTTCCCCCAGCTCGGCGCGTTCTGCGACGAAGCGCAGGCGATCGAAATTCATGTTGGCTCCGCTGGCCACTGCCACCACGGTCTTGCCAGGCGAGCCTTCGCGTTCGAGCCAGGCCTTGGCTCCAGCCGTGGCCAGCGCACCTGCTGGCTCCAGAATGGATCGAGTATCCTCGAAGACGTCCTTGATGGCCGCGCAAATGGCGTCGTTATCGACCCGGATAATCTCGTCCACATAGCGCTGGCACAGTCGGAATGACTCCTGGCCAACCAGCTTGACGGCCGCGCCATCGGCGAACAGCCCAACGTGATCGAGGCGCACGCGTTTGCCTGCGGCCAACGATTGGGCCATGGCGTCCGCATCGACCGCTTCCACGCCGATGACCTTCGTGTCCGGGCGGAGCCGTTTGACATAAGCCGCCACCCCCGCGATCAATCCACCCCCGCCCACGCAGCAACAGACCGCGTCGATCGGGGCTTGGTGCTGCCGTAGGATTTCCATGCCCACCGTCCCTTGCCCGGCAATGACGTCGGGATCGTCGTAGGGGTGGATGAAGGTCAGGCCCTGTTCGATTTCGACCGCGCGCGCGGCCTCGAATGCCTCATCGAAGGATTCGCCGGCCAGAAGCACCTCGCCGTGCAGCGCACGCACCGCCTCGACTTTGATGGCCGGCGTGGTGGTGGGCATGACGATCACCGCCCGCGTCCCAAGCTTGCGCGCCGACAACGCCACCCCCTGGGCATGATTTCCCGCCGACGCACAGATCACGCCCTTGGCCAGCTGCGCCGCCGAGAGTCGGACCATCTTGTTGTATGCGCCGCGGAGCTTGAACGAGAATACCGGCTGCAGATCCTCGCGCTTGAGGAAGAGCTGGCTGCCCAGTCGCCGCGACAGGTTGGCTGCGTGGTCGAGCGGCGTTTCAATCGCCACGTCGTACACCCGCGCGTTCAGGATGCGTTCCAGGTAGTCGTCGACATGGTCGGAGGTTGCTGTCTCTTGGGAAGGCATGGCGTTTCCGACCGCATACCAGGTTCGCGAAGCTCGAGCCACTGAGTCTTCCCGTTGACAACCCATCCAAACCGACTATCGTAATTTCATCATGTCCCGCAGCCTTCGCGTAGCTGGCCTCGTAACCGTCCTCGTACGGGTACGCCGGATCTACGCGCTGTAAGGGACTCGACACCAGAAGCAAAGTCCCCGCTGGCGCGAAGCCGACGGGGATTTCTTTTGGCACCTGCCCTCCCCCGTCGCTTTGCCAGCGAGGCGGAAAGGCAGAGGAGAATGAAGATCAATGGCGCCGAAATCATAACCCGCTTGCTCGAGCGACAGGGGGTGGAGATCATCGCGGGCATTCCCGGTGGCACCACGCTTCCGCTCTACGATGCCCTGGGGAAGAGTCGGGTGCGACACATCCTCGCTCGACACGAGCAAGGCGCGGGCTTCATCGCGCAGGGGATGTCTCGCGCCACCGGACGCGCGGGCGTCTGCCTGGCGACCTCCGGCCCCGGGGCGACCAACGTCATCACGGCCATCGCCGACGCCAAGCTCGATTCGATTGCCACGGTCTTCATCACGGGACAGGTGCCGACCGCGCTGATCGGAACCGACGCCTTCCAGGAGGTGGACACCTACGGGCTCACCGTGCCCATCGCCAAGCACAACTACCTGGTCAGATCCGCGGCCGAGCTGCTGACCATCGTGCCGGAGGCCTTTGCGCTGGCCGAGTCAGGCCGGCCCGGCCCGGTGGTCATCGACGTTCCCAAGGACGTGCAGATGGAATCCATCGAGGTCCAGCAATGGCCTAAGCCAGGTTCGCGCGCGCCGGCCAGCACGCCGTCCGACGATCAAGTCCAGGCATTCGCGCTGCTGGTGGAAAAGTCGAAGCGTCCGGTGCTTTACATTGGCGGCGGTGTCACCGCCTCAGCCGCCACCAACCAGGTCCTGGACCTGGCAGACGGGGCGGGCATTCCGGTTGCGATGTCGCTTCATGGGCTGGGCTCCTTCCCCGCACACCATCCGCTTTCCCTAGGCATGCTCGGCATGCACGGCGCCCGCTGCACCTCGATGTTGCTTGACGAGGCCGACCTGCTCATCGCCCTGGGCGTGCGCTTCGACGACCGAGCCACCGGAAAGATCAGCGAGTTCTGCACGCACGCCACCGTGGTCCACGTGGACGTGGATCGGTCCGAGATCCACAAGCTGAAGCCAGCCAACCTCGGCATCGTCGCGGACGTGGCTGCCACCCTCGACAGGGTGTTGCCCAGGCTGGCCAGGCAGCCGAAGCAGGACTGGCTGCGGCGGGTGGCCGAGCTCAAACATCGCCATCCTCTGCCGGACGCTAACGACGACGACCTGGCCAGTCCCGCGGCCCTGGTGCGTGCGATCGCCAAGCGCGCTGGCACATCCTGCATCGTCACGACCGACGTGGGGCAGCACCAGATGTGGGTCGCCCAGCACTATCCATTTCAGGAACCACGCACCCTCCTGTCGTCGGGTGGCCTGGGCACCATGGGCTTCGGCCTGCCCGCGGCTATCGGCGCCGCCTTGGCCAAGCCCGGCGCGCAAGTCGTCTGTTTCACGGGCGACGGTTCCCTGCTGATGAACATCCAGGAGCTTGCCACCCTGGCCGAGACCGGGTCGAACGTTAAGGTCATCCTGTTCAACAACAGTCACCTCGGGTTGGTTCGGCAGCAGCAGGACCTCTTCTACGGAGGGCGGCTGCAGGCGTCGCGATTCTCCCTGCAGCCTGACTTCGTGGCCATCGCGCGCGGCTTCGGAATTCGCGCCGTCGATGTGGGGGAGGCGGCGCAGGCGCTCGACTGTCTGGACGAGGTGTTTGCCGGTCCCGGGCCAGCGCTGGTCAACGTGCCCATCGCCGCCGCAGCGAACGTGCTTCCCATGGTGCCACCCGGCGCTGCCAACCGAGACATGATCGAAAGGACGTTGCAGGTGTCCCATGCGTGAGACGTCGACCATCCCCGCCAGCAAGCAAATCATCGAGCTCATCGTGAACGACCATCCCGGCGTCATGGTCCACGTGGCCGGCCTGTTCGCCCGGCGCACCTTCAACCTCGAGGGCGTGCTCTGCGGACCGCTCGCCAGCGGTGGTCGCAGCCGAATGCTGCTGCTGGTGGGTGCCCAGGCGCGGCTGGATCAAGTCATCCACCAGCTGGAGAAGCTGCAAGATGTGCTCGAGGTCCGCAAGCGTCCGGATCTGGCACCAACGCTCTTCGACCTGTCGAGGGCGGCGTGAGGCCCACCGCGGGCTGCCGCGGCCCTGCGCAGCAGCCCGGCCGAAACAAACAATGGGCTAGGTTCCCTGGACAATGCCGACCGCAGAGCTGGCGATGCTGGGTCGGTAATTGGTACCGGCGGTGATGGCATCGGCGCAGAAGCCGAACCTCAGTGAATCATACGGTGCGATGGCCGCATCCCAAGGCGACGCAGTGACGGTCAAGAGGGTGCCGCTTAGGCTCGTGTAGCCGAACCAAAGCCCCTCCAACCGCGCTTGATTGAGCTGGATCTTCATACTCCACGTGCCTATGGCCTTCGACGAGGGATTGGCTAGCGTAACCGTGGCGCAATACCGGGCGCCATCGTCGGTGTCCACGTTGAGGGAGGTGGTGAGCGCAACGGTTTGCGAGCTGCCCAGATACGGGATGAGCGCGGTCATCTGCGTTCGATCTGCACCATTCGAGGCTGGCTCGAGCGTGAACATGTATTCGCCCCACTTCGGGCCGGCTGCCCAATAAGTCCAGCCCAGATAGACGCTCGGGTTGTTCAGGATGTGTGCGACCTCGTTCTTGATGGCTGCCGTACAGCCGGCGTTGCGCCCGCCCGCGAATTCCGACAGGAAGCCCCTGCGCTGGTAGCTGATGAGCCACTGGGTGAAGTTCTGCAAGCTGTCCGATCCGATGGTCGCGCTGGTGCACTGGTCTGAGTTTCCCGAGAACTGCGTACCCTGGTCGAGATATTGGTGAACGTCGTAGGCGTAGTTGTTGAGTGGATCCGCGATGTTCAGCATCGCATCCGCATTCACCGTGCCGTAGTATTCTACATCCGGGCTCGTCCAGTCGTGGGCGCCACTCCAGTGATACCCTTGGACCAAGATGAGCTGCGTGGCGCCAGTGCCGCGAATGGCTGCAATGGCAGCGTTTTCAGACTGCACCCATTGCTCGGTAGTGAACATGCCTTGCGGCTCGTTCATGATGGAGAAGATTACTTTGGCGTTGCTCTTGAATAGAGCGGCTAGCCTCTTCCAAAAGTCTGCAAAGGCGGTGTCCGGTACTGCCAATGAGCCAATCGGGTTGCCCATGTAGTGGCCATAGTTGTGGGGGTCGACGATGACGTATGCGCCCTTGGTGGTGAGTCCGTTGACCAACGTCGTGAGGCGAAGCGACTCGGTGGAGTCGAAGGCCTTGTTCAGCGTGGGTTGCAATCGTTCCCATCGGAACGGGACGCGGAAGGTGTTCATTCCCTTCTTGCTCAGGAAGTAATTGGCTTCAGTATTGGCGTCGGGATAGAAATAGTCGCTGTTGTAGGTTCCCGGCAACTTGTTGGCGTCCGACGGCCCCGGTCCCCACTCGGCCCCGGACAGGTTGACGCCGCGGTAGGGAACCGCGTTGGACGCAAACAGGTCGTGCTCGGACGACTCGACCGTGACACCAGCGCCGTTCGTAGCCATGTCACCCGCAGAACAGCCAGCGCAGATGCTGGCAAGAGCTGCGCCTATTTGCGCATAGACCTTGGACCTATTGTGAAGCACCCTCGTCATATCTATCTCCTTTCGTGATGCCGTCGACAGACAGCCAGGCCCGCTCTGGGCCAGCGACGACGGGGCCGCAGCTTGCACGAAGCGTGCCTGTCGTGCCGGTCAGCTCCGCCCGCGACCGGGGCCGATGGCACCTGTGCACTGACTGTGCACTGACTGTGCACGACTGTGCAGCGGCGCGCGGCGATGCACAGTCATGCGTCGGCGGCAGGTTCGCGCCAATTCGATTGCGCGTCCGAGTCGGCGGCGTCCTTATCGCCACCGATGCCGAAGGCCGCAAGGCGGTTGTAAAGTGTGCGCCGGCTCACGCCCAAGAGACGTGCGGCAAGGGAGCGGTTACCGCCCGCCTTGGCTAGAATCGCTTCAAGCTCTGCTCGAGACGCCCCCTGTCGCGCCTGGGAAGTCAAACCCTGCGTGCCATCCGCGCGCACCAGCTCGCGGGCGATGTCTGCGCCAGAAATCTCGTCGCCTTCGACAAAGACCACCAGCCGTTCAATCACATTGCGCAACTCTCGCACGTTGCCCGGCCAGGCGTGTTCCCGCAAACGCTTGAGGCCATCGGCTGAAAAGATCTTTGGGGGCCGCTGGCAGGTGGCGCGGAGCTCGTCCAAGAAACACAGTGCAAGCGCCGTGATGTCGTCCGGTCTTTGCCTCAGCGGGGGAACCTCGATGGGCAGAACGTTCAATCGGTAGAAGAGATCCTCGCGGAACTGTCCGTCTCGTACCATGTGTTCGAGGGGCCTATGCGTGGCCGCGACGATACGAACGTCCGCGGTATGCACGTGCCTGCCCCCCAGGCGCTCGAATTGCCGTTCTTCGAGCAAACGCAGCAGCTTCACCTGCAGTGGGAGAGCGATGTCGCCGATCTCGTCGAGGAAAAGGGTCCCCGCGTGGGCTAGCTCGATCCGACCGGGCTTGCGCATGGTGGCGCCGGTAAAGGCACCCTTCTCGTAGCCGAAAAGCTCGCTCTCTAGCAACGCATCTGGGAATGCCGCGCACTGGAGCTTCACCAGAGGTCCCCCGGCGCGCGGGCTGAGCGCATGGAGAGCCCTGGCTACCACGCCCTTGCCAGTTCCACTCTCGCCGCGGATGAGTACAGTGGAAGTCGAATTCGCCGCTCGACGGGTAATCCTCATCACTTCGGCAAGGCCAGGCGTTTCTATCGGCACGCGCGCTGCCGGGTCGGCGGGCGGCTCGGATCTCGCCTTGAGCGAACCCGCGAGCGTCTTTTCGATCACTCCGAGGAGGTGCTCGCGTTCGAACGGCTTGAGCAAGAAGTCGGCGGCACCGATTCGCATGGCCTCGACGGCGATCGGCACCGTACCGTGCGCGGTCAACATCACGACCGGAACGTCTGGCCATCGGTTGGTGACCCTGGAAAGCAGGGTCAGTCCATCCATGCCCGGCAGGCGGAGGTCGGAAAGAACCACATCGAAGCGCCCGCTCTGTAGCTCGTGCAGGGCGGATTCGCCGCTTGGCACGTGCACGGACGCAAAGGCCGCTTGGCGCAGTAGATCGGCCAGGAGCCTGCCCAGGACCTGATCGTCCTCGACCACAAGTATGCGCGAACTATGGGAATGCATGGGCTATCCGATCGTTACAGGAATGCGAAGGGTGGCCGTGGTTCCTTTGCCGATTGCACTTGTGAGTAGCACACTGCCTCCGTGCGCTTCCAGGACGCGATCCGCAAATGAGAGGCCGAGCCCCGAACCGCCGGCTTTGGTCGTGAAGAATTCCTCGAAGGCCAATTCGCACTGGCGGGCGTCCATACCGCGACCGCGATCTTCCACGCTAAGCTCGATGACGTCCCCGCTGGCTTGGTGGCGCAAGGTCGTTCTCAGAAGCACCGGCACGGTGGCGTCACTCGCCTCGAGCGCATTGTTCACAACATTGTCGATGGCCGCGACCAGAAGGTCGGGGTCACCCGCGACCCGCGGTAGGTCGGGCGCGAGGGCGGTCCCAACGAGGCCCGGATGACGTGTGGCGCATGCCGCCACCAGTTGGTTGACATCGACCTCCCCGAAGCAAGGGAGCACGCGAGCGACCCGGAGATATCGGTCAATCACATCGGCCACCCGATCGACCTGACCATGCATGATGGCGAGATAGGTCTCGAGGGTCGAGGGCTTGAGACCTCGCTCTTGTTCGACCTCGACGTACTGAATGGCCGCCTTGAGGGAAGCCGTGGGGTTGCGTAGGTCGTGCGCCATTTGCTCGATCATGCGGCCCACGCGGGCCAGGTAGCGCATTCGATTCCTACGCGTCACGAGGTCTAGAACCAGTCGCCGCAGGCCCACCACGAGGGGAATCCCCACCGACGCCGCTGCAAACACACCGACAGGCATTCCGCCGACCAACCTGAAGGACAAGGCCGCGCAAATCAAGACCATCAACGCCGAAAGCCCAGTGATGTAGACCGTGACTCGCCAGGGATGGTCGTTGTGGAACAGTCCATAGCGAAGAAATGCGATGGCTGTTGGCAAGGTGATAAGCAGCGAACCCAAAGCGCCCATCCCCGGAACGCCAGGGACCAGATCCTTCAGGAGTTCGCTCGATCCCACCGTGCTCCCGGCCACCATGGCACCCAGCATCAGCCACGTGCGGGCTCGTTCTTCCCTATCGGGCTGCTTGAACAGGTGCATCGCCAGGGCGCTGGTTCCCAGGACCAGGACCGGAATCAACATCCCCAAAAACGTGTACGCCCATGGCGGCGAATCCGACCATCGAGCGCACGTCGACGAAAAGAGGGCAGCCACCGAAACCGCCGACAGTGTTCCGCCGCACAGGTAGGTCAACCGTACCCAGGTCCGCAGCTGGCGCAGCCGCCCAACGAAAGCGACGATCACTTGAAGGCCAATCGGAACCGTGAGGGGTGAAAGCGCCAGATCCAGACGGTGCCAGTTGAGACTTCGGGTGGCGCTGAAAGCGAAGGCAGCGAAGTTCCAACCAAACATGTCGAGACACAAGGCCACCAGCGCCCAGCGCAGCACCCGTGGACCGGCCGCGCGAGCAATCAGGACCGCAAGGGCCAGGTGGCCCGCCGAGGCGGCGACGTCCAACCAAGTGCCCAAGCTCATGGCTGTGAAATTACCAGCTCTTCCTCGTCAGAAGGAGGCGAGCTTGCTGGTAGTCCTTTCAAGCGTCATTTCTTCCTGACCGACGCGTGGCGAAGGGCATTCTCTTCGGTCATCTACCCGCGCCGATGCGCAGGGGGGCCGAGGCCGGTGGCGGCGACCGTCGACAGGTACTCTTGCCGCCAGTCTGCCCCGGCCAACTTTGCGTAGCCTCTAAGCCCGATCCGGCATCCAAATCAAACATCGCAATAAAAATTTGCCATGAATAGACTTTGCCAACTGCAGCGAACCCAGACCGTCACAGGAAGCAAGCGTGATGTCTTCGCCTTCTTCGCTGACGCATTCAATTTGGAGCTCATCACCCCCGCGTTCTTGCGCTTCCGCATCCTGACCCCGATGCCCATTGCCATGAAAGAAGGTGCACGCATCGACTACGGAATGTCGCTCCACGGCTTGCCCTTCACGTGGCGAACGCGCATCACCCGCTGGGAGCCAGAGAGCTGCTTCGTGGATGAACAGGAGTGGGGCCCCTACGCCCTGTGGCGCCACACGCACCGGTTTGAAGATCAGGGTGACCAGACAACGATGCACGACCTCGTGGAATACGCGCTACCTTGGGGACCGCTCGGCGCCCTAGCCCATGCCTTCGCGGTCCAGCGCACCTTGGCCCGCATCTTCGACTTCCGGCGGGATGCCCTCCGCGAGCGCTTCGGCGCAGGCGCGGTCCAAGGCGCAGCATGACCTGCGAGTCGATCGAGGTCTTCTTCGATGGCCATTGTCCGCTTTGCCGGCGCGAGATGGACTGGATTCGCCGGCTTGACCGCCGGAACCGCATTCGCTTCACCGACATCGCGGCTCCCGGCTTCGACGCTGGTGCAACGGGCGAGACCTGGGCGACCTTCATGGATCGCATCCATGCGCGACTCCCAGACGGCCGCATGATCGAAGGCGTGGAGGTCTTTCGCCGTAGCTACGTTGCCCTCGGATTCGGGCCGCTGGTTGCCCTGACCCGCCTGCCCGGCATCCGACAGCTGTTGGATCTCGCGTACCGCTGGTTCGCCAGAAACCGTCTGCGGTTGACGGGCCGGTGCAAAGACAAGACTTGCAAGATCTGCCCGGAGCCCACGCATGGCTAAACTCACGGTTCCCACTTTGTATGACTGGGTCGGCGGCAGCGCGGCGCTAGAATCGCTGTTTCAGCGCTTCTATGAGCACGTGAAGAACGACCCCTTGCTCGCGCCGATATTTGCCGCCATGGCTCCGGCACATCACCTCCATGTGGCAGCTTTCGTGGCGGAGGTGTTCAGCGGTCCGCATACTTACTCGGACGCGCACGGAGGCCACGCCGCGATGATTCGCAAGCACCTGGGGCGTCAACTGAGTGAAGCTGCCCGTAAGCGCTGGATGGCGTTGCTCCTCGAGACCGCTGACGAGCTGGGCGTGCCCACGGATCCCGAATTCCGTGCGGCGTTGGTCGGTTACCTCGAATGGGGCTCGCGCCTGGCCGTGATCAATTCGCAGCCTGGCGTCGGCGAGCCTGTGCAATCGCCGATGCCGGTGTGGAGTTGGGGCGCACCCGGCGGCCCCTACGTCGAAAAGAAGTAGCGCGCGACAGTTGCCCCGTCAGTTGACCGTCACGTCCTGGGCGGCGCCCGTGTAAGTCACGTTCTTGTCGGCGGTCGGGGTGAACGAGAAGCCGACGGCTTTGCTCGCAGATACGACGACGACTTGGAAGGTGCGACTGCTGAGCATGCCAGTGAACGAGCCCTGCCGCGCACCGATGGAGAGCGTGTGGGTTGCATCCGCCCAGTGCAGCGGAATCTCGGAAAACGCGCCCTGCTGGTAGTCGTAGGTCAGGCCTTGATCCTCGTAGAGCGTAAAGTCGCCGTCGGACCCGGCGTAGACGTAAAGGGTGATTGGGTCTGCGGGCTTCTCGGCCACGTACTGCAACTCGGGCCCGATGGGAACGATGGAACCCGCGCGCATGTAGGCGGGGATCGAGTCGAAGTCGGCACCGGCCTGTACGGTCTGTGCGCCCTCGGCAGCGGCTCCGGTCCAGAAGTCGTACCAACCACCCATGGTCTTGGGCAGATAGACCGAGCGCGTGCGCGCGTTGTAGGTCATCACGGGTGCGACCAGGAAAGCAGGCCCGAACATGAACTGGTCGCCGAGGTCCCGCGCGGCGGCTTCGGTGCGGAAGTCCATCACCAAGGGCCGCAGCATGGTGCCGGCGCGGCGAGTGACGTCGCCCGCCAGGGAGTAGACGTATGGCAGCAGCCGGTAGCGCAGCCGATCGAACTTCAACATCGCCGCGTAGGCATTGCTGGTGTCGCCGCCGAACTGCCAGATCTCGCGCGCGGGTGCCTGACCGTGCGAACGCATCAGGGGCAGGAACGTCGAGTACTCGAACCAGCGCGTGTTCAGCTCGCGCCACTCGGTCACGTCGCCCGAAGACGGGTTGGTCGCCGAGAAACGCGTCTGCACGGCGAAGCCACCGCTGTCCAAGGTCCAGTAGGGCATGCCCGAGACCGAGAACGAGAGCCCCGCCGGCACTTGCTTGCGCATAGCCGTCCAGGTGGACGAGATGTCGCCCGACCACGAAGCGGCGGCGTAGCGCTGCTGACCTGCGAACCCGTTGCGGGTCAAGATGAAGACGCGCTGATTGGGCGCGGCGGCAGTCTGCCCCTCGAAGATGGCCTGACTGTTGACCAGCGAGAACGCGTAGAGCACGCGTGCCCCCGTGCCGAGCGCGGTCGGGTGCATGTGGGTCTCGAAGGTCGAGACCTGCGAGGCGACGCTGGTGAACGGGCCTTCCACGATGTCCGGCTCGGATGCGTCCATCCACCAAGCGTCGACCCCCTTCGAGAACAGGCCCTGGTTGATCTGCGACCAATAGCGCTGCCGGGCCTCGGCTTTGAACGCGTCGTAGAAGGTGAAGGTATAGCCCACGAAGTCCTTCAAGCCCTCGGTGACGTTGAGTTGGTAAAGGTCGCTCGCATTGCTCAGGGCCGTGAAGTTGGAGATGCCCGTGTAGAACTTGGGCCACACCGAAATCATGAGCTGGGCGTGGTGGGTGTCGTGGAGGGTCTTGATCCACGCGTTGGGATCGGGGAAGCGGGACGCATCGAACGCGTGCGAACCCCACTCTGCCGGCTTCCAGTACTGCCAGTCCTGGACGATGTTGTCGATGGGCGCTTTGCGCGACCGATAGCCGCTCAGCACGTCGAGAGATTCCTGCGCGGTCTTGTAGCGCTCGCGGCACTGCCAGAAGCCGTAGGCCCAGCGGGGCATCATGGTCGCCTCGCCAGTGAGGCGCCGATAGCCAGCGACCACCGTGTCGATCTCGGGGCCGTAGACGAAGGTGTAGTCGACCCCGTCGCCCACCTTCGACCAAAGCGACGTGGTTCGGGTGGCGACCGGGGGCTTCCACAGCAGGCGCACGATGTTGACGCTGCTATCGGCGGTCCACTGCAGTTTCACCGGCACCGACTGCCCGGCGGTGAGTCGGACGCGCGCGATGTCTTCGTTCGGCAGCCACCCTTGGCGCCAGTGGTCGATGACTGTCTCGCCATTGACCTGCAGGGTGATCGCACCCGCCGAGTAGGTACGGAATAGGTAGTCGCCGGTCGTCGTCGGCTTGACGGTGCCGCTCCAGTTGACGGTCCCGCTGCCCGGCGAGACGTCGCCCGGGTCGCCGCCGCTGGCATAAAGGCCGGTCACGCCCGGCAGGGGAACGGCGTTGTCGAGATCGCCGAAGCGCGAGAACGAGGTGTTGTCCCAAAGCACGCCGTAACCACGGCTGGAGACCAGGAACGGAATGAAGATCTCGGTGTTGTACTGGCGCAGATCGAGGTCGAAGTCCTTGATGTTGAGCAGCCCCTGCTGGTGCTGGCCGAGGCCGTAGAGCGATTCGTCCTGGTTGGGCTCCCACTCTTGCCGGACATTGGAGGTCGATTCGCCCTGGACCGTCGCTGCGGTCATGGTGCGGCCGCCGCCCGGTCGTTCAGCAAGGATCGTGTGCCCGTCGGGATCGAGGAAGGTCACCCGGCCGGAGTCTTCGACGCGAACGCTGAGCGCCGCGGTCGTGTAGGTGACTTGACCGTCGCCGGCGGTGCTTTGCCAGGAGGTGGTCTCGCACTTTCGGGCGGCTGTGGTCAGGCTCGATCGCGAAAAGAACGCGGCGCTCTTCGCAAAGGCGACACGGACCACGTTGGGCGCGCAGAACTCGATCTTCAAAGTGCCGCCGTTCACGTTCACGGTCGGCGGAGCGTCGGTGTTGCCGCCGCCCGCGCCGCCCATAGCACTGCCGTCGATACCGCCGCGCCCCACCCCTCCACTGCCGCCCCTGCCAGTCGCTCCGGCCAGGCCACCTGCGCCACCTGCAGCACCGCCGGCGCTGATTCCGCCGAAGCCGATCGTGCCACCTCCACCAGCCGTGGTGCCTCCAGCGCCAGCGGTCCCCGAACCCGCGGTTCCGGTCCGCCCTGCCGACGGACCTGCGCCGGCTCCCGTTGCGCCACCCGTGGCGTGCCCCCCACTGCCGGTGCTACAAGCCACGACCGTGAGCGCCAAGATGGCCAGGGTTCTTCGCGGTTGGCCGCCGAATGTAGGCAAGTTTGGTCCTCCTCTAAGGAAGTAGCGTGACCGAGAAGTGTGGCTCACCCGCCCTGGTAGCGCCGTGGATGGAAATCGCGTCACATTCGGCGGAAGACGTAGTGCACGGCCCCCACCCCCTAGCCTGGCTTCGCCATCGCGACTAGACTGACCGTCGTCATGGCCGAACTGAAACACTCCAGCGCTCGGGCGTTTGCCCTTATCGTTTTGTTTGGAACCGCTATCGTCGCCTGCGCAAAGAGTGAGGTTATCAGCGGTGGGGGAGCCGGGGGCACCAGGGGAGGCACCACGATAGGGGCTGGCGGTACGCTCAGCATCACGGTGAACACGACGCCGTCGACGCCACCGTCGAGCTCCGCCGATGCCGCCGTCGTCAGCCAGGCGGTTGGCTGCGATGGAGGCGACGGCTGCAAGTGTCCACCGCTCAACGTCGCGGTCTTCGGAAAGCCGGGCAAGTGGGGTGCGAACCCTCAGGGCGACCCAGACACGGCGCTACAGGAATGGTTGAACGGCAGCAGCGCGGGAACAGCCCGCGTCGACAACTTCCCCAACCGCGTGATACTGACATCGGAGTTCTTGGCCACGTACAACGTCATCATCCTCGGGTCGCTGTCGGACGATTCGAACATGGGCCCCTTCTGGACTTTCACCGATGCCGAAGCCACGGCCTTTCACACGTGGATTCAGGACGGCGGCGGTGTGATTGCGATGACCGGGTACTCGGGCATCGGCGACGAAATTAGGCCCGTCAATCAGCTCATCGGCTTTTCCGGTGTCGCCTACAACGACGATGGCACCTGGGGCGCGTGCACGGATTGGCGGATCTGCGGTTGCGCCCATTCAAACACGTTGTCGGACTGGAACCGAAGCGACCCCGTGGTTGCCAACTTGAGCACGGGCGTAACCCTGGTTGGCTATCAGAACGGGCGATCGATCGCCGCACCGACCGATGGGCATGTCGCCGCGACCGTAGACGGCGGAAAGAACGCTCTGGTCGGCAAGCTGGTAGGCAAAGGCCGCGTGCTGGCCTACGGCGACGAATGGATCACCTACACCAGCCAGTGGACCGGCGCGGGAAACCCAAGCTCGAGCGATCCATCGTGCCAGGGCTACCTGCCGCAGGACCAGTACCAGATGGCGCAGTTCTGGTACAACATGATCAGGTGGTCGCAACCCACGTCCAACTGCTTCACCATCGTCGACACGTACAATCCGATCACAATCTGGTAGTCGGACCGGTAGCGGCGAACGAAGTTCTTCAGGCGTGCGGCGATGCGGGCCTCTTGTCGCCGCGCTTGTCACCGTTATCGAGGATGAAGTAGTTCACGCCCGGCGTGCCGCAGGCGTCGCCGTTGCGATGGAACTTCCAGTGGATGTAGACCTTGCCGTTCCCGGAAAGGATCGCCGGCGGCGGCGTCGGAAAGGGAGCGGCTTCGTACACCGAATTGATGGCGGCTACGTCGAAGCCAGTGACGCCCGACGTGCGCACCATGGCGATCTTGTCGACCTGGCCTTCTCCATCCAAGACAATTTCCAACTTAGCGACCAACTTGAGGTCATTCAAATTGCTGTCGCGAAACGAGGCGTCCATCTGGGTCAAGAATCCAAACGCCCACTTCTCGTGGATTTGCCGGTGCATGTGCGCGATGAACTGCGCGAAGGGCGCCGCTCGGGTGTTCAGCTCGGTCTGATTGCCAGGCGTGACTTCGTTGATGAAATTCTCGAGAGCGGACAGAACGCGCTCCTTGCGCTCGGTGAATTTCCCTTTGTGTTTGGAGCGTTCCTGTTTGGCCACCGCTGCCGCCCTCTCCATGTCATTGCCAAACGCGGCGGCGTAGCCTTGCTTGGTCAGATGGGGCGCCTCAGGGACAGAGCGAAGCGGAACCTCCGTCCCGCGCCGGCCGCTCTCTCGGCCGCTTTCCACCTTGGAGAGCATCCCATCGGCATCCTCCGGAAGCGGCTCGCCGCGTGCACCTGCGCGTTCGAGGCCCGGTGATCGCATGGACAAGGCAGTGCGAGGCTCTGCCGTCGGCTTCGGTGTTTCGCTTTGGCGCGACTGCTGGCCGGCCCTTGCTTCCCGGTCTTCCAACTGCGCAATCTTGTCCTTGTCGTCCGTGGGCGCGGAGAGCTTCCCTGGCTGATTCTTTTCCAGGTTGGTTTGACGGGCACGCGTCTCGTGATCGGTGCGGTTGTTCCGCTGGGCGAGGTACTTGGCGTCCTTGGGCTCCTCCACCTGTTTGCCCATGTCCAGGTCGACGAGCTTCTGCCGGGGCAGCTCTTCCGGCGGTGCCACTGGTTTCGACTCGGGCTTGGGCGGGGCCAATGGCAGCTCGGGCGCAGGCTCTTTGGCGGCCATGGCTTCGGGTTTGGGTGGCTCGACGGTGGTCGGCGGTTCTGGCTTCGTCTGTGCTGGCTTGTGCAGGGGCGTAGCGGCCTTTCGGGGAGTGGCCGGCTTTTCGAGGCTGGGTAGGTTCGGCGGCAGCTCGTCCTCGTTGACGGATTCGAAGCTCAGCTCGACCTCATCGTCCTCGGGCTTGCCCCACCAGAACACCCACACCACCAGCGGCACGAGGACCTGGGCGTGAAGAAAAATCGAAAACAGCAGGCCCCGGCCAATCCGGCCGCGACGTCGCCGCGTGTACTGCCTTGCCATGTGAGATCCGCAGGAGCCTAGCACATAGATACAGCGAGCCAGAGCTCCGACGGTCTGCGGGGCTTCACCGACTGTCAGCCCGTGAGCTGGAGCGCGGGCCTCGCGGACACTGCTGCCTGAACATCGAATTGCCGGCCAGCGCAGTGCGCAGCCGAGACCTCAGAGTACCAAGAGGAGTGCCATGACTCGAGCTCGACCGTCCATGATCATCATTTCCGTCGCTGGGCTATTGGCCTGCAACTCTGGGAGCAGCGAACAGGGCGTCGGCGGGAGCCTAGCTGCGGGCGGAAAAGCGACCGGTGGGTCTACAGCCACGGGCGGGGTAGCCAGCGGAGGCGTCATCGGATCGGGCGGCGCGACCAGCGGCGGCGTCAGCGGTTCAGGGGGTGCGACCAGCGGAGGCTCCGGCTCGGGCGGTCCGCGCACCGGCGGGGCGACTGGGTCGGGAGGCTCGGCCAGCGGCAGCCTGCCAGCAACCGGTGGTTCGGCGGGTAGCACGCCGGGCGGCGCAGGTGGCAAAGGCAGCGGCGGAGACGGCGGAAGCGACGGCTCGGCGGGTGCCATGGGGGGCGCCAAGATGGGTGACGCCGGGAACGGCGGCGTGGTCGGCAGCGGCGGTTCAGCAGGCGGCGCGAGCGGCGGCGGCACGGCCACCGGTGGTACCGGGGAGGCCTGTGGTTACCCAGAAAACACCGGCGCCTGCTGTGACGTCACCGCGGGTGGCTTGAAGAAGAACGCCAATCTGCCCGATCCGTTCGCCATGCACGACGGCAAGCGCATCAGCGCCAAGGCGGACTGGGCCTGCCGCCGAAACGAAATCAAGAAGGACATCGAGAAGTACGAGATTGGCACCAAGCCCGAGCCGCCAACGGTCGCAGCCACCTACGCCAGCAACAAGCTGAGCGTGACCGTCACAACGACCTCAGGCTCCATCACCCTGACCTCGACAGTGTCGGGCAGCGGCAGTTGTGTCGTCATCGGCATGAACGGGACCTCGAGCCTGGTTTCCGGCTGCACGCAAGTGCCCTTCATGCACGATCAGGTGGTGGGCTACAACAGCGGCGGCGGTACACAGAACCAATCGGATCCGTTCTACAAGCTGTACCCGTCGCTGTTTGGCAAGATCGGAAACTACAACGCATGGTCGTGGGGCATCAGCCGTCTCATCGACGGTATCGTGCAGGTGAAGGACCAGATGAAGGTCGATCCGACCAAGATCGCGGTTCACGGCTGCTCGTACGCCGGAAAGATGGCGCTGTTTGGGGGCGCATTCGACGAGCGGGTCGCGTTGACCGTCGCGCAGGAATCGGGCGGTGGCGGCATCACCTCGTGGAGAACATCCCAGGACTTCTCCACCCGCACGAAAGTGAATGTGGAGAAGATCGACAACACCAACTACGCCTGGTTCATGTCCAGCATGAAGTCGCTCGATCCCTACAGCCTCCCCCACGATCACCACGAGCTCGTCGCCATGGTCGCTCCGCGAGCCATAATTGCCCTTGGCAACCCAGGTTATGAGTGGCTGGGCGATGAATCTGGATACAAATCGGTCCTGGCTGCCGTGCAGGTCTTCACGGCCATGGGCGTCGCGGACCATATCGGCTACGATTTCACGGGTGGCCACTCCCACTGCGCGGCGGCGAGCAGCCAACAGGCCAGCGTCAAGACCTTCGTCGACAAGTACCTCAAGGACGGGACGGGGGCCTCGAACGTCGCCATCAAGCCCAGCGCGAGCAACTACGAGCTGGACTACACCAAAGTGATCGACTGGACCACCCCGACGCTGCAATAGCTTTGCTACGCTGAAGCCAGGAAGAACCCGAGCCCGCCAGGCTCGGTTTTTTCGCAGGTGTCCTTCGTCCCCATGGCATACCGACACGTCCTGTTTGCCGCATTCGTCCTGGCCGGTGCACCCGGTTGCGAAACCACACCAACCCACCGGTGCGGGGACGCAGCCGAGTTCACCGTAAGCAAGAACGTCTTGAGCTCGGCGATTCCAACGGTGGGCGTGGTCGAGTGGTCGTTGGCAGGTGCGCCCCCTTCGAGTGCCAAGGTCGTGTACGTGCTAAGCGATGCTTCGGACTCGACTCTGAACCGCGGCGGCGAGGCGCCAGTCAACCTGGGCCAGCCCAACCATCGAACCCTGTTGCTCGGCCTCAAGCAATCAAAAGACTATACGTTCCACATCGAAGCCAGCCGCAACGGACAAACCTGCCGTAGCCAGGACTACGTCCTGCCCACCACGGGCCGCCTCGCGAATTCGCCAACGCCCGTCACAGTAAAGGTGGCTCAAGCCGATAAGCGCCGGCCCGGCTTCATCGTCGCAAGCTCGGGAGCCAGCCTGCCGAGCAGCGCCTACATCATCGATGCCGACGGAGACCTCGTGTGGTGGAGCCCGGCCCCGCAAAATCCCACGCGCGCCCAGATGGACTACGAAGGCGAAAACATGTGGATGGTCTCGCTCAACCTGACCAATTCCGGTGGGGAAATGCGCTACGTATCGATGGACGGCGAGCAAGAGCAGCGGGACGTCCCCGGACTGGAATACGCACACCATGATTTTACGGTCATGCCTGGGGGAAAGGTCGCTGCGCTCGCCTGGAGTAGACCGGGCATCGATCCAGAGAGCAACCTCGTCATTCGTTCGCCGGACGGGACGGTGACCACGCCCTTCACGATCGGGAACAACCTCTACCGGTCGGATTCCTTCCACGCCAACGCCATCCACTACCTTCCCACCGACGACAGCTTCACCATTGCCGACCGCAATCCGAATGCGCTCGTGAAGGTGAGTGCAAGCGGAACGCCCGAGTGGCAGATCGGCGGATCCTGTGAGGGCGCGCCCGCGGGCGGCAAGTGCGCCGCCCGGGATTGGCAGGTCGTCCACGGCCACCACTTACTCGACGACGGCACCTTCATGGTGTTCAACAACGGCTACACGGACAGGGCGCACGTCTTCGAGTTCAAGGTGAGCGAAACCCCGTCGTCGTTCGCGGCCACGGTGGTGAAGGACGACACCGGGACCGCCGCAAGCACGAACATGGGAGACGTGCAGCGCCTGCCCGGCGGCAACACCCTCGTCACCTACGCAACCGATGGGCTCATCGTCGAGCTGGATTCGGCGTGGAACGAGGTGCAGACGTTCTCGTTGCGCGTCGGCTATTCGAACTGGCGGCCCACCCTCTACGGTCCGCCCCTGCGATTGTGAGCCCGCAAGGAAGAGCACCCGGGACAACAATCTCCCCCGCCGTCGCTCAAAAGAAGGTAAGAGTACACACAGAGGTTTCATAGCCAAAGCCATGCCAACACCCCTTGCGCAACCCGCTCATCCGCGCCGCACCTTCCTCGCCGTGAAGGAAGGTGCAACATGCGCCTCTATTTGATCAATCCCACCAACCCGCTCGTCAGCTGCGTCACGGCCAAGCAAAATCGATGGAACCGGTGGCGCATCTGGAAACCCTTGAGCCTGCTGGTGTTGGCGCGGCAGACGCCGTCCGAGTGGGAGGTGACCATTCTGGACGAGAACTTGAGCCGGCCCGACTACGCCGCCATGCCGCGCCCCGATCTGGTGGGCATCACGGCATTTACGTCGCAAGCACCGCGAGCGTATGAAATCTCGGCGTTCTTTCGCAACCTGGGTGTCCCGGTCGTGATGGGTGGGATCCATGCGACCATGTGCCTCGACGAAGTCCAAGAGCGCGTGGACTCGGTGGTGACCAAAGAAGCGGAAACCATCTGGCAGCAGGTGCTGAGGGACGCGAAGGCGGGCACCTTGCAACCACACTACGACGGTGGCCATGTGCACGTCGAGGATCTGGTTCCGGCACGCCAGGATCTGCTGCCCCGGGGCTACGCTTTCGGCACCATCCAGACCACACGTGGCTGCCCTCTCAATTGCAGCTTCTGTAGCGTGACCACCTTCAACGGTGCCCAGTACCGCCAGCGTCCCGTCGAGGACGTGGTGCGCGAATTCGCGACCATTCCCGAGAAGCGCATTTTGGTGGTCGACGACAACCTCATCGGCACACGCACCGATCACATCGCGCGCGCCAAGGAGCTGTTTCGGGCCCTGGCCAAGGCCAAGTTGGGCAAGCACTGGATTGCCCAGGCCACCATCAACTTCGGAGACGACGACGAGCTGATGGCGCTGGCGTGGAAGGCCGGCTGTCGCGGCGTCTTCGTCGGCTTCGAATCCCCGACGGCGGAAGGGCTGAGCGAGCTCGGCAAGAAATTCAATCTGCGCGCCGGCCGCGATTTTCGCGCCTCGGTTCGTCGCATTCAGCGCCACCGCATCCTGGTCATGGGCTCGTTCATCATCGGCCTGGACGTGGACGACGGGGGCATCGGAAAGCGCGTCGCCCAGGCGGCCAAGCAGTACGGGGTGGACAGCATGAACGCGCTCTTCCTCACGCCGCTTCCAGGTACGCGTCTGTGGGACCAAATGAAGAGCGAAAATCGCATCACCCTCGACAACTTTCCCGAGGATTGGCGCTACTACACGCTCAACTTTCCCGTCGCCCGCTACCAGCGCCTCTCGTCCGACGAGGTGATGAAGGAAATGGACGACTGCAACCGGACGTTCTATTCGTTGCGAGGCGTAGGAGCCCGGTTCTGGAGCTCCTTTTGGCAAAGGCGCATGCCGCTCATCAATCTCATCACCAACCTATCCACGCGCAACAACAGCCGGGTCGAAACCAAGTCGTACTTGCCTTTCCGGAAGCACCTGCAAAGCCGTGGTGCTCTTCGTGCCGTTCCGGCGAAAGCGCCCCTGGACTCGACGAGCGCTGAGCGCGCACTCATCTAAGCGCAGGCGCTCCGGGGTCGTCCACCCGCCGGGCCGAGGTTCGGGAGACGGAACTCGAACCGCCATGCCACTGCCTTTGACACCCTCTCATCAAGGCTGGCGGCATGAACAGAACACGGAACCTGACCAATTGCATTACTATCGGATTCCTCTTCGCCGCCTGTGGGTCGGATAATCAAGCGCAGACGCAGGCCACCGGCGGGCACAATACCGCCGACAGCGGAGGTTCGGGCGGCACTGCCAACGGCGGCGCGGGTGGGCGTGCCGGTGGCTTCGGCGGGAGCACGAACGGAGGTGCGGGTGGGGGGGCCAGCAGCTCAGGCGGAAATGGCCCTGGCGGCTCAGGAACTTCGGCCGGTGGCACTGGACCTGCGTCTGGTGGTTCGGCTGGACGTGCGAGCGGCGGGTCGACCGGAAGAGGCACCGGCGGGGCTGGTGGGAATGCCAGCAGCGGTTCGGGCGGAGCCGGGACCGGCGGCACTGGCACCAGTCCGAGCGGCGGCTCGGGCGGAGTGCCGAACGGTGGAACGAGCGGCAACGGGACTGGCGGGGCGAACCCGACCGGCGGCGGGAGCGGAGGTACGACCGACGTGTGTCCCAAACCGCAGGCCCAAGCCTGCTACTACGTGGCGCCCTCAGGCAGCGACACTGACGGCGGAACCGTAGCCGCACCTTTTCAGACGATCACCAAGGCCCGCGACGTGGTTCGCACGGTCAACAGCAACCTGACCGGCGATATCTACGTCTACCTGCGCGGCGGCGACTACCGGATCACCAGCCCCATTACTTTTGGGGTCGGGGATTCGGGCTCGGGCAAATACAGGATCTACTATCAAGCCTATCCTGGCGAGACGCCAGTCATCAACGGTGCGAAGAAGGTCACCGGTTTCACCGCGAGCACGGGCGGTGTGTACAAGGCCACGCTCGACCGCAAGACCAAGTTGCGGAACCTGTATGTGAACGATGCGCGCGCCAACATGACCAGCAAGACCGTCTCCGCCAAGGGCAGCACCGGGACTTACGCCGTCACATCCGGCCAAGGTGCCTGGGCCTGGGTCGCTGGCAGCGGCTTCGACGGGGTCAGTTACGGCACCTCGGATGTGCCGGAAATCACCTCCAACAAAGACGACTTGGAGATCGTCAACCAAACCACGTGGAACGAGAACATCGTCTGCGTCAGGGACGTGGTCTCTTCCGGTGGCAACCGGAACCTGATGTTGCAGCAGCCCTACGGGGCCATCGCCCAATTGCCGGACTCTGGCGCCGCTTTCGCCGCCTCGGGCTCACACACTATCTTCAACGTGCTGGCCTGGTTGACGTCGCCTGGGCAGTTCTACTTCGACAAGACCGAGGGGACCCTCTACTACTATCCCCGTACGGGTGAAGACATGAGCACCGCAGATGTGGAAGCGCCGGTCGCGGAGACGCTGCTCGACATCGCCGGAACCTCGAACGCGAGCAGGGTCAAGAACCTCACCATCCAAGGAATCACCTTCGCGAACACGGACTACAGCCTCTACAAGGTCGAAGACTCCTACGGTAAGTCGAGCGTCCAGGGAGCAACCGTCTACATCGCCTATGGCAAAGGTAAGAGCATCCACGACTGGAAGTACGAGGTCCTCGACACGCTGCCGGCGGCCATCAACGTCAACAGCGCCGATTCGATCGACGTCGTGGGCAACGTGGTCAAGCACAGTGGCAATGAAGGCGTCTCGATGATCAACGACGTCATCAACTCTAACATCACCGGCAATTTCATCACCGACATTGCCGGCAGCGGCATCACGATCGGTCACCCTCAGCACGTCTATGTGGGGGACGGGGGCGCCCACGAGAAGTTCGCAAAAGGTGTGGAAGGCATTTGCACCAAGATCACCGTCAGCAACAACCTGGTCTACTTGGTGGGCACGCAGCGTGGGTTCGGCTCGCACGCGGGCGTTACGGCGTTCTTCACGGATACGCTGACCTTCACGCACAACCACGTCCACTCGGTCGCCTACAACGGCATCAACCTGGGTTGGGGATGGAAGAACTTCAAGGACTCCACCACTTGTAAGAACAACACCTGCAATAACAACCGATTCACCAACATGATGACCCGACTGCATGACAGCGGCGCCGTCTACACCCTTGGCCAGATGTCGGGAACGGTCATCAACCAGAACTATGTCAAAGGGATCCCAAACAACTCGTCTGGGCCCACCTATGGCCTGCACAACGACGAGGGGAGCGCCTACATCACCGAGAACGACAATGTTCTCGATATCGACAAGGGCGTCACCTACACGATCAATTGCGAAGACTATGGCGACAAACACGATCTGACGATCCTGAGGACCTACGCGACGGTCAACAAGATGGGAAAGAATCCGCCGACCAGCACCATCGATACGCCCATTGTTGTCGCCGATGCCGTCTGGCCGATCACACAGTACGGGTTCGCCGTGAGTTCGGGGGTCGAGGATAAGTGGCGAAGCGTCGTGCCGAGCAGTGTTGTGCCCATCCAGGACTACGTGTTCCCGGCAAGTTGTGCTGCGCCCAAGGGGACCGCAACGCTCACGATAAGGAGCAGCGGTGACGCCGGAAACACGGTGTGGTTCGCCGCATCGGGTACGGCAACCTTTGCGGAGGGGGCCACCATGACGAAGGCGGCTGGAACTGCAACCTCGATTGCGGTTCCCGCGACCGCGGGAAGCTACAAGTTGTTCGTGGTGGACTCGCAGGGCAAGAAGCTGGGGGAATCCTCCTCGCTGCTGAGGGTCGGCTCCTAGACCGCACGGTAAAGCGCTCGGGTAGAGACTCTACTGAAAGTTCTGGACGGCCCAGATCTTTCCACTCGACATCGTGTAGAAGCCGCACGCGACCCCGCTCTTATAGCCGGTCCCAGTCATGTTGATGTAGTGACCGTGGCTTTGATAACAGGAGCCCGAGCAGCTGGCCGTGGGTGGCGGGCCTTCGTCGAACATGCTCTGTAGACAGCCGGCGACGACGCTCGAGTACGAGCCGCCCCAGTTGGGGCACTCGTCCTGGGCGTTGCCGGAGGTGCAGATCTTGGCGGAAAAGCCCGCGTGCGCTGTGTTCTGCTGCGAGTCGTATTCTGCTTCCTGATTGGCGCAGGCTTCACCCGCGGTCCAGCGCGGAAGGGGTGCAAGACAGACACACGCGCGGAACTGATTCACGCGAGCGACACAGTCCGCGTAGGGATCGCCGGTGTTGGGAGAGGTCGGCTTGCACGCGTAATCCGGTGTGCACGCGCCCGACGTGCCACCTGTGGCTGCCGGTCCCCCACCACTGCCCTGCGTGCCAACCGTCGGTTCCCCACCGCTGCCTTGCCTGCCCCCGGCCGACCCGCCGCCACTGCCCTGCGGTGCCACGATCGCTCCTCCTTCCCCGGTGCCGCCATTGCCCGGTGTGCCTGACTCGCCGCCACGGCCGCCAGGCCCGGCGCTGGTTCCGCCACAGGCAACCGCGACCAAGGCGGTCAAGACCGACGTCGCGCACACGCACCGGAAAGCTTCTCGCATGGTCCCCTCCGAAGCAAAGCTCATTGTACCAGGACGGAGTCATCAGGGGCGCAGCATCCTGTCCCACGTGGACAGCAGGCTGCGCAGCACAACGCCGTCGGGCATTGGCGCGGCGGGTGGAACCTCGACGGTGATCCCATGGTCGGCAAAGCGGGTGAATGGGTTGTTGGGATCCGCTGCGAGGAGCTTGACCGACGTGTCGGCCGGGCGGAACCCGAACTCGCGGGCGCGCATCTGGGCGGTGGTCGAGCGCAGATAGGCGACGTAGCTGCGGCCCGCGCGCGCTTGGGCCTCGGTCACCCAGGTGGTCGTCAGGATGGCGATGGGGTTGTCGCTCCACAGTGTCGGGACCGGATACGAGACGACGAGCTTGCCCCAGCGTCCGTCGGCGTTGGCCAGCTCGGCGATGGCGTTGGCCTCGTAGACCACGGCGATATCGTATTTCGACGAACCGAAGCGGACCATGTTCGAGGTCAGCGTGTCGGGGGTCGCTTCGAGACCCGACACGCCTTTCTCTATGCCACGGACGAAATCCTGGCTCTTCGGACTCTGAACGTCCTGCAGGTCAATCCGCAACTTGCGCGTGCTCGCGAGCCACATCGAGCAGAGGGCCTGCAGACCGGCGTTGGTGGTGACCGGATCGGTATGCCCCACGGTGACGGTTCCCCAGCGTGCCTGACCGCCAATCGCCAGCCAGCCCTTCGCCGAGGCCGTCCCCTGTCGGATGTTCTTCCACGCAATCCTTCCACCGCCCAGCTTCTCGAGCACGCGCGCTTGGTCTTCCCAGGCCAAGAATACCAGCGGCGTCAGAAGCAAGGGCTGCCTGGCATCGTCGCCACCGGCGAAGAGCTCGCTGCCGTGCTTGTTGCGCCACTCGGCGCCGAACATGTCGAGCACCGCCGAATCCGCCGGCGTCCACACCGCAGCCCTGGATTGCTCGTCGAGGAGGGCTTGCCCGGCAGCCATCGAACGCTTGCGAACCAGCTCGACGCGGATGTCGGAGTGGCTTTTCTCGAAGTCGGCGGTGACGGCTTCGATCCAGGCTGCCTTCTCGGGCGAGTAGAGGACCTGGATGGTCTCGACGCGCGGTGGAGCCACCGGTTTGGCAATCGCAAGCGGAGGAAGCCTCGCGGGCGTCGGCTGCGCCACACCCGACCGGTAGAACGCCAAAACGGCGCCCGCCAGCACAGCCAGGCCTGCGACGCCCAGAACGATCGTCCGGCGCATACCTTGACGAGGCCGAGCCGCCCGGTTGTCGACCGAAGCAGCGGCGAGCCCCAGCGTGGTGGCTGGCGGTGGCGAGTCCAGCGCTGTTGCGGGTCGAACGGGCTCGGCCTCGGCATCGGCCAGGGCGACCGTGTGCTTGTCTCCACCGGCAGCGACCGCTCGCACCAGCTCTTGGTGAAACGCCAACGCGGATGGGTAGCGCCCCTCGGGCGACTTGGCCAGTCCCTTGCGAACGACCACGTCGACCGCGGGCCCCACCCTAGGCGACCGGGCCGTGACGGGCGGAGGCTCCTCGTGCACGACCTGGTAGAGCACCGACGGCGCGGAGTCGCCCTGGAAAGCCCGCTGGCCCGTGAAGAGCTCGTAGGTGATCGCGGCCAGTGCGAACTCGTCAGAGCGTTCGTCGATGAGCGCGCCTTGGCCCAGCGCCTGTTCGGGCGCCATGTACTCGGGCGTGCCCATGATGGTGGTGTCTCGGGTGAGCTTCGTTGCGGAGGCCAGGACCTTGGAAATACCGAAGTCGACCACCTTCACGATCTCGCGATTCTCGCCCGGCAGACGCACGAGGAATAGATTCTGCGGCTTCAGATCGCGATGTACGATGGCGTGGCTCTGCGCGGCGGCCAGCGCGGAGGCAATCTGCCCGACGATGTCCACCACGCGGGCGGGCGGCATGGCGCCCACGCGAGCGATCTCGGCGGCAAGCTCGACGCCCTCGAGGAACTCCATCACAAGGTAGGGATAGCCCTCTTCGGTCACGTTGAAGTCGAGGACCTGAACGATGTTGGGATGGCGAAGGCGCGAGGTCACTTCCGCCTCGCGCCGGAAGCGCTGGATGACATCGGTCCGATTCGCGATGTCGGCCAGCAGGACTTTCACCGCGTAGCGCCCCGGCAGCCGGTCGTGGGTGGCTTCGTACACCTCGCCCATTCCGCCGGTGCCCACGAGCCGAACGATCCGATAGGTATCGGCGAGAAGAGTGCCGGGCCTGAAACAGGCAACCATCCCCACGATGATCGGCGCCTACGCCCCCCAGCTGAAGGCGAGTCTTACAGGCCTGGCGCCGTGGTCGCCGTCACGCTCTGCGAGAGCAGGAAACCCTGCTTGGGGGGCTATTCCGCTATTCTTCTGTCAAGCTCTGCCATGCCAATCATCCACCTTGAGCGTGACCAGTGCACGCCGCGAAGTCCACGCCCGGAGTTCGTGCTCGCCGTCTGTTTGACGGGAATTGCGGTTCTGGTTGGGTGCCGCAATCCGATGCAAAGCCAGCCGCGAGGTGCCGGCGGAAAGTCCAGCGACGATGCGGGCGGGTCTATGAGCAGCGGCGGTGCTGGCGGCACGGGTGGTCGCGGAAGTGCGCAAGATGCCAAGTCCACAGCGGATGCTTCCAGCTGTGACGACCTTGCGGAAGCCGCGCTGACCAAGCTCGACGGGTATCTGGACAGCATTTCCGCGCAAACCTGCCAGACCGATTCGGACTGCGGCATGCTCAGCCTCGACGCTAGCACGCCAGGAGCGTGCGTCCCGCCGGTCGCAGGTGCGCCGTGCACGGCCGAACAGAGGGCGTGTGCCACCTGCTGTACCGATATTTGGAGCTGCGCCAACGGCGTTTGGCAGAGTCAGTTCATCGGCTGCCTGCCGACCACGTTCACCTGCGGCGGCCAGACCTGTCAGCAGGGCCAGGCGTACTGCGATGTCACGTGGAGAGGTGGCGAGTTCCCCGAACCCCTGCTCTACGCTTGTCTGCGGCTACCTGCGTCCTGTTACGGCCAACGATGCCCTTCCTGTGACTGTCTCACCCAGGCCGGGATTTCGTTCGATGGGTGTTCGGATGGGCCCAGTGGCGCGGTTACGGTGAACCACCGCTGACACCAGCCTCCTAGACCGAAATCAGGAAACGACCACCAGCGCGGCGGACGGTTGCTCGGCCGAGGCCGGTCAAGCCCTGTGCCCCCGTCAGCCAGGTCCGGGAGAAGACAGCGCCAGCCAGCGAGGCACGGTCGAGGTTCACCCGCCGCATGTCGCAGTCGATGAAGCGAGCCCCGCGCAGGTCCGCACCCGAAAAATCGCAGCCCGCGAGGCTGCAGCCCTCGAAGGTCGCATCTCGCAGATTCGCGCCCTGGAAGTCCTTGCCATCCAAGGTTTCCTGACGCCAAGAGCATCCATCCATGACAGCTTTGTCAGCCCAGGCGACCAGACTTTGACGCCTGGATGGTTGAATACGGACACCTGAGCCTGGGATGCCCACCGACGGTGCGATTCGCAGGGACTGATCGGCGCGGGGGTGGGGCTTTGGCATGGCAGACTCTGGATTTAGCAAGTCGCGTGCCATCTTCCGACGGGACATGCGCGCGGCGCCATTCGGGGACGGTGGCATTCCTATTGAATTCCGATGGTCGTCCGTGGTTTCATCATTTAAGACCTTTATTGTCTGATTTGTGGATACCAGACGCGCCGGGCTAAATTTCGTTACGCCGCATCCACATTCCGAGGGGTTAGCGTGAATCGCAGACCACGGTCGGCGCATCTTTGTCGGGAGGAGGACCACCACGATGGACGCGACTGCCGCTGCGCCCGCGGATGACCGAACGAGGCTCGAAGAATTCACCTATGACGACGCCACCCCGCGGGCATTCGGCTTCGCCACCGTCATCTGGGGGATCGTCGGCATGCTGGTGGGGCTGGTAGCAGCTGCCGAGCTCGCCTTTCCCAAGATGGGCGCCGGTGTTCCCTTCTTGGCCTTCGGGCGGATTCGCCCCCTGCATACCAACGCGGTGATCTTCGCATTCGCAGGCAACGCGATCTTCGCGGCGGTGTACTACTCGACCCAGCGGCTGTGCAAGGCGCGCACGTTCAGTGCGGCCTTGAGCAAGCTTCACTTCTGGGGCTGGCAGGCCATCATCGTGGCTGCGGCTATCACCCTGCCCCTCGGGATAACCCAGGGCAAGGAGTACGCAGAGCTGGAGTGGCCCATCGATCTAGCCATCGCCGTGATCTGGGTAGCTTTCGCCATCAATTACTTCGGCACCCTGGCGCGCAGGCGCGAACGGCACATGTACGTGTCGCTGTGGTTCTACTCGGCCACCATCGTGACCATCGCGATCCTGCACATCTTCAACAACCTGTCGGTTCCGGCCACCGCGTGGAAAAGCTACAGCCTCTACGCAGGCGTGCAGGACGCGCTCATGCAGTGGTGGTATGGCCACAATGCCGTGGGATTCCTGCTGACCACGCCGTTCCTTGGACTGATGTACTACTTCATGCCCAAGGCGGCCGAGCGGCCCGTGTTTTCATACCGGCTCAGCATCATCCACTTTTGGAGCCTGGTGTTCATCTACATCTGGGCCGGGCCGCACCACCTGCACTACACCGCCCTGCCTGAATGGGCGTCGACCCTCGGCATGCTGTTCTCTGTCATGCTGTGGATGCCGTCGTGGGGCGGCATGCTGAACGGCTTGCTTACCTTGCGAGGGGCATGGCAACGCGTATCCGCCGAACCCGTGCTCAAGTTCTTCGTGGTCGGCGTCACCTTCTACGGCATGTCGACCTTCGAGGGGCCGCTGCTCTCGGTGAAGAGCGTGAACGCGCTCTCGCACTACACCGACTGGACCATCGCCCACGTGCACGCCGGGGCACTCGGGTGGGTGGGGTTCATGACCTTCGGCATGCTGTACTGGATGATGCCGCGCGTGTGCCAGACCGAGCTGTGGTCGAAGAAGCTCGCCACCGCGCACTTCTGGATCGCGACGGTGGGCATCGTGCTTTACATCGTTCCCATCTACGTCGCCGGCATCACGCAGGGCTCGATGTGGCGGTCCATCGACGAGGGCGGCAAACTGGCCTATCCAGACTTCGTCGAGACGCTGTCGGCCGTGGTTCCCATGTACGTCCTGCGCGTGATGGGCGGAACGCTTTACTTGGTCGGGGCGACGCTCGCCTTCGTCAACCTGCTCGCCACCTGGATGCGGCGGCCGGCCCGCTACGAAGTGGTCGTGCACAAGATGGCGCCGCTGCGGCCTGACTTCAAGGATCCCCCGGTTCCCGAGTCGCGCCTCAAGGGCATGCCGGTGGTCGATCTGGCGCACAAGATCGACGTCTGGCAGCAAGCTGCCTGGCACCGCCGGCTCGAGCGCCTGCCCCTGCGATTCACCGTTTACGTGGTCGTCGCGGTGGTGGTCGCATCCATGTTCGAAATCATCCCCACCTTCCTCATCCGCAGCAACGTTCCGACCATTCAATCGGTCAAGCCCTACACGCCGCTGGAAATCGCCGGACGCGACATCTACATCGGCGAGGGCTGCTACAACTGCCACTCGCAGATGATTCGCCCGATCCTGGCCGAGACCAAGCGCTACGGCGAATTCTCGAAACCGGGCGAGTTCGTGTACGACCATCCCTTTCAGTGGGGCTCCCGTCGCATCGGGCCCGACCTCGCACGGGAAGGCGGCAAGCAGTCCAGCGTGTGGCAGGTGCTTCACCTGCAGAACCCTCGGCAGATCAACGAACGCTCGATCATGCCCGCGTACCCGTGGATGCTGAGCAAGGACATTGACTTTAGCGGAATCCCGGCCCGTCTGCGCGCCCTCTCGAAGGTCGGAGTTCCTTATGACAAGCCCACCCTTTCTGGCGGCGCGGCGCTGGCCCGCAAGCAGGCCTCCGAGGTGGCGAAAGAGATCGTCGCCCAGCAAGGCCCGGGCGGGCTCGAAACCAAACAAGTGGTCGCCGTGGTGGCCTACCTGCAGCGACTGGGCAAGGACCTCTACGCGGCACCGACGCCCGCGGTTGCCACGACCGCGCCAACAGCCATACCCGCAGGAGGAACGCCATGAGCCTGACCGACGTCGTCAGCCACGCCGGCTTCTCGGGTTACGCGCAGGTCGGCTTCGTCATTTCGCTGGTCGCTTTCGTCGGCCTGGTGGCCTGGGTGGTTGTGCGCCCAAAGTCCGAGATGCAGGCCCACGCCAAGATCGTCCTCGACGACGACAAGACGCCCAATCACAGGAGGCAGCCATGAGCGGCGACAACTCTCGCGACCTTCTGCGCGAGCACGAGTACGACGGCATCCAGGAGTACGACAATCCGACGCCGGGCTGGTGGAACCTCATCTTTCTCGGCACGTTCATCTTCGCGATTTGGTACATCCTCTACAACCACGCCAGCACCATCTCGACCTCGGTGGCGGAGGGTTACGAGGTCGACGTGTCCGACGATCTCAAGAAGCGATTCTCGACCATCGGCGACCTCAAGCCCGACCAGCCGACCTTGCTCAAGTTCATGGTGAACGAAGAATGGAAGTTGGTAGGGGCATCTGTGTTCAAGGCGAATTGCATTTCTTGCCACGGCCCCGAAGCCGCCGGCCAAATAGGTCCCAACCTCACCGACGACTATTACAAGAACGTCAAGGAGCTGGCCGACATTCCCACGGTCATCACCAGCGGCGCTGCGGCTGGCGCGATGCCTGCCTGGAAGACCCGGCTTCATCCGAATGAAATCGTGCTGGTGGCGGCCTACGTGGCTGCCTTGCGCGGGAAGAACCTGCCCGGGCCCCGTGGGCAAGAGGGCGAGTTGATTGCGGCCTGGCCGGCCGCGCCTGCCAAGCCATGACGACACCGCTGCCGACGCCCCCGGAAGACGTTCTGTCCACGCTCAACCCGGACGGATCGCGCCGGTGGCTGCGGCCCCGGCTGTCGGCAGGACGATTTTTGGCAGCCCGTCGGACCGTGGCCTGGGCGCTCATCGGCCTGTTCGTCGCCCTACCCTTCGTGAACGTGGCGGGACGTCCGGCGGTGCTCTTCGACGTGCTCCACTGGCGCATGGCCTTGTTCGGCAAGCTGCTTCTGCCCTCGGACACCATCCTTCTCGCGGTCTTTTTGGTGGGCACCATCGTCACCATCTTTCTTCTATCGGCGGTGCTCGGCCGGGTATGGTGCGGTTGGGGCTGTCCGCAGACCGTTTACATGGAGTTCCTGTTCCGCCCCATCGAGCGCCTGTTCGACGGCAAACCAAGGCGCGGCGGCGGCCTTGCGCACGAGGTCTCGGCCTTCCGGGTGATCGCGAAGTATGCGGCGTTCGCCTTGGCATCCATGGCGCTTGCCAACGTCTTCCTGTCCTACTTCGTCGGCGTATCCAGACTACGCGATTGGATCTTCGAATCGCCTGGTCTTCACCCCGGCGCGTTCTTCGCGATGGGGCTGACCGCGGCGCTGATCTTCTTCGACTTCGTCTGGTTCCGCGAGCAGACCTGCATCGTGGCCTGCCCGTACGGCCGGCTTCAATCGGTCTTGCTCGATCGCGATTCCCTCGTGGTCAGCTACGATGCTCGACGGGGCGAGCCACGCGGCCCCGTCCGCAGCCAGCAACTGCAAGTTACGCCCGGGACTGCGCGCGGCGACTGCATCGACTGTGGCCTGTGCGTCGAGACCTGCCCCACCGGCATCGACATTCGCGGGGGCTTGCGCATGGAATGCATCGCCTGCGCCCAATGCATCGACGCCTGCGATGCCGTGATGGATAAGATTGGCCGCGCCCAGGGCCTCATTGGGTACAGCACCCAAGCCCGACGCGAGCACGGCAAGGGACGGTGGCTGCGCCCCCGCATCTTCGTCTACGGCACAGTGCTGGTGGCCATTTCCGCGCTTTTTGTGGTCATGGGGGCGAAAGCACAACCGAGCGATGTGATCCTGTTGCGTGGGTTGGGTATGCCCTTCACCGTGATGCCGAATGGCGACATTGTGAACCCGGCCCGCATGAAGATCAGCAACCGCGAGAACGCAGAACGGGTCTACAGCATCGAGGTGGTGGACGGGCCGTCGCGCCTGCTGCTCGACACTGAACCGCTAAGGGTCGCCGCCGACGGAACCGTGGTACGCGCCTTCCTGATTCAAGCGCCGCCATCGGCGTTCAAGGATGGTCAGGCCGAGGTCAAGCTGCGCGTGCGGGACGGTCATGCCCTCGACAAGCAGGTCGGCTACCGACTGCTGGGCCCACAAGGAGGGGGGGGATGACGACTGCCACCAAACCCTCCCTGCGCTGGCCGGTCGCCATCGTCGGAATCATCGCCCTGCACGTGGCCTGCATGATGGGCGTGATCCTATTCTCAACCCGCGATCCGTCGTTCGCGGTTGAGCCCAACCACTATCAGAAAGCTCTCGCGTGGGACGCGTTCTCGGCGCGGAGCCGAGCCAGCGCCGCCCTCGGATGGAAGGTCCACGCTCAAACCGAGGCAGCCATCGACCAAGCGCGCACACGCTCCCTCGACCTCTCCATCGTCGACCGCGACGGAAAGCCCGTGACGGGCGCGCGCGTGGCCGTCCTGGCTTTTCCGCACGCGCGCGGCGAAGACCGCCTTCGCTTCGATCTCACAGAGGCCACCCCCGGCCACTACGCAGCCCGTGCCGGCATGGTGCGCACCGGGCTCTGGGAGCTACGCCTGGTCGCAGAGCGAGGCGCCGACAGCTTCAGCTCTACGCTGCTACACACGGTGGGGCAAACACCGTGAAACACTTTTACGGCGCGGTATTCCTTGCGAGCCTGCTCGGCAGCTTGCACTGCGCCGGTATGTGCGGTCCCTTTGTTGCGTTCGCGGTGCTGAAGGATGCGCGGCGCGGGCCGTGGCTGCTACAGGCGCTCTATCACGGTGGGCGGCTTTCGGCCTATCTCACGCTGGGCGCACTCACCGGTGGGGTTGGCGCTTCGCTGGACTTCGGCGCATCGCTGCTGGGCGTGGGACGCATCGCCGGCATACTTGCAGGCGCGATGCTGGTGCTGCTCGGCGGCCGGCGCGTATTGGCCATGCTGGGGGTGACCATGCCAAAGGTCGTGGGTGCGGTCGCCATCGGACGCCTGCTCGCACGCACCCAGACCAGGGTCATGCGCTCCGCGCCCACTGTAAGGGCGCTTGGCACTGGACTGTGCACGGCGCTGCTGCCCTGCGGCTGGCTGTACGCCTTCGTTGCCATGGCTGCCGGGACGGGCGGCATCTTTCGTGGGGGACTGGTCATGCTGATCTTTTGGACTGGCACGGTCCCCATTTTGGCCGGTATTGGCGCCGGCGTGCACCAGGTGCTCGGCCGTGCTGGCCGCTGGATTCAGATTGCCACCGCGGTGCTCGTGATCGGCATGGGCGTGGTCTCCATCGTTGGACGATGGAACATCATGATTCCCGTGGCCTCCGCCGCGATGCCGGCGCCTGGGCACCCCCCATGTCACTAGCCGCCACCCTCGCATCGGCGGAAAACGACGCCGCGACCGCCTGCGCCCACTGCGGGCTGCCGGTCCCCATGGGGATGATCGACCTTGGCGCCCGTGAACAGTTCTGTTGCAGCGGTTGTCGGGCCGTGCGCGCGACCATCGAGGCGTGCGGCCTTGGCCAGTACTATGGCTTTCGCACCGACCAGGCGGCCGCGCCCGCCCGGCCGACCGGCCGTGCCTACCTGGAATTCGACGACCGAGCCTTCCTCGACCAGCACGCACCCAGCGTTGTTGCCCCTGTCGCCACCACCGTTCGAACCATCGAGCTGGTCCTGGAAGGTGTGCACTGCACCGCCTGCGTTTGGCTCTTGGAAAAGCTGCCGCGTGTGGTTTCCGGGGTGATCG